>Ga0206854_1050_pt1 | contig 36493 bp, 24 predicted proteins | sample Alteio_BWOrgCont_50_FD_152870 | JGI IMG/M metagenome (GOLD analysis project Ga0206854, IMG submission 152870) | Enriched cells from forest soil in Barre Woods Harvard Forest LTER site, Petersham, Massachusetts, United States -... | ecosystem: Environmental > Terrestrial > Soil > Temperate forest >...
GAGAAGCTCTTAAAAATTATTTACGAGTGATCCATGATTTGCGCAACCGAAGAAATACCCTTTCTCTCTGTGATTTAATGAAAGAAATCCTCTTACAAACGGGATATTTGGCCTCCCTGCAACAAGATCCAGAGACAGCAGAAGAGAGAAAAGAGAACCTCGATGAACTTTTGGGAAAAGCCACAGAATGGGAAGAGGAACATGAAAACCCTTCCTTGGAGGCGTTTTTAGAGGAACTTTCCTTGCGCGTCTCCACAGACAATAAAGAATCGGTCCCCGCTGTGAAGATGATGACGCTCCACAATAGCAAGGGGCTCGAATTTTCGACTGTGTTTTTCGCGGGGCTTGAAGAAGATCTCCTTCCGCATATCAACTCGAAGGATGACCCTTCTGCGATCGAAGAAGAACGGCGCCTTTGTTACGTGGGGATGACGCGCGCCAAACAACATCTAACCCTTACGGCCGCAACATATCGTTACATGTGGGGAACCGCAAGGATGATGCGCCCTTCTCGCTTTTTAAAGGAGATCCCTCGAGAGTGTATTCGCGAGTCTTAGAGAAGTGGTTTGAGGAAAACCGAAGGGATTTTCCTTGGAGATCGGATCCCGCGCCGTATCGGGTCTGGATTTCGGAAGTGATGCTCCAACAGACGCGCGCTTCTGTCGTGGTTCCCTATTTTCTCCGTTGGATGGAGAAATTTCCAGATGTAAAAGCGCTTTACAACGCCTCGGTGGATGAGGTGATCAAGGCTTGGGAAGGGCTTGGATATTATAGTCGGGCGCGGAATATTCATGCAGCGGCGCGGCAGATCGTTGAAGAATTTGGCGGGGAAATTCCGGATACGCGGGAGGAGTTGTCCCGAATCAAAGGATTTGGCCCTTATACTGTGGGGGCGGTTTTAAGTTTTGCATTTCACAGAAAAGCTCCTGCGATTGATGGGAATGTGGTGAGGGTTATTTCGCGTCTTTTTGGTATTGAAGATGATGTGACTTTGGGAGCCACTCGGAAAGTGATTGAACAGAAGGTGGAATCCCTTCTGGATTTAGAGACTCCGTGGGTTACGGGAGAGGCTTTGATTGAGTTGGGGGCTTTGGTGTGCACCCCGGTTCCTCGTTGCGCGGTGTGTCCTTTGCAAGGACAGTGTGAGGGGTTTATTCAGGGCAAAGCGGACGCTTTGCCTACAAAGAAGAAAAGGGCCAAAACCATTCATTTGTTCCGTACGGTCTTTGTGGTGGAGTGGATGGGGAAGGTGTTGGTGCGCAAGGGCGCTTCAGGGAAGGTAATGGCAGATCTTTATGAGTTTCCTTATATAGAAGGATCAGAAGAATTTCTTAAAGGAACTTTAGTACGTAAATTAACGCCTCTCACCCATACATTCACCCGGTATAAAAGTCATTTGTCTCCCGTATGGATTCGTATTGATAGGGAAGAGACTTTTCCGGAGTATGAGTGGGTGGAGATTTTTGACTTAAGGCGCTTCCCTTTTTCTTCAGGACATAGACAGATCGCAATCGAAGTTGAAAAAATCCATGTACAAGGGTAGGCTATATTGAATGGATATTCAGTATATTGATCGTGCCACACAAAAGAAAGAGGTGGAAAAGATTGCGGGACACCGGTTGCTTCTTTTTTTTTACGGCAACTCTTGGCTTTCTTTTTTTTGCCTTCCCCTCTTGTCGCGACTTTCCTTTGTTTCTAAGTTCTACGGATGGCTTCAGAAAAAACCGAGCAGCGCTCGAAATGTTGCCCCTTTTATCCAAACCTATAAAATCGACTCTTCGGAATTCGTAAAAACATCATTCACCTCCTTCAATGATTTTTTTATTCGCAAATTAAAACGGGAAAGAAGACCGATCATTGCAGATCCACGTAGGGCAGCTCTTCCCGCAGACGGGAGGTATTTGGCTTTTCCGAATGTGCAGGACGTAGGAAAATTTTATATCAAAGGGAAAAGCTTTGATTTGACCTCCCTTTTACAAAATCCTCCGTATGCAAGGCGCTATGAGGAAGGGTCCATGGTGATTGCGAGGCTATGCCCTACCGACTATCATCGATATCATTTTATTGCAGACGGCATCCCTGGTAAAGCGCGCGAGATTTCTGGCGATTTGTATTCGGTGAATCCGATCGCTTTACATAAAAAACTTTCGATTCTATGGACGAATAAAAGAGTGGTGACTGATTTTGAGACTGACCTTTTTGGGAAAGTATTATATATCGAAATTGGAGCCACATGTGTGGGGACAATTCACCAAACCTATTCTCCCGGAGTGCGGGTTTGTAAGGGTGAAGAAAAGGGATATTTTTCATTTGGAGGGTCGTGTTTAGTGATTCTTTTTGAGAAAGACCGTATTGTCTTAGATCGAGATTTAGTGACTCATTCGGAGCAGGGGTTTGAAACCAAGGCCTGTTTTGGAGAGTCTTTAGGGATTGCGCTGCGATGAAGAAATTCATTCTTTGTATGTGCTTGAGTCTCCACCTTTTTGCTTCGCCTCAGGGAAGCCCGGCCTCTCCTCGCGTGCTGCATAAAGGTTTTTTCATTCCGTCGAAGTGTTGGGTGAACATTCGCGGAGGATATGAGGGAGACTTTGTATTTGATGCGCAGATGCAGCAGGATCAGGAAGGGTCGGGGGCGGTAGATCAATATTCTCAAACGACCAACGCCGGAATTGCGACGATCAATCTATTGGAAAGGCTCGACTTGTATGGTGTCTTTGGGTCTTCTCGGGTGTTTGCGCAGTGGCGCTTTATCGACATGGCGCAAAGAGTGCGCAATGCGCAAATGGAAACATTGCACCACTTTTCTTGGGGCGTGGGGATCCGGGCGATTTTAATCCAACATTGCAACTGGAGTTTGGGGCTGGGAGGCCGTTATTCTGCGTCTCATAATCGAGTGGGATGGCTCACCGTCGATGGGACGAGCGCTCCCACGAACTCCGCTAGATTTCGATGGAGTGAGTGGGAGGCAAATTTGGGCGTGGCCTACCATATCGATCTATTCACCCCATATATTGCAGTGAACTACCTCGACAAGAAGGCGATTCTCAATCGCCTCTCCTTTTTTGTGGCAGATCAGGCGGCGGAGAGCGATCATTTCCACAATCGGAGGCCGGTGGGGATGAATTTGGGATGCACGATCTCTACTGGGAAATTTTTCTTCTTGAATGTGGAGGCTCGCGTGATCAATGAAGAGGCCGTTTCCGTTTCGGGAGAGTTCCGGTTTTGAAGAAATTTTTATGTTTTTTGGGAGTCTCAGGTCTGCTGTTTTCTGCGCCCATTGATAACCCTCTCATGCCCTATCTTTTAGAAGAGGGGTTTTGTATTGAAGACACTTCTTGGACAAGCCCTCAGTGTGGATTTTCTTTGGACTACCTCATCCAAAAAAGGTTGAGAAGTTGCCACTCGAGTCATTCTCTACAGCTTCGGAAAGCTACCATCAAGGGAGTCTCTGAAATAGGCGTTGTGATTTGGAATATCAAAGAAAGGTTCAATATCCAAATCAATGTAGGCTCTGGGCAGTTTTCTTGGAATTGGTTGCAACACAACACCCGCGTCGCGGGGTCTGCTCGCAATGGACTTTTGTGGGGATGCGATGCGAAATGGACGGTATTGAATATTCGAGACACGTTTCTTTCCTTGGACGCTCAACTGGGAGGGTGGGACTGGATGGATGGTCCCTCGACAGTGAACGGGATGGCAAGCGGAGCCCATTCCCAATCTCTTCTTAGATATTGGCAAATTGGGGGCGCCGTCACCCAAAAAATAGCGATGTTTGCCCCCTATCTGGGGTTTGCAGTCAATCGAACAAGGATGAAAGTGTGGAATCTTCCCACGGGCACCGGACGAATGCATGCAAGACATGAGATAGGTCCTTTCGGAGGGTGCAGTCTTTCTACAGGCAATCGTTTCCTCTTAAATCTCGAATGGCGCGGATGGTTTGAAGAAGGACTTTCTTTGGCCGCGCATGTCCGCTTTTAATAAAACATTCTTTTCGGTATGATGGTTTGCCGCAAAGGCATTCATATGAAGAGATTTACATTTTTATTGGTTTTTTTAGGGTTTGTGTCCTGCGCATTTGCTCAAGGCGTAGATAGAGGTTCGAAGCGAGATAGCGATAGTAAGGACATGGATGCGTTGCGTCGTTGGATACAAGATAAACGACTTGTGACCATGAAAGAGATCGGGGGCGATCTTTCCTTAAGTGGTGAAGTGCGTACAGAATTTCAGGCGACGAAGGAAGATAAGAAAGGAAAGGCGCAGCGTGGGCGTGGGCTTGCAATGAAGCCGATGTATGCTTGGGATGTGGAATTCAATTTGATGCTCGACTATCGTGCGGAGCGCTCTTGGGCTGCGATCAAGTTGGAATTCGACAATGATATGGGGCAAGTTTCTGGCGCGACGAATAAAATTCGTTTGGAAAGGGCTTATCTCGGGGGGCGTTTGATCGCGGGAGATACGTTTACGTGGGATGCGGAGATCGGCAGGCGTTTCTTGGTCACCACATTTGATTCCAAGATTGAATTTGGCGCGATGTATGATGGTTTGTTGCTCCGTTTTAGTGATGTCTACCCTTCTGTTGCAGATTGCTATGCAAATCTGGGAGGTTTTATTATCAATGACCGAACCAATCACTATGGTTTTGTAGGAGAAATCGGGGCATTGCGGATTGCGAACATAGGGCTGAATGCGAAATATTCTCTGATTGACTGGACAAAGCCAGGTGGGGAAACGTTGCCGGGGGGCACAGCGCTAGAAAATAAAATCATGAAGCTTCGCTATAGATTTTTGGTTTCTCAAGCGCTTGTATCGTATCAATTTTTCCCTGAGTGGTTTTATAAGAAGCTGATTAAATTTTATGCCGCAGGACTCATCAACCATTTGGCGCTAAGCAATCCTCTTGCCAAATTGGGTGTGAAAGGGCAAAAATTTGGTAAGCAAAACGTGGGATGGTATGCCGGGGTATCTTTGGGTACGGTGAAGAAGATGATGGATTGGGCGGTGGATATGAACTTCCAATGGGTCCAGGCGCAAGCGGTCCCATCCTATGACCAAAACGGGATTGGCCGAGGCAATACAGCCGGCTCAGGTCTCTATGCGACACTCAATGATGGGAAAGGAACTCCAACCACGAAAAAAACCGCGACGGGCAATGGAAATTATTACGGATTTGAGATCAACGGGCTGTATGCATTCACAGACAATCTCACAATCAATCCGAATGTTCAGGCTTCCTGGAGATTGAAGCACGACTTGGGTCCGAACTTGATCTTTAAGCAGGCTGAGGTGGAGTTTATTTACGCGTTCTAATATTGCGGTTTCTTGTTTAGATATGAGGCTCCATCCCGATGGAGAATCGGAAGTGGTGTCGCAGGCTTTATTTGGAGAGACTGTAACGGTATCTCAGAATGGAGAAGGATGGCTTTACATCACGACGCCGGATGAGTATTCGGGGTGGGTGCGGCAAGATGGAGTTTTGTTGCATCAATATACAGCCTCCCATCAAGTAAATCGTGTGTCAGTTCCTTTTTATGCTGAGAAAGGGATTCGTAAAGGTCCTGTCCTAACTCTTCCTTTTGGTGTGGGGGTTCAAGTAGTAGACTCCGATTCTGACTGGACTCAAGTTGTTCTTCCTTCTGGCAAGATCTGTTTTACGCAAAATTCCCATCTTTCCCTCCCCCAAATCCTTGTGCGCAAGGAGTTGGAAAGTTTTTGTCAGCAGTTTTTGGGACTTCCCTACATTTGGGGTGGTAGAAGTAGTTTTGGATATGACTGTTCGGGATTTGTTCAGATGCTTTATGGACAGATGGGGATTGTGTTACCGAGAGATTCTTGTGAGCAGGCGAAGGCTTTGCAAGAGCAAACCTTCGAAAATCTTACCGTGGGCGATTTGATTTTTTGGGGGGCATCCGCAGAGAAAATTGGGCATGTGGGATGTTTTCTAGGACAGGGAAGGTTTATTCACGCGACATCGCGAGAGCAAAAACCTTGGCTTCGCATCAGTCATTTGTCAGAGCGAATGTGGAGTGGGGTGGAGGAGACTGTTTATCCGCACCGCTGTTTTCGGATGCACAAAAAAGTTCATACATTTAACACAAAGCGGCAATAATGTCTTTTGCTTCTACGACACGAACGTCAGTCGGAAGCTTTAATTGCTTCGGTTTTTCTGGGATGAAAAGAACGTAATGAATTTGTGCGTGGGGATGTCGTTTGACTGGAGGAATCCCTTTGTTTTTTAACTCTTGAATGGTGTTTTGAATCCAATGAACTGTGGGCTTTTTTTCTGTCCATTTCGCTTCACCGATGAGGAAATGTTTCCCATCGGGAGATTGGGAAAGAACATCCCACTCAGGGCCTTGTCCTTGCCAAAATCTGCCAGAAGGTTCGTAGATGGTTTCCCATTTTTCAGAAAGAATGGGAACGGCAGATCTGCAGAGATCCTTCCATGTTGTGGCAAATAAATAAGGAAGGTCTTCTTTGAGCCATCGAGAGCGAGCTAATGGAGAGACTTGAGAAAAGAGACTTCGTCTAGAGGCGACCACTTTAAACCAGAAGCGGAGAAAAGGGTCTTTAATTTTATAAAGTGTTTTTTTGGAATTTTCGGGGTCGGTTCCATAGGGCAGTTCTTTTTGAATGAGATCTAATTCTATGAGGCGTTCAATGGGTCTAGCAAGAGATGTGATTGGTTCTTGCATGCGGCTTGCTATTTCAGAAAGACGATTTGCCCCTAATCCAATGGCATCTAAAATAGGTCTTAAGTGGATGGCGGGAGGAGATTCTGCGTAAAGAAGTCTTTGAGGCTCTTCATTCAAGGGTCCCATAGGATCGAGAACTAATCGATCAATCGTTGTATAGAGATCTTGGGCTACCTTGCTTGCCAGTTCCCAATAACGGGGAATCCCTCCCCAGATGGTATAGGATTGCACCACATCTCTTGGAGTTTTAAGCTTGAGAGCTTGCTTCATGTACCCGATTGTGATTGGTTGGAGTTTCATGAGTTCATCAGCTCTCCCGTAAAGAGGCGCAGATTCATCCAAAATAGCGCTCTGCATCATCCGCTGAGAAGAGCCGCAGAGCACTGTCACTAAATTCGTTTTTTTTGCGTCATGGTCGATGAATTTTTGTAAAATACTTGAGAGTTCAGGAGATCCCGAAATTAAGTAAGGCAATTCATCGATCACGAGAGGCCCTCTCCACTTTGCTTGAGAAGCATCGCGTGCAAGTCTTAAAAATAGAGATTGCCAATCGGGATATTCAGCCTCAGAAAAACCTGGCAAAGCCTGCTCTACGCTTAAGGAAAGAAATTTTCTTTGAATCGAGGGAGATGACTCATCCGCTACGAAATAGACCCCCTTGTTCTTTTCCGTCCATTTCAATAAAAGGCGCGTTTTGCCTACCCTCCTTCGTCCCCAAATTACAGCGAGCCCCGAGGTGCGAGAACGGAGCAATCCTTCCAGTCGGGAAAGTTCCTTGTGGCGATTCACGAATTTCATGAGAGACCTCTTTACTCAAGATTATGCACCAAAACATTATGTTTTCAAACATAATGTTTTGGTGCATAGTCTTAATGCCTTGACGCTCAAGAGCCTAGCTGAATATTGATGTGTTTTTGGTGGAACTGGATGCCGCAAAATGACTTCACGTGTTTCTCTTTTCTGATCCGCGCAAATACATAAGGAACGTGGAACGATTTTAAAGTATGTTCATACATCTCTACCGTATTGGGGTCCCCTTCTCGATGCATGAAGAGGCAAACAGGGTGCCCTTTGGCATGGTACTTGTGAATGTGGTGTCTCAGCTCTTTTTCTTTTTTCGGCGTCAGCTCTCGAGGGATAATTCGAATCGAATCGACAAGGCCGTTGACCCACGGAAAGGTCCGTAAAAGTCTTCCGGGCACCAAAATGTGGAGATTCGGGAAATAGGTGTATAACAAAATCGCGTCTAACCAAGAATTGCTTTGCAAAACCACAATGGAAGGCACTTGGGGTAAGGGAGAGAGGAGATGAATTCTGCGGAATCTTTTTAGTACATTTTTTGCAAAAAATGGGAAAAATAGTGAAGAGAGTCTACTTGTTAAAATACAATTCACAATGAGTGCGATGACAGAAAGTAATAAAAATCCGCTTGCGGCGGAAAAGCCAAAATAGCCGCTCACCACATAGAGGTAGACGGCCGCCATGAATACTCCGATAAAGCTGAAAAAGTTCGAGGTGGCGATGATTTGTCCTCGCTTTTCACTCGGGCTATTGACCTGAAGGTACGAATCAAAGGGAATTAGGTAGGCGCCGCCTGCCATTCCCATGAGGACGAGCAAGATGATGACACAAGGCAAGGAGGTCGCAAGAAGAGAGATCAGGAGCAAAAATATGGGGATGAAAAAACCCACAAGGCAAGAAATCCCTGGCTCTACCGACTCTTTGGATACGCGCCCCGCAAAGACGGCGCCGATCGCAATGCCAATGGCTGTCACAAGAAATAAATAGCCGCCCCCTACTTCACTTGTTCCCAAAGATTCCATTGCAAAGGGAATGATGTTGAGCTGCGTAAAGGCTCCCAAGAAAAGGAAAAAGGAGGATCCAAAAATGCAGGGAAGGAGGTTGGGGATTTTCCAGGCAATTTTTAGCGTTTGATAAATTTCATAGGGAAATAGAGGGTTGATTTTCTTAGGTGATCTTCCGGGCGCTGTCCGTGTAATCCCTAAAGAGGTGCAAAGACCAATCACCGACATCCCCGTACAAAACAAGGCGATGACGAGAAAGTTTTTATTTGTAAGTTGAGTTAATGCAGACGCAATAAACGTTCCTAGAATAATTGCAAGATATGTAAATGATGTAATGGATCCATTGGCTCTTGAGATCATTTTTTGTTCTACAATTTCCGGGATAATGCCGTATTTAGAGGGGCCGAAGATCGTGCTATGAGTGGCTAGGAAAAAGAGAGCGACATAAAGACCTGTATCCCACTCGTAATAGATGATCAAGCAAGAGGAGATCATGATGAGAAGTTCTAAACATTTTGCAAATACGATGATGGACTGTTTGCTCAGTTTGTCGGCCAAGACGCCTGCTGCAGAGGAAAAGAGGAGAAAGGGGATGACGAAGATGGCTCCTGCAAGAGAGAGGGCTGTGTTGGCATATTCGTGACCACGGACCGCGATCAGAAGGTAGATTACGAGGAGTTTGAAAATATTATCGTTGAGCGCGCCGAGAAACTGAGTCGCGTTGAGGAGATAAAATGAGTGAAAATTCGATTGAAATAACCTTCGCATCAGATTATGCTCCATTGCCGTGAAGAAAATTATACTGAGTCAAAATTTCGCATCCCTTGCTCGCATCCTTGCATTGGCCTTCCAATCTTCGTTTCGTGAGGATTCCAGTATACAAAAACAGTGGATTTTTGTTCCTACCCATTCTTTAAAGCAGTGGCTTTTACTCCAAATGGCCCTGTGTGCGCCCAAGGGAGGCGTCCTCGGATTTCAAATTTGTACTTTAGAAGAACGGCTCCGTTCCTTGTGTCCTGAGATCCCCACGAGGCTCGAACTCTGCTGTTTGGTGGACCAGGCTTTGGCCTCCGAAAAGTTTTTCCCTGTGTCTCCTCAAGGCAGAAAAACGGTGCGAGAGCAGTTTTCTTCTCTTGTATTTACGTATGCATGGAATGGATTTTGCCCGCAAGAAGGGTGGCAGGGGCAGCTCTGTAAGGAACTGGGTGTAGATCAATGGCTGAAGGCCGGGGTTGGAAAAGAGGTAGTGCATGTATTCGGATTTGATTTTTTCCCCCAAGCCGTGAGGAAATGGATTTCTGCGCATGAGTCGTGTTTTGTATATCTTTTTTCCCCCTGCGCTTTATTTTGGGAGGATCTCTGCACTGTGAAAGAACAGGGGCGCATCCTTGAGTTTTGGCAGAAGAAAAAGGTTTCTTTTTCTGAGCTCGGACAGTTTGAAGAGTACCTTGCGGAAGCGCCGCTTCTCCTTGCCAACTGGGGCAAAGTGGGAAGGGAAACGGTGAAGCAATTTGATGGATGGGACATGGAAAGCGCCCACCTTGTTGTTTCAGAAGAGAGCGCTTTGGAGAAGTTGCAAAACGAACTTCTCTCTTTTGAAAGAAGTTGTGGAAGTGGTGATAAGTCCATTCGGGTGTTTAAGGCCGGGATGACAAAGCGTGAAGAGGTAGAGTGGCTTTGCGATGAAATATGCCAGTTGCAACACACGGATGTTCTTGTTTTAGCGCCTGATATTGCGCCATATGTTCCTTGGATTGAAATGATTTTTTCGCAGAGAAATGTGCCATATCGTTTTCCTAGTGTATCGGTGGAGCGCCAAAGTCCATTTTTTCAAGGGATTTCTTATTTGATGCTCTGCGCAGAGAGGGGCCTCAATGAGGAGCTTTTGTGTTCTTTGTTAGACAATTCTTCTTTTGCTCGTAAATGGAAGGGGAAACAATGGCATGGTTGGGTGGAAGAAATTTTTCAAATTTCTTCTGATTGGGAACAAGGGATTGCCGTGTTGTTAGATCGATTCTTGATTCTTGCTAAGGGGCCTAAGACAGATACTCTTGTGTTTGGGGAATGGGACTCTTTTGAAGAATGGATAGGATTATTGCAGTCATTGCATACAGATGTGGTAGCGCTGCGCGAAGAGACGAAAACTTTAGTAGACTGGGCAGACACATGGGCAAAAGTTGTAGAGAAATATTTGTATTGCGATCTGTCTGATGAAGTCGATTCTTTTTGTCAAAGCGCCTGGAATCGGCGCCTCATCGAGTGTAGAAAAGTGGACGCAAGGGCGCCTCTAGATCTTGTGAAAGAGTTTTTGATGAAGCAGATCTTTCGTCCTGTTCATGGCAATCACTTGCATGCAATTGTTTGTGCATCGATCGAAGTAGGTTCTATTGTCCCTGCAAAAGTCATTTTTATGTTGGGGATGGATGAAGAGAGTTTTCCAAGGAAATCTCAGAGATCTTCTTTAAATATGTTGCCACCTACTACGTATGTGCCCGAAGTTCCAGACATCGATCGATACCTGTTGCTTCAAGTCGTGATGAATGCAAAGGAGATGCTCCTTTTTAGTTACTTAGGTCAGTCTCCGGAAGACGGAAGAAGTGTGTCTCCCTCTTTTCTTGTACAGGAATTGTGTGCAGACCGTGGGATTGTGATCGAGACTGTGGCGAAAGAAGACGGAGCTTGCGCCGTGAAAAAACCTCTTGTATTTGGAAGTGGGGATCTTCCTAAAAACGAAGAAATTCACATTCCTCTTTCTCATCTGACCCTTTTTGCGAAACATCCGTGGAAATATTACCTGCAAAACGTCTTGCACATCACACTTCCTCGCGAAAACGAGCGCTCCCTTGCCAAAGAACGGGGAATGCTTCTTCGCTCTGCATTGGAGTTTCCTCTTGAGACGCTAAGACAAGAAAAATGGCCTGGTATTTTGCATGAGGCTTTTATATCCGATGTGCGTTCCAGAGAAGAAAAGCGTCAAACCCAAATGCAGAATTGGGGAAAAGAGATCCGTTCTGTCGCCTTGTTAGAAACTGCGCAAGAGGGGGAATTTGCTCCACTTAAAATAGAGTTGGAAGATGGGACCGTGGTGCAAATCACGGGGCATATTCCTTGGACCCTAGAAGATGGCGCTTTGCATTTGGGCGATGATACGATTGGCTCCATGTTCCAGGGGTGGCCTGAAATTCTTGTGGCGTCGTGTGTGTTGCAGAGCTCCCAAATTTATATTTTGAAAACAGGCAAAGTTAAAACAGTAGAAAATGCAAGCCAAGCTTTGCAAAAATTCCTCACCTATTATCTGCGTTGCAAGGAACATATATCCCCTCTCATTTCTGATTGGGTAGATCCTCTACTTAGAAAAACTCCGCAAGCATTTCGAGACACATTTCGGTATGAAGACGAAGTGCATCGTTGGGTCCAATTTCGTTTAAACCTGCCAGAGCCCGCTGTTCTTTTTGAAGAATGGAAATGGGTCCGTCCGATGTTTAGTGATTTAATTGCGTTGTATCCGGGGAGATCTGATGAAACGGTTTGATTGTTTAGATCAGGGTTGTAGGGTTCAAGGTCCCCATATTCTCGAGGCGTCCGCAGGGACTGGCAAAACCTTTGCAATCGAACACGTGGTGGCGCGCCTTCTTTTACAAGGAGTTCCCATTGAAGAAATCCTCATTGTGACTTTTACGCGCGCAGCCACGCGCGAACTCAAGGAGCGCATTTTTTCTAACACGAACAAAGCTCTTTCCTGCATTCAAGGAAAAATTGCGTTGCCGGAGTGGAAATATCTTGAATCGAGTATAAATTCCAAAGAGGCAATTCTTTCTTTATCGAACGCTCTCAAACGATTTGATCAGTGTCAGATTTTCACCATTCACGGATTTTGTTTTCGGATGCTTAAGGAATTTGCGTTTGAGGCGGGAGTGTGGAGCTCTTTAGAAAACACCAAACATCCTGTGGATGGGTTTCGTTCCGTCGTGAGCGCTTTGAAAGTCTTTTTGGAGAAAGGGCTAAATCCTGAGGACGTATGTCCTGAACAGGTGAGTTTATTACTGGGAGACTACGACACATTATATGAGTGGGGGTCTGCCTTGGTGCGCGCCCAACCTAAAGAAGAAGTCGAGACTTTTAAAAATCTCCATGCCCAATTCATCTCTTGTATCCAAGAGGTGAAATATGACCCCGCGCGTATTTTTGGGGATTTTGCAAAGGTTCGAACGCAGTATAAAGCTGCCCGCTCCGACGTAGATTCTCAATTAGAGTGGGTCTTACAATGTATAGAATCTCCCGCAGATCCTGCGCCTTTTCGCAAACTCATCCAGGCACAAGGATCCTTTTTTACTTTTCTTGCGCCTGAAAATCGAAAAGTGAAAGCCAAAGATGTGGGGCCTCTCCATTATGGAGAGTTTTGGGGATGGCTTGAAACTTTAAGCCCCATCATTTTCAAAGCATGCGCTCAAAAATCCATTTTGGCCGTGGTGGTAGATCGTTGGAGAGCATGGGAACAAAAGCACCAAAAGGCTCTATTTCAACCGGATGATATTTTATTAGAAATGAAGAAGGCAATCCAAGTGCCTTGCCTTTTAGAAGAGTTGAAAAAAAAATATCGGGCCGTGATCATCGATGAGTTTCAAGACACAGATCCTTTGCAGTGGGAAATTTTTGAGAAAGTTTTTCTTCACGCGGAGACTTTTTATTTGGTAGGCGATCCGAAACAATCAATCTACCGTTTTCGCAATGCAGATGTGTATACATACTTGCGAGCAAAAGAAATACTAGGCGCAGAAAATCTGTACCATTTAGATACAAATTTTCGTTCTTCTAAGGAGTTAATTGGTGTTCTAAATGCTCTTTTTTCAAGAAATTGGCTTGCGTTGCCTAAACTCAAGAGTTCGTTGCCTTATATCCCTGTCCGCTCAGGGAGTTCTGTTTCTTCTGATTTACAGGATGAGAAAAAAGCGCTCCATTGGATTTTGGGAGAAGAGGGGTCTTATCTTGAGACATTTCTTCCCTATACCGTTGCAGAAATCAAAAGACTGCAGTGTTTTGAGGGGGTGGCGATTTTGGTGAAGGATCGCTATGAGCTGCAAAGCGCGCAGGATTTGTGTGCGGAGCATGGGATCCCTTGCATTGCGCGCAGTCACGATCGTTTGGCAGACACGTATGCATTTCATGCGACGCGCGAACTCATGTCCCTTTTGGCATCGCCTCAAAATGAAAACCGCCGGAAAATTGTCGAAGCAGGGCCATGGGATACGAAAGTAGAAGATTGGACCTTTTGGCGAGATCTTTTGGTAGAACGGGGGCTTGTTGGATTCTTTAGCGCATTTTGTAAGGCACAAGTTCTAGAAGATTTAACGCATGTGATGGAAGAGCTTTTTGCGTGGGAGGCAAGGGAGGGATTTTCTTTTGCGGGAGTGGAGCGTTTCTTTCAAGAATTGGAAGTTTTAGAAGGCAGTGATGCGATTGCGCGCCGCTTCAAGACAAAAGACGGAGCGGTGCAGATCATGACGCTCCATATGAGTAAGGGGCTTGAGTTTGATATTGTGTTTGCTTTGGCCTTGGCTTCGAGTTCAACAGTCCAAGAAGAAGAGGAAGAAGATGAGTTGAACGCGGAAAAATTAAGGCAGCTTTATGTGGCCATGACGCGGGCAAAGAAACGACTTTATGTCCCTGTGAATAAGAAGAGGGGGTCGTCTTTGGATTTGCTCCGAAAAAGTATCGAAGGAGATGAGGGTCCTTTTGTTTCATACTTGGAGCGCTTAAAAGAAACGCAAAGCATTTCTATGGAAGAGGTGACCACGCCTTTTGTTTTGCCTGCGGCGTTGCAGAAGAAAGAGGAGAAGGTGGATGTGAGAGCCATCCCTACTTCTTTTGTTGCGTGGCGGCCCTCATACATTGAGTCTTTTACATCTCTTGCACAAACGGAAGAGTTGGAGAGCGGAGTGGATGTGGATCTCGAGGATCTGCCCTGTGGGAAGGAGACGGGGGTGGTGATTCATGAGGTCTTTGAAACGATTTTTCAGGCAGACGAGGCCGTGTGGAAAGAGGAACGAGGGTTAGAAGCGCTTGTAGAAGAGGTTTTGCGCTATACGTTCTTAGCTGAGTGGAAAGAGAAAGTTTTGGAACTTGTGCGTAGAACATTGAATGTTGCTTTACATGACGGGGTTCGCACATTTTCTTTGAGAGATCTTTCGAAAGAGGCGTTGTATCCGGAAATGGAATTTCTTTACGCGCGCGAAGGAACTTGGATCAAGGGGTTCATTGATTTGGTTTTTATCTATGAAGGGAAGTTGTATTTTATCGACTGGAAGACGAATTTTTTAGGACATCACTCCATGCAAGACGTGATGCGATCGCACGATTATTCGTTGCAGGCTTTGTTATATAGGCAAGCGCTTCAGTGTCATTTTGAGAAAGAAATGGGTGGGGCTTTTTACATTTTTGTGAGGACGGGAGAGTATGTTTTTGTATGACATTTGACTTCGCAAAATATTTACTAAAATCTAAGTTCACAGAAGAACGAGGACGTTTTCTCTCTGCAATTCTTCAAAGCGCAAGGGAAGGTCATCTTTGTTTTCGGAGTGAGGAGCCTTCCCCTTTGCCCCCGTTACCGAGCATCCTGCAGGATAAAGACCGCTACTATGTACAAAAGAATTGGGTTTACGAGACTCACCTATTGGAACATGTGCAGAGGTTAAGGCAGCAGCCCACGCCCCCTTTTTATGATTCTTCTGCATTCACTCGAGAGATCTCTCAAGCAACAGGACTTTCTTCAGAACAAAAAGGGGTCATACAACATCTCTTTGACCATACTTTCTCTGTGATTTGTGGAGGACCTGGGACGGGGAAGACATATACAGCGGGATGTTTTATTAGGCTACTTTCTAAGGCGGTGGATCCTAAAATGGGCAGGCGCTTGCGTGTGGCTTTTACGGCGCCCACCGGTAAAGCCGCTTTACATTTGCAATCTTCTTTGCGCTCTGTTGAGGGCATTTATTATGAAGCAGCGACGCTGCATCATCTTTTGAGGTTGCGCCCGGGTCAGACAGATCTAACTCCGAAGCAACGCCTTGATTTTGATGTGATTGTGGTGGATGAAGCTTCGATGATTGATGTCGCGCTTCTGGCTCATTTATTGGGGGTTGTAGGAAATCACACGAAACTCATCTTCATGGGGGATCCCAATCAATTGCCTCCTGTAGAAGGGGGGGGGATTTTCCATGAATGGGGGGCTCTTTTTGGCAAGTCCTTGACCCAATGTATGAGAACACAAGAACCAAGGTTACAGGCAAGCGCCGCCGCCATTCTTGCAGGCGATGCGGAAGCGTTTTTCGCATCTGTGGATTGGACTGAAGGGGTAGATCATTTGTATGAGAAGATTCGGCCCACCTTCTCATCACAGCCGATGGATCCCAAGGCGTTTTTGGACCAATCCACACAATTTCGGGTCCTCAATGCTCTAAGACAGGGACCTTTTGGAACTGAGGCTCTCAATCAGGAGATTTTGCGTCGCATGGAGGCAGAGTGTCCTGAAGGGTGGTGGTGGGCCGTTCCGATCCTCTCCACGACAAACCAGCCCCATCTAGGCCTTTCTAACGGCTCTTTTGGGGTCTTAATGGGTCAGAAGAAAAAGAGGTTTGAATTGACCCGTGGCGTTGCCTATTTTGCGGAGCATGAGGGCAAGTCTTTGCCCACTCTTCCGCCGCACGAGCTCTCCTTTTTACTCTCGATCCACAAGAGCCAGGGCAGCGAGTTCACAGAGGTCCTCGCGATCTTTCCTGAAGGGAGCGAGTCGTTTGGGAAAGAAGTTCTCTACACAGCCGCCACGCGCGCCAAAAAGCGATGGGAAGTTGTGGGGAAACGGGAGGTGTTAGAGAGTTTGTTGAGGAAGACTACTGTGCGGAGCTCGGGGTTTAGCGTTAGATGGTGTGCTGACGTTCCCATGAGCAAAATAGCGAAGAGAGTTGTTTATGAGTGAACGGTATACAGAAGTAAGGGCTTGTTCAAATGTCTCGCTTAGTTCAGGAGGTTTGTAGTGAAATCCAGAATCTCTTTGAGATTGGGTGGACGATCGACTGTTTATGGATAAGGGCCCAAGAGAAGATCTGCGTGTAGACGAAAAGCTGTTGTTGCAACTTTCTGGTCTCTTGCGTCTAGTGATCCCGCCAAGCTCTCCAGCTAGATTTGTCAATGTTATGGATAAATCATGACGATATGCGCATTCTCCATATTCTGGAGAAATTGGAGTTGTATTCTGGTTAAGTAAGTCGAGTTTGATTGCTATGAAGATCGCTTTGCGATATAACTCTTCCGTAGGATTTGGTGTTAAATCTATCTCTGCCTTTAATTCCTTTTGCTCTTTAAATAGCATGTCTGTAGTTTCTTTTCTTTTTTCGATTGTTTGAAGCAGTATGTCGTTAAACCACGAATTTAAAGCTGTTGCCTCTTCTTTTTGTTGAGCTAGGGCCTCTAAGTCTGATAATGTCTGCATTGATTGGCAGGTCTCGTCTTGAGGTGTCTTCCCTATGCTCAAGATATTATCAATCCGTTTTTGCATTGCAGAGGAAGCTTCCTGTTGGACTTGTTTTTTAGCCTTGGCTGCTTGTTTGCGCATCAAAGCATCCCATGTATTCTTTGTCCGTTCGCCGAGCTCCATTCCGATCGGAATATTAAGAACCACAAGCCCTGCCACAGCAACTGTCGGGAAACCCCAAAAATAGTCATGAACGGGAACAGTAGGAGAAAACAGCGTTGAATTGAGGCCAAGCAAAATCGAAAGAGCGACGCCCGCGACAAGCCCCAAGCCCCCTGCTCCGATAAGGATTTTGTCCCGAAGGGACAATGATGATATTACATCATTAATCATATTAGCCTTTTATGTATATATTATATCAAAATATACAGTTTATTTTCAGCAATTTTTACTATATAATTGTATTTAAATTTTTTATTTACAACATACTAATTATGAGTAAGATGCAAAATGCAGTCTCAAGACACCCCCTCTATTTTTGAGGCTTGCCCAAAAGGGGGGATGTCGCATAAAATCATTTTCTTTACTCCAAGGAAAGATGGCTGAGCGGCCGAAGGCACGTCCCTGCTAAGGACGCATACTCTGTTAAAGGGTATCGAGGGTTCAAATCCCTCTCTTTCCGAATTTTACTCCAGTTTGAACCAAATTTAACGCTCTCTATCTCCATTCCTTCAAAAAAACATCGACGCAACGCATTGGTTGTTAGGGCGTTATGGATTGATTGGACAATTATGTAATTCGATTACATAATTGTCCGAAAGAGAGGTTTGCATGTTCCTTGAGAGAAAGATGGCCCCTAGATTGAAGAAGCTGAGTGTTCAGTTTCCTGTGATTGGGATTTTAGGACCTAGGCAGTCGGGGAAAACGACACTAGCAAAGGCTTTATTTCCTCAACATAAGTACATCAATTTAGAGGAACTGGATACGAGGCGCTTTGCTGCTGAAGATCCGAGAAGATTTCTGAAGGCAATAGGAGATCCTGGCGCGATCCTCGATGAAATTCAGCGAGTTCCTGAACTCTTGTCTTACATTCAGGCGCATGTAGATGAATGGCAAAAACCCGGTTTTTTTATTTTAACTGGATCGGAAAACATTCTGCTGAACCAACACATCAGCCAAACTCTTGCGGGAAGAATTGCTCTCACTACACTTTTACCACTCAGTATTGGGGAGTTACAGAAAGCTTCTCTTCTTCCTTCTGATGTAGACGAGATCATGTTTCGGGGTTTTTACCCTTCCCTTTATTCTAAAAAAATGGATTCTAAAGAGTGGATCCAAAGCTATATTCAAACCTATATTGAAAGAGATGTGCGGCATCTTAAACAGATCGCAGATCTTTCCTTATTTCAAAAATTTCTCCAGCTGTGTGCGGGGCGTGTGGGACAACTTTTAGATATGACTTCTATTGGCAGTGATTGTGGAATTACGACGCATACAGTTCGCTCCTGGCTTTCCGTGCTCGAGGCGACCTACGTCATTTTTCTTTTGCATCCTCATCACAAAAACTTCAGCAAACGTTTAATCAAAACACCAAAACTCTATTTTTACGACAGTGCGATTGCCTGTCACCTTTTGACGATTCAAACTCCTAAAGAACTTGCAACGCATTATTTGCGCGGAGGGCTTTTCGAATCTATGATTCTTGCGGATCTTCTCAAGCAACGTCTGAATGCGGGGCTCTCTCCCAATCTTTATTTTTGGCGCGACAAGTCCGGTCACGAGATCGATTGTATTCTAGAACATGGATCGACGCTCACCCCTATCGAAATTAAATCAGGAGAAACATTGAATTCTGATTTTTTTACCAGTCTTACTAAGTGGAATGAGATCGCAGGACAGAATTCTGAAAATAGTTACGTTGTCTATGGAGGAACAGAGAACCAAAGTAGATCTCAAGGAACGGCAATTGGATGGACTCAACTTCAGTCTTTGCCTATCCTGTAGTATTTTTTTCTCAGCTAGTATATTGTTCCATTAAGATCTATGACTGACATCGAAAAAAGACGAACCCCTCCGAATTCCAAAGAATCTGAGATGATGGTGTTGGGCTGCATGCTCACGAGTGTGAATGCACTGAATGCTGCTGCAGACCGTCTGCAACCTCCCGACTTTTACTACTCAGAGCATCAAACCATCTTTTCTGTGCTTAAAAGCGCGTATATCTCTGACAAGCCTGCAGACATCCATCTCATGGCTGAGGAATTAAAACGTCAGGGAAGACTCGATGCCATTGGCGGCGTGAGTTATCTAACTGCTCTTGCGCAGTATGCGGGGACTTCTGCATTCATTGAAGAATATGTAGAACTGATTTTATCCAAATCGATGCTCCGCCGTATGGTGGGTGCGGCGCAGAAGGTTGAAAAAGAAGCGCTCGAGGAGCCTGCAGATGTTTTATCCGCGCTCGATCATGCGCAGAGTTTGTTCTTTCAAATCTCTCAGGAAAATCAGAGTAGTCCTGGCATTGCGATTAAGGATTTAATCTCGGGATTGAAAGCAGAATCGAAAATTCCTTATTTGAAAGAATTGCAAGAAAGACAACAGACGTTTCAAGAAAGAGATCCGAATACTCCTGCTGTGACGGGAATTCCGACGCATTTTATCGATTTAGATAAGATGCTAAATGGTTTTAATCCATCCAATTTGATGATTTTAGCAGCGCGCCCTGCGATGGGGAAAACGGCGCTCATGACTTCCATTGCGGAAAATATTTGTTTTCGCAACAAGGTGCCTGTCGCTGTGTTTTCTTTGGAAATGAGCGCATCGCAGCTGCTCCACAGGATGATTTGTTCTCAGGCAGAAGTTGAATCGGAAAAAATTCAGACGGGATCTTTAAGCGGCGCAGAATATCAGAGGATTGTGGGAGCTGTGAACCGGATGCAGCAACATACGATGATCATCGACGATCAGCCGGGATTGAAAATTACAGATCTTCGGGCAAGAGCGCGGCGTCTTCGCGAAGCGTACGGGATAGGCTTTATTGTGATTGATTACCTCCAGCTTTTGAGCGGTTCGGGCAGTATGCGAGCTGAAAATAGGCAAAATGAGATTTCAGAAATTTCCCGGATGCTCAAAAATTTGGCGCGCGAGCTCAATGTCCCCATTTTGTGCGCAGCGCAATTGTCTCGTAAAGTGGAAGAAAGGCAAGGGCACCGCCCGATGATGAGCGATTTGAGAGAGAGCGGATCCTTGGAACAAGATAGCGATGTGGTGATGTTCCTTCTGCGCAGAGAATATTACGACCCGTACGACAAGCCAGGACTTGCCGAGGTGATTGTCGCGAAAAACAGACATGGCGCCGTGGGCACTGTACAGCTTGCCTTCCGCAAGGAACTTGCGCAGTTTGTCAACTATACACCGATGCAACCGCAAGCGGAAATCGGAAGGAAAAATCAACCCGCATTTTCTCAGTTTTCTCCTGATGAATAAGTTTTTTTTCTTTTTATGGATTTTTGCGGGCTATGCGCTGGATGTAAAAATCTCAGCGCCCTCTGCCATTTTAATGAATGCAGAGACGGGCGCTGTTTTGTATGAAAAAAATGCGCATACTCCGATGTATCCTGCGAGCACTACGAAAATCGCGACACTTCTTTTCATTTTAGATCAGAAAAAACCTGTATTTGAGGCTACTGTGAAGGTGTCTGCCGAAGCGCTGCGGCTAAAGCCTGAGAAGAGGACAGAACAAACGCCTGCCTATTGGGGAGAGATTGATGGAACGAAAATGGGGCTTATGCAGGGAGAAGTCTTGCCCATTGATTCTTTGTTGCATGGACTGATGCTCGTTTCGGGCAATGATGCAGCGAACGCGCTTGCGGAAACGGTTTCCTCTTCGATCCTTGAGTTTTTGACCGAGCTCAATAGCTATATGAAAAGCCTGGGATGCATACAGACGCAATTTTACAATCCTCATGGTTTACACGATGAGCGGCATATCACGACAGCCTATGAAATGGGGCTCATGATGAAAAAAGCTTTGCAAATCCCCAAATTCCGCGAGATTATTTCTACCCGTGTATACACCCGCCCCAAAACGAATAAACAAAAAGCTTCAGAAATGGTTGCGATCAATCCCATGCTAAAAGTTGGACAGAAACAGCATGACGCGCGTGTCATTGGAGGCAAGACGGGCTTTCATTCCAAAGCAGGCTATAATTTAGTCGTGGCAGCGGAGCAAGAGGGAAGAACGTTGATTGCGGTCCTTTTTGGCGGAGCCAAAAGAAAGGATCGCTACGAAGATGCAAAGCGTCTCTTCGATGCTGCATTTCAAGAGACGAGAATGTCTGAAACCCTTTTTACTCCCGCCCATTTCTTTACCTATTCCTTGAGCGATGCGAAGGAACCTCTCCAGGCTGTGCTGAAGGAGGATCTCTCCATTTCGTATTTCCCTTCAGAGCGGCAAATTTGTAAGGCGCATGTACATTGGGATCCGTTAGAGCTCCCCATCAAGCAAGGACAAAGAGTGGGGGAAGTCAGAGTCTCTGATCTTGCTGGAAGGGTTTTGCAGGTAGGAGAACTTGTAGCAAGAGAAGATGTTCTCCTCACATGGACTGCGTCCATGAGAAGATATTGGGATGGAATAAAAAGCTTCTTTTTCTAAATCGGGTTCTCAACTGAGTAAGTCCATACAACTGCTCAAGCTTAGGTGTTTACGGTTTCCGACATCTATGGAACGTAAGAGATCCATCGTAAAATCTTTGATCCTTTGATCAGAAAGCGCCTTCGCGCATTCCCACGCCTCGGGCTCCTCACCGTGATGCATGAGAGCCAGGGATAGATTGCATAAATATTGATCTCTTTGGGGCCCATCAGCAGAAATATTCATCACAAATTGCCAAAATTTGCTCATCTCTCGTACTTGGCATAAAGCTAAGGAAACACGCTCAAGAACTCGATCTCTGTAGGCCACATCAGCAATCGTCATAATCTCTACCAAAGCCTTATCTATAATGCCCCTCTCTTGGAGTAGCAGAATGATTAGATCAATCGCATCTTGGAGGTCGGAATTGTTGCGAGAACCATGCATAGTGATTTCAAAACTCTTTTTAATCCTATCCCCCTTTAACAACTCGAGAACAACAAGTCTAAGGACTATGTCAGCGATCTGGTCACACGACATGATTCCCCTAACCGCAACCGCCTCATCCACCTCTCCTTGTTGCGCTAAATGGAGAGCAGGAACTATAAGATCGTCACCTGTTTGATTGAGATACGACCCATTCACAACCCGATGGATTTCTCTATAAATTGCAGCTACTTGAAAAATATTTTCCATGAATCTTGGGCATTTAACAGAGAGTTTTCCCAGATTCTCAATGCTTACGGGATCCAACATTTCAATGACGCTGATCAAATCTTCTTTGATCAATGCCATGCCATCTTTCAAGGGTTTTAAACCGATAACATGACGATTTGAGATCTCTCCCAAAATCTGTCGCAGGACATCCCGGTTCTCCCAGAATAACGTTTCATCTAAGTGGCTCATTACGACTTCGATCAACTCTCTTGTTGACTGGATCTCGCAATCGCCCACTGCGGCAAGTGTGATGATTCGCATCTCTCGACTGACACTTGCACATGCTTGAATTGTCTCCAAATCCAACCAAGGAACAATCTCAACAAAGAGTTCTCTTGGCAACTTGCGTATTCCAGCAGGAGCCTCTACAATGGATAGAGCCCTTTGCGAATTTTCAAGAATTGATTTTACCGACATTGAAGACGCCCAAGTATTGCAAATAACAGCGTCTATTGTATTACTATTTTAAGATTAATTTCAATATTTAACACAATTTACTGGTAAAACAATTTTTAAGTTCATTACCCTTGCTCTTTGGATGATGCGATGCCCTTAGCAAAGGGAAGGAATTGATCCAGGGAGATGGGTGTCTGTTTCACCGGAGGCGGCGCCATTTCGAAGCGGAATAGATCGTGAGAGATCTGTTTACGTAACTGCTCAAAAAACAATTCGAATAATGCAAACGATTCGTGTTTGAATTCTAAGAGTGGATCTTTCTGCCCGACTGTGCGCATTTGAATATCGGAGCGGAGATGGTCGATTGCGAGAAGATGCTCTTGCCAGAGATGATCGACTTTGCGGAGCATGAGATTGCGGATCACTTCATTGCAGATCGTTTGGACCCTTTTTGGATCTGTAAGATCTGCGCGGAGTGTCTGGAGAAGCTGTTTTTGCAAGTTGAGCTTTTGTTCAAAAGCAGCAAGGACTTTTTCATGAATCATCTGACGCAATGCGGGGTTTGCAATCTCTTTCTCTTCAAACTCAAGAGGTTCAAAATGAATAGGAAAGTGAGTCATAAGCGTTTGTCTATAGTGTTCTCCACTATTTTCTTTCAGAGATTTCTCTTCGATATGCTCTGCCACAGAAACTAAAAGGTCTTCTGCCAAATGGACGGGAGTCTCGGAAAAGAGAATCTCGTTGCGGAACGCATAGACCTCTTTCCTTTGCTTATTCATCACATCGTCATATTCCAAAGTGTGCTTACGAATAGAATAGTTTCTTTGCTCAATTCGTTTTTGCGCCGTTTCAATCGACTTATTCAAAATTTTGGCTGAGATGGGCTCTCCTTCAGGAGGACGATAACGCTGCAAGAGCGAAGTCATGCGAGGAGAGGCGAAGAGGCGCATTAAATGATCTTCAAAAGAAACGTAGAATTTTGAGCTGCCTGGATCTCCGAGTCTTCCGCCTCGCCCTCTTAATTGACGATCGATTCTGCGGGAATTATGTCTTGTGGTTCCTATGACAAGGAGACCGCCTAGTTCTTGAACTCCTGCTTGGAGCTTGATGTCGGTTCCTCTTCCTGCCATGTTGGTCGCAAGGGTGATCGCTCCTCTTTTTCCAGCATCTGCGATGATTTCCGCTTCTTTGGCATGATTTTTGGCATTGAGGATTGTGTGCTCAAGTTTGTTTTGCTTGAGAATGCGCGCCAGCTTTTCTGAAATCTCAACAGACTCAGTTCCAATCAAGATCGGGCGCCCTGCTGCATGTGCTGTTTTGATCTCTTTTAAGATCGCATTATACTTTTCTCTTTCAGTCATGTAGATTTCATCATCTGCATCGACTCGTTGACAAGGACGGTGGGTGGGAATTTCCAATACTTCGATCTTGTAGATCTCTTTAAATTCATTGGCTTCTGTCATCGCAGTGCCCGTCATCCCAGCAAGATGCTTGTACATGCGGAAATAGTTTTGCAAAGTGATCGTTGCATAGGTCTGCGTTTCGCCTTGAATTAAGACGTTTTCTTTCGCTTCAATGGCCTGATGGAGTCCATCTGCAAAACGTCTTCCCGGTTGAGGTCTTCCCGTATTTTCATCAATGATGACAATCTTGTTGTCTTGCACGATGTAGTCGACATCTTTTTCCATGAGGAGATGGGCTCTAAGCATTTGACGAAGATTGTGAGATCTCTCTTTTCTTTGCGCATCGGCTTCTCGTAAACGGACTTTGGCCTGTATTTTGTCTGCATCGGAAAGGGCTTCGTTTTGCTCGATCGAAGCATATTCAGCGCCAAGATCAAACATCACAAAATCATCGCTGATCTCTTTGCCGTTGTTCGATCCAAACTCATTCCACAGCTGAATGCCTTTGTCTGTGAGCTCATATTCGCTATTTCTCTCATCGACAATCATGTAGAGCTGCGCAAGCTCTCGTTGTTTATCTTCTTTGTTTTGTTCACCAAAGAAAAACGTTTCACATTTATCAATTTCTGCGCGCAAATCAGGATGCTCTTTCATCCGCTTTAAGATCTTGTTGCAAGGGGTCCCCTTGCTGACAAGCCAAAGTCTTTTAAAAATCTCTTGATGCTCTTTTTCGATTTTAGGGATTTGTTCTGCATCGATCAAAAGTCCTGCGCTCTCCAATTGTTTTTTGGCATCTGTCGCGTAACGGCTGCAAAGATCTCTCTGCGCGCGGACAAGATGCGACACACCCTCTTTCAGCTCATCGTACATCTGACGGCTCTCATGGACAGGGCCCGAAATGATCAACGGAGTTCTCGCTTCATCGATGAGGATCGAATCGATCTCATCCACCATCGCAAAATAATGGCCCCTCTGCACTTGCTCTTGTTTGTGCATCGCAATCGAATTGTCTCTGAGATAATCAAATCCAAACTCAGATGCAGTGCCATAGACAATATCCGCCGCATAGACTTCTTTTCTTTTGAACGGAGGCACGTCATTGGTTAAGTACGTGACGCTCAGCCCCAAGAAGCGGAAAATAGAACCTACCCACTCGCAATCCCTCTTGGCCAGGTAATCGTTCACGGTGACGAGGTGGACGGGAAGTCCTGACATCGCTCGAAGATATAGAGGCATTGAGGCAGTTAAAGTTTTTCCTTCCCCTGTCTGCATTTCTGCAATAGACCCATGAAACATCGCAATGGCGCCCACGAGCTGCACATCATAGGGGATCATATCCCATTTTTGAGAGTAGCCAGACACATGCACATCGGTCCCGCAAAGGCGTCTACATGCATTTTTAACGACCGCAAAGGCCTCTGGAAGGAGATCCTCAAGAGACTCCCCATTTTGAAATCTTTGCTTGAAATCTGCGGTTTTCTGCTTGAGTTCTTCTTCAGAAATATTTTGATACTGGACTTCCAATTGATTGATGGTAGGTACTAAGCGCCAGTACTTTTTCAGTAGTCGCGATTGGTGGGTGCCGAAGATTTTCTTTAAGAGTCCAAACATAATTCAAGCCTGATTTTGAAGGAATTTTAATACGTTAGGTTTTTTTATACAACAGCCTATCAGAATCCTTGCTACTAGTATATCAAAAATAAGAACTCTATGTAAGTTCAAAAAATGATTGAGGACACTTGTATTTGAGAGGGAAACGTGGTATGTTCTTGGGCAATAGATGATCAAAAATGGAGTTTTATGGTGGGGCACGTTCTTGAAAAAAAGTCTTTTAGGTCTAAGGGCAAGAGTTCCTCTCTCGTCTTAACCCCCATTGAGGTGAGTGGATATGAGAAAGTGATTGAGGTCACAGACGTTACCGTAGGACTTTCCGCATTGATTGCCATTCACGATACAACTCTCGGCCCCGCATTAGGAGGGACCCGTATTTTCCCTTACGCGAAGAAAGAAGATGCCCTCGAAGATGTTCTTAGATTGTCTAAAGGAATGACGTATAAAGCCTCTGTGGCAGGTGTTGGTTTTGGAGGGGGCAAGAGTGTGATCATTGCGGATCCCAAAACAGACAAAACTCCAGAGTTGCTCATGGCTTTTGGTGCTGCAGTCGACCGGTTGAAGGGGGCTTATATCTGCGCAGAAGATGTAGGGACTACTACAGAAGATGTAAAAATCATTCGGAGAACTACCCAATATGTCGTAGGTTTGCCTCATGAAAGTAGTAGCGGCGATCCTGCGCATTTTACGGCGTGGGGAGTGTTTCGTGGGATTCAGTCTGTAGTGAAAGAACTTTTTGGGACCGATTCTGTCGCGGGAAAAACAATTGCAATCCAGGGAACAGGCAGCGTCGGAAGTCTTTTGGCAGGGTATTTATTTTGGGCAGGCGCTGACTTAATCGTCTCTGATATTAACGCTGCCTCCGCGCAAAAATGCGCGAAAAAGTATGGAGCGAAAGTTGTTTCTCCAGATGAGATTTTAAAAGTTTCGTGTGATGTTCTGGCCCCTTGCGCTCTCGGGGGAATTTTGAATCATCACACCATCCCAGGGCTTCGGTGCAAAGCCATTGCAGGCGCTACAAATAATCAATTGCGCTCCGATGCAGATATGGATCTTTTGCAGGCAAAAGGGATTTTGTATGCTCCTGATTTTGTCATCAATGCAGGGGGGCTTCTCAATGTTTCTTTTGAAATAGATCCTTCTGGATATAACCCCAAAGCTTCTAGAGCAAAATGTCATGAGATTTACGATACGCTTCTTGCGATCTATGCTGTTGCCAAAGAGCAAAAAATCACAACGCACAAGGCAGCCCTTTTCGTGGCAGAAGATCGGATTCGTAGAAAAATTGGCAAACGTAGCGTCTCTCCTGTGTTTCATCACAGCGCCGAAATTTGATATAAGTAAATAATGAACACACTATTACAGCTTCTGCGTGGAGATCTCACTGGATCGATTCAACGCGCGTTTGGAGAGGCTCTTTCTTCTCAAGAAAGTGGGGCAGATATCGCTTTGTGCGCGCAAGAAGAATTTGGCCACTATCAATGCAATAGCCCTTTGCGCTTATCAAAAATTTTGAAAATGAACCCGCGCGTGGTGGCGCAAAAGATTGTCGATTGTTTAGAGCATAAAGACCTGTTTTCAAAAGTGGAAATTGCAGGGCCCGGATTTATCAATTTCACTTTTTCTTGTCCTTTTTTATCTCATGAACTTGAAAGACAATTACAAGATCCTCTTTTAGGCGCTATTTCTCCTAAAAAACGGGAAAGAGTTATTGTTGAGTTTTCTTCACCGAATGTCGCTAAGGAATTGCATGTGGGGCATTTGCGCTCGACCATCATTGGCGATTGTTTAGCTCGTTTGTTTGAATTTTTGGGATATGATGTTCTGCGCCTGAATCATATTGGCGATTGGGGGACTCAATTTGGGATGCTCATCGCATACATGTTGGAACACGCGCCTTTGGTTCTTGCAGGAAAAGAAAAAACAGATTTGCCGACACTCATGGGATGGTATCGGGCGGCAAAACTTGTGTTTGATCAAGATCCTGCATTTAAAAAACGGGCGCAGGCCCAAGTGGTGCGCCTCCAGTCAGAGGAGAAACAAGCAATCGATGCGTGGCGCAAAATTTGCGAGATTTCAAGAAAGGGATACCAAGAAATCTACGACCTGTTGGATGTGAAAATTGTAGAAAGGGGAGAGTCGTTTTACAACCCCTATCTTGCAGATGTGGTTCGGGAATTAGAAGGAAAACATTTGATCCAAGTATCCGATGGCGCGAAGTGTCTTTTTCTAGAGGGGTTTCAAAATAGAGACGGAGACTCTTTCCCTCTCATGGTGCAAAAGTCAGACGGTGGATATAACTACGACACGACCGATTTAGCGGCGATTCGGTATCGGATCTTTGAGGATCTGGTAGATCGGATCATCTATGTGACAGATCTTGGGCAATCGCTCCATTTTCAAATGATTTTTGCCGCGGCTAAAAAGGCCGGCTGGCTAGATGACAGAAAGGTGGCGCTGGATCACGTGGGCTTTGGCCTTGTCCTTGGAGCTGATGGGAAAAAATTTAAAACGAGATCTGGAGATACCGAAAAACTCATCGATTTGCTTCATGAAGCCGTGACCCGAGCAAAGGCTGTTATAAAAGAGCGGACGCCAGATATAGAATCCTCTGATTGTGAACATCTTGCAAAAGTATTGGGGATTGGCGCCGTGAAATATGCTGATCTTTCTTCGAGTCGAACAAAAGATTATACATTTAGCTATGACAAGATGTTGAGGTTTGATGGGAATACGGCTGTATTTCTCCTTTATTCTTTTGTGAGGATCCGAGGGATTCAGCGTAAGGTCGGGGCGGATGGAGCGCATGGGGCGATTTGTTTGGAGCATCCTTCTGAAATGACCCTAGCCCTGCATGTGCGTAGATTTGGCGAGGTTTTGGCCCAAATAGAGGAAGAACTCTGTCCAAACCGTTTAACGGATTATCTCTATGTCCTAGCAGAGAAATTCAATGCCTTTTTCCGCGACTGCCGTGTGGAAGGATCTCAGCAAGAAAGGTCTCGTTTGGCGCTTTGTGAGCTCACAGCGCGAGTACTGCGTCAGGGATTGCATATCTTGGGGTTACAGACGGTTGATAAAATGTAAAAGGGCGCTGAAGGCAAAGCCCTAGCGCCCTTTCTGAAAGGAGAAAAAAGTGGTTAAAAATTATACAACTTTTGTAGTTCTGTTGAGATAATTTTCCTGGTACGACTTCACATCATCCGAATGCACTACCCATGCAGCGCCTTTACGGTGCGCTTTCATCAAGCCAATGCGTGTCGCATAATAGACTTTCTGAGCTGGGATATTTAACATTTTTGCAACTTGATTGATTGAGAAGAACCCTTTGTGTGAATCAAATAGAAGTTCGCCATTGAACATCGACTTGGTTCGGGAATATTTGTTTTTACGATACTCATTAAGATCGTCCAGATGGATTGTCCATCGGGTTGCATTTTTCGTAGCTTTCAGCTTCTTTTGCTTAATCGCGACATAAATTGCCTGTCTTGTGACGTTATTGATTCTAGCCGCTTCAGTAATAGACACAACTTTTGTGTCATTGCCTTGTGCGAGGTTTTCTTGAATGTCCATTTTTTTTCTCCTAAACAGTAATACCCCCTGAAGTAATTTTACTTGTTTAATACTTCAAAGGATTGTTTTTCTTTCTTTATTAACTATTATTTCATAGTCGTCGATTATATTGCAATATCATTTATTAGTGATTCTTAATGTTATAAATCATGTTTTATACTTAAGTGTCTTGTTATAAGCGTGTTACGTGTTTTTAGTGCGGTAGGTGCAAAGGCAATTTTTTTAGTTTACTTGAGCGAAGTAATGTGGCATTCTGCCTACAAAATTATTAGGTAGGCAGATGCGTTGGATATACTTATTTTTACTCGTATGTGTGAGCGTTGTAGAGTGCAAACAGCCTCAATTGACCCCAAAAGATGTGCAGTCAAAAGTGGATGAAATTTTGAAAGCGCACGTGTCTTATAAGGCGCTTAACTCTGAGCTTATGCAACGCGTTTTGTCTAATTTTCTAGAAGAGTTAGATCCTGCAAAAACGTATTTCGTTAAAGATGAGATACTTACGTGGCTAGAGCCTTCAGATGACGTGTTGCGCTCAAGTTTAAATGGGTTTCGGCGAGGGGATTTTTCTCTTTTTCATGAGATTCATTCTGTGTTTTTGGGTGCGATTGCAAGGCGGAGTGTTTTAGAGCAAAACAGGAGCGCAACGCCGCTTGTTTTAGGGCTAAAAAGCGAAGATTTTAAGGATCTTGATTGGGCAGAGAGTGCGGAAGAATTGACGACGCGGCTTCATCGCATTGCCTCGTTGCAGTCTGAGGCGATCGGCAAGTTGGATGAGGAGATGCGAGGGACATTTTTTCAAAGGCTTGAGAAGAGGAGGATGCATCGCGAGGCGGAGTTTGGCGAGCCTGAAATAGAGGAGAGGAGCCGGTTGATTTTATCTTGTGTCCTCAAGGCGGTTGCGGCTTCTTTAGATGCGCACACGAACTATTTTACTCCTTCGGAAGCGAATCAGTTCATGATTCTTGTGCAGCAGAGGTTATTTGGGATTGGGGCGGAATTGCGCGATGATTTGGATGGTCTTTCTGTTCGAAGGATTTTGGAAAATAGTCCTGCGAGTGAGAGTAATAAGTTAAAACTTTATGACAAGATCATTGCTGTGGGGCATGAGCCTGTTGTGGGGATGGAGATCACAGAGGCTGTCGAGCTCATTCGGGGGGAGCAGGGGACTCCTGTAGTGCTGACGATCTTGCGCACAAGTGAGGAACATGGGGAGAAGGTAACGGATCAGCTGGAAGTGGAGCTTGTGCGCAAGGAAGTGATTTTGGAAGAGAGTCGTTTGGAGACCCATTTTGAGCCCTTTGGAGATGGAGTCATTGCTCATCTAAAGTTATTTTCGTTTTATCAAGACGCCAAATATTCTTCCGCTATAGATGTTCGCAAAGCATTAGAGCAGATCCAAAAAGAGCACAGAGTCAAGGGTGTGGTCTTGGATTTGCGTGGCAACGGAGGGGGTCTTCTCTCTCAAGCCGTGGCCGTTTCAGGGCTTTTCATGAACAAAGGGATTGTAGTTTCTATCCAAGACAATACGGGCAAAGTGCAGCATTTGCGAGAACTTGAAGGCAATCCGCTCTGGGAAGGGCCTTTAATGGTTCTTGTGAACCGAACGAGCGCTTCTGCTGCAGAAATTGTAGCGCAGACGTTGCAAGATTATGGTAGAGCCATCGTGGTGGGGGACGCTTGTACTTTTGGAAAGGGGTCATTTCAAACATTTACGTTGGATCCCGTCACTCATTGCAAGGTAAATCCTCAGGGAGAATATAAAGTCACTCGAGGGCGTTACTATACCGTATCAGGGAAAAGCCCACAGCTTGTGGGCGTTGCTTCAGATGTTGTCGTTCCTGGTATCTTATCTTTTGCTGAAATCGGAGAGAAGTATGGTAAATTCCCCTTAGAGACGGATGAAATTGCATCCCATTTTGAGGATGATTTGTCTGATCTTTCTTTGTTCTATCGCTTCCAACTGGGGTCTGCCTATCTAGATGATTTGCAGCTTAGAGTGGATGTGTATTCTGGGTACATGGACAAGTTGAAGAAAAACTCTCAGATTCGAATTCAAGGGAATAAGAATTATCAAAGTTTTCTCACAGAAATCGAAAAGAAAAATTTTGATGCAGACATCGTGAATGTGTCCATGCAGACCGATTTTCAGTCCACCGAAGCGATGAACGTGATGAAGGATCTTTTGTTCTTTATGGAGACGGGGACTTAGAATACTGCAATACACCCTCTATTGGAGAAGATATTTTGACGGCGAGGTTTTCTTACCCGAATTTCTACCTTGCATCCTAGAATAGTCAAGTAATGGAGAAGAGTGTCGGTGCTGAATTCTGATAGGTGACCATTTACAAGCATGGATACTTTTGACTGTTTGATGCCGAGTTTTTTGGCTATTTTGTTCTGTGTTAATCCGCTTTTTTCTATGAGGTCTCCGACTTCATCCAAAAGTTCGGATCTAGCGACGAGTTCGTCTGCATCTTTGCGTCCAAGTGCGGCAAAAACATTGCCTTCATCTACTTCGTAATTTGTTTCTTGAGGCATTGTTAGAGTGCCATGTTTTGTTTTGGTTTTACTTGCGGCCCTTGCTGTACTCTAGTAATTCCAATCCCCAAGGGAATTTCATTGTGTATGATGATCCATCCCCAAGACGCAGTTCCAAATGTCCGACCCCACCCTGGCTTTCCTCTACATTTGGTGAGATCAGCATGGCAACATTACCTTGAAAAACTTCTGAAGATATTGTTCCATCTCCAAAACGAGCAATCAGTTCACATTGTTCTTTTTTTCCTATACCACAAAGGTCAACTATATACGTCGTCTCGTCTAGCCCATGGCTCACAAGCTCTCCCCACGCCAAGACTTCTCCAGAACTTTTTTTGAGAACCAAAGGTCTTGGATAAAAAACAATTTCTTTGAATAGAATAGGATTTTTTGACACAAGTCGCCAGGTCACTTTTTCTCCTAGAAGGTACCCACAAGCGTTAACAATCATGTGAACAGGTTCCCCCAATGTTTGCGCTTTCAAAATCTGAGAAACCTGAGGGGCATCTTGAAGAGGCTTAAAAGTATCGTACTCTTGTAGGAAAACTCGTTGTTCTTGGATTGAATGAGGAGCCTTTCCTGGAATTTTATTAAATGAGATGACCCACTGAGAAAACTCTGGGGAATTTTGGAGGTATTTTTCTGCCCCCAATTCCTCAGCCAATTCTTGGGTCAAAAGACGGAACTGCACCATTGGATCTATTTTTTCTACATGACCACCCATTTCTGGGTGTTGATCTGATACGATCTTAGATGACTTTTTATAGGGGTTCCAAAAAATTATAGTCGCAGGGGGACCCTCAGGGGCATTCGCATAAACACGCAGAAAGCACATCAGTAGAAATGCAAATTGAGGCCATTTTCGAGTGATAACTGCATTATGGTTGGACTTCATGCCGGCTTCCTTCTTGTTCATGTGCGGTTGTGTTGTTTACGGCATCTTCATAGGTTTCTGTTTTTACTGTCTTTAAAAGTTTGTTTTCGAAGATGTCATATGAGATTTCACCGCGGTCTATCCCCGCAATGGCAAGTGAAGGTGGAGGTATAAATCCTCGGATCTGAGGACGGATGAACATAATATCAATCTTAATATTTTTGTTGGTGAACGGGGAGTTTGTTAAGTGCTTTGCGAGATCTTTGTTTTTATTAATTGCTTCGAGGAATTCATTTGTACATTCAATTAGGAGCTTTCTTGCATGAGGAACATCCATTTTCTCATAGCATTCAAAAGATACAGACAGATGGTTGAGCCCATCTTCTGGGGATCCTCCTCCTCCAGTTCCTACTGCGAGAAGTCCGTATTCTTTTTGTATTTTTTTTATAAAAACATTAGTTGCTTGATCTGCATAGTAGTCAGCGCGTTTCATTTCGGTGAGATCTGAAGTGTTGATTGATTCCCCATTACAACCGATGCCCGCCAGTAAAATGGCGATCAATGAGAATATGTGTTTTTTGATCATATACCTCTGCAATCGTAATGTTTTAAAAATTTATTAAGATCTTTTTGGATAGTGTCTTTAAACGTCGGGCTAAAAATAGAATGATCGTTAACCGTAGATGCATCGGGATGCGCGGGGAGCGAGCGTAACAAACCACTTCGTTCGGCGCTATAGTATTCCTTCGAGTGATGCGTTTTGATATATCCCATGACCAAATCCGTATTAGAGCTTCTATAGTTTTGTACACCGCTGGGGAATAATTCCCTGGGCAGTATTTTTGCTGGAGCAAAGGCTGAGCATATGATTTTCGCTTGGATCTCTTTTGAGACAAGTTGCATGGCAAAAAATAAATTCGCGGCACCACAACTATGCGCTATAGCGAAGATTCTTCCATTAGGCCCCACCCTTTCAGAGGCTTCTCGTAAGTATTGGGCGATATGGAGAATGGTAGAGTTTCGGCCCATCGCTAAAGTATATTGCGCTTTTCGAATATCGTCTAAAGATCCGTGAGTAGGCATATGAACTCCATTGACAGATACTCCTCCTCCTAGCTCATACATGTACTTTACCATGTCTTGAAATTCTCCGTCTCCCTCAAATTTAGTGCGAATGCCAGGAAACAGAGCGATTTCCCCCTTAGGATGTATTGTAGTCGTATCGAAATTTGCGTAATAAGAACTGTCTTGTGGCGCTTGGTAATGATAGTAGTGGTTTTCGAATTGATACTTGCCGTCTAGGTAATCTTTTATATCCGGAGTTGCTACGTTACTGTAATACACTTGTGCAACATTTTTTTCTTTACGAGGATTTGAATCCAACCCATACTCATCCCAATGAGTCAGGGGCCCATTATGCACGTATGCGTAGAGGTTCATCCCGTCGGTAAAACCTGCAGGGTCGGGAGTCAGCCACCTTCCGTGTTTGGGGAGGTAGTACCTTCTTCCAAAATTGACAAGTCCCACGGTACTATCGACTCGTTTAGAACAAAAACGCCAGGGAGAAATCGCTCCTATTCCTTCCCTCCTCTCTTCTCCAAAGGCGCTATACCGGTATTGAGAAGGATTCCCACCCTCCAGAGGAATGAGCATCGCTATATTCTCTTGCAGATCGTGGATGGGAGCATAAGAAACTCCATACAATTCGATGGCAATGGCAGCTCCAATTTCTGCATGAGGAGCGGATCCAAGGATGCGTAGTTCAAGTGGGTAGAGAGACTCATTGTAAGAGCCGATCTCGTTTTGTCCATCATACACAAAGTGCTGCACAGACTCGATTGAACAACGAAACACCTTTTTTCTGAGACACCGATGTAACGAATCGTAGGTGAAAACTTGGGTCTGCTCTGAAGTTTCAATGCGAATGAGCCTTCCAAGTGCATCATAAGTGTATTTCGTCTGATCGTCGCTCAAGGGATTCCCGTCAGGATCATACTGAAAGTGCGACGGAATTTGATTGAGATCGTTCACTTCGTAGGTTTCTTCATCTTTTTGCAGGCGATTATTCAAAGAATCGTACGCGTAATTGTGTGCGAATGGCCCTGTTTCCGAGGTGAGTTGGTAAAGATCATCATACGCATAATTCAATATGTCCTTTTGAATGCGCATGTTGCGAATATTGCCCACGGCGTCAAATTGAGTCACTTCTTGAGAAAAAAGAGGACTTTGCATGGACGTATGGCGAGAAAGAAGATCTACTCCATAATCGATTTTTTGACCGTTAATGAGAGTTGAAGAGAGGAGATTCCCTGCAAGGTCATAGGCATCGTATGTATGTGCATACAGAGACCTTCCTTCCATTGTTTTTCTTTCCACACGCTTGAGATGCGCCGCATTGTATTGATACTCAATATGACAGTTGAAAAGAGGAATCTGACAGGAACTTTTTCTTCCTTGTTCATCGTAAGTAGTATTCACAGAAAATCCTAAGGGAAACGCTTCCGAAACAAGGCGTCCTCTTGCATCGATGGTCCTTACGATCCCATCCGTTGTGAGCAAACCCCCCAATCGATTGTATGTCATTTGATGATCGATCGTTCGATCAGAAGAGATGAGGGAAATCAGATGTCCTAAATCGTTATAGGCATAATACAGAATAATCCCACTCGGGCGTGTCACTGTTTGTAATTCCCCACGAGGCGAATAGGTATAGGACGTCATCTTCGTTCCTGCTTCGATGAGTTCAGCTAGCCTACCACAACAATTGTAACGCCAGAGAGTTTCTATGCTCCGCTTTGATCTGTTGGGAGAAAAGACTGTATCTACTTGCCGGGTTAGATGGGAATTGAGATTGTACCACTTTTCTTGGAAGGAAAGTGTTTCCCCTTTTTTCTTTTCCACAAGGACTATGCGCTCAAGAGCGTCATAGGTCTCAATGGTTTGCAAACCCATTGGATCAGTATGTGTCTTTTGCAAAACTTTTTGCCCCAAAGCGCCCAGAAAAGCATCGTCGTATGTGATCTGCTCCACAGATCCTAAGGCATCCGTTTTGCGAATCAGGCGATTTTGTGAATCATAGACGCATGTTTCCTGAGACTCCTGTCCTCCCACAGACCTCTTTGTTTCTATACGATTGCCTGCAGAATCATAATTGTAGGAAACCCAAGAAAAGAGTTCTCCTTCAGAGGACATATCTCTTTCCTCAGTCACCATTCCCAAAAGATTGTACTTATATACATGACAAAGGTTTCCCTTCTGAACTTTGTTCACTCGCCCCAGTGAGTCATAGGAATAAGTAACTGTTTCACCGCCAAAGGTTTCAGAAATCTTCCTTCCAGCTTTGTCATATGTGTAGATCGTGGCATTCTCTTCGGCATCGATCTTTTTTGTGAGTAAAAGCCCTGTATATTCATAGCTTTCTATGAGGGCGTTTTCGATCTTCTTGGATGATACCCTCCCAAGATAATCGTAAGTGTAACTTGTGATCACACCGCTTGCATCCGTATGCGCTTTTAAAGAACCATCGAGATTGTAGAGGTTTTCTTCTGCAGATCCGTCGGGATGAACAATTTTTAATGGTTTCCCATAGGCATTATAAGTAGCTCTTGTAATATTTCCTTCCGCATCAATCCTTGTAACTTCATTGCCAATGCTATCGTATTCATAGCGTAGAATAGGAGAGGAAACGCTTCCATCTTCTCTAAGAGCTCTGGGAAGCTCTTCTTGGATCTTGTGATTGAACGGATCATACGAATACTTCGTCTCGTTCCCTCGAAAATCCGTTTCC
>Ga0206854_1045_pt1 | contig 35586 bp, 34 predicted proteins | sample Alteio_BWOrgCont_50_FD_152870 | JGI IMG/M metagenome (GOLD analysis project Ga0206854, IMG submission 152870) | Enriched cells from forest soil in Barre Woods Harvard Forest LTER site, Petersham, Massachusetts, United States -... | ecosystem: Environmental > Terrestrial > Soil > Temperate forest >...
TGACGACAGGCAGCAGGCAGAGCAGCGCGAAGAGGATGAACATTGCGGTATCGAGCTGCGCGGCAAGGCGAGCGAGGATGCCGGTGAGCAGAGCGATGGCTGCGAGCACGAAGAAGACGTTGGTCGCCCAAACCCAGAAGATGCCGCTGAGTGGGATCCAGTGAGGGACAAGCGTGGCGGTGGGCGCGAGAAATTCGATCTGCTCAAGAGCGAAGGAGATGTTGCAGAGCGCGAAGGCGATGACGCCAATGCGAGCGAGCATGGGTTTGTTGGAGGCGACCGCGAAGAGAATGATGGCGCCGACGGCGAGAGCGAGCTGGTAAAAGAATTCTCCCCAGTTGGCGTAGACATGCGGGTTCTTAAGGATGAATGGGACGGAGGCGACGAGGCCGACGGCGATATAGATGATGGCGAGCGTGAGTGCGCCGTAGCGAATGGTGCTGGGGAAGAAGATAGCGATGCCGGCGAGGACTTCAAGCGTGGCGATGACGAGGACGATCGCGAGATGGCCGTGCTTGATGTTCAGCGGATTGTTGTTGCGCGTGATTAAGCTGAAGATGCCGAGAGCGATGTTGGCGAGGGCGTAGAAGGTGCGTCCGAGAGAGTTCATGCAGCTCCTCAATGGAGGTTGAATGAGGACTTGGCCAAGTCTCTTTGTTTGCGGCGGAAAGGGACCGGGAAATCCTTATTTTGGACTCTGTGTTTTAAGGATAGCAAGTTGGAGGGGCAACTACGCCAATTTTTTGGACATTAACTATTAAATGAAAGGGCCACCCAGAAGTGTGGGTGGCTCCTTTTGTTGCGCGAGGTTTGGTTAGCGGTTGGCGACGGCGCAGCCATGCTCCGTCTCGTGGATGGCGTTGTCTGTTGCACGGATCGCGTTGTCGCGCCAGCCACCCTTGTTGTGCTCGGCGCGATCGAGGGCAGCGCGAGCCTGATGCAGATGCTCGAGGGCTTCCGCCATGTTGCGCTGGTCGTAGCAGGGGCCGAAGCCGGCAGCTGCAGCGGGTGAGGCTTTTGCAGAGACAGCCTGTGTGCCGATGCCGATCCAGAGAGCAAAGGCGGTGAGTGAAGCGAGCGCGACAAACTTCAGGTGGTTCTTCATTACGTTTTCTCCTGTGACGGGGAGAATGGTGTGAAGGGCCCGCATCCCGTCCGAGCCATATTACTCATATTTGGAGAATTGGGGGTGATTTGCTGGCGGCTTTCTTATGGAAAGCATGTACAGTGCGGCAACGATGGCGACTCCACCTACGAGCGATGAGGCGCGCATGAATGGGCCAATCGAGAAGCTGAAGATGCCGAGAGCAATGTTGGTGAGGGCGTAGAAGGTGCGTCAGAGTTGGTTATGATTGGCCTCGAGTGGAGCGGGAGCAAGCGCTGCGACGATCAAGCAGATTGTGATGACCGCGGAAAAGATGATGGGGATCACAAAGAGGTGCTGCCAACTGATGAAGGTGTTAGCGGCGAAGGCGAGAGCGAGTGCCCAGCGCGTGAGGCGGAGGCGGGTGAGTGATTCCGCACTGAGGCTGCCGAGCTGCCAGGTGAGGATGCCGAGGAAGATGTAGAGAATTCCGACAACGAACCCAGCGGCGATGAAGAGATCCCAATATGTGCGATCGAAGCCCTGAATATTGAAATGAAGCGAGTGCATGGTGGCGATGAGGGTGTCGGCGTGCCAGGCGGGGTCGGACTGGCGGAAGCCGAGGAGATGGCCGAGGGCGAGAAGCAAAATGAGGATGGAAGCGATGCGGTAGAGGATGCTGGGCTTCACGTGCTGGCTCCTGAACGGCGTGGAGGAAGGTTACTACAACGGGCGGTATTAGTAGAGTGGTCGAAAGCAGGCGTGAATCGCCAGTAGTAGGTCAGGAAGCTGGCGGCTTAGCGTTCGTTGCGGCCTCTCGAATCGCGGCTTCGAGAACGCTGACGTTGATATCTTTCAAACTTTTGAATTTAATGCAGTATCCGGTGACGCTTGCCTTGCCGAGTGTTTTTGCATAGGTACGCTTCAACCAGGTTTTATCTTCGATGCCGAAAATGTAGACGGAGATTCCGGATGTGTTTGCGCTCATGCCAATTCGATAAAACTCTTTCGCGGTTCCGTCGGCATATTTTATGGTGTAAATTCCGTAGCCAATGTTGGGGTTGGAAACTGTTTTGCCTTCGCTGTTTTTGCCGTCCAGAAACCAGAGCCTGGCTTTGGGCAGGACCCGGCGGATGAGCTTGTGCAATGCTTCCATGTCCGCGCGCTTGGGTTGGGGCTGGAGGGCGATGTAGCTTTCGATTTGTTTTTGTACGTTCATAACGGATGCGATGGAGTCCTTCAAAGCTCGCCTGGCACGAATTTGTTGTTCCCCACCCACGCGCGATGGAACGGCGTATGAATGGGCACCCGAGATTTGCGGGGGGCCCGCCATGGAGACATAGTAGCGGGTCAGGTGAGTTGAAATGCGGGTCGCTCGCCTGTGTCTTTGTTAATAAAGGCTTGCAGGCTATTCTGACCGGAAATATACTTCTTGCCAACTGATCTGCATAGAGGAGTTCGAAAGATGAGTGATGAGCAAAATCCAACAACGCATGCCGTGCATATTGTCCATGAAGGCTTGAAAAACATTCAAGAGATGAGACCGTTGTATACACGAAAGAGTCCAGGAGTTGCTTTTATTCTTGGCATTCTTTTCGGGTTTGTTGGAATCGGATTATATCTCCAAAGTTGGAAAGATTTCTTTGTCGGGTTTTTGATGGTACTTTTCGTGATGACAGTACTTTTGCCGATACCTCTTTTAGAGCCATTTGGGGTCCCTGTCATGCTTCTTATGAATGGGATTTACGGCGCATATCGAGTTCACACATCAAATAGCAAATATAGTCAATAAATCTTGCCCATTTGAGTACATTTTGAGGGGTTGGCCGAGTGTGGTCACCAGTTCCCCTTGGGCGCTCAACTTTGCCTTCGACAGAGCGAAAGCGTCTGCGACGCCATCGAGCAAAGAACGCTCACCGGGGACCCCGGCTCTTGCGGCACGGCCTTTACTGCCTATCTGAAGATAGGCCCTTCCGTGAGTCTGGCGTTTGCGGATCGATGTGAAGTGGTTGCCGTGAAAAACTCGCTGGCATAAATTTGTGGTTCTCCATCCACGCGCGATGAAACTGCGCATGAATGGGGCAACCGAGATTTGTGGGTGGGCCACTGGCCAGATGGCGGAGAAGGCGGGATTTGTGGTGTATCGGAAGCAGATGTGAAGGAAGTACCTTGCGATACGGTGTTTCTATGGCGTTCTGACGTCATGTGCTTGTAAAGTCTGTAGAATTCGCGCATTGCTTAAAGGGTGGGTGCGATGCTGCTGATTTTTAATAATGTGTTCAATGCGACGGTAGATTCAATGGTGGTTATCCGCGGAGTGCGGATGAATGTGGGTGACCTGGCGACGACGATTGAGAGGGGCGGCCCGCAGGCTACTGGGCCTTTTGCCGTGGCGGGGACGATACCAATTTTTGTGACTCCGTTCGGCAAGCCGAGCGATGTTGCAAAACTGGATTGCACGCTGCGGACAGAAAAAATATTCGGGAAGTCACCGGTGACGGCGATGTCGTCGTGGCCGGACAACGATTCGACGCTAAATGATTTGCCATCGAAGTTCGGGATTGCTTCCACGACTCCTACGTGGCTGGGGGCTAGAGGAGATGAGGACCAGCCGCGGGGGAACAACATCTTCTTTTTTGTGATTCCGAAGACCGGTGAGCCGATCGTGTTTACGAAGGTAGAGCTGATCAGTTATGCGTCGAAGAACAATCCCAGCGGGCCTGGGCAAAACCTGGTGACGATGCCGGATGGAACGCGGTTGTTCGGAGTGAATACGTGCATGCCGCCCAGCAACAACCCGCGGATGAATATGGCACTGCTTTTTTCTACGTACAAGGTCGATGTGAAGGTGAACGACCAAGGGTTCGGGCAAGAGGTGCAAAGGGACCCGTTTTTTGGAGTGCTTTCGCGGCCTATACGAGGTGTGAACCCGGCGTTCGGCACGCCGACGACGCAGTTGTTCCTGCTGCCGGGCGAGCTGCAGTCGTGCAATCGCGATTACCTGGAACAATTTGGAATGGAAATGGGAATTCCGGCGAGCCCGATGGTGCTGTATGACGTGGTGGTGGGACCGGGGCAGGTGGTGCCGACGTATCGCGGGGCCACGGACTTCAGCTCCGCCGAGCTGCAGTGGAACGCAAACCATCTTTCGGAGATGGAAAAGACAAAGCAGTTGTTCTGCAAGATGTTTACGTACAGCATGCAGGCGCTGATGGGACAGCTTTCGTTCGAGGACCCGGAGCTGGGAATCACGGTGAATATGAAGTTTGACCTGTCAGGGGAGTGAGCGGCCAGATTTGCGTCAGCAGATGCCGAGGTCTTCGGCGAAGGTGGCGTTGTAGAGGATTTCGGCGGATTTGAGACCTTGCTGGTCAACGAGGATGGCGACGAGTGTGTCCCAGACGGATTGCGGAGACCAAGGGAGGACTTCGGGCGGAGCGGGGAGATGTGTGTGCTTGCTCAGGAAGAGGAAGAGTTTTTCTTTGTGGGTGATGGTGGGGAGTTTGGCCGAGGTGACGGGTGAGGGCAGAGGGACAAGCGAGAGTTTGGAGCAGATGAGGCGGTAGAGGTCACCGACGGTGCGTGCGGCGGCGGCTTCGTCGTCAGGGATGGTGATAGCGAAGAGCTCTTCGGTGCGGAGACAGATTTCGGCGGCGTCCATGCCCATGGAGAGATAGTAGTGGGTGGGGTGGGCATCCTGCGAACCAACATCTCAGTAGCGAGAAGTGGGCACCGGAGTTGGTGGTGATTTGAGATGTGGGCCACCCACCCAGATTCGAGATATAAGTAGTTGACGCGGGTTTTCTCATTTATTTGGCTTGCGGGAGTTTGCATGAACGCTTCGATCATTGGGCTTGGCGTGGTCTGTGTGGTCGCTGGCTTGTTGGGGGGAAACTTAAAAGCTCCTGGGGGATGGGAGTTCAACCCGATCAAGTCGTTTCCGAGCCGTGTGATGATGATTCTGCTTGGGCTTGTCCTGTTTGTATTGGCCACACCCGTGAATATTTTGTTTCCAGAGAAGCATGAAGAGAAATCTGGATCTACAACTCCCGTATCCACGGTGAGTTCTCTTAGCGAGGGAAATGTAGGTAGTTCTGGCGAGAAGACTACTGTACAACCGCCAGCGGTCTCGAATGAAAAACCCCCGGCAGTGAATGAGCCAAAGCTCTCCGTTGTGCCATCAATAAAAGAGGGTAATACCACTCCGCCGACGAAGAAGGGCGTTATCAATCTGAATCCTGCTACGCCCCCTGTCACGAAGGCAGGTGCTTCTCCACCCAAGCCGCTCTCATGGATAGACCCGATCACGGGACAAGACCGCCGAATATGGCGCGACCAGACAGGATTGATGTGGTTTCGATTTGTGGGCTGGGGTTATGCGTCCGAGGAAGATGCAGTGAAGCACTGCAAAGATCTGCATGTGGGCGGATTTGCCGACTGGCGACTAGCCACGATTAGTGAGCTGAAGTATATGGACGATAATGCAGCGGCATTAAAATATCCATTGATTGTGGATGGGAATTCAACGGTTTGGATGAAGCCGATCAGCACTATTGTTGCGATACAGAATTGGAACTGGTCATACTACCAATACTCGTTTAAGAATTACAAATCTAAATTTCCTCCGGATGATCCCACGCTGAAGGTTTTCTTTCCAACGGTGGGAGCCCCGTCTGCGGTTTGCGTGCGTGGTTGAAGGCAAGTCGATCGTCGCACCCTTCGGGGTTCACTCGGGATTTCGGCAGAGCGGAAGTGTTTGGTGTCACGGCTTTTATGGCATGGCTGAAGCGGTGTCCCTTAAAACGCGACTGGCATAAATCTGTGGTTCCCCACTCATGCGCGATAAAGCTGCGCATGAATGGGCCGTCCGCCGGTCTCACGGCGCTACGGTGAAGCCGGCGAGGTGCAAAAGTTCTTCCGAGACTATCCTCAAACCATCCCGAACCCGATCAATGTCGTCCTTGCGTGCGTTGAACCGCCTATTGTGTGCTGACAGGTCGCCGAGCACTTTGAAATCTGCCAAACCCTTCGATGCATTACGGCCTAAGTTAATTGTCGGATCAGCGCCGATATAAGCGATTAGTCCATTCAACATTAGAAATTGGTTATCTCGACCTTTGATCTCGTTGGATCTCTGTGCGGTCTCGTATGTCTCGATGATCAACGTCTCCAACAGGCGACGGCACATCACCGCACAGCAGTCCCAAAGGCCGCAGTCATAGGCCTTATTCAACTGGTCCACAACTCTCTCAATATATTGCCGGCTATGGACGAATAGGCCATCGGGAAGAACGCTGCCAGTCTTCGGCAATAAAGTTGGCAGTGCCAATATCGAGGCGTATTTGGAATCCAACTCGCGCCGGGCCTTGGGATGCAGTCGCCAGCCATTCTTTCCAACCTTAACAGCTCTGGAATCAGCTTTCAGTTGCTTATCGAGTCGGCTGACATTTTGCTTTGGGTGTCCTAAATCCTCGAACTGGATACACATCTCCGAGGTACAAAAATGCGCCGTTGGATCGCTTTGGTTGATCCACCAAAGGAGGGAGATTGCACGCTCGAGGCTTGTTGTCTTGAGGTCGTCGATGCTCAACAAAAAGTCTTGGAGTTCTGACAGGTTCAGCATGGGTTATCTCAAGCCTGTGTGCCTTTCCAGGACGACCAGTCCTTGCTGCAAAAGCATTTCGCAAGTTTTACGGCTTGTGAAATCTGAGCCGGGTTGATTACAATCTGGCCGCCTGACCTGCGTTGCAGCCAGACTGTGTTTTCAATAGACCGGCTCGCATTTGGATCATTGACAGAGATGGTTCCAAGTACCGTTTTGGCCTGTGCTTGAGTCGGAATGCCCAAATTTGCCTTTGCGAACCAGAGGGCAAGGAGAGTTGCGGGGACTGCAAGAGGCGCGACTGCAAGAATTCCGCGTGCAGGCAATTGCCTCTTCATTACTTCCCAGCAGTGCGGGTCAAGATGCATAAATGTGCCGTCCACTGTGGGAGCACAGGCGCCTACGACAACGGGCACCTCAACGCCAAGTTGGGTCGCGAACTGCCCAATGAAGGCGCCATTTCCAGACATGGCAGATGCGGAATTATCGAACGCACTATTATTTGCGGGTAGGATCAGCGGCTGATCTTGTCCGGCGAACTTTGACGAGCCGGAATTGATAGCCGTCAGCACCTGCTGCCAAAGTGCTGGATCTTCCACTTCGGCGACGACTACGTCATCCGCCTTGAGGGTGACGGTTAGGGACGCTTTCACAGACGACATTGGTCTCCTCCTATAAAAGACATAAGAGAAGTCTTTACCAAGACATAAGAAATGTCAAATATGTTTTCTTGCTACCGTCCAAACCTCTGTCCGCCGCCCATTTGGGACATTAGGCGTTGTTGCATTTTGCCTCCGCCGGAGCCCATGGTTTTGAACATCTTGCTCATCTGGGCGTGTTGTTTGAGGAGGTTGTTGACTTCTGAGACCTGGACTCCTGCGCCGAGGGCGATGCGCTTGCGGCGGCTGCCGTTGATGATGGCGGAGTTCTGGCGCTCCCTGGGGGTCATGGAGTCGATGATGATTTCGAGGCGGGTGAACTGTTTTTCGTCGACGTTGGCAGCGGCCTGCTGCATGCCAGCCATGGGGCCGACGGAGGGAAGCATCTTGAGAATGGACTGCATGCTGCCAAGCTTTTTAATCTGGCGAAGCTGATCGCGGAAGTCTTCGAGGGTGAAGCCTTCGCCGGAGAGAGCTTTGGTGGCGAAGGCAGTGGCTTTGGATTTGTCGAGTTTTTCGTCGGCGCGTTCGAGGAGGGTGGCGATGTCTCCCATGCCGAGGATGCGGGAGACGATGCGGTCGGGGTGGAAGGGTTCGAAGGCGTCGGGCTTTTCGCCGGTGCCGAGGAACTTGATGGGCGCGCCGGTGATCTGGCGGATGGAGAGAGCGGCGCCGCCGCGGGAGTCGCCGTCCATCTTGGTGAGGATGGCGCCGGTGATCTGGAGACGGTCGTTGAAGGCCTTGGCGGAGTTGACGGCGTCCTGGCCGGTCATGGAATCCGCGACGAAGAGGATCTCGGAGGGGTTGAGCTCTTTTTTGAGCGCGGCCATTTCGTCCATGAGGGCTTCGTCGATGCCGAGGCGGCCGGCGGTGTCGACGATGAGGATGTCGTGGGCGTAGTTGCGGGCTTCGCGGAGGGCAGCTTTGGCGAGTTGAAGGACGGTTTGAGTTGTAGGTTCTAAGTTGGAAGTTGTAAGTTTGCCCTCGAAGATGGACGCGCCGACGGATTGGGCGACGACTTTGAGTTGCTCGCGGGCGGCGGGGCGGTAGACGTCGACGGAGACGAGCAGAGGACGGTGGCCGCCCTTCTTGAGCCAGGCGGCGAGCTTGCCGGAGGAGGTGGTCTTGCCGGATCCCTGCAGGCCAGCCATGAGGATGACGGTGGGCGGCTGGGAGGCGAACTTGAAGCGCGCGGTATCGGTGCCAAGGGTGGCGATTAGTTCGTCGCGGACGATCTTGACGATCTGCTCGGAGGGGTTGAGGGCGGTGGCGACATCGGAGCCGAGGGCTTTGGCGCGGATGGAGTCGATGAGGTCTTTGGCGACGTTGAGGTTGACGTCGGACTCGAGGAGGGCGACGCGGATGTCGCGGAGGGCGTCGTTGATGTTGTCGGGGGTGAGGGTGCCCTGGCCGCGGAGGGACTTGAAGGAGCGCTGCAGTTTTTCGGAGAGGTTTTCAAACATGGCTATCTATAAGTTTAGCAGCGGGGAAGAAAGGAGTAAGGAGTAGTGAGTAAGGAGTAGAAAAGGCAACAGCAAAGGCAAAAGCTTTGAACGCAATGTACGCAATGTAAGACAAAGACAACAGCCTTGAACGCAAAGGACGCAAAGGACGCGAAGGGAGCGAAGTTTCGCAAAGGAAGGCAAAGGCTGAGGCATGAGACTGCGGTGGTACTTGGCTAGGTGGGTACGGGGGCTGGTGTGGGCGCGGTGGAGGGCGGAAAATCAAGAGGTGATGCGAAAGAAGAGCGTGGGGCATAAGGCGGAGACGGCGAGCGATGTGACGCTGGTGCGCGAGTATGTGACGCATCTGCGCGTGGAGCGCGGGCTGCGGCCGTTGAGTTGCGAGGCTTACCGGTGTGACCTGGAACAATTTGCGGAGTTTGTGGAGGGTGAGGGGGCGTCGCTTGCGACGGCGAAGCAGAAGCATGTGAGCGGGTGGATGCAGGATAAGCGAGAGCATGCGGTGGAGTCGCGGTCGATTGCGCGGAAGCTGAGTTGTCTGCGCGGGTTTTATAAGTGGCTGCTGAAGGACAAAAGAATCGGACACGATCCGACGGTGAATATTGAGTCGCCCGCGAGTTGGAAGGTGCTGCCGAAGAGTTTGGCGGAAGGCGAAGTAGAAGAGATGCTCGAACGCACGGGTGTGGCGGCGCGGAGCGATGGTGCGGATGGGTTGGCGCTGCGGGATCATGCGATTTTGGAGTTGCTGTATGCGGGTGGGCTGAGAGTGGGAGAGATCGTTTCGCTGCGGCAGGAAGATTTGCGGCTGGAGAGCGCGAGCGTGCAGGTGAGGGGCAAGGGAGATAAAGAACGGATCGTGCCGCTGCATGCGAAGGCGATTAAGGCGATTGAGAATTATGTGCAGCGGGGAAGACCTGAGCTGGTGAGCAAAGGCGCGGGGATGCAGCGGGCATTATTTTTGAGTGTGCGCGGCAAGGCATTGACGACTCAGGTGGTATGGATGCTGGTGAGGACGGTGAGTGGAGGGAAGGCGAGTCCTCATAAGCTGAGACATAGTTGTGCGACGCATATGGTGGAGCATGGCGCCGATCTGCGCACGGTGCAGACTTTTCTGGGGCACGCGGATATTGCGACGACGCAGGTGTACACGCATCTGGCGATTGACAGGTTGAAGCAGGTGCATCGGAACTTTCATCCGCGGGCGAAGATGAGGGTAGGGGCATGAAGCAACAGTCGCTGACGAAGCTGGCGGAAGGGTTTCTCGCGATGCTGCGCGATGAGCGTGGGGCGAGTGAGCATACGCTGCGGGCGTACCGGCGCGAGCTGCATGATTTTGTTGAGTATCTGGAAGAGAAGCTTGGTGGGAGTGCGAAGATTCGCAGCGTGGAGCATACGCATATTCGTGCGTATCTGAGTGTGCTGTACGAGAAAGGGCTGACGAAGGCAAGTGCGGCGCGGGCGCTGGCGGCGATTCGGAGCTGGTTCAAGTGGCTGGCGAAGGCGGGGCACGTGGAGCAGAATCCGGCGCTGCTGGTGAGCACGCCGAAGTTGCCGAAACATTTGCCGAGGGTTCCGGGCGTGGAAGAGTTGAATCGGGTGATGAATTCACTTTCGGCGCAACAATCCCACCCATCCGCGATAAGGCCGCGTATGGATGGGGCACCCAGAGTTGAGGCTGATGAAGAAGTGGCGGCGTGGCCGGAGAGGGACCGGCTGATTTTTGAGTTGCTATATGGGTGTGGGATTCGGAACTCGGAGTTGGTGGGGCTGGATGTGAAGAGCATTGCGTGGGGTGATGATGCGATTCGCGTGTTTGGCAAAGGGAAGAAAGAACGGCTGGTGCCGCTGGGTGATGAAGCGGCGGCGGCGGTGAGAGCTTATTTGCCGATGCGCAAGGAGAGATTGGAAAAAGCCGGGAAGGCGAAGCTGGTGCATGATGGAGCGCTGCTGATGAATGCGCGGATGCGCGGGACGTGCCGGCTGACGACTCGGAGTGTGGGAAGGATTGTGAAGAAGATCGCGCTGAGTCGAGGACTGGCGGCGGATGTGCATCCACATACGCTGCGGCATGCGTTTGGAACGCACTTGCTGGAAGAGGGTGCGGATTTGAGAGCGATCCAGGAGATGCTGGGGCATGAGAGGTTGTCGACGACGCAGAGGTATACGCAGTTGACGGTGGGGCAGGTGCAAAGAGTGTATGACGAGACGCACCCGAGGAGCAGACAGTAGACAGTAGTGAGTAGACAGTAAGAGCAAAAGCTTTGAACGCGAAGGGCGCTAAGGGAGCAAAGTTTCGCGAAGGAATGCGAAGGCAACTGCAAACGCGGTGGGCGCGGCGGACGCAGCGAAAGGCAAATGCAAATGCGGGGATCTCTCCACTCGCGCTGCGCGCTTCGGTCGAGATGACGTTAGTGAGGGCGCTGCCTATCGGTCGAGATGACGTCAAGAGTGACGCAGCCAAATAGTCGAGATGACGATTCGCTTGTACGGACTTCGCGTCGGGATGATGGCTGATCTTTAGTAGCGGGGGATGGTGGGGTCGATGGCGCGGGACCAGGCGTCGATGCCGCCGACGATGGATTGAGCTTTTTCGAAACCCTGATTGCGCAGCCAGACGGCGACGGAGAGTGAACGCGCGCCGTGGTGGCAGAGGACGAGGATGTTGTCTTCTTCGTCGAGCTCGTTGAAGGCGCGGGCGGGGACTTCGGCCATGGGAATGAGCTTGCTGCCGTCGATGTGAGCGGTTTGGAATTCCCATGGCTCGCGGACGTCGAGCAGGATGGGTTTGGGCTCGGCGGCGAGCGCGGTTTTCAGGTGGTCGACGGTGATTTCTAAATCCATACAGCGGCTCCGGGGAATTGGTTCTTCGATAAGGATACAAAGCCGGGTGCGGAGAGCAAACAAAATCTCGTCGCGGTAGCATGGATAGATATGCCTAAGATTGCGTACCTCGAATGCTCCCGCTGCCACAATCATGTTTCCGCCGATAGCCCACAGACGCTTTGCCCGATCGATGCGGGGTCGCTGTATGTGCGCTATGACATGGAGGAGTTGAAGAAAAATGCGAAGCGCGAGCGGCCGGCGGAGTTGGCTGCGAAGTCGGCGGCAAGCCTGGGGATGTGGCGCTATGCGGATGTGCTGCCGGATGTGAAGCCGGTGACGCTGGGCGAAGGCTGGACTCCGATGCTGAAGAGCCGGCGGTATGACGGGCTGTTTGTTAAAGAAGAGGGAGCGAATCCTACGGGGACGTTCAAGGCTCGCGGGCTGGGGCTGGCTGTGACGATGGCGAAGCATTATGGCTTGCGGCATTTGGCAGTGCCGAGTGCGGGGAATGCGGCGGGAGCACTGGCGGCCTATGCGGCGGCGGCGCAGATTGCGGCGCACATTTTTATGCCGAAGGATGTGCCGTTCGCGAATTACCTGGAAGGAATCGTTTACGGTGCGGATGTGACGATGGTGGATGGGCTGATCTCTGACTGTGCGCGGATGGTGGGCGAACAAATTAAGCAGCAGCGCGAGAGCGGTGTGGCGGCGGAAGATGTGTGGTTCGACATTTCGACACTGAAAGAACCGTTCCGTGTCGAAGGCAAGAAGACGATGGGCTATGAGCTGGTGGAGCAGTTGGGATGGGAATATCCCGATGCTGTTTTTTATCCGACCGGCGGCGGTGTGGGACTGATTGGAATGTGGAAGGCATTTGAGGAGATGGAAGAGCTGGGGTGGGTGAGCGGCAAACGGCCGCGGATGTATGCGCTGCAGGCGAGCGGCTGCGCACCGGTGACCAAGGCGTTCGATGAAGGCAAAGATGTGAGTGAGTTCTATAAAGATGCGGCGACGTTTGCAGCGGGGCTGCGGGTGCCGAAGCCGTATGGCGATGCGATCATTCTGGATATTGTGCGGAAGTCGGGCGGTGGTGCGGTATCGTCGGACGATGCGGAGATTCTGGCGTCGATCCTTGACTGGGCGAAGCATGAGGGGATTTTTCTTTCGCCTGAAGGCGCGGCGGCGACGGCGGCTTATGACAAGCTGAGCGCAAGTGGCGAGATTAAGGCGAGTGACCGGGTGGTGCTGTTCAATACGGGTGCGGGGTTGAAGTATACGGATATGACGGCTGAGGCGATGGGGTTGAAGCGGCCGTAGCGCGAACGGCTAAAGCTTTTTTGTTTGCGGGCCGATACCGCGGCGAGTTCGGGGACTGTATATCGAATGAACATCTCGAACTTGGCGGCGATGACGGTCGTTCTATTGGTCTTCTATGTAGGTGTGCGTTATTGCATAAAGGTCGTGCGGAAAGAGATTTCACCCAGAGTTGCTACATGGCTGATCTTCGAGGTCGGGGTCGTCATGAGTCTCGCGTCGTATCTTGGCGGGAGAGATCACAGTCTGATCAAGGCAGTACTAAATGTTGCGGACTGCATTCAGGTTACCGTGATTCTTTTTACACTGCTCATCGAACAGAGGAGCCGAAAGATAAACCTCACTCGCAATGAGATTGTGTCGCTATGTCTCTCAGGCCTTGCGGCTACCGCCTGGATAATTACTAAAACTGGGTGGATCGGCTTCATCGGATTTCAGACGGTGATGACTGTCGCCTATCTGCCGACTATCGAAAGTCTTTGGAACTGGAAGCATGGGCCGTCTCCCGAGCCAATGGAAAAGTGGAGTCTCAACGTCGCCATCACTCTGATTGGGGTTTTCGTGGACCTCACGGGTCGACACGACTATCTGGCGATGATCTATCCCCTCCGAGCGCTTCTTCTTTGCATTGTCGTCGTGGTGCTTATCAAGCGATGGGAAATGAAGAGCAAAGCCGAGAGTGCATTGCAATGAACGGATGCCAGGCAGTCGATCGTGCCGAGCGAAAAACTATGCGATGCTTAGACAAGACACCCGATTCGCAGGTCAGGGAGTGGGGATTCCGGCGAGGTCGTTGGTGGTGCGCTCGAGGATGGTGACCTGGCGGTCGAGGCGGAGAAGCTGCTCATTCGTGAACGGCCTGGAAGTTTGGGCAGGTGTGGGCAGGGAGCTGTGTCGCTCAAGTGCGGTAGAGATGGCTTCGAGGCGCTGGGCATAGCTGTCGATGAGGGGTTCGAGTTCGGGGTGCGCGGCGGGTGAGTCGGTGGAGACTTCAGCGAGAGCGGCGAGTGTGGTGATGGTCTGGGTGAGGCGGCGCAGATACGTGGTGAAGGTGAGCGCGGCGCGGTTGAGGCGCTCGGTGCGAGTGCGCTCGGGGTTGAGTGGGATGGCGTGTTCGAGTAGAGCGTGGTCGAGAGTTTCTTCGGCATCGTTGGCGGCGAGGCCGCAGAGACGACGCGCGGGAGCGAGCAGTGTGCGCTCGGCTTTGATGCGCACGAGTTGAGTTTGCCCGGCGGCAGATTTCCAGAACGCGATGACAGCGCGGAGATATCCGGCGTCGGCTTTGGCGCCGCGAGCGAGGAGGCCGGGAAGTTGCAGGCTTTCGCGTTCCGGCCAGAGAAGAAGCATGGCGGCGACAGCGATGAACGCGCCGAGGCCGGTCATGCCCATACGCACGGCCGCAAAGCGCCAGTCGCGCAAGTGAGGAAGCGTGAGCAGAACGATGGTGGGCGTGAGGAAGAAGCAGTACCAGGCGTAGTCGACTGCGTAGAGAGCGACGGAGAGAGCAGCGCCGATAACGATGACGAGCATCAGCGCCCATTCTGAATGAATAGCGGAAGCGAGGACGGCGGCGAGCAATGCGCCGGCAACGGTGCCGAGAACGCGCTGCGAAGATTTGCGCACGGTTTCTCCGGTGTACGGCTGGAGCACGATGATGGAGGTCATGGCGAGCCAGTAGCCGTGGGTGTAGTGCTTGAACTGCGTGCCGAAGAGATACATGAGAATGACGTCGATGGTGACGACGAGCGCGAGACGCAGCGCATGGCGGAACATGACGGAGCGTAGCGTGAGATTGGCTTGCAGCGTGTCCAGCCACATTTGCCAGGAGCTGCGCGAGGGTTGATTCGTTGCGAGAGCAGAAGAAGTTGCACGCAGGATGGCGGCATCGCTGGAGCGAGGCTCGACGCCGGTCCAGATGGCGCGCACGGCTTCGTAGGCGATTTGGAAATTGAAGGCGCTGTCGTGCAAGGCAGAAAGAAGCTGCGCGCGGGAATCGGGAGTGAGTGTGGAGTCGTTGTTGAGTTGATTTTCAAGATGAGGCAAGGCGCGGAGGAGATCGACGCTGTGCGAGCCTTCGGGCGCGAAGGATGCGGCTGAATCGGCAGGGCGAGTGCGGAGAGCTGCTTCGATGGGCGTGATGGAGTGGGTGAGCCAGTCGAGGATTTGATCGGTGTGGCCGAGTTCGGCGAAGCGCAGCAGGCGAGAGAGCAGCAGGTCGGCGCTTTCGCAAAGCACGGAGAGGTTGCGGGCGCGGATGGTGCGCGAGGCCATGCGTGCAGGAGTGGCGGCAATGGTTTCCTGTGCTTTTTCGAGTTCAACACGGATGCGCGCGATGAGATCGGTGAAGTCGCGACGGTGATCGGGATCGCTGGCGAGAGGAAGCGTGCGGACGAGCTCGGCTAAGGTTGCGTAGACATCCGCGACGGCGAGGCGCGCGGGGCGGAAGGGATCGACGGGCCAGAGGAGAAGGGAGAGCGCGGCGGCCCAGATGCCTCCGACAATAAAGCCGCCGGTGTCGGTGAGCGCGGTGGCGGTGGTGTGGCTGGCTCCTCCGAAGGCGATGATGTAGGACGTCATGATGGTGACGCTGGTGGCGGCGAGTGGCTGCGAGAGGACGCGGAAGAGCGTCGTCCAAAAACAGAAGATGAGGGTTGCGACGATGGCTAAGGGCAGATTGATGCCGGCGAAGACGCCGATGCAGACAGCGAGCGAGCCGCCGATGAGGATGGTGAGGATGTTGTAGAGGCGCGAGCGATAGGGGCCGCCGTTGTCGACGAAGATGACTTGAAATGCGCCGAGGGCCGGCCAGCCCATGGGATAACGCAGCAGAAGGCAGGCGAGCATGATGGTGCCAACCGCAATGCCGGCGCGCAGGCCGCGACGCCACTGCATGGCGGCGAGCGCTGAGCGAAATCCTAGCGGCTGGAGAAACGGCATCTGGTTAGTGTAAGGAAAGTGGTTAGTGATTGGTGGCTGGTGGTTAGGAAAAGCCAACGATCAACTTCATCTCACATTTCATTTGAAGCAGGTGGTGTTGCGTTCGCCGTGTGCGCCGGCGGCTTTGGCTTCGGGTTCGGTCATATATTTTCCGGCCTTGGTTTTGCCGTAGTAACGGTCGCCGGGACAGTGGTAGACCATGCTGGCAGTGTTGACCCAGACTTTGTTGGGAGCGGCTCCGGGCGCGACCTTGTCTGCCGGCTGGAAAGGTTTGCGCGGGGCAGGTGTTTGGGCTGGAGTTGGTGTGGTGTTTTGCGAGGGGAGGGTTGGGGCGAAAGAAAGAATGAGGACGAGAGGCAGCAGAGTACGGCTCAGCTTCATGCGAGTCTCCGGGGAAGGCAGATATGAGATGTGAGATACGAGAGAAGTATGCAGCGTGCGATTGCCTGGAGGCAAGTTGCCCTCAGGAGCTAAAGCGCGTCCCCTTCAAAACGAAATCATTTTGTACTAGAAAATAGCAGTTAGAAGAGGGCGGGTTCTTCAACGCTGGACTTCGAGCGCATGGTGAGAGTGATAGCGGCGGTGAGGATGAGCGCGCCGCCGATCCATGCAGGTGGGCCGAGCTGGTCGCCGAGGAGAAAGACGCCGAGCAGCGAGCCGATGAGAGGCTCGAGGTTGAGGAAGACTCCGGCTTGGGATGCAGGGACCTGGGTCATGCCGTAATTCCAAAGCATGGTGCTGGCGGCAGTGCTGATGAGGCCGGCAGCTGCAGAGGCTGACCAGGCTTTGAGCGAAATGCCATGCACTGGAGGCAGGCCGTAAATGGCGGGCGCTGCGAAGAAGAGCATGATGGTTCCGGAGACGAGGCCGTAGGCGGTGACGACGACGGCGCTGTGGCGCTCGACGAGTTTTTTGTTGAGCAGCACCCAGAAGAGGGCGATCATCAGCGACACGACGACGAGGAGATCGCCCTGCAGCGATGGTCCATTGGTGGTTGGCCGATGATGGCCGGCGAGAGCGATGAGTCCGGCTCCAATGGCGGAGACGAAGAGGCAGAGCCAGCCAATGCGGTGCAGGCTCTCTTTTTTCCCACCAACGGTAAACAGAGTGGCGCCGACAGCGAGGATGACCGGCATGGTTCCGACCATGAGTGAGGCGTGGGAGACGGTGGTGAGCTGGAGACCTTTGAACTGGAGGAGAAATTGCGCGGGGACTCCAAGACAGGAGGCGATGAGGAGGGTGCGCCACTCGGATGCGTTGAGGCGCGGTGGATGCGTGAAGAGGCATGGCAGCAGGCCGAGCGATGCGAAGAGGAAGCGATAAAAGACCATAGCGCCGACGTTCATTTCAGCGAGCGCGACTTTGCCGAAGAAGAATCCGCAGCCCCAGAAAGCGCCGGCGAGAGCGCAGGCAGCGAAGCCGCGGATGCGATGTTGAGAGGTTGCTGAGGCGGACACAACGATAGTGTTTCACGAAGCGAAGCGAGAAATTATGCAGCTTCAGAGACCTGATCGATCCACTGGCTGTATTGATGCCAACTGGTTTCGATCTCAGGAACGCTTAAGGTGCCGTGGCCTTGCTTGCAGACCTGCTCGGTGCCATTCCATTCGAGCAGATTGCGCGAAGGCCGGCCGACTCGAGCGGGGGTGGTGAGGAGACGAAGGCATTGCTTGCAGCGCTGTTCCTGATCGATGAACGCCCAACGCAAACCGAGGAGCGAGAAGAGAACGAAGGCGAGCACCTGGAGGAGATCGGCAGTGAGCGGAAAGATGCTGTGGAGCGGATGAGTGATGTCGGTGCTGATGAGGCAGGTGAAGAGAAGGATGAGCAGGGTCTTTAAAAAGAGGAAGAACTTGCGATTGAGCCAGGAGATGGGACGGATGCGGGAGCCTTGCTCAACATGACTGGGTGAGGCGGTGGCATAGGCGACGAAGATGACTAGCGGAGCGGCGCCGAGAGAGCGACCCACGATTGCGCGGAAGTGAAGAGCGAGCTGATGGTTTCCGCTGTTGAGTGCGAAGGCAAGGAATAGAGCGGCAGAACAGAGTGTGAAGAGCGAAGCGATGCAGAGGACAGGTGTGCCGCCGAAGGTGCGACGCCAGCTTTCCGTGCGAAGCCAGAGAGCATCGAGGACAAGGCCATAGGAGACGTCGGCGAGAAGGCGGAGCGATGCGAAGCGCGAACGGCGGCGGCTGTGCATGTGCCAGAGCTCGGCTTGCCAGGAGTCGAGCCAGTCTTCACGCTCGGAGGAAGGAACGAGAGTGGCGGCAGCGTGAAGGAGAGCGCGATCGAAGTGGGGAAGAGGCGTGGGCAGATGGTGACTCATGCGTGCTTCTCCGGGACGAGACGAGCGAGGAGCGGATAGCGTTCGGTGGCGGCGAGCGCGGCTGCCTTGCCGGCACGGGTGACCTGATAATAGCGGCGCGCAGGACGGTTAGAGGCGAAGGCTTCGTCTTCGGGCTCCCACTTGGATTCGACGAGCTGATCGCGCTCAAGACGACGGAGCGCGGGATAGACAGTGCCGGAGGGAAGGCCGGTGACCTCCATGACATCAAGACCGAAGCGATAGCCGAGGCTGATGGTCTTGAGGATGAGGGCAGCGGAGTGGGAAAGCCGGGTTGGGGTTGCGGAAGGCATAGCAGCTATGTAGTATGCTATCACAAGTAGTATGCTACATAGGGTGGAGGAGCCAATGCTGGAGCTAAAGAATGTATCGAAGAGCTATCGCAGCATACCTGCGGTGGAGAATGTGAGCTTCTCGCTTGGCGCGGGTGAAGTGCTGGGCTACCTGGGGCCGAATGGGTCTGGGAAGTCGACGACGGTGAAGATGGTGATTGGGTTGATCCAGCCGACGAAGGGCAAAGTGCTGTTCGGAGGGAAAGACATCTTTGACGATCTGCCGAGCTTTCGTGCGCAACTGGGATATGTGCCGGAAGAGGCGCAGGTGTATACGCATCTTTCGGGGCTGGAGTATCTGCAACTGATTGGGCGGCTGCGTGGGATGGAAGAGCGGATGCTGGAGCGCAAGGCGCGCTTGTTGCTGGCGCTGTTATCGCTTGAGGCTGCGCAGTATTCGGCGATGACGGATTATTCCAAGGGGATGAAGCAGCGGGTGCTGCTGGCGGCGGCGTTGCTGCATGATCCGAAGCTGATTGTGTTCGATGAGCCACTGTCAGGACTGGATGCGACATCGGCACGGTTGTTCAAGGATTTGCTGTTGCTACTGTCGGCAGAGGGCAAGGCAATTCTTTATATCTCGCACGTGATGGAGGTGGTGGAGCAGGTGTGCGACCGGGTGATTGTGCTTTCGAAGGGAAGAGTGGTGGCAGATGCGGCGCCGCGCGAACTGACTAAGCTGATGGAGTTGCCGACACTGGAAAGTGTATTCGCGCAACTGGTACAGCAGATCGATACGGCGAAGGTCGCGCGCGACGTGGTGGATGTGATGAAGGTGCGCCATGGATGAGAGAGGGATAGTGAGGCGCGTATTGCTGAAACATTTCTTCCGGCGGTTTTTCGACAACGACACGATACAGGTGGAAGGCGATACGCAGACGACGGTGATCCGTGCGCTGAGTGCGGTTGCGGTGCCCGGGTTGACGGTGGCTTTCTTTTTGCAGATGGGATCGCCGGTGCGCACACAGACGGGAGATTTAATGCAGCACTACTTCTTTGTGCTGCTGCCGTTTGTGGTGATGGGAGTGGTGGCGTTGTTTGAGTGGGAGATGCTGTTTCCGGACCGGCTGGATTTTCTGGTGCTCACGCCGCTGGCGCTGAAGTCGCGGGAGATGCTGGGAGCAAAGGCCGCGGCGCTGGGGATTTTTCTGGGAATGTTTCTGGTGGCTGTGAATGTGTTCGGCTTGGCCATGTATCCCGGAGCAAGCCATCACTACATGTTTCGAGTTTTGTTGGCGCAGACTGTGGCGGCGATGATGTCCGGATTATTTGGAGCGCTGGTTTTTCTGGCAATCGGCGGTGTGTTGCTGTGTGTGCTGAGCGAGGCGCAGTTTCGTGTGGCCTCGCCGGTTTTGCAACTGGTAGCTACATGCTGTTTGTTGCTTCTGGTTTTGCATTTTGCTCTGTTCGGTGGGTGGATACTGCAGCAGCTGAGCGGGCATCTTCGAATTGTTCAATGGATGCCGACGGCCTGGTTTCTGGGCGTGTATGAGCGAGTGCTGTATGGCGATGCTGCCTTGCCGTTTGCGGCAGAGATGGCGCGGAGAGGTGTGATTGCGACAGCGGCAGCGGGAATCGTCGCGGTAGTTACATATCCGTTGGCATGGACGCGTATGCGGCGGATGGCAATTGAAGGCGTGACAGGCGGCGGGTTGCGGCCGTGGCGCGTTAGCGAATGGCTGGTGCAGCGCTTGGCGCGGCGGCCGGGAGAGCGCGCAGTGTTTTCGTTCATCGGGCAAACGATGGCGAGGAACAACCGGTACCAGGTGTACCTAGCAATGTATTACGGGATAGGTTTGGGGCTGGCGATTGCATGTTCGCTGTCATTTACGGTGAAGGATGGGCAGATTCATCTGGGTGCGTCGAAGGATGGGCTGCATGCGATTGTGCCGCTGCTGATGTTCTGGGTGGTTGCGGGTTTGCGGGCGGCGTTTGGGCTGCCGGTAAATCTGCAGGCTGGATGGATCTTTCGAGTGACGGGCGTGCGGCTGAGCGAATGTGCAGCGGCGGCGCGGAGCTGGGCAATGATGTGCGCGATGGTTGTACTGGCTTCAATCCTGATCGTGCTGCGATGGCTGGGATGGGATGCATGGCATTTGCTGGTGCAGGCGGGGACAGGCTTCTGTGTGGCGCTGCTGCTGACGAATGCATTTTTCTTTTCGCAGGAGGCAGTGCCATTCAACAAGCCGCGCATGCCGGGGAAGAGCAAGTGGGGGCTGGTGATGGCGCTGTATTTAATTGTGCTGCCGCAGTTTGTGTTTCGGATGATCGATGTAGAGCATGGGGTGGAGCGGAAATGGACGCGCGCGCTGGGATGGTGCCTGGCGACGGCCGTTGTGTGGGGGTTGATGGTGTGGCGGCGGAAAAAGTCGCCACCGCTGGATGACGATTGGGCGGAATATTCCGGAGAGTATTTGCTGCTGGGGTTAGGGTCGCGGTAGTGGATGTGGCGACGATGCAAACGGCAAAAGCAATCGCGGCTGCCTGGTTGGCAGCCGCGATTTCAGAGTGGATGGTTTTCCTGCCGGACTTACCAGACGCGGCAGTTGTTGACCGGAGCCATGGGTGCATTTTTCTTGCAGCCGAAGGCTCCGGCAAAGCCGGGCTGGTTGACGATGGCGCCGTTGGCACGGAAGTGATCGGGTGAGTGCGGGTCTTGAAGGACCTGGGCACGCACCTGCTCGGGGCGGGAATTCTCGCACCAGTTTTGCGCGAAGGAAATGTAGAAGCGCTGCGGGCCGGTGTAGCCTTCGATCTTCTTGGCGGGATCGATGCCGTCCTTCTTGGCGCGGTCGAGGTAAGCCATGTAAGCGAGGACGAGGCCGCCGTTGTCGGCGGTGTTTTCGCCAAGGGTGAGCTTGCCGTTGACCTTGACGTCATCGACGGCGGTGAAGTTACCGTACTCGTTGACGAGGCAGGCAGTCTTCTCTTTGAACTTGGCTTCATCCGCGGGAGTCCACCAATCTTTCAGGTTGCCGGCGGGATCGAACTGCGCGCCTTGATCGTCGAAGCCGTGGGTGAGCTCGTGACCGATGACAGCGCCCATGTGGCCGTAGTTGGTGGCGATGTCAGCATGAGGATCGTAGAAGGCGGGCTCGAGGATTCCGGCAGGGAAGTTGATGTTGTTCATGCTGGGGTCGTAGTAGGCATTGACGGTGGGAGGAGTCATGCCCCATTCCATCTTGTCGACCGGCTGACCGATTTTGTTGAGCTGGCGATCATTTTCGAAGGCAGTGCCGCGCTCGTGGTTGAGCAGATCTTCCGAGGGTGAAACGACGAACTTAGAGTAGTCGCGCCAGTGCTCGGGGTAACCGATCTTGTTGGCGATGGCGTGCAACTTCTCCTTTGCCTTGACGCGGGTTTCGGGGCTCATCCATTCGAGGGTGTCGAGATCGCGGTCCATGGCAGCTTCAATGTCGTGGACCATGACGAGAGTTTTTTCTTTGCTGTCGCCGGCGAAGAACTGCTCGACGTAGACCTGGCCGAGAGCTTCTCCTAACTGTCCATCAACAGAGGCAGAGCAACGCTTCCAGCGAGCCTGCTGCTCGGGCTGGCCGTTGAGCTTGCGAGAGTAGAAGTCAAAGTTCTCTTCGTCGAATTTTTTAGGCAGACGGGAAGCATAGGTCGATAGCAGTTGATAGCGCATGTAAGCGCGGAGGGTTTGAATATCCGCGGCGCTGACGGCTGACATGGCCGCGGGGAAAAATGCGGGGACGGTTACGTTGAGCGAGTCGACGTGCGGGGAGTGAATCGCATCGAGGAATTTGTCGAAGGGCATGGGGCTGATGCTGGCTTCGAAGGTAGTGAGAGGCTCCATGTGGTAGATGGCGGCGGGATCGCGGCGCTCGGTGTTGGTGAGCGAAGCGACAGCCAGCTTGGTTTCAAAGGCGAGGATGTTTTTCGAGTCGGTGGCGGCCTGCTCCGGAGATTCGCCGGCAAGAGTCAGCATCTTGGCGATGTGGTCTATATATTGCTGGCGGATTTGCTTATCCTTGTCGCCGGTGCGGGTGTAGTAATCGCGCTCGGGCAGGCCGAGACCGCCTTGATCGACAACTGCGATCTGTTTGGAGGCATCCTTGAAGTCCTGCATTTCTCCGTAGCCGAAGAAGACGTTAACGCCGATGCGCTGCAGCTCGCCGGTGAGGGTTGCGAGGCCGGACTTGGAGACCTTGTCGATGCGATCCAGCAGCGGCTGGAGATCGGTGAGGCCTTTCTTCTCGATGAGGTCGGTGTTCATGCAGGCGGCGTAAAAGTCGCCGATCTTCTGCTGATTGGAAGTGCGGGCGGGGTCGTTGGCCTGGAACTTGGTGAGGATATTGTTCAGGCGCTCGTTGTTGACGTTGTAGATGAGATAGAACTCGTCGACGCTGGCCTGGTCGGAGGGGATGGGGTGGTTGGCCGCGAAGTTTCCGCAGGCGAACTTGTAGAAGTCATTACAGGGGTCGACCTTGGCGTCGATGGAGGCGGAATCGAACATGGGCGCCAACTGGTAACGCTGCTCGGCACCGGCTGCAGCCGCGGGGGCGGCAGACTGGGCGAAGGCGGGGACGCAAAACGCGGCCAGAGCGGCCAAGGCGAAAATTGAGCTGCGGCGGACGGGATTCAGACTTTGAGACGCATTCATGCTGAGGGACTCCAAGAATAGAAGAGAATCGTGGCGAAACAGGTGTATGCCACCCGTGATTGTATCCACAGGATGGCGCGGTTGGCTGGTTGGCTTGAAAAGCCGGGATGTGACAACATTAAGCGGTACGCGGTGTGCGCAATGAGAGTTCCGAAGAATTCCACTGAAAAAGTTGCAAAGGGGTGGCAATTGGCCGGCCTGGCGGCAATGGCGGCTATGGCGTTGGGAGCGCCGGCGGCCAATGCGGCCGACAAACAGCCTGTTCCTTCGGCGCGGATATCACTGGAAAAGCTTGGGTTTCCGGGGGTTTCTGCAGGCTTTGTGTCGGCCGGGGCCTCGGTGCTGACGGTCAATTTTCTGGATGATGAGCACCTGATGGTGACATTCGGGCTGCGCGGGCTGGTGAAGCGCATTGAAGGCGACCCGGATACCGATGAAGACCGCGAGGTGGCGGCGGAGATTGTGGATGTACCTTCCGGCAAGATTGTGGCGCGGACGAATTGGCACCTGCACGACCACGGGCGCTACCTGTGGCCGATTGGGCATGGCCGGTTCATGCTGCGAGTGGGCAGCTCGCTTTCCGCGTTTTCTCCGCTGGCCAATCTGCACAAGGATCCTTTTCGGCGAGTGGCGTTTCCGATTCGTGGATCGTATGTGGCGGGTGTGATGACTTCGCCGGATGGCGGCGTGCTGACAATCGAGTCGGTGATTCCGATTAAGAAAGATGGGCCGGCGACGTGGGCGGATGCAAATGGCGTGAAGTCGACGACGGTTCTGGACCTTTACCGGCTGACCGGCGAGGGGACGGATGCGTCGCCGATGGCGATTAGTTCACCGCACTCTGTGCGGTCGGCGCAGCCTATAGCTTTTCCGATCGATGAAGATGGTTTTTTGTGGGGCACGAATGAGAGCCGCGACCCGAGTGAGTGGACGATGAGCTTTCACGCGTTTGCACCGGCAGGGAAGAAGAATCCCGTGGTGGTGGGCAAGCTGCACAGCAGTTGTGTGCCGAGGATTTTGATAGCAAGCCGCAGTGAATATGTTTCCATCACCTGCCAGGGCGCGGATGCGCACATGAAGCTGGCAACATTCGGATTCGACGGCCATGAGAACTGGGAAGAGCCGATGGACCTAGACAGCTCGATGGCATTTGCGTTTGCGCCGAGCTCGGGGCGGTTTGCGATGAGCCGCATTGTGGCTTCTACGGCTGCTTTGGCGACCGATCTGAACGGCTTGCCGCCCGACCCAGTCTTCACGCAGGAGGTTCGCGTCTATCAGACGGAGAGTGGCGACCTGCTGCTGAAGGCGACGACGACGCCGGCATTCAAGACGGCGGAGAATTTCGATCTCTCCGCAGACGGCCGTGTGGCTGCGCTGGTGCGCAATGGAGAGATCGCAATTTATCAGCTACCGGCGCCGAGCGATCGCGACCGCAAGGCGACGGAAGAAGTGGCGAAATTTGCGCCGCCCCCGGGCGACAATGCGGAAATAACGCTGGCTGGTGTGGTGGTGCATGAACGGCCGGGAGAGACCTTGGCGGGTGAGGCTCCACGGGCGGTTGCGCCGGTTGTTTCCGGAGCGAGCGCTCGGGCGGGAAGCGTTCCGGTGGTGAATATTCCCGGGGCGAATAATCCGGTGGCGGCTGATACTGCGGCGCAGGCTACGCGACCGGTAACGACGGCAAGCGCTGCGGAGGGGGCTCCTCCGGCGCGTAAGGCTCCGACGCTGCTGCTGCCGGGGGAGAAGGCAGAGTTCAAGGATAAAAAGACAGACAGTAAACAGTAGTGAGTAGACAGTAAGGAAAGCAAAAGGCCGACTGACGCCGGCCTTTTCGATTGAGTGAAAATTCTGGGTTGTTACTTTTTCTTGGCGGTGGTTCCAACGACGGCTTTGACGCGGGCGTTGAGGCGGCCCTTGTAGCGGCTGGCAGTGTTCTTGTGCAGCACACCCTTTTGGACGCTCTTGTCGAGCACGGAGACGGTGGTGCGGTACTGCTCGACGAGACCCTTTTTGTCACCGGCGGCGATAGCCTCGCGAAGGGCACGGAGGGTGTTGCGGAGCTTGGTTTTGTTGGCGCGGTTGATGGCCGTCTTGGTGATGGTTTGGCGCGCACGCTTGAGGGACGAAACTGTATTTGCCATGAGGCGAGACTCTCTTTTCTTTTAGCCGGGGAGTATTGGGAAATACTTGTAGCCGGAAAATTGGGATGCAGACCGGAAGCTGATGTCTCCGAAGAGGACACAGTGCAGCAACTCCTCTGCAGCTTTGATTTTACGGGATTTAGGGCCAAGGGTCAAAAGCAAGGCTATTATGGCGACTGTCTGCTTAGGGATGAATATGCTGGTGAAGGTTTCTCCGACTATCAAAAGAATCCAGATAATTGGCGGCGCGCTGTTTCTGGTGTCGTTCCTATTGCCGGCTGTTCGCGAAGACGGGAGTTTTCTCGGTTTAGGCGGACCTGTCGGCGGAGGGGGCACCAGCGCTACGGGAATTTTGCGCGGATATGAGTGCGTAAAGGCATGCTGCCTGTTTTTCTATAACTACTTTCTGAAAAGTGCATTCTCGGGGTATTCGTCTGGCCCCATTGTGGAAGCTCTGCTTTTGGGTACAAGCGTGCTCATCAATTTGCTTATCCTTTGGTATTTACTTGCGTCAGCAAAGTGGCGCAGGCGTGTAGCCATTTTGGTTGGCGCTCTCATTCTGGAAACCTGGATTGGATTGGCCTTATCCGGTCTGACGGCACTTTACGGCCATTTTCTCTGGGTTGCTGGGATATTGCTGTTGATGTCGCCAGAGGTAAGCAACTGGGAGAGTGAAGGCTATACATGAGGCCTGGTGGAATCAGGCTGGGAACCGGGCTTGGTTCGGGATTTACACAACGCTGGTTGACGTGGACGGAGGGGCGGCGGTAGTCTCTGCCCAACGTTGGCCATCTTCGCCATATCGGCCCCATCCCAGGCAGCAGCGAAAGCAGCTTGTGCCGTGGGTGCGGGCTGGTGCATCTTTCCCCTGAAAAATGTGTCAAATACTATAGGTATCCGCTGATGGAGGTCAGGTCCCTGCTTGGTTAAAAAATCGCTTCCCCTCACCGCTGGAATAGAACCGTTGTATGGAACTCGTGACGAGAACCTTCGTTTGATGGAAGACGGGTTGGGTACGCAGATCGATCTTCGATCGGACTCGATCCAGGTGATGGGAGAGGCCACGGCAGTGGCGCGCGTGGAAGGGATTTTTGCGGACTTTGAGCACTTGCGGCGAGTGGGCGTGCATCCGCATAACGGCGAATTGAATGCACTGCTGAAGATGGTGGTGGCGGATCCGACGGTGACGCTGCGCGGGCTGGTGGAGAGTGGCAAGCAGAGGTCGGCAGGCGTGAAGCGGATGGTACAGCCGCGGTCTACGAATCAGCGGAAATATGTTGAGGCCATCGAGACGAACGACATGGTGTTCGGGTTGGGGCCGGCGGGAACGGGCAAAACGTATCTTGCGGTTGCGATGGCGGTGAGCGCACTGATGGCGAAGAAGGTTTCGCGGATCATTTTGGTGCGGCCGGCGGTGGAAGCAGGCGAGCGGCTGGGATTTCTGCCGGGCAGCTTGCAGGAAAAAGTCGATCCTTATATGCGGCCGCTGTATGACGCGCTGTATGACCTGATCGATCCGGTGAAGGTCGACAAGATGCTGGAGACGAATGTAATCGAGATTGCGCCGCTGGCGTTTATGCGCGGGCGCACGCTGAATGAAGCGTTCATCATCATGGACGAGGCGCAGAATACGACGCACGAACAGATGAAGATGTTTTTGACGCGGCTGGGCAATGAGTCGAAGGCGGTGATCACCGGGGATCTGACGCAGATCGATCTGCCCAACCCGAACCGCAGCGGCTTGCTGGAGGCTATGCGCGTTCTGGACTGCGTGGAGGGCATCAAGTTCTGTCACTTTGAGGATGTGGACGTTGTGCGTCACCATTTGGTGCAGCGGATTGTGCGCGCCTACGACAGCTACGGACGCGCGGAACAGTTACCGCTGGCGATCGATGCGGAGCCGTCATTGCAGATTGCCGGTGCGGAGCCGCGGAAGACGGTGTCGAAACCGCAGTAGAGATTTGCATCTTCTCAGATTGAGTAACGTGGAGAGTTTTCCAGTGCCCTGGTATTTCTATTTGCTGGAATTTTTAGCTGGAGCACTTTTAGCGAACTGCGTGCCGCACCTTGTGCATGGCATCAGCGGTGCGCCCTTTCAGAGTCCATTTGCGAAACCGCCGGGTAGGGGAGAATCTTCACCGGTGGTGAATGTGCAGTGGGGAGCCGCAAATCTACTTGGCGGCTTGCTGCTTCTGCACTTCTTCTGGCCGACGAATGAGGCTGGATGGTCATTCTTCGGAGTGGGTGCGGTGTTTCTGGCGCTGCAGCTTGCAAAGCACTTTGGCAAAGTACGGGCGGGGAAACACTCGTAGCGAACCGCGGGCACTGGCTTTGCGGTAGCATCAAAGCACTCATGATTAACCTGGAGCTGCCGCGAACGATGCCTACGGAACGCGAAGCGTGGCGGGAGCTTGGTGTATCGCGCGTGGCGCTGGTTCGGTTTCTGCGCGAGGCGCAGGCGGCTGCCGGCGTAAAGGGCGAAGTGGCAGTGCTTCTGGCGCGGGATAAGACGCTCAAGAAGTTGAACTGGCAGTTTCGAGGCAAGGACAAAGCTACTGATGTGCTGAGCTTTCCGCCCGCTGGGCTGGGTATTAAAAAATATGCCGGCGACCTGGCGATTTCATTTGAGACAGCGTGGCGGCAGGCAGAAGAGCATGGGCACACCGTGGGTGAAGAGCTGCGGATTCTGATGCTGCATGGGCTGCTGCACCTGGCGGGAATGGACCATGAGACCGATGAGGGCGAGATGGCTGCGCGCGAGGCGAAGTTGCGAAAGAAGCTGAAGCTGCCGGTGGGGCTGATTGCGCGAGCGCATGAGGTGTCGCAATGAACTGGGGATTCAGTCTGGCGGTGTTCGGGCTGCTGTGCCTGCTGGCGCTGGCAGCATATGTCGACCGGATTTATTTCGAGATGGGGAAATTTCTCTCACGCAATTACACGGAGAATATTGAGGCGTGGGCGACGGGAGTGGAGCCGCGGCTGCGATTGAGCCGCGAGTCGGCAGCGATGTCGGCGAGCGTGCTGCGGCAGATTGCGCTGATTGCGCTGGCGTTTCTGCTGGCGATCCGGCTGCACGGAAAGATTATGGGATCGGCGACGGAGATTGCGCGCACGGTCTTTGAGCTGCTGCTGGTGATGCTGATCTTCGACCGGCTGATTCCGCAATTGTTTTTTACGCGCACACGCGGGCTATGGATCATGCGGGTTTCGTGGCTGATGCAGGGATTGTTCTACGTGGTGCTGCCGGTGACGCTGACGATCGGGCTGCTGCTTTCAATCGGCAACCTGGCCGAGCCGGAGGCGGAGGTGGTGGAGACTCCGAGTGAGGCGATGGACGCGCTGCTGGAGGCTGGCGAAGAAGAAGGCGTTCTGGACGAAGAAGACCGCGAGCTGGTGCGGAGCGTGGTGGAGTTCGGCGATAAGGTGGTGCGCGAGGTAATGACGCCGCGGCCGGAGATGTTTGCGGTGCCGGGCACGATGTCGCTGGAGAAGTTTACCGCGGAGATTATGGACCACAATTTTTCGCGCGTGCCGGTGTATGGCGAATCGCTGGACAACATTACGGGTGTGGCGTTTTCGCGCGACCTGCTGGGAGTGAAAGATGCGGAGGCGGCGAAGCGCACAGTGGCGGAGCTGCAACGGCCGGCACTGTATATCCCAGAGAGCAAAAAAGTGAATGAGCTGCTGCGCGAGATGCAGCGCGAAAAGCAGCACATGAGCATCGTGATCGATGAATACGGTGGGGTTGCGGGGCTGGTGACGATTGAAGATTTGATTGAGGCGATCGTCGGGAATATTGAAGATGAGCATGACGTGCAGCCGGATGAGCAGGAGCCAGTGGCAGAGGCGGATGGAGCATTCCTGGTTCCAGGAAGTTTTGAAGTGAGCCGGTTGCGTGAGTTGTTCGATGGCAAAGGTGCAGAGCCAGGCGAAGACGCGGCTACTGAGGAAGAGATAGTGGAAGCGGCTGCGCCGGCTCCTGAAGAATTGTTGCCGGCGGTGCTGGCGAAGTATGAGGCGACGACGGTGGGTGGATTGGTGAGCGAGATTGCGGGACACATTCCGCTGCCGGGCGAAGTGGTGGAAGACGGGCCACTGCGGATGGAGGTGGTGGCGTCGACGGACAGGCTGGTGGAGCGAGTGCGGGTGGGACTGACGGGAGTGAGTGGGGCGCCTGAGGCAAGCGAGGTGGAGTAAGAGACAATAGAGGTATGAGTCTCCGTACTGGGTTTATATCGATCATTGGGCGGCCGAATGCGGGCAAGTCGACGCTGCTGAATGCGCTGCTGGGGCAGAAGCTGGCGATTGTGACGCACAAGCCGCAGACGACGCGGACGCGGATTCAAGGCGTGCTGGAGTTGCCGGTACGCAAGAAGGCCAAAGGCGATGCGGGACGCGCGGCGGCGCAGGCGATCTTTGTGGACACGCCGGGAGTGCATAAGCCGGAGACACAGCTCGACAAACGGATGATGCAGGAAGTGCACGATGCTCTGGAAGAGCGCGATGTGGTGCTGTTCCTGGTGGACGCGACGCATCGATTACCGGTGGAGAAGCCGCAGAGTGAGGCGAAGACTCCGGGACAGGTGAAGCGGGCCATGTCCAAAGCGGAGGATGACTTTGCGCTGCAGCTGGTGAAGAAGCTGGAGTGCCCGGTGATTCTGGTATTGAACAAGATCGATGCGGTGTCGCATGCGGAGTTGTTGCCGATCATTGCGCACTGGACGGCGTTGCATGAGTTTGCGGATGTGATCCCGATTTCGGCGAAGAAGAAGGAAGGGCTGGAACTGTTACTGGATAAAGTGGTGGCGAAGCTACCGGAGGGGCAACGGTATTTTCCGAAGGACCAGTTGACCGATCAGCCGGAGCGGTTTCTGGTGGCGGAGTTGATTCGCGAAAAGGTGCTGATGCTGACCGGCGAAGAGGTCCCGTATGCGACGGCAGTGGTGGTCGAGCGGTTTGAAGAGCCGGCGACGCGCAAGCGCGGCAAGGATGGCAAGCTGCCGGTGACGAAGATTGCGGCGGCGATCTTCTGCGAGCGCAATGGGCAGAAGGCAATCCTGATCGGCAAGCAGGGAGCGATGCTGAAACAGATTGGGACGGCGGCACGCAAAGAGATGGAGAGCGTGCTGGGGACGCGAGTGTTTCTTGAGCTGTTTGTGAAGGTGCAGGCGGAGTGGCGCACGTCGCGGGGATTTGTGGAAGAGCTGGATTGGCGGCGACAGCTGGAGAGCATCGCGGACCGGCAGCAATTCGAAAAGAAGCTGATGGAGTCGCGGATGAATGAGAAGGGGTAAGTGAAGTTGGGACTAAAGTCCCCGACGTTATTTCTTTTATGCAACTAAACGGCTCATCTGAAGATGGGCCCTGTCTGTTTGTGGTGGTTTCCTAGGAACTTTTTTGTGATTCGGCTTTGGTGCGAGCGACGAGATCGCTGGCGGCTTCCGGCCAGGTGGGAAAAGTAAATTCGAAGCCGTGCTTGAGAAGAACGCCGGGGATGACGCGGCGGGATTTGAGGATGAGCTCGGTTTCGGTGCGCATGGGGATGGCGCCGAGCTCGAGCATCCAGGTGGCGGCGGGAAGGCCGATGGGTTGATGCCAGGCTTCGCGGAGGGTGCGCATGAATTCGCGATTGGGCATGGGGTTGGGCGCGCACATGTTGACGACGCCCGAGGTTTCAGCGGTGATCTCCGGCTGTGTGAGAAGCATGTCGATGGAGCGGCAGAAATCGAGATCGTGAATCCATGTGACGAATTGCGTGCCGGGGCCTTGCGTGCCGCCGAGGCCGAGATGCGTGAGTTTGGAGAAGACGGAAAAGACGCCGCCGCGATCGGGCGACATGACCATGGAAGTGCGGAGGCGAATCTTGCGCGTGTGCGGTGTCGGTACGGCGGCGAGAGCGGATTCCCAGCGGTCGATGACGTCGGCAGAGAAGGACCAGGTTTCGGGGAGTGAGCCGGGTTCATTGACACCACCGGTAGCGTGTTGCGCAGGAAGGTCGGCGGGGATGCCGGTGAATTCGTCGTTGGGTTGATCGAAGGTGTGGCGATAGAAGGTGGACGATGAAGCGTTGAGCCAGAGGCGCGGCGGCGTGGGCGAGTCCGCAATGAGCTTTCCGAGAAGAAGCGTGGGGAGCGTGCGGGAGTCGTAAATCTGGCGGCGGTTTTCGGCGTTGTAGCGGCAGTTGACGGAGCGTCCAGAGAGATGGATGACGGCGTCGGAGCGGTGAATCTCTTCAGCCCAGGGGCCGGGGTTGATGCCGTCCCATTGAAGTGTGCGCCAGAGCGCGGGTTGCGGGTTGCGCGAAAGCACGGTGACAACGTGGCCGTTGGCGTGGAGATGACGGGCGAGGATGGTGCCGACTTGTCCGGAGCCGCCGGGGATGAGGATACGCATGGAACCAAGATACGAGATGTGAGATATGAGATGGGAAATGCGACGGCCTGGATGGAGGGAAGGGTGCCGGGGTCGGCGGCTTTGCGGGCCAATTCATTTTCACGTTTTTCTCGTTCTTTCTTTTCGTGCCACTCGCGCAGGATTCTGGTGGTGGTGGATTCGCGGCCACCGTTTTCGGAGACTTCGGAAGGCGGAGCGAGCGGGCCGAAGTCGGCGTCGTGCGTGAATTCTTCGACTGGCGGCGTGATTGGGTCGACGTGCTTGCCGAGATTGAGACTGGCGATCTGGAGGCCGTAGAGAAGTAGGCCGGCGCGGCGAGGGTCGATGGAGTTAGAAGCGATGCGCTGCAGGACTTCGCCGATGGAGAGCTGGATGGCGGAGCGGTCTTCGGGCAGTGGGAGGGTGAAGGATTTTTGCTTCCCACTCCGCTGTTTTGGTTCTGACGCTGGGCGGCGGGTAGTGTGGTGGAAGTAGCAGAAGTCTTCTCCGCGAAGACATGGGCTGGCGCAGCGGCGGCCGTCGGTGTGAATGTGGCGGCACTGGAAACGCTTGATGATGATCTCGGACTTGGCTACTGGTGTTTCGGTGTTAAGTTCGGACGATAGCTGTGACATAGTTGGCCCACCCCCCTGGGCATGTTTTTTCGCAAAATCTTCCAATGATGGAAGTTAGGTCATGATCTCCCGGGTCCTGCGCCGCTTGAGTAAAAACAAACTGGCTGCACGACGAACCTGAAGGTTCTTAATTTCTATTTTATAAGGCGTGTCAATAGATTTGGCTGTGGGAAGCTTGCAAAGTCTTGAGCGGATGAGAGAAGAAAGTTTGGGTTGTGGGCAGGAAGACACATCAGGGATTTCCGGGTTGCTCTATCAAGGCCATACGAGTGAGCATTTCGTAACCTCAACTGGAATGTTCAAGTATCCCATTTGCTCTAGAAGCAAATTGATGCTGATTCTGGTGAAAGCCGGATGATTCCCAGGACCAATCCAGATCTTCGCAATAGGCAGCGCTGGGTTCCTGCGTTTTAGCCAAGATGGAGTATCCAACGCAATATATCGTCCCAGCATAGTATTTTTTTGAGTGAACCTTACGTCTGGGAGTTCTGAAAACTTCAGTTCATGGACCAAACGAAATTCATTTTCTGATCGCCATTTTGCGTCCTTAGCTAAGGGCGCGAGCTTGTATACCCACCCATCCCATGCTGCAAAGAAAATCTTGGCCCATTCTTCGGGCTTTTCCGCTCGCTCTCCGATCAGGCCTTCGCGGTAGAACCTTAATGTGGCGCTCGCGATTTCTTTTGCGGCTTTGAGCTGTTTGTCCCGGTCATATACCACGCGATAAAGCTGGCTCGTTGGCTCTCTTACTAGGCCGCGCGCTTTAAATCCAATGGCATACCCATTCGGTTTCCCATATCGATCCCATTGCGTTAGTTCATCTTCATCACCAGAGAAACAGGCGACAAAAAATTTACTTGTACCGTGATTTGGTGTATTCGGCTCCTCTTTTACGAAGCTCTGCACTGCTGTTAAAAATGTCACGGCTTCGGCATCCGCAGCGCTTTCATCTATCAGCTGCTTGATGGCCTCTTTATATAAATCGGTCGCATATTTTGTTTCGTTCGCGTCATTCAGAGATGCGACTTGTGTTGCGTAGATTGTTGCTGACTGTAGAATTCCAAGAAATCCCGGACCGTTTGTGTAGTGCCAAACGATATCTTCAGCATCAAATGCGAATACGCCGAGTTCTTTTGCAACGTCGCTCACGAACTGCCGGTATTTTTCGTTCTCTTGTAGTGTGACTTGCATAGAACAATTCTATGCCGTTAGCTGTGGTGTGCTCTCTTTTGGAAAGCGTCATTGGAGGCGAGACAGGCGTCCCAGCCCATCGTTTAAGCAATAAATCGCAGACGATGAGACTGTCCGCAATTTATTGCTTAAACGATGAACTAGGCCCCCTGTCTCGTCTGGGGATTGCGCATCATTTGCCGCAGGTGCAGTCGATGCCGTGTTGTGGGGGCATGGTGCCATCGAGGGCGGGAATGCAGTGGCCGTGGGGGTCGCGGGTAGGGTTGCCGAGTTTTGCGGCGACACGTTCTTCGAAGTGCTCGGAGATGAAGTGCTCGAGGCGCTCGGCTTCGTCGTGGAGTTCTTCGAGCGGGTAATCGAGGACTTCGAAGAGGAAAGTTTCGACGAGGCGATGGTGGCGAACGATTTCAAGAGCGCGCTTGCGGCCTGGAGCGGAGAGGCGGACGCCGCGTCCGCGTTCGTACTGGATGAGCGGGCGGCGCTGAGCGGCGAGTTTCTGCAGCATGTTGGTGATGGATGCGGGAGCGACGCCGAGATGCGCGGCGAGCTCGGAGCTGCCGACGCGACGCTGCTCAGAGCCACCGAGTGAGTAGATGGCTTTGAGGTAGTCGTCGATGGACTCACTGGAGCGGAGGCTCTTCACTTAGTCAGTTTATTGCAGCAGAGAGATGGCGACGGCGGTCATGGATTTGACGCCGGTATCGAGCGTTGGCTGAGGGAGTGGTTCGAAGCGGCTGGTGTGCATGCCCGGGAGTTCCTTGTGTGCGGCCTGAGCTGCGGCGAGTTTTGTGGGGTCCATGGCGCCGAGGCGGAAGTAGGTGACGGGGATGGATTTGCCGCCGGTGAATTTGGGGTCGCCGAAGACGCCGACGTCTTCTGAGCCCATGACGGGATCCTGGCTGAGCACGTTGTCTTTGCCGAGGGCCTGCTCGAGCACGGTGCGGACTTGCGCGGTTTGTGCGGGGTCGTTGTATTGGGGCGGGGTGTATTCGTCGTCATCGACCTTGATGGTGACGGCTTTGGCGGGGTCGAGGCCGTAAGAGGTGGCGACACCTTCAGACATCTGGCGAATAGCGCGGAGGGTGGTCTGGCGAGCGGCCTCAGAGAAGGCGCGGGTGGTGAGCTCAAGCTTGACGGAGTCTGGAATGATGTTGCGCTTGGTGCCGCCGTGGATGGTGCCGACGGTGACGACCGCGGGGTCAGTGGGAGTTTGTTCGCGAGAGACGATGGTTTGCAATTGGGTGATGAGATAGGCGGCCATCATGATGGGATCGCGACCGAGCTGCGGATATGCTCCGTGGCCGCCGATGCCGTGGAGGGTGATGTCGATGGAGGTAGAGCTGGCCATGGCGGGGCCGGAGAGGATGCCGACTTTGCCGGCAGGGATGGTGTTGGTGTCGTGGAGGCCGATGATGCGGTCGGGTGTACCGAAGCGAGTGTAGAGGTTGCCGGCGAGCATGGCCTTGGCGCCGTCGACGGTTTCTTCCGAGGGCTGGCCGATGAGCATGACGGTGCCGTGCCATTTGGATTTTTGCGTGGCGAGGGCGCGTGCGGTGCCGATGAGGACGGTGGTGTGCACATCGTGTCCGCAGGCGTGCATGACGCCGACGGACTGGCCGGCGGGATTGGTGGTCATGACGTGCGAGGCGTAGGGCAGGCCGGTCTCTTCGATGATGGGAAGAGCGTCCATGTCGCCGCGGATGAGAAGCGTGGGGCCGGGACCGTTCTTGAGGATGGCGACGACGCCGAAGGCGGGAGTGCCGTCAGGATATTTGCCGACGTGGTCGGTGACGGTGTAGCCAGCGGCGCGGAGATTGGTAGCGAGGATGGTGGAGGTGTGGTCCTCGTGGTGCGAGAGCTCGGGGTGAGCATGGAGATCTTTGTAGATGGAGAGGAGATCCTGATCCTGCGCGAGAGCGGGGGTGGCGATGATGGCGAGCGCGAGGACGAGCGAGGCTTTGGGCGGGAGAAGATGCGTGGAGGATTTCACCGTCATCGCCAGTTTCTTCGGACACAAAAAAGTCACCTTCGCCCCAAAATCTTCCGCCTCTTAAATGCACTAAAC
>Ga0206854_1053_pt1 | contig 35168 bp, 29 predicted proteins | sample Alteio_BWOrgCont_50_FD_152870 | JGI IMG/M metagenome (GOLD analysis project Ga0206854, IMG submission 152870) | Enriched cells from forest soil in Barre Woods Harvard Forest LTER site, Petersham, Massachusetts, United States -... | ecosystem: Environmental > Terrestrial > Soil > Temperate forest >...
CTTATTTTATTGTTGATGGCGAGGTTAAGGCCATAGTAAACAAAGCCTTGTTACCCAACTACGATATATTTGATGAGTATCGCTATTTTGAACCATCGACAGAGTTTAAATGTATTGAATTTAAAGGTTATAAGATAGCGCTTACCATTTGTGAGGATCTGTGGAACACGATTGAAAATCCGCTTTACATTACGCGCCCGATGGATATATTGATAAAGGAGCAGCCGGATGTAATGATAAATATAGCCGCGTCGCCGTTTGCATATAACCACGACGAGGAGCGTCTAGTTGTTTTGGGCGATAATGCCAGTCGTTACAAGCTGCCATTGTTTTATGTGAACCACGTTGGCGCGCAAACAGAAATTATTTTTGACGGCGGTTCACTGGTATTTGATAAAACAGGAAAGCTGGTAGATGAATTGCCGTACTTTGAGGAAAGCATGGCATATTATGACCTTGCGAAGGACGGCAGTATAACACTTGCTCAACCATCAACCATTAAACCAAAACGCGAAACGGATATTGAACAAATACACCAGGCTTTAGTATTAGGCATACGCGATTACTTTTACAAGTCGGGATTTACCAAAGCTATTTTGGGTTTGTCGGGTGGTATTGATTCGGCAGTGGTTTGCGCTTTGGCAGCCGAGGCCTTAGGTGCTGAAAATGTAATGGCAGTATTGTTACCATCTAAATTTTCTACAGATCATTCGTTAAAAGATGCGGAAGATTTGGTGAAGAATTTAGGTTGCAAGCATGAGGTTATCGCCATAAAAAACATAACTGATGCTATTGAAACGGCGCTGCACCCACAGTTTAATAACCTGCCTTTTAATATTGCCGAAGAAAATATACAATCGCGCAGCAGGGCCATTGTATTGATGGCTATGTGTAATAAGTTTGGTTATATCTTACTGAATACATCTAATAAAAGCGAGGCCGCTGTGGGTTACGGAACGCTTTATGGCGATATGTGCGGGGGTATATCGGTAATTGGCGACGTCTATAAAACGCAAGTATTTGCACTGGCACGACACATTAATCGTAATAAAGAGATCATCCCGGAAAATTCAATTATTAAACCACCATCGGCAGAATTACGACCGGATCAAAAAGACTCGGACTCATTGCCGGAATATGACGTTTTAGACAAAATACTGTTTGAATATATTGAGAACCGAAGCTCGGCGGCGCAGATCATTAAATTGGGTTTTGATGAAGCAACGGTTCGCAGGGCTATCAGGCTAACTAATATATCCGAGCATAAACGCTATCAAACTCCACCGATATTACGCGTATCGCCAAAGGCATTTGGTATGGGCAGAAGGATGCCTATTGTTGGAAAGTATTTGTCGTAAAGAATCTCCCGAAGCGTCATTGCGAGGAACGAAGCAATCTCTACATAGGACAGTCAATGTACCAAAGTAATTTCATTTGAATAAAGCAGGTGGCTTTGTTCTTTTTTTAATATTTGCGTTTAGTTGATTTGCACCTGCAGAGATTGCTTCGTTCCTCGCAATGACGCTGGAAGATGGCGATATAAAGCGGCTATTTTTTCATAAACGGCTCAACCCTGTCCAACGCAAATTGTAATTGCTCATCAGGAGTCAGATCGGTGTTATCCAGTATAATGGCATCGTCGGCGCGGGTAAGCGGACTTTCTTCGCGGGTGGTATCCTGGTAATCGCGGTGGGCAAGATTCTCAAAAACTTCTTCTAAGGTAATATTCGGATTTTTAGGAAGCAGTTCTTTATAACGGCGTTCGGCACGAACCTTTGGATCGGCAGTCATGAACAGTTTTAGCTGGGCATGGGGGAAAACAACGGTGCCAATATCGCGGCCATCCATCACTATGTTTTTTGATTGACCCATGCGCTGCTGTTGTTTCACCATCTCTACTCGTACCTCGCGAATAGCAGATACCGGGCTAACCAGATCAGATACCGGCATCAGGCGAATCTCGTCAGATACCTCTTCATCATTTAAAGTAATATGCGTTTGGTAATCGCGCGAATTAAAGTTTAAATGAATATTCTTTAGCGCTTCGGCAATTTGCTCATGGCTATGCAGGTCGATATTATTTCGTAAAAAATAAAGGGCAACCGCGCGATACATGGCACCGCTGTCAACATAAATAAAGTGAAGCTTTTTTGCCAAAGCCTTTGCAAGCGTGCTTTTTCCGCAGGAAGAATAGCCGTCAATAGCTACGATAATGTTGCTGCTCATTGGGTAACGAAGATAGGGATTAGTTGATTAAGTTGATTGGGTGGATGGTTGATTAAGTTAAAATATTAACTCACCTCATTACCTAATCCTACTACCCGCCAATCACTTAATCCAACCAAATAATTACCTTTGCCGCATGAATTTCTCCAAAACCGAGCTTCAAAAAGAAATAACTTACAAAACATCACGGAGTGGAGGTAAGGGTGGGCAAAATGTAAACAAGGTATCCAGTAAGGTTGAACTCTTGTTTTCGGTGGGTAATTCGTTATTATTTACTGATGAGGATAAGGCTTTGCTGAATGAGAAATTACAGTCGCGGTTTAACAAGGATGGTTTGGTGCAGGTAATTTGTGATGAAGAACGCAGCCAGTATTTGAACAAAGAAAAAGCTGTTGAACGCTTGATGGTGTTATTGACCAAAGCATTGCACAAACCTAAAAATCGTAAAGCAACCAAACCTAATAAAGCGGCAAAAGCAGCACGGTTAAACAATAAACGTTTTCAGGGAGAGAAAAAAGAAAGCCGTAAAAGAATTGCTGACGAATAGACTATTGCTTAGTTAAAGTGATACAATATTTCTATTGATCCCCATTGGTGGCCGTTGTGCACCATTTCTTTCGTCTCTTTGGTTTCGAATAAAACAGAGGCTTCATACACCCAGCGATTTGTAGTATAAGCAGCGCCCAATTGCTGGTTAAATATAAAAGGTTCTTTAACTGATACTACCTGACCTGTGCTGAAATAGTTATGATCTTGCCCTATACCTCCTTCAATGGTGGCATCATAGCCTACCCAATTTAATTGTGGCTTATAATAAAAGAACAATTCGTGTTCATGTAAAGGCTTAATAGCTTTATCTGCAGTTACCGTACTTTGCGTGGTTTGTGAATAAAAAAGCTGGTTAAAGCTGCCTAAACGCAATAGCGGACCTACACCTGCGCCTGTAAAACCATTGCCCAGGTTTGCATAACTGGCTAATGAAACATCAATACCTGTTGCCCGTGCAAGCAGCCTGTTGTATTCCATTGAAAGGTTTACCTCGGCATTGTTTTTTATTTGAAATTCCCAGCCGGCTATTTTGTATTGCCCTAAAGTCTGGTGAACCCATTCTTGTATAGCCTGCGCTCCGGAAGCGGGGCCAATTACACCCAACTGGGCGCTAAGCTTAATATTACTTTCGTCTTTATACAAGAAATTTAAAGATGATGCGACGTATGAATAACCCGCAAAAGGACGATCGACATAAACAGCAGCAGGTATAATGCCTGCCTGTGCATTGTACATTTTTTGGCCTAATTCAAAACCTAATATTTTATTCGCCAAACTGCTGTTATCGTCCTTAACTGCCAGGGCACGATTGAAATAGATAAACAATCCATTGGTATAGTACCTGTCCGATCCGCTTGCGAGATATGAATCATTATCGGTTTTAAAGCCAAATTCATCGCGGTAAGTTTGCGAAAACGCATTTATAGAACAAACAGATATGAGCAGTAGTAAAAGGTACGTTCGCATTGGTTTATAAAGAAAGCGCTAAATTAAAAAAAGCCTGCATATTTTAATTTATTACGGCTTTTAAATTGTGCCTAACGGTAAGATCTAATGCGTCGCTAACTTTTTCGTTCAGCAAAGCAATATCTATTACTTCGCGCATATCAGTTACGTAATGAAACTGAAGGTCTTTTATGTAATGCTCTTTAATTTCTAAAATATCCTTTTGGTTCGATTTGCAAAGTATTATCTCTTTAATATTGGCACGTTTTGCAGCTAATATCTTCTCTTTTAAGCCACCTACCGGTAAAACACGGCCACGCAGGGTTATCTCACCCGTCATAGCTAAATGAGGTTTTACCTTGCGTTGTGTAAATGCCGATGTAAGTGCGGTAAGCATTGTTATCCCTGCCGATGGCCCGTCTTTAGGTGTAGCGCCTGCCGGAACGTGTACGTGAATATCCCATTGCTCAAACAGTTTGGGTTCAATATTAAAATGAGATGCGTGTGCACGCAAATAAGCCAAAGCAATAGTTGCCGATTCTTTCATTACATCGCCAAGGCTGCCGGTTAAGGTTAAATGGCCTTTACCGGGACTTAAGCTGGCTTCTATAAATAGTATATCGCCACCAACTGATGTCCATGCAAGGCCTGTTACTACGCCGGCTACTTCGTTGCCTTCGTATAGGTCCTTATCATAAATAGGCGCGCCTAATATTTTCTCTATCTCGGCTTTGGTTACCGATGCATTGTAGGGCTCGTCCATAGCAATATTTTTTGCTACGCCACGCACTACCGAACCGATCTTTTTCTCTAAACCACGCACGCCTGATTCGCGGGTATAATCCTCGATCAGCTTTTCCATTACATTGTCCTTAATTATCACTTGCTTTGGTTTTACACCATGGGCCTCGCGTTGTTTGGGCAATAAATGTTGTTTGGCTATTTCTACTTTTTCTTCAATAGTGTAGCCGTTCACTTCTATGATCTCCATACGATCAAGCAAGGCAGGCTGTATGCTGCTTAATGAATTTGCTGTCGCGATGAACATTACGTTTGACAGGTCGAAATCCATTTCAACATAATGATCATAAAATGTGCTGTTTTGTTCAGGGTCTAAAACTTCCAGCAAAGCTGATGATGGATCGCCACGGAAATCATTACCTACTTTATCTATCTCATCTAAAATAAATACCGGGTTAGCTGCGCCGGCTTTTTTAACCGATTGAATAATGCGGCCTGGCATAGCGCCTATGTAGGTTTTACGGTGCCCGCGTATTTCGGCTTCATCGCGAATACCGCCTAAAGCCATACGTACATATTTACGGCCCAATGCCTTAGCTATTGATTTACCCAACGAAGTTTTACCAACTCCCGGAGGGCCAACTAAACAAAGGATAGGCGCCTTCATATTGTGTTTTAGCTTTAATACAGCTAAATATTCAATGATGCGATTTTTAACTTTATCTAAACCAAAGTGATCTTTATCTAAAACTTTTTGGGCACGTTTAAGGTCGAAGTTATCGCGTGTAAATTCGTTCCATGGCAGATCGAGCAATAGCTCCAAATAATTTATCTGTACTGAATAATCAGCCGCAGCCGGATTGGTACGGGCTAATTTTTCCAGTTCTTTTGCAAAATGTCCCTTAACTTCAATCGACCATTTCTTTTTTAACGAACGCTGGCGCAGGTTCTCTATCTCGAGATCAGGTGAATTACCACCCAATTCTTCCTGAATGGTTTTTAGTTGTTGGTTCAGGAAATAATCGCGCTGCTGTTTATCCAAGTCAACCCGTACTTTGGTTTGTATTTGGTTTTTTAACTCCAGCATTTGCAGATCTAAAGTTAAATGCTCTAAAACCAGGTTAGCCCTTTCGCGCAGGTTGGCTACTTCAAGCAGGTTTTGCTTGGCGGTCATGTCGGCATTCATGTTAGATGCAATAAAGTTGATCAAAAACGAAGTGCTTTCAATATTGCGGATAGCTATGCCTGCCTCGCTGGGTATGTTTGGCGATAATTGTATAATGCTCATTGCCATGTCTTTAATAGACGAGATCATGGCTTTAAATTCTTTATCTTGTTTTGTTTTAACCTCTTTAAAAGGTTCAATAGTAGCTTTAATATAAGGTTCGCTTTGTACCTCGTCTTTTAAGCGAAAGCGTTTTTTACCTTGCAGGATAACGGTTGTATTACCATCGGGCATTTGCAGCATTTTTATGATCAATGCCACGGTACCTACTTTATTTAACTGGCTGAAGGTAGGATCTTCTATACCCACATCCTGTTGCGATACCACACCTATCATACGGGTGCCTTTATTGGCATCGCGAATTAATTTGATGGATTTATCTCGGCCAACAGTTATAGGTATAACTACGCCGGGAAATAATACGGTATTGCGAAGCGGCAGAATAGGTAAAAATTCAGGAACCTGCTCGTTATTCATTTCCTCTTCATCTTCTGATGACATGAGGGGAAAAAACTCAGAATCTTCGTTTATTACTGGTAGTGCATTCTTAAAATCAAACGGGTCAAAACTCATCTATATACCTTTCTGTCGAATAAAAATAACGTCATGTTGTCAGCCTGTAAAATTACAAGCAGCCTCATATAACGTTTATTGTTTGTGCTGCTGTATGTTTCAAGACCTATGCCAATATAAACTAAAACCCTTTAATTTAGAACTTTAAAACGCATTGTGCTGATTATGTGTGATTTATAAACCATTGCCAATATTTAGTAATATGCGTCGCCTTTTTTACAAAGGTGAAAAAAAGTCATGCTAAAAATCACCCTGTAATTTTATACTAAACCAATTTTTTTACAATTAATTGTTGCAGTGTATAATATTTTGTAATTATATGAGTTAATAAAATACATTTGTTACACGAATTAGCTATTTGAATGCGATCATCGATAATAATATCTTTTTTGTTTGTATCTGCTTTTCAGCCTGTTTTGGCTCAAAATGCATACGTGCGTTTGGGTAAACAGGCATATATGGATGGCGATTTTAAATCGGCAGTAAAGCAACTGGAAAGAGCCTGTTTGATTGATTCAACAAATGCCAGCTCGCTTTTTATGCTGGGCTATTCTTATTACCATAGCGATAATTACGCAAAATCTGTTACAGCGTTTACCAAAGTGCTGGCTATTACGCCTACTGATGCCTATGCGTACTATTACCGCGCACTGGCGCAAAGCCATATGGCAAAAGATGTTCAAATATCGGCTGCTGATAAGGAGAAGGATTTATACAATGCCATTTTTGACTATACCAAGGCCATAGAGATCAATCCGAATGATACTAAAATAGCCAGTTTTTACCAAAACAGGGGTTTAACTTATCGCGATTATGGTCTTTTTAAATTAGACCCTAATCAGCGATCATACGATAAGATGCGTGGTATAAAGGCATTAAGGGCTTCAATTGACGACCTTTCAAAAGTGTTGGCAGATAATTCGGGTAGATCAGATATTTCCTCGCTGATTGACCAGGTCAAAGAAAAACTTAACGGCGCGACAACCCGTCATTGATTTAACATCCCTTTTATATCATACCTGTTCAGTCCCAGTAAACGTACTTTCTGTGTTTTTTCTATGCGATACATGGAATCGGGAATAAAAGTAAGTTTCTCTTTAGTTTCGTAAAGCGGGTTCTTGGTGTGGTTAATTATTATTATCCATTTAATCTTATCTCCACTTTTATTAATGGTGATCTCTTTAGTATCCAGGTCATCATCCTTAGTGCGATAAAATATTGCGTTCGGCGTGTTCTGCACTTCATAACTATCTTTCCAGGCCGGTTTGTTAATGTCTGACGATGTAAACAAACTCAACTCTTGTTCCCAATTGGCAATGATAACTTTTTTGCTTTCGATATTGCCGTTGTGAATCACTGTTTTAAATACGGGTTTGTTATGCGCGCCAAGATTGGATGCTGTTACTGTAAAATACCCTTTTAAATCAAAATAAGTTTTGGTTGTTCCAGTTTCTTTGATGTCGGGTTTGCAAGCAGCAAGAAACAACAATAAAAAGGCAGTACATAGCAATTTAACATTGCTGTAGGGCTGCTTTATATGAGAAAACCTATACCAATACATCGCCTGTCATTTCTGCGGGAATAGTTACCCCTAATATTTTTAATATGGTAGGCGCAATATCGCCAAGCTTGCCATCTTTTACCTGCTTAACATCTTTATCAATTACAATGCAGGGTACCAGGTTGGTGGTATGAGCGGTATTTGGTGTGCCGTCATCATTTATCATATAATCGGCATTGCCATGGTCGGCTAATATAATAAATGAGTAGCCGTATGTTATACCTGTTTCAACAACAGCTTTAGCGCAGCTATCGGCCGTTTCAGCGGCTTTTACTACCGCGCTGAATACGCCGGTATGGCCCACCATATCGGTATTGGCAAAGTTAAGCACCACAAAATCGGGCCAGCCGCTTATTAGCTCGGGGATGATGGCATCACGAATACCTTCTGCATTCATTTCAGGCTGCAGATCGTAAGTTGCCACTTTTGGTGATTGCAGTAATAGGCGTTTCTCGTTATTGAATTCTTTTTCGCGGCCGCCCGAGAAGAAGAAGGTTACATGTGGGTATTTCTCTGTTTCAGCTATGCGTATTTGGTTTTTGCCCGCATCCTGCAAAATCTCGCCTAATGTTTTGGTGATATCTTCTTTATTAAAGATAACCTGCACATTTTTAAATGTTTCATCATATGGCGTCATGGTGATATAACGCAGGTTTAGCGGTTGCAAATTATATTCAGGAAATGCCCGTTGTGTAAGCGCAATGGTGATTTCGCGGCCACGATCGGTACGGAAATTAAAGCATATCACCACATCGCCATCTTTAATAACGGCAAGAGGTTTGCCATTTCCATCTGTCTTTACAATGGGTAATATAAACTCGTCGGTAACATCTTTAAGGTATGATTCTTTTATAGATTGGATAATATTGTCGGTAGGCTCGCCAACGCCATGTACCATCAGGTCGTAGGCTTTTTTAACGCGTTCCCAGCGGTTATCACGATCCATAGCATAATACCGGCCAATGGCCGATGCCAGTTTTACATTTGATCCGGCTATGTATTGTTCCAGGTCACTTACAAAGTTTAAACCCGATTTTGGGTCGGTGTCACGACCATCTAAAAACGCATGAATAAATACGTTATCTAAATTAAAATGATTTGCCGCATCGCATAACCCTTTTACATGCCTGATGTGCGAGTGTACGCCACCGTCAGACAGTAAACCTATAAAATGAACATCCTTATTATTCTGCTTTGCATAATTAAAAGCATCCTTTAAAACCGGGATCTCTATCAATTCATTATCCTGTACCGCTTTATGTATGCGGCCCAATTCCTGGTAAACCACGCGGCCCGCACCCAGGTTCATGTGCCCCACTTCTGAATTGCCCATTTGGCCTTCAGGCAAGCCAACGGCCATACCTGATGCTTCCAATTTTGAATTTGGATAATTAGCAATAAGCGAATCAAAAAATGGTGTTTTAGCTGCTATTATAGCGTTCGACTGATCATTACGGCCGTATCCCCAGCCATCAAGGATAATTAAGGCAAGTTTTTTACTGTTTTCCACAATGCAAATATAAAACCAACGTTGTATAGATTATAATTTAATGTGGCTTAGTTGTAATGAGTTAAAAACGTTGTAAAGGTTGTAGTTGTAGCGCAAGGTAAACAGATTCATTATAACCTTTATTAACTGGTAAATTAATTCATCGTGCTATGAAACTTCTTTACGCTGCCTTATTTGCATTATTGTCCATTAATCTTGCTGGTACCGACCCTATAATGCAATTTGCCGAATTAATTGGCAAAGGAAACATACATGAACTGGCTAAATCATTTGCGCCCACAATTGATATTACCCTGGCGGATGCCACCAACACCTATTCAAAAGCGCAAGCCGAACTTGTTTTAACGCAATTTTTTACACAAAATAAACCGCTAAGCAGTAAAATGCTGCACAAAGTAAACTCAGGGAACAATTTTGAATTTGGCGTGGTAATTATTAATACCGATAAAGGTATTTACCGCGCATCATTTACTTTAAAAAACACTAACGGCAGTATGCAGTTAATAGAGCTGCGTGTAGAAACTGAAAAAGTGAAATAGTGGTTAAGGATAATACCCAGTCGATGAATACTTGCTGCTGGTCGAGTTATTCGCTTTGTTTGTCGCTTACGGAAAAAAGTATATAAATAAATCAGCATATTTATGCAGTTAGTTTATTTTACCCCTGTATACCGTTAACATGAAGCTATTCCTTACCGCGTTTATCGCCATATTTTTTCTATATCCTACCCAAATAACATTGGCGCAAAGCAAAGCACCTGTTATACCGGATGTGCTGAAAAAAAAGTTTGACTATTACAACTTCAAAAAACAACAAGATGTGCTGTTTGCCCATTTTGATAAAAACGTTTACACCAGTAATGAAAATGCCTGGTTTACGGCCTACCTGTTAAATAGTACCAGTAACGAGAATGATGTGCTTTCAATAATGCTGGTTAATGATTATAATGGCGCCATAGTAGCAAAAAATAAATTTAAGATGGATAAGGGTGTTGCATCCGGCAGTGTGTTCTTGCATGATACCATTCCTCCGGGTAATTATAGTTTTATGCTTTACACCAATATTATGGTAAACGGCGAGCCTAAAAATGTGTTTACGCAGCAAATAACCATTAAAGGCACTTCCCAATCGAGCTATAAAGCCAATTTGCTTTTACAGGATGACGATAAAACAGCGAAGGTACCCACTACCAAAGTATTGCTGATGACGCAATCGGTAGACGCGAATCTGCTTGCCGGAGCAACAGTAAATTACTATGTGGGCGATAAAGAGCATCCAACAATGAAGGGTACTGCCAAAACGGACAATGCGGGCCAGTATTTATTTACCATTCCCACAAAAAATATTACTGCCGAAAATAATGTATTGCATACCCAGGTTATTTATGGCAAAGAAATAAAAACCGTTAACATTGCCCTGCCAGTTCAAAAAAGCGGATTGGTGGTGCGTTTTTATCCCGAAGGCGGTAATTTGAGCGATGGTATCCCAAGCGTTGTGGGTTGGGAAGTAAAAAATACGCAGGGTAGTCCTTTTGCCGCGAAAGGAACTTTATATAAAGATGGCAAACAGGTTGACACCATATCTACCAATGAATTTGGTCTTGGCCGTTTTACTGTGGTTCCTAATAAAGAAAGTAACTATACAGTTAAATTAGGCCTTTCAGAAAGCAGGGATTCGGTTTTCAGTTTGCCTGCAGTTTTAGCTAATGCGCCTGTAGTAACCATTGCAAACTCGCTGGTGAATGATACTTTGAAACTGGTAATTAAAAATAAGCAGCCGGGTAAATTTTATGCGCTGGTGCATAACTATCAACAGGTTTTTAATTCGGTACCTGTTCAGCTAACCGGTGGAAGTACCGCGATAAGTATACCATTAACTGATCTGCCGCGCGGTATTGCGGAGATTACCCTGTTAGACAGCCTGGAAAGGCCGTATGCCGAACGTTTGTTTTTTGCGCATTATGATCAGCGCGATGTGTTAAAGGCAACTACCGATAATAACGAATACAAAACCAGGCAAAAGGTAAATGTTAAACTAAACCTAACCGGGCCGGACGGGAAGCCGGTTAAGGGCTCGGTTTCTATTGCTTGTGTACAGGCTAACCGGGTTGATGTAACTAAGGCTACCGATATTGCCAGCTATTTTTATCTGAACGATAAATTAGGCGCTTTGCCAACCAAACAGGATAACTGGAGCGATAAAGGGTTTTTAGAAGATGTTTTATTAATAAAAGGCTGGCGCCGCTATACCTGGGCCGATCTGATGCAAGCCTCGCCAAAGGATACGTTGAAAAGGCTCGAATCTTTAAGATTTAAAGGCGATGTTACGGATTTAGGTAAGCCGGTAAAAAAATCGATTAGCTTTACACTGACGCGCGACTCATCAAGAATAACATTTATAACCGCGCCTAACGGCGGGTTTGATTTGGATAATGAAGACCTGTTTGTTACCGAGAATGAAAAGGTACATTTATTTGTAAACAGTAACGATAAGGTAGAATACTTTTTTAACATAACCGACCCATATGTTAAGGTTAACGAATTGTTGGCCTCGCAATATAGTCCGCGTGATCGCGACTATGTTTTATCGGTCACACAAAAAGATAACCAGGAGAGCCTGAAAGGGTTTGAACATTCTATACAACTGCGCGAGGTGAAAATACGAGGTGTGGATTCGCTGATGAATGCCTGCGGTGATTATTACTGTATCAATGGGATATTAAACTGCCCTAACCATCATCACGACCCGGGAAATAAAGTACCGGAGAAGGGGAAGATCTATTATATCTTCAACCCGCTCACAGAAACTAAAAAGCCATATAAATACACCGGTTGTAACCCAGATGAGGATGACGCTGATAAAGGATTTAGCGGCATACACTACGGCATAGAATTTTATCCGGCCGATTATGAGAAAGATAATACCCCTGAAACACAATACCTGTCGACCATTTATTGGAACCGCCTTTATAATATAACACCCGATAAAGAGGCAACCGTAAGCTTTTTTACCGGCGACATTACCGGCGCCTTTAAAATAATAGTTCAAGGCATTACCGATAGTGATGTGGTATATGGCGAAAAATCATTTACAGTAAATAAATAGCGTTTATTTGCGATTGACCTAATAAAGCAGCATATTTAATTTATGTTGCTTTATTAGATTATATTCATGAAGTTAATTCGAATTGCTTTAGTGATTTTCTTTTTACTTCAATGCAGCAGCATCGCGTTTGCACAAGCAGATGCGGCGCCCTTTGCCGATTCTCTTTTAAAAAAATTCGACTACTATTCAGCAAAAAAACAGCAGGGCGTGCTGTTTGCGCATTTTGATAAAAACGTTTACACCAATAACGAAAATGTATGGTTCACTGCTTATTTGCTTAATACTAACGCCAATAAAAATGATGTGCTTTCATTGATATTGATTAATGATAACGGGCATTCCATTTTACTAAAAGATAAATTTGTAATGGACAAGGGCATTGCTTTTGGTAATTTGTTTTTACCCGATTCTGTGCTATCGGGTAATTATAGTTTTATATTGTATACCAATAGCGTGATAAAGGGTGAGCCACAAAATGTATTTATACAGGCCGTAACCATAAAAAACACTAATACAGCTACGTTTAAAACCACCTTGTTTTTACAAGATACCGCCAAAGTAGCGCCACCCGGTGGAAGAAGGATTTTGCTGTTTACCAATGGTATGGGCAAAATAATTGCAGGGGCAACAGTGAAGTATACCGTGGGCGATAAACGGAAGCCCATAGTACAAGGCACAGTAAAAACAGATAATGCCGGACAATATACTTTTACTATACCTGATAAGAATATATCGGCAGTAAATAATGTACTGGAGGCTAAAATTACTTTTGGCAAAGAAGTACAACTGGTTAAACTTAATTTGCCTGTTCGGGTAAGCGCACCTGTTGTAAAGTTTTATCCCGAGGGTGGAAATTTGGCCGACAGAATTACAAGTATTGTTGGGTGGGAAGTAACAAGTACACAGGGTAATCCTTATGCGGTAAACGGTGTGCTTTACCAGGATGATAAACCAATTGATACCATTTCGACAAATAGCTATGGCATGGGTAGCTTTGTTTTACAGCCCAATATACAAAGCCGTTATTATGTTAAACTAATACGGGCCGATGCAAAAGATTCTATTTATAAACTGCCGGCTGTATTAAATAATTCGCCGGTTGTTAGTATTAGTCAGGCCGTTGTAAACGATACTTTGAAACTGGTAATAAAAAGCAAGTCGCCTGGCAAGTTTTATGTAGTGGTGCATAACTATAAAGACCTATTTTATTCGTTCCCGGTACAGGTACAAAATGACCGGCGGATAAAAGTAGGCCTTGCCGGTATACCAAAGGGACTTGCTGAAATAACCATATTGGATAGTTTGCAACGGCCCTATGCCGAACGATTGTTTTTTGCGCATTATGATCAAAAAAACGTTGTAAATATTGACATAGACAGCAGCGCTTATAAAACACGACAAAAAGTTAATTTGAAACTTGATCTTACTGATGCAAATGGAAAACCTATCACTGGTGCAGTTTCTATTGCCTGTATACAGGCTAATAGGCAGGAAATAAAAAAGTCTACTGATATTGAAAGTTATTTTTACCTGAATAATGATTTGGGAAACTTACCTGTAAAGCAAAATTATTTAGGCAACGATGCTGCAGATAAAGCCTTTTTAGAAAACGTTTTGTTAATAAAGGGTTGGCGAAGGTATACATGGGCCGATATGATACAAACAACTCCGAAAGATACTATTCAACAGCTAGACTCATTAAGTTTTAAAGGCAAGGTTACTCATTTTGACGCACTATTAAAAAAACCAATAAGCTATATAATATTTAAAAATGGCAAACCTAATATCGGTGTAACCAAAGCCGATGGCACATTTGCTTTAAATAATGCAGATATAGAAGCGCCCGTAGGTAAAAACGTACAGATCTATGCATCGGGAGATGTTAATGATTATACATTTAAGGTGCCCGACCCTTATGATATGGCTACACAATTACTGGCGGCCGGTTATGAGCCTATTAATTATAATTACTCCCCTGCAAATGGGCATACTGAAAGCACAGAAGATTTAAAATGGCTTGCTAATGGTAAGCTATTAAAAGAAGTAAAAATAAAAGGTGTAAATGATAGCTTAACTTATGGCAGAAATGCCTTCGGGACAAATGCCTGTGGTGATTATGTTTGCATGAATAGAATTTTAAACTGCCCAAATCATGTCGGAAATTCCAGCAACACAATTCCGATACAGGGACAGATGTATATTTATGGCGGGGTTAAAATGATTTATAGCGGTTGCAATATTAATGAACAGGTTAGCTTAAATAAGCCGGTAGAGGCTATTCATTATACTATGGAGTTTTATCCGGCAGACTATGCACAATTGAGCCCTGCCGCTCCGGAATATTTATCGACAATTTATTGGAAGGAACTGTATAATATATCATCCGGCAAAGAAAATAACATCAGTTTTTATACCAGCGATATTATAGGAGATTTTAAAATAATAGTACAGGGTATTACAGATAAAGGCGTTGTATATGGCGAAAAGACTTTTACGGTAAAGAAATAGAATGAGCAGGATATCTGCACATTCAAAAACTACCACATCCAAAAATTGTTGTTACTTTTGAGGCTTCTAAAAAATAAACTGATTTGGATAAAGAATTTGTAGACCCGTTTATAATTAATGCCCTTAAGGAAGATGTAGGCGATGGTGATCATACCTCGCTGGCTACTATACCTGAGAGAACCATGGGTAAAGCGCGACTTTTAGTAAAAGAAAATGGCATGTTGGCCGGTGTTGAACTGGCCGAGGAAATTTTTCATACAATTGACCCGAAACTTAAGCTAACCATCTTTTTAAAGGATGGAACCGAAGTTAAGCCTAAAGATATTGTACTAGAAGTTGAAGGCAGCGTTCATTCTATTTTAAAAGGTGAGCGCCTGGTTTTAAACTGTATGCAGCGAATGAGCGGCATTGCCACGCAAACCGATCATATTGTCGATCTTTTAAAGGGTACAAACACTCAGCTTTTAGATACCCGCAAAACTACACCTGGTATGCGCTATTTAGAGAAATGGGCGGTTAGGATAGGCGGCGGCGTGAATCACCGGTTTGGGTTGTATGATATGATATTGATAAAAGATAATCATGTCGATTATTCAGGCGGAATAAGGCAGGCTATTGAAAACACGCAGGAATACATGAGGGTCAATAATAAAAAACTGGCTATTGAAATTGAAGTGCGTAATTTAGATGAGCTGGAAGAAGTGTTGCAAACCGGTGGGGTCGACCGTATAATGCTGGATAATTTTAATTTTGCCGACCTTAAACAAGCGGTAAATATCATTGAAGGACGCTATATTACAGAAGCGAGTGGTGGTATAACGATTGACAACGTGCGGGAGTATGCTAATTGCGGTGTTGATTATATTTCAATTGGCGCAATAACACATTCGGTTAAGTGTTTGGACCTGAGCTTGAAGGCTGTAAAACCGGGTAAATAATGCGTGTAATAGCCGCACTATTTAAATAATAAAATTTTGGTTGAGGGATTTAGTGTGTAAATAAATGATTAAACTTGTTTGTGCAATTTTGTAATATTGGGTGAATGATAACTATCTACTCCGTTTCAGCGCTCATATTGGCCTATTTATTTGGTTCTATCCCTACAGCGGTATGGATTGGGCTGGCATTCTTTAATATTGACGTTAGAGAATATGGTAGCGGCAATGCAGGGGCCACTAATACGTTCAGGGTACTGGGTAAAAAAGCCGGCGTACCTGTAATGTTTTTAGACATCCTGAAAGGATGGACGGCTACTAACCTTGCTTATTTCATAGGTGTATCAACCACTGGCGCTTATAATTCTATTGCTTATACCAATTATGCTCTTGCCCTAGGCATCGCAGCCGTAATGGGCCATTTGTTCCCTGTTTTTGCAGGCTTTAGAGGCGGCAAAGGTATAGCCACGCTATTTGGTATGGTGTTGGCTATTCATTTACAGGCCGCTTTGCTTTGTGTGATTGTATTTATTGTAGTGTTGCTGATAACCCGTTATGTATCTTTAAGCTCTATAATAGCCGGGTTCTCTTATACAATCGGTGTGGCGTTTGTATTTCCAAGCAATAAATCCGTAGTGCTGTATGGCATGTGCATGTTTATGCTGATATTAATTACTCACCAAAAAAATATAGAACGCCTACTTAAAGGCAAAGAATCAAAAGTGAACCTGTTTAAGAAAAAGACAGTGGTTTAAATTGATTGCCCCAACACCTGCATTATAGCTTTTGCTTTCAGCAAGCATTCTTCATATTCTTTTTCAGGATCGGCATGGTAGGTGATGGCGCTGCCTGCGGAGAATGACAGATATTTCTCGGCAGCATTATATAGTAATGTGCGTATCACCACATTAAAATCAAAATCGTTATCGGGACTAAAATAGCCTATGGCACCGGAATAAACACCGCGTTTGCTGCGTTCGTATTGTTCCATTAGCTGCATGGCGCTTATTTTAGGCGCCCCGGTCATGCTGCCCATAGGGAAGGTGTTTTTTATGGCTTGTACGGACGAAACATCGGCGCTTAGTTGGCATACTATTGTCGAGATCATTTGATGTACCTGGCTAAAGCTATGTATATTAAAAAGCTCTTCGGTTTTAACTGTGCCCTGCTTTGCTGAGCGAGTAAGGTCATTCCGCACCAAATCGACTATCATTACATTCTCCTGTAACTCTTTGGCGTGATTACGAAGGTCTTGTTTAATGGCGTCGTCCTCGGCTTCGGTTGCGCCTCTTTTGGCGGTGCCTTTTATGGGTTGCGATATTAGCTTATCATCGCGCTTAGCTAAAAAGCGCTCGGGCGATGCGCAAAGGATATAATTATCCTTCCATTTAAAAAAGGAAGCAAATGGGTTTGGCGATATTTTATTGAGTTCTGAAAAAATGCTAACTGCACCAAGTGTAGCACCATCAGCATAAAACTCCTGGCAAAAATTAGTTACATAAATATCGCCCCGCGTAATATGTGCCTTAATTTTTTCGGCTGCGGTTAAATATTCGGCTTTGCTAAAACGGGTTCGCAGGTTTACTGCTGCTATTGGTTGTGACTGAGTTAATGTTTCCTGTTCAATAGTATTAAAAACGTTTTCGGCATCATCAGTTATTAATTCAATAGTATTGCCTCTGATGATGATGAGATGCTTGGGTACAAAAAAATACAGATCAGGAAAATTCAGATGATCAATATTGGCAGATGATAGCTGTTCTACCTCATTCTTCAGGTCATAACCCAAAAAGCCGGTTATCCAACCCTGGTTCTGTTCGCAAAAAATTTCTAACTGCTCAAACGCGTTTCCTGAATTGGCTGTTAATTCGTCTTTTGCGCCAATGGCAATAAGGGTGTCAAATTTTGAGTAAGGGTCTTTAAAGCCGTTATTATCCAGGTAGCATACCGCATCAAACTTTGAGGCCCATTGAAGAGCTTTTTGTTTAAAGGTTGGAAGATCGCTTACCTGTTTGATCATATTAAAACACCATTGCGTAGTCACTATGCAATTTCACTACCTATCAATGCAGAGATTGCTTCGTTCCTCGCAATGACGCGCGGCGAATGATAATGCGTCGATGAACTACTAATATAATACCAGCGTTTGTTTCCTATCAGGACCAACAGACAGGTATTTTACCGGAACACCTAACTGCGCCTCCAAAAAATCCATGTAGGATGTTAATGATGCAGGTATCTGGTTTAATTCAGTTATTCCTGTAATATCTTCGTTCCAGCCGTTAATTTCTTTTAAAACTGGTGTAGCGTCAATAGCCGTAATATCATAAGGCATATAATCTATTTGTTCGCCTAAATAGTTATAGTGTGTACAGGCATAAATTTTATCGAAACCGCTTAATACGTCGGCCTTGGTCATTACCAGTTGGGTAACGCCGTTAAGCATGATAGCATATTTTAGTGCAGGCAGGTCTATCCAGCCGGTACGGCGCGGGCGACCAGTAGTAGCACCAAATTCATGACCTATTTGGCGCAGTTCCTCGCCCAATTCATTATCCAGTTCGGTAGGGAAGGGGCCGCTACCTACACGGGTACAATATGCTTTAAATATGCCTATTACTTCGCCAATTTTATTAGGAGCAATGCCTAAACCTGTGCAGGCACCAGCAGTTGTAGTATTTGACGAAGTTACAAACGGGTACGAGCCAAAATCAATATCCAGCATGGTGCCCTGTGCGCCTTCGGCCAAAACTTTTTTGCCTTGCTTAATGTAATCATTAACCAGGTGTTCAGAATCAACTAAGCCAAATTTTTTGATGAGCTCTATCGCTTCAAAAAATGCAGCTTCGCGTTCAGAAAAATCTGCTACTTCGCCATATAAGGCTTGCAGCATAGAAGTATGTTTATCGGTTAGTTTTTGATAACGTTGTTTAAAATCGGGCAGGGTAATATCGCCAATGCGTAAACCATTGCGACCAGTTTTATCCATATAAGTTGGGCCAATGCCTTTTAAGGTTGATCCAATCTTGCCTTCGCCCATCTTCTTTTCAGATGCGGCATCCAATAACTGGTGGGTTGGTAAAATCAGGTGCGCTTTTTTTGCTATCACCAAATTCTTTTTTGCTAACAGATCGTGCCCGGCATCTTTAAGCTTGTCAATTTCGCGTTTTAATGTAATAGGGTCTATTACAACTCCATTGCCAATCAGGTTAAGTGTATTTGGAAAAAATATGCCCGATGGGATGGTGTTCAACACAAACTTCTTTCCATCAAACTCCAGCGTATGGCCTGCATTTGGGCCGCCCTGGAAACGCGCAATCAGGTCGTAACCCGCGCTTAGTACATCAACAATTTTTCCTTTACCTTCGTCGCCCCATTGGAGGCCTAATAAAACGTCAACAGCCATTATGAAATTGGAATATTAATCAAAGGGGCAAAGTTAAATTTTTCTGTCGCAATACCCGGCTTTTAGTTTTGCACAATTACCATAAAGATTTAAAGAGTGGTGCTTTATTTCAAACTTTAACAGGTCGCCCATCATGCTTTGTATCTGCTGAATGCGTGGGTCGCAAAACTCAACTACTTTACCACAATCAAGGCAAATAATATGGTCGTGCTGTTTATAGCCATATGATTTTTCAAACTGGGCCATGTTTTTACCAAACTGGTGCTTGGTTACCAAATCGCACGATACCAATAATTCCAAAGTATTATATACCGTGGCGCGGCTAACCCGGTATTTTTTATTTTTCATGTGGATATATAATGATTCCACATCAAAGTGATCGCTGCGTGAATATATTTCGTCGAGAATAGCAAAACGCTCGGGTGTTTTCCTGAGGTTTTTATTTTCAAGGTATGCAATGAAAATTTTTTCGACTAAGGCTAACGTTTCCTTTTGGGGCATAATGTTTTGTTAATATTCAAAGGTATTAATAATATATAGAAACTAAGAGTCAAGAATCAAGACGCAAGAATCAAGATAGAAAAACAGACCTTAATATTTCTGTCTTGTTTCTTGATTCTCGTTTCTTGGCTCTAAAGTCAAGATGCTTTCTCAATTGCTGTATCAAAGCGGGTTACGGCGGTTACACCATTTACTGTTTTAAGGCGTTTTATCAGATTATCCAAATGTTCGGTATCATTTACATATACCATAATGGATCCTTCAAATATGCCGTTATCGCTATCAACGGTAATTGAACGCATGTTCACTTTAAAATCGTGCGAAATAACGGTGGTCAGTTTATTTATCAGGCCAACATCGTCAATGCCGGTAATTCTTAAGCCGGTTAAAAACGCTAGTTCCTGTTGATTGGTCCAGCGTGCTTTTACAATGCGGTAGCCGTAATTAGCCATTAATTTAGCCGCGTTAGGGCAATTGGTGCGGTGAATTTTTATGCCGTCGCCAACGGTAACAAAGCCAAACACATCATCACCGGGAATGGGATTACAGCAGGCGGCCAGTTTATAATCTATCTTTTGCAAGTCCTCGCCAATGAGCAGCATATCGCTGTCTTTGGTTTTGATATTGCGCATTAAACCTTGTACCTGGTCCTGGTCTATTTTATCCTGTGGCTTGTTTTCAATTGTTTTTTCTGAAGCCTGGTAGTCGCGAAGGTCTTTAATGTCAATGAGCCCTTTTGCTACATTGTAAAACAAGTCCTGTGTCGATGTCAGCTTAAAATAATAGCTAAGCTTATGCAGGTTTTCGGAGTTGTAAGTGATCTTTAACGATTTCATCTTACGCTCCAAAATCTCTTTGCCGTCTTCTGCTATTTTACGTTTTTCTTCTTTTAACGACGATTTGATCTTGGCTTTAGCCTTTGCGGTAACCACAAAGCTTAGCCAGTCTTCTTTTGGCGTTTGCTTGCTCGAGGTGATGATCTCCACCTGGTCGCCGTTTTGCAATTTATAGTTTAACGGAACCAGTTTATGATTGACTTTGGCGCCAATACAGCTTGCACCAACATCGGTATGTATCTCAAAAGCAAAATCAAGCGCGGTAGCATTTAATGGTAATTGTATTAACGCGCCTTTTGGGGTGAAGATGAATATCTCGTCGGAAAACAAGTTCATCTTAAAATCATCCAGGAACTCCAATGCGTTAGAGTCCGGATTTTTCAGCATATCGCGTACTTTTTGAACCCATTGGTCCAGTCCGTTATCAGACGATGACTCTTTGTATTTCCAATGCGCTGCAAAGCCCTTTTCGGCAATTTCATTCATGCGGGTAGTACGTATTTGTACTTCAACCCATTGCCCGCGGGGGCCCATAACGGTGGTGTGCAAAGATTCATAACCATTTGCCTTTGGCGATGATATCCAATCGCGCAGCCTGTCCGGATTTGGGCGGTACAAATCGGTAACAATGGAATAAGCTTTCCAGCAATCGGCTTTTTCGTTTTCGGGTGTACTATCCAATATTATCCTAATGGCAAAAAGATCATATACCTCTTCAAAAGGTATAGCCTTCTTTTTCATTTTGGTCCAAATGGAATGGATAGATTTTGGCCTACCAAAAATATCGGCCTCCAACCCCTGGCCCTGCAATACTTTTTTTACCGGATCGATAAAATCGCGGATAAACTTTTCACGCTCGGCCTTTTTCTCATTCAGCTTATTTTTAATGAACTGGTAAGTTTCACCCTCCATGTATTTCATAGAAAGGTCTTCCAGTTCAGATTTTATGGCATATAAACCCAACCTATGCGCTAAAGGTGCATATAGATACACGGTTTCTGATGAAAGTTTGAGCTGCTTATCGCGCGGCATAAACTCCATTGTACGCATGTTATGCAGGCGGTCGGCCAGTTTTATTAGAATCACCCTTACATCATCGGCAAGGGTAAGCAGCATTTTCCTGAAGTTTTCGGCTTGTAAAGAGCTGTTGGTGTCAAATACACCTGATATTTTGGTAAGACCGTCAATTATCTTGGCTACTTTTTTGCCAAACTCGCGCTCAATATCGTCAAGCGTCATATCTGTATCCTCCACCACATCATGCAGCAACGCGCATACAATGGAAGTAGTACCCAGGCCAATTTCTTCGGCAGCTATTTGAGCAACCGCTATGGGGTGATAAATATAAGGCTCGCCCGATTTACGGCGCATATCCTTATGACTCTCTAAAGCCATATCAAAGGCCTTACGTATCATGCGTTTATCACCCTTTTGCAGGGTTGATTTACTTGCACGCAGTAAAGCCCGATACCGTTTTAATATCTCGGTTTTTTCCTGTTCAACATCTATAACTAATTCCTTCATGGTCAGGCCCCTTCCGGGCAATATTATCATTAACTTGCAATAAACTTATTAATTGCGTGTTATTGTAAAATACAACAAAAAATTGCATTAATTTTGTAGTAAGTAAAATTATGAAATTTATTGGTTTAATCTTACTGTGTTGCTGCTGTGTATTTGGGACCGCCAGGGCCCAAACGCAACCTATTACAGCTAAGTACGGCAAAAATGATACCATACGGACGCTGGTCGCAGAAGTTGACGGTGAGATGATACCATGGATAATTATGCCCGACGTTAACATTGTTGACACCCGCATATTTAAGAGTAAAGAAGATAAAGATGCCTATAATCGCCTGCGTTATAATGTTTATAAAGTAATACCCTACGCGCATTATGCAGGTTCACGATACAGGCAGTTACAGCGTGATCTGGCGTTAACAGGGGATCCCAAAAAACAAAAAGAGTTAGTTGGTGTTTGTGAAACACAGATAAAAGATATGTTTAAAAAGGAGATCGAGAATCTGACAATTAGTCAGGGTGAGGTTTTGATCAAATTGATAGACCGAGAAACCAATAATACCAGTTATGACCTTGTGAAGCAACTTAAAGGCGGCTTTAGCGCTTTTTTACTGCAATCGGCGGCGCGGATATTTGGCCATAACTTAAAAGAAACCTACGACAGGGACGAGCAGCGTGATATTGAGCAAATATTGCAACAAGCAGGCTACGACTCTTATAAAAACTAATAATGAGCGATAAAAACATTTACCGGTTTAACGTACAAAAGTTAAACGGTGAGGAAATCAGCTTATCTGAATATAAAGATAAAGTACTGCTAATTGTAAACACGGCATCGCAATGTACTTTTACTCCTCAGCTAAAAGAACTGGTAGCTTTAAAAAACGAATTTGCCGACAAGGATTTTGAGATACTGGCTTTTCCGTCGAATGATTTTGGCGGACAAGAACCGCTTGAAGGCGCGGCAATAGGGCAGTTTTGTGAAAACTACGGCGCCAATTTCCCTTTATTTGAAAAGATAAGAGTACGCGGCCCATATGCCGACCCACTATACCAATTCTTAGCGAACAAGAAAGAAAATGGCGTACTAAACTCGGTGCCCAGGTGGAACTTCCATAAATTCTTAATAAACAAAGAGGGTGCGGTTACTGATTTCTTTTTTCCGTTCACCGGCCCCACTTCATCAAAAATAAGGAAGAAAATAAATCGCTTATTAGCCGCAACCAAGTAAAATTCGATTATGCTTAAATTAGATATATTGGTATTGCCTGTACATCCCGATGATGCTGAGTTGGGTTGTGCCGGAACCATATTAAAACACATTGCCCTTGGTAAAAAGGTGGGTATTGTTGATATGACCCGCGGCGAGTTAGGTACACGGGGGTCGGCAGAGATACGCGCCGAAGAGGCAGCATCATCATCAAAAATATTGGGTTTGGCTGTAAGAGAGAATTTGGGATTGCCCGATGGTTTTTTTGAAAATACCAAACCATTCCAGTTAAAGGTTATTGAAGCTATCCGTAAATATCAGCCTAAAATAATTATAACCAATGCTTATCATGACCGCCACCCCGACCATGGGCGGGCAAGCGACCTGGTTGAAACCGCCGCATTTTTAGCCGGGCTAAGAAAGATTGAAACCAGTATTGACGGTGAGCCACAAGAAGCATGGCGGCCCGAACTAGTGCTGCATTTTATACAGGACGAATATATTAAGCCTGATATTTTAATAGATGTAACCGAATATTGGGATAAAAAAATTGAAAGCATACAAGCTTTTGGCTCACAATTCTTTAACCCTAACTGGGAAAATGAGCCGCAAACCTATATTTCATCACCACAATTCATACAAGTGATTGATGCTCGTGCACGGGAGTTTGGCAAAGTGATAAACGTAAAATATGCCGAAGGATTTACATCGCGCAAAATTTTAGGCGTGAATAGCCTTTTTGATCTTATATAATTAGATAAAGAAAAAGCGCTTATGCGCTTTAGTTACATTTTTACATACTCGAAACGATTGTTGATATCGTTTCTTTCTCTTTTCAACTTGTTTTCTTTAGCTAGTTTTAGCAGGATGCCCGATAATTCAGATGTTTTAAAATCAGAACCATATACGTCGCGGCAATAATCAGCTATTGACGAGATCGATTGCGAGTTAGCAAAAAAGTCGGTACCTAATAATTGGTTAAGCACTTTTGTGGCCCCCGGTTTTTTACGGCCCTGTGAAAAAGGGTAGTTATCGGTGTCGTAATCTGACCGTAATTTGCGGCTTTTTTTGCTTAGATCATAGCTGTCGGTTTCACCACGGTCAGCTTCATTCATGGCATCAAACAATTTGTCAATGATCTTAACTTGTACGGCTTCGGACTTAAATGAATTAACAACTTCTGAAATTTCTATAAGTTGTTTTTTTAGTTTCTCTATATGTTTGCTCATGGTTGCTAATGTATTATTTAGCAGAAATTAATATATAACGGAAGTAATATTGGAGTATTACTTCAAAAAAAATAAATAGTTACAGTTAATTTCGGAGTGGAACGGGGCAAACATACACTATATGTGCATGATATTTATACTACAACTGCCAATTTTGGGCATAAATTGGCAGTTGTAGCAACATTATTACAAAATTAGAGACCTGAGGATATTTTTTCGAGAATTATCAAGCCTTCATCAATATTATCTTGTTCAATAATAAGCGCCGGCCTGAAACGGATGGTGCGATCACCGCAGCCCAGGAACATCACGTTATGCTGCATCCCGATAGTTATGAATTTATCCCGGGTATCACCGTCGGGAAAATCGAACGCGGTTAATAAACCTTTACCGCGTACATTGCTCATTACGGGATATTTAGCAGCTATTCTTTTTAACTCATTTTGTAAATATTCGCCGGTTTGGGCTGCTTTTGCACAAAGGTTATCTTCGGCAATTATCTCCATAATTTTTGATGAGCGAACCATATCGACCAAACTACCACCCCATGTGGAGTTGATGCGCGACGGTACTTTAAACACGTTATTCTCTACCTCATCAATACGGCGGCTTGCCAGTATGCCGCAAACCTGCATTTTTTTGCCAAAGGCAATAATATCCGGCCGGGCATTCTCGCCAAAATGCTCATGGCACCAAAATTTTCCGGTTAAACCGACACCTGTCTGTATCTCGTCATAGATCAATAATGCTTCATTCTCATCGGCCAGTATGCGCAATTGCTCAGCAAACTCTTTGCGGATATGGTTGTCGCCACCTTCGGATTGTATGGGTTCAATAATGATGGCGCAGATGTCGTCTTTATTATCGTCAAATGCTTTTTTAATTTGGGCTATTGATATTTCTTCGCGTTGTACCAGGTCGGCATGGTTGCCTGCATTTTGCGGGAAGTTTATTTGCGGTAGCGAAACGCGGGGCCAGTCAAACTTGGCAAACCATTTTGTTTTTACAGGTTGTGTATTGGTTAAACTTAATGTATAGCCAGACCTGCCATGAAAAGCGTGTTCAAAATGCAATACTTTAAACCCTTTTTCGGTGGTGTAGCCTTTGGCAAAATTTTTCTGCACTTTCCAGTCCATAGCTACTTTTAGGGCATTTTCAATAGCTAATGATCCGCCTGCAATGAAGAAAGCATGCGGCAAATATTCGGGTATACCCACCCGGTCGAAAGTTTCTACAAACTGGGCGTATTGGGTTGTATAAATGTCGGAGTTTGATGGGTTAGTTAATGCAGCCAGCATCAGGTTCTTTTTAAACTCCTCGTCGTTTATCATTTTTGGGTGATTGTAACCTAATGGAACGGATGCGAAACAGGTAAAAAAATCTAAAAGGGTGCGTTTGTGTTTAGAATCATAAATATGAACGCCCTGGCTTTTTTCCATATCGAAGGTGAGGTCGAAACCATCGGCAAGGATATGTTTGGTTAATGCTGATTGTACATTTTCGGGCGTTACAGATAAGTTATACATAGGATAATTGGTTTGATACAAATCTACCAAAAACCCCTAAAAAACAAAAATTAGGCGGTTTTTGAACCGTTAGGCCAAAAAGTAACTTTAAATTAACTAAACCTAGTTTTTGTACCAAAAGCGATTTTGGTTTTGAAAAAATTGTCGAAGAAATTGAAAATGAACGATAGAAAAACGGCACGGAAACGCGCAAATGGGAATGATTTTATTAAAACTTAGCCTTCATACCCAACAAACCCCAAATGCCGCCACTGTGTATAGCGAGTATGCGACTGCCAGGTTTAAAATAACTTTGGCTTGCAAGGTCATAAATGGCATAAAGCATTTTGCCGGTATAAACGGGTTCAATAACTATCCCGGTTTTGGCAACAAAGGTTTTCACGAAGGCAATCAACTCGTCATTTACTTTTGCGTAGCCGCCAAAATGATAGTCGGTATGTAATTGATAGGGTGCAGGTGCAATTAAAAACTTATCGATCTCATCTTTTAAAAAGCCACCGTTCTTTAAAACAGGTACCGCATTAAATTGGGTAGGTAGTTGGTGTGCTATGAGGCCGTTGATAATACCGGCAGCGGTAGTGCCGGTACCACACGCGCAAAATATATGATCGTAGGTTTCTGTCAGCTCGTCAACTAATTCGCTGCATCCTTTGGCGCCTTCGGCAGATGCGCCGCCCTCATCAATAAAAAAGGCATCTGCATCATCCATAAAATATTTGTTGAACAGGGCTTGCTTATCGCGATAGCCTTCTCTATCAACAAACAACAAATTCATGCCATGTAACCGGCAAAGAAATAAGGTATCGTTTTCTACATCCTCGCCACGTACAAATCCGGTAGTTTTAAATCCAAATTTAGCCGCGGCAGCCGCTGTTGCCAGCAAGTGATTGGAATAAGCGCCGCCAAAAGTTACCAGGTGATTTTTATTGGCTGTTTGTGCTGCTTTTAAGAGATATTTTAGCTTTCGCCATTTATTGCCCGATATGATGGAATGTATCAGGTCATCGCGCTTTATAAAAACTTTTAAGCCCTGTTCATCAAAAACTTTATCGTTAATTTGATGAACAGGGCTTAAAATATCAAGATCAATATTCATTAATAATATTAGAATCCAAGGCCTACACCCGCATTAGCCGAGTTGTAGCCACCGCCTACGCTGTATGAAGCGTAAATACGCAAGATCAATAAATTTAATTGGAAACCCACATCACCACGCATCCCGCTTATGGTTCCGCTTTGAACGATGTGGACAGGGTCGGTAATAACAATATATTTATTAGGCTGTGTCGTGCTGGATGATGCAACCGGATAGTTACCAAATACGCCAAAATCGGTATTTGAGGTTTGGTAACCTACAGAAGCAAATGGTGTAAAGAACAATAACCTTTTAGAGATAATAGCTTGTACGTTTGTACCGCTAAAAGTAGCAGAGATATGTTGGGTCGTAAAATCTGCAGATGATGTAGCTGGAGTAGTACCTGCATCAGGTTGTACGTTAAGCCCTTTTGTGTAATTTATACGATTGTAGTTTACGGCAATTGCCAAATCAAAAGGCTTAGGTTTTCCTTTTTTTGCAAAATCTTGTATCAAATCGTGTTTAATGCCAAAACCAAACATACTAACAGAACCTGCATCGGTGCCTAAATTAATGGTAGGCGTAGTACGTACAGTTACATCGGTATTTTTAAATAAACCAATGGTAAACTGAACGTTTGGTGCAGGTACATAGCCAAATACCGCTTTAGGCATAGTGAAATTGCTTATTTTTGTTCCTGCGTCATTATTAATACTCATTACGGGGTTTGCTGCATCTTTATTGCCACCAAAAGTTTGGGCAATCTTGGTTGGTGATGTAGGATCAACAGTAAGGTGGTTTGACAAACCAATTTGTGTTACATCAAAGCTTTGATCAGCCACCGGAACCTGCGCAACGTTGGCAGTGATGCGAATATCAAAATGCAGAAATTTCTTTGTAGCAGCTGTATTGTTCCATCCGCTGTTTAAGCCAACGCCAAAGCCTTTAAATAAAGGGTTAGCATAAGCCTGCACTAATTTTTGGGCATCGGCAGGGCTTGATTTGATCAGTTGGTCAAAGCCGCCGCCGTCGCTGCTGCTACTACTTTGAGCACTAGCGTTAAATGCCGTTACGGTTAAAAGTGATGCAATAATAAGAGTGTAAAGTTTTTTCATATTTTAAAAGAATTAGGTGGTTGTTGTTTAATTGCACCATAAAAGTAATACTTATTACTTAATAATCAATATGATGAAAAAGATAACAAATAATAAAGCCAATAATAATAGTTTGAAAAAAGGCCTATTTTTGCAGCGATGACACAGGAACTCGAACTATTTGACCAGGATGAGCAGGATCTATATGAACACTTACGTATAATAGTTGATAAAGGGCAATCATTGCTGCGTATTGATAAATTTTTAATGCACCGCGTTGAAAATGCATCGCGCAACCGTATACAAAACGCTATTGAGCTGGGTAATGTACTGGTTAACGAAAAACCTATAAAAGCAAGCTACCGGGTTAAGCCATTGGATGTTATATCAGTGGTGTTGCCGCATCCGCCGCGCGATACTGAAGTATACCCTGAAAACCTACCCATAAACATTGTTTACGAGGATGATGATGTGTTGATAGTGAACAAAGCTGCAGGAATGGTAGTGCATCCGGGTTATAATAATTACACCGGTACGCTGGTTAACGCGCTGGTATACCATTTTCAACAATTGCCTACTATGCCGGGTAACGATGGCCGACCGGGCTTAGTGCACCGTATTGATAAGGACACCTCGGGTTTATTGCTCATCAGTAAAAATGAGCGGTCAATGACATGGTTGGCCAAGCAGTTTTATGATCATACCATAACCCGTAAATATATTGCGCTGGTTTGGGGCGACCTGGAACAAGATGGAACAGTAACGGGCTATATTGGTCGAAGCATAAACGACAGGCGGGTAATGTCTATTTATGATGATCCGGAAAAAGGGAAGTGGTCTGTAACGCATTACAAAGTTTTGGAACGATTGGGTTATGTTACCCTGATAGAATGTGAACTGGAAACCGGGCGCACACACCAGATACGAGCGCATATGAAACATATAGGCCATCCGCTATTTAGCGATACTATGTATGGCGGCGATAAAATTTTAAAAGGTACCGTTTTTACCAAGTACAAACAATTTATTGAAAACTGTTTCGAGATAATGCCGCGACAAGCACTGCATGCACAAACGTTAGGTTTTTTACACCCGACGCTGAAAAAAAATATTCTATTTGAAGCCCCTTTACCAGAGGATTTTGCCGGAGTTTTACAAAAATGGCGCAAATATGTTAGCGCAACTGCCGGGCAAAATGGTGAACTTAGCGTTTAAGAAAGCATGTTACCAAATTTCATCAACTTTAATGGGCAAATAGTTGCCGCTGATAGTAAATTACTATCGGTATCGAACCGCTCGTTCAGGTATGGAGATGGGTTGTTTGAAAGTATGCGTATGATAAAAGGGCAGCTTAAGTTTGCGGATATGCATGCCGACCGCCTGCAACGCGGAATGAAGGCTTTAAAAATTGATGGCTACTCGCAAATGGATGCCTGGTTTTTGAAGGATATGGTAGAGCAGTTGGGTATCCACAATAAAACAAAACATGCACGTTTAAGGCTTACCGTTTACCGCGATGCCGGGGGATTGTATACGCCCTCGCAAAATGCGCCGGGTTATTGTTTGGAATTGACGCCTGTTGAAGAGCCGCGCTATTTTTTAAACCCGAAGGGATTGATAGTGGATATTTTTACTGATGTACCCAAGCCGACCAACTATCTATCAAACATAAAAACGTGCAACGCGCTTACCTATGTAATGGCGGCTATTTTTAAAGCGCAGAATAATTTGGACGAGGTTCTTTTACTGAACCAAAACGGATTTTTATGTGAAGCGGGTAGCGCCAATGTTTTTGTATATTATCAAAACCATTTATATACCCCCGCGCTAAGCGAAGGCTGCGTAGAAGGCGTGATGCGGCAGGTAGTAATTAATTTGGCCAACAAAATAGGTATCCCTATTACTGAAGCACAAATAAACCCTGAGATATTATATGAGGCCGATGAAGTGTTTGTAACCAACGCCAGCCGAGGTATACAATGCGTAATGGGTTATGGTGTAAAACGTTATTTTAATAGGATAAGTAAGGTGTTGATGGATGAGTTGAATAAGGTGTGATTACAACTTAACCCCTCTCAAAAACTCCTCGATCCCCATTCGTTTTTTGCCTTCTAACTGTACATCTTTTACAGAAATAAAGCCGTCTTTTGCGGCAAATTTAAGATGCGTTTTGCCATCAGTTAAAAAGCCGCCGGGTTGTATGGCGGGGTGGGAGTCCTGTAACTCGGCGCTAAATATTTTGAAGGTTTTATCGTTCAGTTGAGTGTAGGCGGTTGGTATGGGGCTTAGTCCGCGTATTAAATTGTAAATGTTTAATGCCGGTTGATTCCAGTCTATATTAAAAAGCTCTTTAGTTAGCTTTGGTGCCGATCTTAATTCAGTATCAGTTAAAATTTCTGATTGTGGGTGTTCGCTATACCTGCCGCTTTCCACCGCTTTTACAGTTTTTACTAACAGGCCCGCGCCCTTGTTCATCAGCCTGTCATGCAGGTCACCGGCAGTTTCGTGGCCGGTTAGGGTTATTTTTTCTGTGAACAGGATATCGCCGGTATCAATTTCGTGTTTCAGGAAAAATGTGGTTACGCCACTTTCTTTTTCACCATTTATTAAAACCCAGTTGATGGGTGCAGCGCCTCTGTATTGCGGCAATAATGATGCATGTAGGTTAATGGTGCCTTTGGTTGGCATGGTCCAAACAGCCTCGGGCAACATGCGGAAAGCTACTACCACCTGCAGGTCGGCATGCAGGGCTTTCAATTCTTCTAAAAATTCGGGGTCTTTTAAATTAACAGGTTGTAATACTTTAAGGCCGTTGGCCACGGCATATTGCTTTACGGCAGATTCGCTAACCTTTTGCCCGCGTCCGGCAGGTTTATCGGGGGCGGTTATTACGCCTACAATATCGCTACCTGCTTTTATTAATTCATCTAACGATGCTACGGCAAACTGGGGCGTGCCCATAAATACAATTCTCATATATTAACCTGGTATTTCGTATCAAATTCAAAACTGCAAAAATTGTTTTTACAGCAGGTAACCTTACTGTAAACTTTATGGGTACAATAAATATTTGCGGCGCATTGCCTTAAAATTACTCAATCCCGGTTCCCAGCTATCGCGTATTTCTTTTTCGGTTTTTCCGGCTTCAATTTGTTTTCTAAGCGTTTCGCCCCCGGCAAGTTTTGCGAAATAAGCGTTGAAAAATTTTGGCTTATCCGGAAATGCTTTATATAGATCTATCAGCCACGATAAATTTAACTTACCCGATTTTTGCAAAATGCTTACATCGTAATTTTTTAGGTCGATACCGTAACAAACCTGGTTTTTTTGCGGTGGGTCTTCGCTCATACCTGCAATGCTTACCGGGGTAAACGAATAGCTGTATTTTCCTTTTAATGATGGATGACCCACTTCCTGGAAGGGTACCATCGTTCCCCTGCCAACGCTTAATGTTGTTCCTTCAAACAAGCATAAACTTGGATAAAGTAATATAGATTGCGGCATATTTAAGTTGGGCGACGGATTTACAGGCAATACATAGGTTGATGAATGCGTGTAGTTAGCCATCTTAATTATTTTTAGTTTGCACTGCACATGGTTTTTTAACCAGCCTTCGCCGTTTATCATTTGGGCATATTCAGCTATGGTCATGCCGTGGGTAATGGGTATGGGGTGCATACCTACGAAGGATTTATATGCCGTATCAAGAATTGGCCCGTCAACCGAATATCCGTTTGGGTTTGGGCGATCTAATATCAACAGCTCTTTATTATTTTCGGCGCAAGCTTCCATTACATAGTGCAGGGTAGATATGTAGGTGTAAAAACGCGCACCCACATCCTGTATATCAAATATCACAACATCAAGCCCTTGTAGATCGGCAGAGGTGGGTTTATAGTGTTTGCCGTAAAGGGATATAACAGGCAGACCGGTTTTAGCGTCGATAGCATCATCAACAGTAGCGCCATTGCTGGCATCGCCCCTAAAGCCATGTTCGGGGCCGAAGATCTTTTTTATGGTTATTCCTGATCTTAAAAGGCTATCAACACTTGCTGTAAGGTGCGCACCAATAACAGAAGTTTGATTAACAACCATGCCTATGTTTTTTCCTTTAAGATAGTTAAAGTACAGGTTGGTTTGATCGGCGCCGGTAATTATTTTTTTTGACTGCGCCATGGCGTTATAACCTGCCAGGCAGGCAATCAGCATTGCCAATAAAAAAAATCTTGATCTTATCATAAATAACAATGCCGCAGTAATTTTAATTAACGGTTTCAACTGCAAAAACCGCATATTTGCTAAGTTACAAAAATCATTCTGCATTGAGTTTCTCCTCGTTTATAGCAAAGCGCATTACACTAAAGTCTAACCGTACATTTTCAAAACTGATCGTACGGATAGCCATTATTGGCATTGTGCTGGGTTTGGGTGTAATGATACTTTCGGTAGCCATTGTACGTGGATTTAAACAGGAAATAACGGAAAAAGTTCGCGGGTTTGACGGTGATATTAAAGTGGTTAAATACGACCTGAATAACTCGTACGAAAACTCGGCATTTAAAACTGACGATACGGTGGAAAGGGCGGTAAAAAATAACCCGTTATTTACCCAGATTATGCCTTTTGCCACCAAACCCGGCATCATCAAAGCCAATAACGAAATTGAAGGCGTGCTTTTAAAAGGTGTAGATAAAACCTACGACTGGTCGTTTTTTAAAAAGAGCATGATAGCCGGCAATGTAATTGATTTTACAGACACCACGGCATCTAAACAAGAGATCATGATATCGGACGTGGTTGCCAATCGCCTAAAGTTGAAATTGGGCGATAAGCTGATCATGTACTTTGTGCAGCAGCCACTAAAACGTCGTCCATTTAAAGTAACCGGTATTTTTAATGTGGGTATTGAAGATATTGACAAGATATATGTAATTGGCGACCTGGGCTTAATAAAACGCTTAAACAACTGGGACGATAATACAATAGGCGGGTATGAAATAAAGACTGCTGATTTTACCCGGCTAAATCTTGATGCCAAAGTTATTGACAATGTGTTGCCGGTACGTTTAAAGGCTTATACCGTGATTGAAAATTATCCAACCATATTTGAGTGGTTGCCGTTGCTGGATATTAATACGCGCATTATTTTAGGGTTGATGTTAATTGTAGCGGTAATTAACATGATATCGGCATTGCTGATAATGATACTGGAGCGTACCGCCATGATAGGGATATTTAAGGCAATGGGCGCTGCTAACTGGAGCATACAAAAGATATTTTTATACAATGCAGCCTACCTTGTAGGATTAGGTTTATTATTTGGCAACCTGTTTGGTTTAGGATTAAGCCTGTTTCAGTTAAAAACGCATTTCTTTCAACTCGATCCGGCATCGTACTATATGTCGTTTGTACCTATACAAATACATTGGATGGATGTGCTGTTGTTAAACATCGGCACTATGATCATTTGTTTGCTGGTGCTGGTTATACCGTCAATGCTGGTATCGCGGGTATCGCCGGTGAAGGCTATTATGTTTAAATAGACATTTTATTATTGATAACTTCTTTTAACAGACGGTGCTGCTAAACCGAACTTTAAGTTTACCCCGGTTGATCCGAAACGGATTTGCTGTGCGCCTAAGCCATCTAACGGGTATCTTAAAAAGGGCTCTATAATTAAATGGTTTTTCCCGATAGGATAACCCAGGCCAACGGCTACATTTAACATTTTTGCAAAATAAAAGTTATTGAAACTGTTGGTATTTGTTTGTGCAGAGGTAGCATTATTTCCCGCGTTTGAATATTGTGAATTATAAGATTCATTAATAAACGTACCCGAACTTAAGCCGACAGCTACGTAGCTGCTGAAAATGCTTTGGCTAAACTTATATTTTAAATCTACCGGGATATCTAACGAGACCAATTGCGCATTATAATTTTTTAAAACCGGTATTGAAAAATTGGCTGCACTATAAAGGCCGCTGATACTTGCAGTTGCAAATGAATTTATTTGGGGTAAATAACCGGTATGTATACTTTGCCCAGGAAACTGGCTGCTATAATTTAAGGAGTTTTGCGCTATGGTGATACCGGTTGAAAGCACGAGGTTTTTAGTGAGCTTAATATCTGACGTAATACCCGCGCCCGCATTTAACTGACCTGCGCTGCCACTTGCATAGCTAAAATAGGTAGCCGCATACACACTAAACCTCACCTTTTTTTCACCATCGTCTGGTTTTACGGTTTTATCAGCTTTTTGTTGTTTGATGATCGACGGTTTGGTTATTGTTTCCGGAATAACTACTGCCACATTGCCTTTATTACCAGCCGTATCGTTAAGTTTAGTTAAAGCAGCAGCCGATACAGGAGTATTATTGGCAACCACGGGTTTGGTTACCGTGTTATCCGCAACCGCATTTTCTGTATGAATGTTGTTTACCGGTGGTGCAACGACAGTATTATTCTGTGAGGCTTGATTATTAGCCGGTTTTGAATTTGTTGATGCGATTGGAGTGTTAACAGAAGTTTTCGCAGCAATACCTGTCTTGGTTTGATGAACTTGATTTAATATGGCGTGTCGTTGTGCAGATGATGGTCCATTTGAAGACCTGGCGACAACAACAGGTTGGACCGAATTGGCTTGATTGGAAATAGATTGTTGCACGGCTGATTGTTCGTTATGCGCAGGCTTTGTTGCCCGTGCATTGTTTTTAGGCACATGATAAGAAAGCTTTGCGGGTTCATCTTTTTTTAAGTTTACCCATGTGCCGATGCCTAGCATCAATAATAAAATTGCAGCGGCCGAACCAAGCCATAGCCAAATTATGCCACGATCTTTTTTCTTTTTGGGAAATTTTTCGCGGAGCAACAGCCACCCCTTATCAGCAGAAGT
>Ga0206854_1054_pt1 | contig 35100 bp, 25 predicted proteins | sample Alteio_BWOrgCont_50_FD_152870 | JGI IMG/M metagenome (GOLD analysis project Ga0206854, IMG submission 152870) | Enriched cells from forest soil in Barre Woods Harvard Forest LTER site, Petersham, Massachusetts, United States -... | ecosystem: Environmental > Terrestrial > Soil > Temperate forest >...
ACGTACTAACTGAAAAAAAAGCAGGAACAAATGGGATACGTGTTATTAACCGGCGTAACAGGCATGAACCTGATGTGATTATGCTTGAAATGTATTTGCGAGATTCTGTTTACTCGGACATATATCGATTAAATATTAAAACAGGAGAACTAACAACCTATGTTGTTAACCCTGGCAAAGTAACCGATTGGTATCCTGATGCAGACGGTAAAATACTATTGGCAAAAGAATCAGACGGGGTTGATGAAACTATTTTATACCGTGCCAGCGAAAGCGCGCCATTCAAGCCTATTATTAAAAATAATTTTAAGGAATCGGTAACCCCAATTGCTTTTGTAAATACAAAACCAGCTTTTTATGCATTATCGAATGTTAACAGAGATAAGACTGCCCTTGTTACCATAAACCCTGAAACCGGTAAAGAGGAGCAGGTAGTTTTTGCAAGTGATAAGGCTGATATATTAAATGACAGGTACTCAACCAATAAACACCGACTTGATTTTGTAACATGGCAGGAAGAAAAACCCAAAAAGCAATTTCTTAATGGTGTTACAGAACAGGTGTATAAATCACTAGCCCAACATGCCGAGTTAAAGGGATATGAAATAGATATTATGTCGACAGATACCGCCGAGAGTAAATTTGTTGTAAGAAGCTCGACAGACCGCGACCAGGGCGGTGTATATCTTTACGAAAGCAAAAATGATAAATTAAGCCTGTTAGTAGATAATTCAAGCATACAACCCGAACAACTTTGTGCTATGCGGCCTGTTAGTTATAAATCAAGAGATGGTATAACCATTAACGGCTATCTTACGTTACCGCAGGGCGACACCACAAACTTACCGGTAATAGTTATGGTACATGATGGGCTGGTTGCATCATTTATCAGGGACTCGTGGGGATATAATCCTGATGTGCAGTTTTTGGCCAATCGCGGCTATGCTGTTTTCCAGGTTAATTATCGCGGGTCAATAGGTTATGGCAAAGCGTTTTACAGCTCGGGCTTTAAACAGGCCGGTGGCAAGATACAAGATGATATAACAGATGGAGTAAACTGGTTAATAGCTAATAAAGTAGCCAATTCTAAAAAGATAGCCATATTTGGAAATGGCTTTGGAGGTTTTTCGGCACTATATGGCTTATCTTTTCATCCAAATTTGTACACCTGCGCTATTGTGCAAAACCCATTGATCAATTTTCTTACTTATGTAAAAGACAATTCGGTGTATTTCAAATCATTGCCAATGATGTATGAAAGAGTTGGTAATTATGAAAATGACCAGGACAAAGCACAGTTCCTGGCAATTTCACCTGTATTTTACCCGGAAAAAATAAAAGCACCGTTGCTTATCTTCCCCAGAATTGGAAGGGGCGCAAATGCTAATTTAGATGACCTTAACCAATATGTGCGTGCGGTAAGAAAACAGGGCGTGGCGGTAGATTATCAACTTAAAAACAATAATAATCCGGATCGTGGCGGCGCTGCAGCAAGAAACCAGGAAAGAATTGACCGTTATAAAGAAATTGAAAAGTTTTTGAATACCTACATGCCGGTTAAGCGCTAATTCAACTGATCATGAAGGCGCATCAAAATGTTTACCGTAAAAACTTTTCATTAATAGTTGCCTTTTTAATACTCATTTCGGTTACCCTGGTATTTGCGCTTATTGTTGCATACAGCTTTACCAAAAAAAGCGTTGAGGGCGAGTTTGTATCAAAAAAAACCGACGTATTAACTCAAACAACCAGCCGTTATAACGATTTTTTTAATAACCGGCTAAAAGAATTAAGCCTATATAATGGCTTAATGGATACTACGCTGGCTCGCCCGTATATTACCTCTGTTTTTAAAGATTATCCTTTTATAAAGGAAGTTGTTTTTTATAAAATACTATTGGGTAATAAAAACGATGAAAAGGGCCGGCTCAGCATTGCTACACAAGGCATTTTTCATTATAGCAATGCGGGCGGTAAAGTAACCGTTTCGCGGCCAAAAGATGCCATTGATACCAGCGACTTTAAGCAAATGGCAGATAAACTGCGGCGTTATATTACAAGTTACGATACTTTAAAGGCCGAAGTGCAAAACGACAATTTTTATGATATAAGGCCCGGTAAAATAAGTTTTTTTAACATACTTAGCGGAAGTGATATGAAAACATATCATGAAATGGAAAAAAACAAGGGGGGGGCGTCATATAAACAGAATATGATGACGTTTTCGCTGGATGCACATGCATTAAGCATTGTTAACAAACATACGGGGTTGTATCCAAAAGGTGGAATATCTATTGAAAGTGTGGTTAACAATCCTATTAATGTAGATACTGCTAAAACCATTACCGACGAAGTCCCACTGCCGGGCGCTTTCTCTGATTATAAATTATACTTCAGCTCGCCACGCGATTATTTGACTGCTGAGGTTAACCGGCGTTTTATGCCTACCGCTGGTATTGTGCTGCTGATCTATATTTTTCTGGTAGTAATTGGCTGGCTCATTTACCGTAACTTAAACGTTAACCTTAAATTGTTTAAGCTGCAATATGATTTTATAAACAACTTTACGCATGAGTTTAAAACACCGGTAAGTGTTATAAAAATTGCAGGATCAAACTTAAAAGGTGATGGAGAACTTACCGACCGCCAACGGAAACACTACGGCAAAATTTTGGATGAAGAAGCAGATAAGCTGAATGAGTTGATGAATAAGCTTTTGTCGTTCACGCAATTGGAGAATAAGTCAATCTCCATAAAAAAGGATAAAATAAATGTTGACACCTTTGCGCAGGGGTATATAAATACGTTTAGAATTAAGTACCCCGATTTTAAGTTGCGCTGTCATATCCAGGGTGTAAAGTTTTTTTATACCGACCCGGTGTTATTAGGTAGTATATTTCAAAACCTGATAGAGAATGCCTACAAATACTCGCACCGCGATAACAAGGAACTTACAATAGATATTAGCCAGGAAAAGCGTAATATTATATTTTCGTTTAAAGACAAGGGGATTGGCATCCCTAAAAATGAATTGAATAATATATTCAAAAAATTTTATAGATTAGAAAATCAATATAACCAAAACGGAAGCGTGGGGCTTGGTTTGGCTTTTTGTAAAGAACTGGCTAATTTTATGGATGGTGAAATAACTGTTGAGAGCCGGGTTGAACAAGGGTCGGAATTTAGAGTTACATTTCCTTACGAACAATAAGATATGAATAAAGAAATAAAGATTGCGCTGGTTGAAGATGACGAAAACCTGCGTTTCCTGGTTGCAGAGCGTTTACAATCAGAAGGGTATAAAGTATTGGAAGCAAGTAACGGCGACGACGCTGAAGCCATGATACTGGCCGAACAACCCGATATTGTTTTGCTTGACTGGATGCTGCCCGGTAAACAAGGATCGGACGTTTGTAACGCCATACGTGCCAAAGGATACGAAGGTATAGTGGTAATGACTACTGCCAAACAACAGGATATTGATAAAATATCGGCTTATGGTTTTGGTGTATCTGATTATATTACCAAGCCATTTAATATGGATGTGTTGGTAGCGTTGATAGAGAACAAAATAAAATTCTCATTGAATAGCGAGAAAAGCGAGTCGTACCATTTTGCCAATATGGAGCATTTGCCCAACACGCATTTGCTAATACGCGACGGCCGCAAAATTGAATTGACCATATTAGAGAATCGTATATTGCTATACTTCCTGAAAAATAAAAACAAGGTAATAAACCGCGAGGAGTTAATGATGGAAGTATGGGGCTACAATGCCGATGTAAATACCCGCACCTTGGATATGCATATTGTACGTCTCCGCAAAAAAATTGAAACCAATCCTGATTCGCCGCAGTACCTGCAAACGGTTAGAGGGATAGGATATAAGTTTGCTTACCAATCGTAAAAATAAACCAAACTGTCATTCTGAATGTAGTGGAGAATCTTATACGCCTGATGGGTAGCACGTTTACCTGTCAATTATATAAGATTCTTCGCTCCATTCAGAATGACAGTCGCTTTTTATAAGCCTTCGAAATAATAAATTCTCCAAAAAAACTCCTGTCATCAATAACAGTATAACCTGCTTCATTAAAGTAAGGATCAATATTGATGATTGTTTTCGATTCGATATTGCACCATATTCTAAAAAATAACAACATGGATTTAAGTAATATTTGTTGCCACCATTTACCGGTTAATTGAAAATCGGTGTTAAGCCAAATGCCATTAGGTTTAAGAACGGTATTAATGTGCGCAAATACTTTTTGCAGGGTTTGTCCGGTAAAATTGTCGAACAAAAAGGGCGTTATTATTACATCAAAATCGTTCGGCAAATCGACATTTTCAATGGCGTTATTTATATAGATTACCCGGTTATTACCTATGTTTCTTTTTTGAGAAAGCGCCGTCATTTTTGCCGAGATCTCTACATAGGTTATATTTAATCCTGACGGATAAATGCGCGTAAGTTCTTCCAATATCCATCCCGTACCACCGCCAACTAACAATATTTTAGTATTAGGTTGGATAAATTGTAATAAATATACCTGTGCTTTAACCAGGGCTTTGCCATACACCAATTTAGAAAGCGGATCGTAAAACCAGGCAGAATTATCATAATTGGAAGCCATTGATTATTATTTAATGTAAGATGCTTATATTTAGCCTTGTACCTAATTACGTAAAATATGAAAGCATTATTTACAAAGATATCCTTTAGTATAGTTTTACTGGTAATTACCGCAAACCTGTTTGCGCAAAGGGTAAGGCCCGACGATAAATATAACCGTAAAGAAGTAATGATACCCATGCGCGATGGGATCAGCCTGCATACGGTAATTTTTACACCGAAAAGCCAGGGCGAAAAGCTACCTTTTTTAATGCTGCGCACACCTTATGGTGTAAATAAAAACCAAAGCCCAGAAAGGCAGGGATATATTAAAGATATGGCAGACGATGGATATATTTTTGTTTTCCAGGATATAAGGGGCAGGTATCTTTCTGAAGGAAAATATGTAATGTCGAGGTTTAGTCGCGATAAAAATGATCCTAAAGCTATTGATGAGGCAAGCGACACCTACGATACAATTGATTGGCTATTAAAAAATGTACCCGAAAACAATGGCAAGGTAGGTATATACGGGATATCATACGACGGCTGGACGGCAATTATTGCTGCAAGTGACCCTCACCCGGCTTTAAAAGCGGTTTCAGAACAGGCCACCCCGTCTGATATGTTTATGAATGATGATCTGCACCATAACGGAGCGTTTAGATTAAGCTATGCTTTTGAATATGCATTTATGGAAGAAATTTCAAAAACTGATTCATTGTATCAATTTAACAACTACGATACTTATGATTGGTATTTAAAACTCGGCCCGCTGTCAAACATTAATAAAAAATATATGCAGGGTATATTGCCCAGTTGGAACGCATATATGCAACACCCAAATTATGATGCCTTTTGGCTAAAACAGTCAGTTACATCGCGGCTTGATCATCCGCGGGTTGCTATACAAAATGTTAGCGGTTGGTGGGACCAGGAAGATATGGTGGGCCCACAGGATGTGTACAAGTACCTGGAAAAACATGACACCAATAACCAAAATTTTATTGTAATGGGCCCGTGGCGGCACGGGGGCTGGGCAAGCGGAGATGGGTCGAGTTTGGGAAACATTAAATTTGATGAACCTACGGCAGCTTACTTTAGAAAAGAAATACAAGCCAAATGGTTTGCCTGGTATTTAAAGGGCAAAGGCGATGGTAAAATTGCCGAAGCCATATCTTTTCAAACCGGCTCGAATAAGTGGAAAAGCTATACTGCATGGCCACCAAAAGAGGCTATAAATAAGAATATTTATTTTCAGGCTAATGGTAAGTTATCTTTTGATAAACCATCGCCCACAGAAGTAAGAACCTTTGATAGTTATATATCTGACCCGGCTAAGCCGGTACCTTACCGTGCCAGGCCAATTGAAGAAACGTATGGACGTGGCTCTCGCTGGTACACCTGGCTTACAGAAGATCAGCGTTTTGTTGATAATCGCCCGGATGTATTAACCTGGCAAACAGATACATTAAAAGAAGATATAACTATTACGGGTGATGTAGTGGCTAAGCTTTTTGCTGCAACGTCTGGAAGTGACGCAGATTGGGTAGTTAAACTAATAGACGTATATCCGCAACAATATAAATCCGATCCCAAAATGGCGGGATATGAATTAATGATAGCCGATGATGTGTTTCGCGGTAGATTTAGACATAGCTTTTCTAAACCTGAACCTATTACACCAGGTAAGGTAGAAGAATATTCGTTTAGCCTGCATTCCGCAGATCATGTTTTTAAGAAGGGGCATAAAATAATGGTGCAGGTGCAAAGTAGCTGGTTTCCTATAATTGATCGTAATCCGCAGAAATATGTACCCAATATTTTTGAGGCTAAAGAAAGCGATTACCGGACTGCGACTCAAAAAATATTTCACTCGGCGCAGTTTGCAAGCAGCATTGTATTACCGGTTATGCAATAGGATTTTATTTGAAATAGTTAAGCGCCATTAATATTACATATTGTAATATTAAAACGCCGTCCATGTAGAAAAAGTAATAGTATTCATCTTTTTCCCATTTAGATTTAAAAATAAGCCAGCCTACTAAAAAGGCTGTAAATGATAAGGCCCAAAAATCGAGATTGAAACCATTGCCTCTGAAAAGGAATAGTAAAACAATATACCCGGCAAGCATGAATTGGCAAAACAGGTAAGCTCCTTTTTCACCAATTAATACAGGGATGGTTTTTAAGCCCGTTGTGCGATCCTGGAATAGATCACGAATATCAAAAGGTATAGTTAGCGCGCCGATAAATAAAAATCGCTTGGCAATAAGCAAAGTGGTGTCATGCATTGATATGGTGGTAAGGTGCAGATCCTGTGCTTCTAAAACAGGAAGCAGCACGGTACTCATAGTCCATACCAGGGTAATTAAAAATGGTTTTAACCCGGGGATATTACGTAGGCCAAATTTCTGATCGCCAATGGAAAAAAATGGGAAACCGTAACCAAAAGAAACAATAGCCAGGAAAATAAGTAATATGCGCGATTCGGTAGAGATAAGGAAAAATAAGGGCACCAACGATAATAGCGAAACTATGGTGATGGTAACCATTAGCCTGTAATTTGCAAAAAAACAACGAATGTATACCAATGGCGATTTTTCCGGGTTAGCCGGTTTTGAAACCAATACGCAAAAATTATAGACCCCTAACGTTGATGTAAATAATAAGGCTATTACCGTATATACAGGTTTTGAACCTATTAGATGAAAGGTAACCAACCCTTGTGCTACTGCACACAATGCCATGAAAATATTGCTGAATAGCAAAAAATCAAAAAACGACTTGACTATTTTTTTCATTTGCAGTTATAGCCGCCACAATAGTTATGCGTTTGCTGACTGAGGTGCGGCACCGGATCTTAATTCAAATATCGTAATCTCCGGCAATATTCCAACTCTGCCGGGCAGACCAAAAAATCCGTAGCCTACATTAACGTATAATTGTTGCTTATCTTGCTGGTAATGCCCTGCCCATTCTTTGTAAATATATTCTACCGGGCTCCATTGAAAATCGGGTGTACGTACACCAAACTGCATTCCGTGCGTATGGCCCGAGAACATCACATCTATTTGCGGATATTGCGGCAATACCTGCGCACGCCAATGCGACGGATCGTGCGAAAGCAATAGTTTTACGGGCAGGTCGTCGGTATCTTTTACGGCCAGGTCCATGCGACCGTATTTAGGGAAGCGGCCTAATTCGCCCCAATTACCTATACCTAATATACCAATTTCTTCATTATCAACTTTTAAACGGCGATGGGTATCAACCAACAGGTCCCATCCCATATTTTTATGGACGTCGTACAGATCCTGCAGATTTTTCTTTCTTTTTTCGCCAACCAGCCATGAGGCATAATCGCCATAGTCATGATTGCCTAAACACGAATAAACTCCCAACGGTGCTTTTACCCGGGTAAATATGTCCTGGTAATAATAAATTTCTGTAGTGCAGTTATTAACCAAATCTCCGGTGAAAAAAATAAAATCAGGTTTTTCAGCTAATAACATATCCACCCCGCCAACTACCGAACGTTTATGATAGAAACTACCGGAGTGGATATCAGATATCTGCCCCAGTTTAATGCCATCAAACGCTTTGGGTAAATTCGGCAAGTAAAGCGTTTGTCGTTTTACCTGGTAATCATAAGCGCCCGAAATTATGCCAAATCCTACACCGGCAAGAGGAACTGCCCCGGCAATTAGCCCGGCTTTCATTAAAAACTCTGAACGGGGGATAACATTTGATGCGGTATTATTAGTAACGATTTTTTTATTGCGATTTTTTAGGTAGACGACCAAACGCCTTATATCATCAACAACAATAAATGGTAAAAAAGTTGCTTTAATAATAAGCAACATAAAGAACAGCAATAAAATCGCCGCCCGCATCCCAACCGGAATTTTTACATAAATAGCAACGCTTACCCCCGCCAGCAGAAAAATGCAGATGCTCCAGTAAATGATGGTGAACCAAATTGTTTGTGCAAATTTTTTCTTTTGTAAGGCAACACGTATGCCGCCAATAAAATAAGCATCGGCCAATAAAAGTATAAGGCTTATAAAAGCAATGGTTGATCCCTGTCCTTTCATTAATTAATAGCGGTCGTCGTCAATGTCCAAATCATCATCGTCGGGTTGCAGGTTAAACAGGCTGTTAAACATATCGGAAAAAGCAAAGCCATTATCTAAAAAACCTTTGCTCAATTGTGAAAACTCTGCAAGGCCATGTAATATAAATTCCATCAAAATTAATTGCTGGCTTTCTACTAAACGCGGATGTAGTTTTTTAACCAACTCTTTTAACCCGGCAACTTCATTTAATGCTGCCTTGTATTCTGCAAGCGGAAGATCGTCAATAACGGATAATGTATTGCCTTCGCTAAACCAGTTAATAATTTCGGCATACGGGTTTGGTGCTTTAGATTTTTTAGCCTTTTCAGGATCAGGAAAGTATTTTAACAGCAATGTTTTAATGGCTTTGCCAATAAGGATATTAGCTACCTTAGCCGGCCCTTCCAGCTCACCTTCGTAAACCAGTTCAATTTTGCCGGTAATTGCTGGTATCACACCCAAAAAATCGGCAATGCGTACAAAAGTTTTAGCCTCGTTGTTAATGATCATGCGCCGCTCGGCATTGCTTATTAGGTTTTCATAAGCCGATATGGTTAAACGCGCGGATACCCCCGATTTTTTATCAATATATTCGGAATTGCGTGCCTCAAAAGCTATTTGTTCAACCAGGTCTTTCACTAAACCGTCGGCTTCTATGTTTATGCGCTGCTCTTGTGTAAGCGATGCTTCCTGCTGGGTGATTTTCCGCGATATATCAACCGAACGCGGATAGTGGGTTAATATCTGGCTTTCTATACGGTCCTTTAACGGTGTAACTATCGATCCGCGATTGGTATAATCTTCAGGGTTGGCGGTGAATACAAATTGGATATCTAACGGTAATCGCAACTTAAAGCCACGTATTTGTATATCCCTTTCCTGCAAAATATTGAATAACGATACCTGGATACGTGCCTGCAGATCGGGTAGCTCATTAATAACAAAAATGCCGCGGTGTGCACGTGGTATCAAACCAAAATGAATAACCCGTTCGTCTGAATAAGTTAACTTCATCGTCGCTGCTTTAATAGGGTCTACATCGCCAATCAGGTCGGCTACTGTAACATCAGGCGTCGCTAATTTTTCAGTATAACGCTCAGATCGGTGTATCCATGCAATTGGCGTATCATCTCCTTTTTCTAAAATGATGTTATGCCCGTACCATGAAATAGGTGCCAACGGATCATCGTACAAATCAGATCCTTCAATATAAGGCACGTATTCATCCAATAAATTTACCAGTAAACGTGCAATGCGTGTTTTAGCCTGCCCGCGTAAACCCAGCAATAATATATTGTGGCGCGAAAGTATGGCCGTTTGCAGATCGGGAATTACGGTGTCTTCAAAACCTATTATTCCTTCAAATCCGCCTTCGTGCTTTTGTAGTTGTGCTATTAAATTTGCCCTTAATTCGTCCTTAACCGAACGGCTTTTATAATCGGTCCGTTTTAGTTCGCCAAGGGTTTTTATGTTTAGTTTATCCATTGTTGATTTGAAAATTTGAGTATTTGAAGATTTGAAAATGAAATTTAATTCCAAATCATTTACCTCGTATGTTATAATTTAAAAGTCTTAGTATTTGAAAATTTAGAGATGAAGCAGAAAACCCAATTTTCAAATCTTCAAATTCATTAATCTTCAAATTATTTATCTAACCGTCTTTCTTCTATTCCTGGCGTAATCCTCAAAAATATATTCGCCTAAATTATTTAATGAGCTGTAAAAGGCCTTGCCGCCATTGGTTTCTGTAAACTGGCGTACAAACTGTTGCAGGTAAGGATCTTTTGCTATCATAAATGTTGTGATAGGTATTTTTAACCGTTTACATTGCGCGGCCATGTTAAGGGTTTTGTTTACCACTTTCCTATCAAGCCCTATGCTGTTTTTATAATATTTGGTACCCTCCTTTAAGCAGGTTGGCTTACCATCGGTTATCATAAATATTTGCTTGTTATGTGTTTTGCGACGGCGCAATAAATCGGTAGCCAGTTCCAATCCCGCATAGGTATTGGTATGATAAGGGCCAACTTGTAAATACGGCAAATCTTGCAAGGTAATGGGCCATGCATCGTTACCAAAAACTACAATATCAAGCGTGTCTTTTGGGTATTTGGTGCGTATCAACTCGGCTAATGCCATGGCTGTTTTTTTGGCGGGGGTTATCCTGTCCTCGCCATATAATATCATCGAGTGCGATATATCTATCATCAATACAGTAGAAGTTAGGGTCTTATAATCCATTTCTTCTACTTCCAGGTCACGTTCGGTCATCATAAAATCGCCGATACCGTGGTTAACCTGCGCATTGTGAATAGATTGCGTCATGTCTATCTGATCCAGGCTATCGCCAAACTCAAACTCGCGGCGTTCGGCATTTTTTTCATCACCCTGGCCAGACTGCGGTGTACGATGATTGCCCTTGCCCGATTTCTTCAGTTTGCCAAATACCTCCTCTAGTGCCGACTGCCTTATACTTTGCTCGGTTTTGCCGGTTATTTTAAATTCACCGTTTTGCTTATCCTCGTCCAAATAACCTTTTTGTTTCAACTCGTCAATAAAATCGCCCACGCCATAATCGTTATTGGTGAGGCCGTATTGCTTATCCAGTTCGTTTAGCCAGGCCAAAGCTTCGCCCGCATCGCCTGCTGTATAGTTAAGCAATTCTAAAAATAACTTTAATAATTCTTCGAAGCCGCCTTTTGGTATTTGGTTAGACTTAAACTTCGAAAACTCGAAACCACGCATATCTTACCTTTCTGGTATAAAATAACGGAATATTTTACTGAAAAGTTTGATGGACAGAGCTTTTAAATTGGATTGTTATGCAGGGATGACAATACAGTTTGCGGCGAAGCGTTTACAGTGGGTAAATACAACGATTTTTAACTAAGTTCTAATTATTTTTCTACTTTTAAAGCATGATTAAATATTGGTTGACAGTGGTGATGCTGTGCTTTAGCTGCTTATTTGTAAACGCACAAAGCATCATAAGGGGCAGGGTGTATGAAGATAATACACGTATCGCATTACAGGACATACAAGTACGTGATGTTACTAATAAACAAATGGTACTTACAGATAAAGAGGGTAAATATGCCATAAGAGCGAAAGTAGGCGATCTGCTTGTTTTTAGCTCGTTTGCTTACGAAACTGATACCGTAGTGGTAACCAGCTTACATGACAAAGAAGTGCTGTTAATACCCAAAGGACATGTGCTTCAAGGGGTGGATGTAAATACAAACGCAGCTGAGGTGCCAAACTTTATTAATCCTTACGCGCCTAAGCAACTGGCACCGGGTGTAAAGTATCAGACAGATAAAGATGGTAACGCCAAAGGCGGTGTAGCTTTTGATATTTCATTGTTTGGCGATAAGGCACAAAAACAAAAGGCGCTGGAGGCAAAGCAATTAGCCAATGACAAGGTGCGTGCAAAAATTGACGCTGCATTCAATGCAAAAACGCTTATTCAGTATGTGCCTTTAAGAGGAAAGGAACTGGATGATTTTATATCGCTTTACAGGCCCGATGTGGACGTGTATAGCGATAAGAACTTTAACCTGGCAACCTATGTTAATAACAGCTATAAAGAATTTATGAAGCTGCCACCCGAGAAAAGGCATTTGGTGAAACTGAAGAATTAATACAATTTGTTGTGAATTGTTGTAATTAGCAAATATTTATAAATAGTTGCTACATTTATAATATGTACAACGAACTGCCATTGATAAACAACGAGGCCATACACAATTTTGAATTGTTTGTAGACGGCCACCGCGCTTTTATTGATTATAAGCAAAAAGGCGATAATTACTATTTAATACATACCGAAGTGCCCGTAGAATTGGAAGGTAAAGGTGTAGCGCCTGCTTTGGTAACCAAAGTGTTTGATTATTTAGAAGCCAATAACTTCAAGATCGTACCGTATTGTGCCTATATTAAGGTCTATTTAAAACGCCATCCCGAATGGGAAAGAATAGTTGCCTATCATCCATAATGATGTCTTTAAAACGTACAACCTTATTGGCATTGGCCATTACTATTTGCTGGCTGGGTAATGCATTGGGACAGAATAGCCGGCCTAAATTTAAGGTGATTGCTTTTTATACTGCCAAGAATGACAAAGCGCATATCAGCTTTGTGCATGAGGCTAATAAGTGGTTCCCTAAAATGGCAGCTAAGTATAATTTTAGTTACGATTCTACCAAAAACTGGAATAACCTGAATGCAGAATATTTATCGCATTACCAGGTAGTATTGTTTTTGGATACACGGCCCGATGAGCCTGCCCAACGTGTAGCATTTGAAAAATATATGAAGAATGGCGGCGCATGGATGGGATTTCATTTTTCGGCGTTTGCGCTTACACCTTCTGATTTTCCGCAAAATTGGGACTGGTACCATGATGAGTTTTTAGGGTCGGGGCAATATGTAAGCAATACATGGCGGCCCACGTTGGCAGTTTTACGTGTAGAGGATAAGAAATTTCCAATGGTGAAGAATATGCCCGCTACCTTTAAATCGGCACCTAATGAATGGTACCGGTGGGAGAATGATCTGCGTAAAAACCCCGATATAAAAATACTGCTGTCTATTGATTCGGCAAGTTTCCCATTAGGAACAGGCCCTAAACAAAGCGAGATATGGCATAGCGGCTATTACCCTGTTGTGTGGACAAATACAAAGTATAAAATGATCTATATGAACATGGGCCATAATGACATTGATTATGAACATAAAACCGATAAGGACCTATCGTTAACGTTTGATAATGAAATGGAAAGTAAGCTGATATTGGATGCCTTACTATGGCTGGGGTCAACAAAAAAATGAAACCGACTGCGATAGGATAGTCAAACTAACCTTATCAATTAGCAGGTTGCATGTCTTGTTGTTTTATGTGCTGCCATGACGAACCGAATACATAAGATTTTTTGTCGCATATACTACATCTGTAACGTTTAATTGGCAGCCAAAATAAAGTCATCTTCATTAATACAGGGCGAGGTGTACGGGTATCTAATACACCCTTTTCGCATTTTTTACAGGGCTTTCTCTTTGCAATAGTTGTGATTTGTGTTTCCATATTAACTTTGTTTTAGGGGGTGAGTGTTATATGGCAGATTAGTTGTTTAAATAAGTTAATTTTAATATATGGTTAATAATTGATCGCTATTTTATGCAACGGTGATGAGCTTCCGGTTTCCACCACATCGCCGCCGTGGATGATATTAAATATAGCTTCTGCAAGTGCCGGTTTGTTTACCGGTTTAAAAAGATAATTACCCGGCGAGCTATCCATTGCTTGCTTAATTATATCACTTTCGGTAACAGATGAAAGATAGATAAATGGGATATCTAAGTGCTTTTTAATATAATTTCCAATATCTATACCGGTTTTTTTACCTGTAAGCATAATATCGGTTATTACAAGGTCAGCATCATTTTTTCGTAGTTCGCGCACTGCTTTTGTATAATTATCAGCCGATCCACATATCTCGTACCCCATGCGTGTCAGCAAGTGTTTTAATACACTAGCCATCAATAAATTATCCTCTACAATGTAAATCTTAAGCATGGTAATGACTTGTATTATAAGCCTGTACTAAATTATTATTAATTATTACTTAATATTGGTTTAGGGGGGTGGACAAATAAGGGACAAAATCAGCCTGTATTAATCCATCTCATCAATATCATGCACACTTCTGATAGCATCAATATCTATTTTTTTACGAAGGCGTTGTTTGGCTTTTTTTATGCCCTCGGTAGTAATTCCTAACATGTTCGACATTTCGGAATTGGTTAATCCCAGCTTAATTAGCGCCAGCATCCGGGTATCTGTTGCCGAAAGATGAGGATGGCTTTTACTCAAATTAACAAAAAACCCCGGGTGCACCTTTAAAAATAGCTTTTTAAAATCGTTCCAGCTTTCATCGGTCATGATATGGACCTGTAATAGTTTTTCCAAGTTGCCCGCATCCTCATTACCGGCTGATTGTTGTTTAAGACGTCCTATTTCGGTCTTAAAGTTTTCAATAAGGGCATTTTGTTTGCGCAGGTTTTCGGTAAAATTATGCAGGGCTAGATCAGCATTTTTCAACTCCTCATCAACAATTCTTTTTTCGGCTATTAGCAACTCTTTATCTTTTTTGTTTTTTAATGTTTGGCGATTATATAACAAGGCCGAGATAATAATCAATAACACCAAAACAGCAATAGCTGAATCTATTTCGATAGATTGGATTTTTTCGTCGGCTTTTAATTTGTTTAATTGGGTGGCATGGCGATCGATTTCAAATCTCAGCTTAACACGTTCAACCGCGGCAATATTATTGCGTTTTGCCAGGCTATCTTTATTCAGCTCGTATTGTTTACGAGCAGCCATAGATAGCATTGCTTTGCCCTGCTGTTCGTACAATTGCGATTTAAGGTCGTAATAATCCGTCCATGGTGGCAATACATCTTCGCGGCTGTCTTTTAATAGAGTTTTTACCTTTAAAAGCCCTTGTTTGGCGTCATCAAATTTCTTTTCATCAATATTTATTTTGATCAGCCTTAATAATGCAATTGCAGCATTTACTGGTTCGTTGTATATTAATGATGTTTTATAATCGGTTTCTATATATGGCAATGCCTTTTCATATTGCCCCTGCATAAAGTAAGCCGATCCTATATTCCCCTGCGCAATGCCTATCCACGCGGTATCTTTACTGGCTTTTGCAAGTGCAAGCGCCTGGTTAAAGTAAGGTATGGCTAATGAAAATTGCTTGTTATTACGATAAATAAGCCCGATGGTGTTGACCATATTAACTTTCTCGCGTTTGCCTCCTGCCGGATATTTCAGGGCGGCTTCCAAATTAATTTTGGCATTATCAAAATCGCCGAGCGAATAATAAAAAGACGCTACATCTGAAAGGTAACTGCTGATGCCGGAAACATTGCTATACCCTACCTGGTTAAATATTTCCTGAGATCTTAAAAAAGATTGGCATGCCTCTACATTATGACCGAAAATATGGTAATATACACCCAACTTATGCAGGTACATACCGGTTTCGACCAGTAGGTTATTGGCCTTTGCAAAATCAATTGCCTGCTGGTAGTAGGATGTGCTAAACTTATTGAAACCTTTGTTAACTGAATAATAATCGGCACGCATATCAAAAACGGCACATTCCAATTGTATATCATTAAGGCCCTGAGCCATGGTTGACAGGTCATTTAAAGCCGACATAGCCGCGGCCTCGGAAACTTTTCGGAAATTGCTTTTGTATAAGAAGGTAGCTAATGCGACGCGTTTATTTGGCGGGGTGACTTTAATGGTATCAAAAATGCCTTTTGGGCTAACGGCTATATCGAAGGCAACGGAATATGCTTTGTATTGACCAAAAAGTAAAAAAATAATAAATACTGTTTTTATTAAACACCTGGTATACTTATTACCTGCATTAAATAAATACATTGTGGGTAGCCAATTGTTGTTTAAATTAACCTGTATTGCTATATATGAGATTGTATTTGCTTAGGAAAAGCGTATTTTTCAAATACCGTGTTAAAATAAATAAAGTTTTATTAAAATAATAATTAATAGGAAATATATTTTTAAAATAATAATTAATAAGAAATTAATAGTGCGGTAACTTTACTGACCACACCTACTGGTCAATACTCTCTTTAGCAAGTGGAAAGAAAGTTGAAGAATACGGGTTAATATTTCAACAAACGCTTAATCCCCTCGTCATATTCCGGGTTAGCGCCGCGTTTGCCGGCCACATAAGCACCAACTGCGCAGGCTTTATCTAATACTTGGGGTATAGGGTGTTTGTTGAGCAGGCCATTGACGAAGGTAGCTAAAAAGGAATCGCCGGCACCTACGGTATCTACTACATTGGTCTTATAGCCGGGGTGTTCATAAAACTGATAATCGTGCCATACAATGGCGCCATTTTCGCCACGGGTTACACAGATGGTTTGGGCATGGTATTTTTTGCGGAACTCTGTGATCTTATCTTCCAGGCTGGCGTTACTGCCGTTTATCAATAGGCTGGCCTCCTCTTCGTTCATTTTTACGATGTCGGCACGGGCGGCTAAGTTTTCAATGGTAGATAGCGTATAATGTGGCGCACGCAGGTTCACATCAAATATTTTGAGGGCTTTGGTTTCGTCTAACAGGTTTAACAGCGTGTCGCGTGTTGTGGCCTCGCGGCAGGCCAGGCTGCCAAATATAATTGCCGAGGCATTTTCTGCGGCAGCGGTAAGTATATCAGTAGTTTGAATATTATCCCATGAAACAGGTTGTGGAATAATGTAAGTAGCTTGTTGGTTCACATCCAACTCAACGGTTACCTCGCAGGTAAGCAGTTGCTCGTCTTGCTGTATAAGAGGGCTGTATAAATTATTTTCGGTAAGGTAGGTAATCAATTCAAAGCCTGAAGCATCCATGCCTACCTTACTGGCAAAGTTTACTTTTGCGCCTTGTTTGGCTAAATGTAAGGCCACATTCATAGGCGCGCCACCAGCCTGCTTTTCATCGCCGAAGGCATCCCATAAAACTTCGCCGAAAGAAAGTATCGTTTGCATTGTGGTAAATATAATGTCTTAATCGTTGATTTGTTTTGATTGTCTGAACTAAGATTTTATTAATACTGTAACTTATAATGATTTGTTTGCGTCTGAATATTACTATGAAGACATTTTATGCGTTTATCCTGGCCATATTGTTTGCACAACTTGCCTTAGCACAGGTGCCAAAACCTATACTTACTGATAATCCACTGAAAGATCATATAGACTCGGCTGTGCAAAAAGGCGCTGTCGCTTATTTGCAAAATGCCGGGACGGTTGGTATAAGTATAGGCATTTACAAAAATGGTATCAGTCACATTTATAATTATGGCGAATCAATAAAAGGTACCGGCATTTTGCCTAAACCCGATCAATTTTTCAATCTTGGTTCTGTTGCTAAAACCTTTGTGGGTACCATGCTTGCCGAAGCAGTAATTGAAAAGAAAGTTAAATTAACTGACGATATACGCCTCTACCTTCCGGGAAAATATCCAAATCTTGAATACCAGGGCCATCCGGTAACTCTGGTTGAAATAGCTAACCATACATCAGGCCTGCCCGGTTCATCAAGAACCTTCCCCGACCGGATAATGGATAGTATTCAAAAGCTTAGCTTTCCTAAGCAGGTGCAATTTTTTATGCGTTACAACCAGGATTCGTTATTGAAAGATATGCATCAGTTAAAAATTGATACCATACCAGGTACAAAATATCGCTATAATGGTAACGCTATGATGATATTGACCTATTTACTTGAACGGATTTATAATGAGCCATATGAAGAACTGGTAACAAAGTATCTTAAAACCCATTTGGGTATGTATGATACCCGTACCCGCATACCTGTAAAACAATTTGGACGATTTATGCAGGGATATAATGAGAAAGGCACAGCCGTGAAATGGCTTGATGTAGCGAATGAGCGCGATACTGATATTAACACTACATTATTTTATGCGGGCGGTCCAAGTATGAACTCGACGATGAATGATATGATGAAGTACCTGAAGGCACAGTTAACGGAAGCGGATCCTGCTATCAAATTAACACATCAACTAACCTGGGGACCAAATCCTAAAGAATTTGCCATTGGTTTAAACTGGATGTATGACCTGGAAGATGGGGTTAAAGATTATTACCATTCTGGCCATACAGGTATTGGCTTCAATACCGTATGTGAGTTTTACCCGGAAGAACAAGTAGGTTTAATGATAGTAGTGAATGATAATATAAGCCAGGACAAGGTTGCCCAGTTAGAAACCGATATTCATAAGGCAATGAAATAAATCGGTTGGTTCACGGTTTTCCCGCCGCCAATGCCCTGTTTGCCCATTTAACGGCTAAGCGTTCGCGGTACCTGGCGTAGCGCTGTTTAAAGGCCATTTTAAGTAAGCTATCAACGCCGCCTTTTATAGCTAAGTTGTACAGGCTTGCTGCTTTACGTACAGGCGAGGCATCCCAGGCGCGCAGGCTCAATGAGTAAGAACCGTCTATGTATTTCATCCAGTGCCAGTAGCCGGTTGGCATAAACAAGGTATCGCCATGTTCTAAAAACACTTCAATGCCTTCAACACCATCAAGGGCCGGGAATTTTTTAACATCAGGATTAGCTACATCGTAATCTTCCAACGCATAAGTGGCGTTAGGGATGCAATACAAGCGGCGTTTCCATTTATTCTCGAATAATATGACATGTTTGCGTCCGCCAAAATGGGTATGGAATATATGCGGCAGGTCGATGTCATAATGTAAAAACGTAACCGAATTTGATCCACCGAAAAACATGGCTGGCATGCTTTCTAAGAATCCGCCCATTAAATCTTTCGGCAATACAATATCATTCAATAATTGCGGTGCCTGTTTAAAAATGTTGAAAAAGAAAATGCGTAGCTCGGTTGGTTGCGACCTTATCAAGTCTATATATTCATCAAATGGCATTTCGGTAGCCGATGAATTGATAGGCTTTGATGGATCGGCCTTTGAATTATCATATAACGGCACCACTTTTTTGCCAACTACTTCTTTTAAATATTCAGGTGTCCATTTTTCGCGAGCGGGCCAGTTATTGGTAAGACCTTTAATCACCAAAGGGCGGCGAGCGTCTAAATAATTTTTTTTAAAATCTTCCGGGGTAATCGTATCAACCGTATCTATTGGGCGCAGTATAAAACTCATGCTGTTTTTCTGATCTGTACAAAAATAGGTAAAGCAGTTTACATAACGTTTACCCAAATATCAAAGTAACGCAATAGTACGCCAGTTAATATTAACGCATTGTTAAATATTATTGTGCAAAAAACCCGGTGCTTTTAGGCAACCGGGCTTTTTCAACTTTAAAACTATGACAATGAACGGTTACCACCTATTTGCGACGAACATTGCAAACTGGTAACCGCTTATTGCCAATGCATTTACTTAGGCATTAATACTGTGTTTACTACGTGTATTACGCCATTACTTTGGTTAACATCGGCAATGGTGATCCATGATTTGCCGCCTTTTTCATCAACCAAATACAATTTTTTACCGTCCATCATGGCCCATAATGAACCACCTTGTACGGTTTTTAACTCGGCCTTGCCTTTGCCCATTTTGATTTTAGCCATCAGGTCATCAGCGCTTAAGCGGCCCGCAACTACGTGGTAAGTTAAAATTTTGGTAAGTGTTGCTTTGTTCTCTGGCTTTACCAGGTTATCAACTGTGCCTTTTGGCAATTTGTCAAAAGCTTCATTGGTAGGTGCAAATACGGTAAATGGCCCGGCTGATTCTAAAGTTTCTACCAACCCGGCGGCTTTAACTGCGGCAACAAGGGTAGTGTGGTCTTTTGAGTTTACCGCGTTTTCAACAATGTTTTTTGTTGGATACATGGCAGCGCCGCCAACCATTTTTGTTTGTGCATAAGTGTTAGGCGCAATGGCGATAGCTACTAAAGCCAGTGCCGAAATAATTAATTTTTTCATAGTGTTTTTTGTATGTTATTTGGAGGAAGATACGGGCAGTTTTAACCCTTAGTTTTTTAAATAACCTACTTATTCACAACTCATTGGTGTGAGAAAAATAAAACCATGAGGCTATAAAAATCGTAAAGCGCGAGGCCTGGCAGATCAGTATTTAAAGGCTGGAAATGTCTAAAAAAACAGGTCAGCAGCTATGGCATCGGCGTATAATTTACCGGTTGGGGTAAGGTAAATTACATTGTTTTTTTGGATGATCCATTCACGCTCAAAATAGGATTGGGCAGCAATAAGTAATTGGTCAGACGCCCCCGCCGCAATGGTATTTAATTTATCCAGGTCCAATCCCCACATGGTGCGCAAGGACGTCATAATATATTCGTTTAGGCGATTGGCTTCAGTTAACTCTTCTGTTTCGGCAAGTATTTTGCCATCTTCTATACTTTGGATATATTTTGCATTATTGGCAATGTTCCATTGCCTGGTGTCGCCATTATAAGAATGCGCCGATGGCCCAATGCCAAGGTATTTTACGCCACGCCAATAATTGGAATTATGACGCGAATAATGGCCGGGTTTGCAAAAGTTAGATATTTCGTAATGCTCAAAACCATGAGTTTGCATAGCGTCCATCAAAACATTAAACTGCTCGGCGCTTTGCTGTTCGTTCATGGCCGGTTGCTTCTTTTTTTTGACGAACGAGTCCAGCGCCGTACCCGGCTCAACCGTCATGGAATAAGTTGAAACATGGGGTACATCCAATTCAAAAACCTTATCTAAATTATATTTCCATTTCACATCGGTTAATAAAGGGTAACCATAAATAAGATCGACAGTAAGGTTTTCAAACCCCATGTCCTGCGCCCGTTTAACAGCTGCTTCGGCTTCATCGGCACGGTGAACACGATTCATCCATTGCAGGTCATCATCAAAAAAAGATTGTATGCCAATGCTGAAACGGTTAACCGGTGTTTGCCGCAAAGCCTGTACTTTGGCTTTGTTTAGGTCATCGGGATTGGCTTCCAGTGTAATTTCTGCCGATGACGAAACCGTATATAAACGGGTTATGGTATCAATTAATAATTGAATCTCGGCGCTTTCCAAAACCGATGGTGTGCCGCCACCAAAGTAAATGGTTTCGATGGTTTCGTTTTGCAGATAAGTTTTCTGCAATTCTATTTCCTTAACCAAAGCCTGTAAAAGCTGTGGCTTGTATTGTAAGGATGTGCTAAAATGAAAATCACAATAATGGCAAGCTTGTTTGCAAAAAGGAATATGTAGATAGATGCCTGCCATTATTTATAGTAGCTTAAATGAGGGCAATTTAATACAGGGTCGCGAATCTTTAAGCACTCATTTCGTTGCGTAAAGGTGGTGAAATTATGCGGGTTCCTTTATAAAAAATGCTTTAATTTAATGGAGTTGTACTATAAACATGATACTCGCCGGGAGCCAAGGTAATGGCATAATTTACATTTGTTACCGTGATACTGGTCCCGGTAATATTATCATACCATGTACCTGTTCCCGGAAAAGTAACAATAGTTTGCTGATTCACTACATCAAAATTACCCACAATCTCCACATTGTTTGAAGCATCCAATAGCTGAATTGATTTAACCGGCCCGGCTAAGGAATAATGGAAATTTGTAGTTGCAAATACCGCGTTTTTAATTTTCATCTTTATTAGCTTAGCATAGGTAGTATATAAATGCAGGCGGTTAGCGTCGCTGGTATAGTTCCATGGAATAGGTTTATCGCCTAAACGGCCGTTTTGATTAATAGAAATATCATAGCCCAGTTCTTCAAACTGCCATATCATTTTAGGTCCGGGCGATGCCAGCAGGAATGCCGCCGCCATTTCTTCACGCTTCAAGCCAGTTGGAATATCTTTTGTATTATAACTGCCCGAAGAATTACCATAGGTTTCATTTTTAAACATGGTACGTTCCTCGTCGTGGCTTTCAAAATAACTTACAAGGCCATAAGGCGCAGTAAAACCATATCCATCATAAAACAAGCCGGATAAATCCCAACTTGGGTTTGTAGCGTAACCCATAGTAGCCTGCTCTGCAGGGCTGCTTAAGTTTGTCCACATCATCATACCCTGGTTAGCCAGCGCCGATTCTTCACTGTTTACGGCGAAGTATTCCAGTATCACGTAAAACGTTGGGTCTAAGCTTTTCATATAGCTGTTATACTTTGTCCATAGTGCAACCCTGCTGGCATCGTAATTGGCCCATGTAGTTTCATCCGGCGACGATACCTGCGTATATCCTTTAGCCTGGTCGAACCGGAAACCATCTATATGATATTCCTGTATCCAGTACTTCATTACATTTTCGGTGTAGTATTGCGTTGCCGCAGCTTGATGATTCATTTGATAACCTACCGCATCAGGGTGCATATTGGTTTGATCGAACCACGGATTGCTGGCCGAAGGCGAACCCGATGACGTGGCATACATTTGCACCATTGGCGATGAGCCAAACTGATCTTCCAAAACAATATCCTGTATCACCGCGATACCTCTTGCATGGCAGGCATCAATAAATGCTTTGTAGGAGTTTTTAGTGCCATAGTATTTATCAAGCGCAAAGCCAAAGTTTGTATTATATCCCCATGAATCGTTTCCTTCAAATTCATTTACCGGCATCAACTCAATGGCATTAACACCCAGCCTTGATAGATAATTTAAGGTATCTGTAACGGTTTGATAACTATGGGTAGCCACAAAATCGCGCACCAGCATTTCATATATAACCAGGTTCTTTTGCGCAGGACGGGTAAAACTGGTTGTTTTCCAGGTATAAGCAGGTTGGTTGGCCTGGAAGGTGCTCACAATACCAGTTTGTCCTGCCGGGTATGCTTTCAGGTTTGGATAAACGCTTGCCGGTATGCTACCGTCATTAGCCGGGTCAAGCACCTTCTCGGTATATGGGTCGGCAACTTTTATAGTGCCGTCAATTAAATACTGGTAAGCATATTCTGTTGCCGGGTTAATATTATCTATCTGTACCCACCAGCGCGTACCATCGGGTGTTTCGTTCATAGTGGCGGGTTGCCAACTATTAAAATCGCCGATAACACTTACCGAAGTTTTTCCGGGCGCATATAAATTAAAAATAACAGATGTGCCCGAATTGGTAAATGTTACCCCATCAACGGCACCTGCGGGTACTGCTTTGCCATTAGGAATAGTAGTGGTTCCCGTTCCCCCGGTTCCACCGCTATTATCGGTACCCGGATCATTTTTTTTGCACGACACATTCAGCGCCATGACTGTCACTATCAATAAATATCCGATCCTTCTCATCATAACTTTAATTTAATTGATTAGCCACTTTTACTTCTGATAAACTTATTTCCTCATCCGTTTGAACATATAGTACCGATACGGCTGCGCAGAACATAAATATGCCTGCAAGCACTATGGCGAAAATTGCCTGGCCGCCGAATACCGTTTTTACCAGCCATCCGCCAAAAAAGCCATTTACAATTTGCGGCAGGGTAATAAAGAAGTTAAAAATGCCAATATAAACGCCCATTTTTTTAGCCGGTATAGATCCGCAAAGAATAGCATAAGGCATTGCCAGTATACTTCCCCACGCTAACCCTATACCTATCATAGAAACAATAAGCATATTGGGGTTGGTTATAAAAAATACCGACATTAACCCTGCGCCGCCTGCTATAAGCGATATGGCATGCGTTATTTTCCTGCTGGTTAAACGGGCAATAGTGGGTAAACAAAGGGCATATATAGCCGATACGCCATTATATATACCAAATAACACCCCAACCCAATTGCCTGCATCGGCGAACTTTACCGATGATGTATCGCCGGGAGCCACATTATACACATGCTGTGCAACGGCAGGTGCCATAAATACCCACATGGAAAATAAGGCGAACCATGAAAAAAACTGAACCAGGCCCAACTGCCTCATGGTTCTTGGCATATTAGAAAAATCTTTAAATATGGTAGATAGACCCTTTGATTTTTCATCGGGTTCTTCCGGGTGAAATTTAACGTACTCTTCGGGCGAGTATTCTTTTGTGCGAAGTATCGTCCACAATAAACTAGCTATTAAAACAAACGCACCGGCATAAAACGAGAATATAACATTAGCCGGTACGTGCCCGGGAGCAGCAGTTTTTGAAACACCTAAATACTCAGAGAAAATATAGGGCAGCCACGAACCCGCGACCGCCCCAACACCAATTAAAAACGTTTGTATAGAAAAGCCAAGCCCGCGCTGGTTATCAGCCAGGTTATCGGCCACTAATGCCCTGAAGGGCTCCATTGCTACGTTAAACGATGCATCCATGATCATTAACGTACCCGCGCCTATTAGTACAGGCGGCATAAACAACAATAGCGACGCATTGGGCATAAAAACCAATGCGATGGCAGATAATATACCACCAGCTAAGAAGTATGGTTTCCTGCGGCCTAAACGCCCCCAGGTCCTGTCGCTGTAATAACCAATTATTGGTTGTACTATTATCCCGGTTACGGGTGCAGCCAGCCAAAAAAGCGATAGATGTTCAACATCGGCGCCAAAGGTTTGCAATATGCGCGAGGCATTGCCATTTTGTAACGCGAAACCAAACTGGATGCCCAAAAAGCCAAAGCTCATGTTAAAAATTTGCCAAAAGGATAACTTTGGCTTGTCAGTCGCCTTCTTCATCATTCTTTATTTTTCCAGTTCAATAACCAGTGTGGTTTTGCCCGGTACTTTTATGTTTTTATGCAGATCAAATTTTTCTCCGGTTACAACATTGGCCCCTTTATTAAAACCTGTGGTGCGTTCGGTAAACCTGTCCGTTTTTAATTCTTTTTCCTGTTCATCGCCGTTATAAATGATCATAACCGTTTTTTGGGCGTCGTACCTAAAGTACACGTATATACCATTTTGCGGGATGTATTGCATTAGCTTACCGGTTTGTAAAGCAGTTGTGTGTTTACGATAATTTGCCAACGTGCGCACGTAATTAAATGCTTCGTTCTCATTAGCCGTACGCCCCGCGGCACTAAACTTATTCTCTTTATCACTCGGCCATCCCCCCGGAAAATCAGACCGCACCAATCCATCAGGATTAGAATAGTTCTTCATTAATATCTCATCGCCATAATACATTTGAGGGATACCCCGCATAGTAAGCAGCAGCGCCATACCGGCTTTGTATTTATTAAAATCTTCATTCACTACCGAAAAGAAACGGCTCATATCGTGGTTGTCTAAAAACACCACGTTACGGGTTGCATCCTGGTACATGAAATCCTGCGCCAGCACGGCATATAATCTACCCACGCCATCTGTCCATCCATCTTTACCATTCAATGCTTCTGCAATGGCATCCTTCATTTGTGAATCTGTAACCCCCGGCAAATGCGTATCAAACCCACGGTTAACCGTATTACCCTGCGTAAAAAAAGCCTGGTTAGCTACCGACCATACCAGCGTTTCGCCATAAATAGAAAACTTAGGATATTCGGCTTTAACTTTTTTAGCCCAATCGGCCATGTAGGCAGCATCATTATATGGGTAAGTATCCAGCCTGAAACCATCCACGCCTGCGTATTCTATCCACCATATATGATTTTGGGTAAGATAGTTTTGTACGTAAGAGTTGCTTTCATTCATGTCCGCCATACGCTTATCAAACCAGCCATCAAGCATTATTTTCCTGTCCATAGGAGATGCGTATGGATCCATTACAGCAGCATCTCTAAAGTTTGATTTGGTGTATTTTGGCCATTGGTGTACCCAGCTTTTCATGGGCATATCTTTTATAAACCAATGCTCGGTGCCTGAATGATTATGTACCAAATCTTTGATAACCTTCAACCCCATGGCATGACACTTTTCTACAAAGGCCTTATACAATTCGTTGGTGCCAAAACGCGGGTCAATTTTATAGTGGTCTGTTACGGCATAACCATGATAGGATGCATGAGGTTCATCGTTTTCAATCTCAGGCGTCAGCCAAATTGTAGTTACGCCCAGGTCTTTTAAATAGTCAAGGTGATTCATTATTCCCTGTATATCGCCGCCATGACGATAATACATTGAATCACGATTAACGGCAGTTTCCAACATGCCCGGTTTTGTATCGTTCGATGGATCGCCATTAGAAAATCTATCAGGCATTATCAAATAGATCAGGTCTTTATTGGTTACTCCCTGAGCGCGATTACCCGAAGAATTGCGTGCCTTTAACTCATATTTATAGGACAGATTTGCAGCGCCCGCTTTTTTAAACAGTATATCAAAAGCGCCGGGCTTTGCAGCGCCAGAAACTTCAAGATCTAAAAACAGGTAGTTTGGGTTTTCTACCTTATGTACCTGTACCAGTTTAACACCGGGATAATTAATGTCGACACTTCTGTTGCTTATGTTATTACCGTGAACAATTAATTGCAGTTTGGGATTCTTCATACCCACCCACCAAAACATGGGTTCTACACGTTCAAGCGCAGGAATTTGCGCCAGTGCCGCCGCGGCGGGAAGTATAAAAAATAGAAGTGCAATTAATTTTATCTTCATCTGTACAGCTTAATAACTAATTGTGAATGAATTATTGTCGTTTTTTAGCACAATGCTCTTTACGCTTTCGCCTTCAACCGCGTTGGCTGATCCTTGCGGATCGAATTTCGATATCGGGGTTAAAAAGGATATAAAATCATCATTAATTGTTGCGGCGTTGCCGTTTAGTTTTATGCTTGATAACGCATTAAAACCGTGCAACACCAATTTAATGTTTTTGAACTTTGAGGCAAATGATCCCTCTGCTTTATTAAAGCTGATGGCTTTTGCTGCCGGGTCAAACGTGATGGCTCGTTTGTAATACGCGCCGCTCTCATACGAATAGCTTTCGCCATCGTCTTCATAATAAACAAACTCGTTGCGTATTCCGCCATTGTAAACATTTACCGTTAATGTATCTGTTGGTTTTTCTGATGTTGACTGCACTAACGATTGCATAGGGATAATGCTGCTTTCCTTCACATAAACGGGTAATTTATGAGTGGTCACTTCAACCAGTTTTTGTTCGTTTCCGTTTTGCACGTTACCCGTATATAAATCATACCATTTTCCTGCCGGGAAGTATATTTTGCCAAATTTGGCATCGCCTTCAAATGGAGCTACCAAAAATGCGCTGCCAAACTGGTATTCATTTTCAAACTGGCCGTCATAAACATTCTTATCAAACGTATAATCAATAGCCAGCGACCGCATTACCGGGTGCCCGTTTTGTGTGGCTTCATAAAATGTAGAATATAAATAAGGCAACAACTTATAACGTAAGCTGATGTAGTTACGCGCTATTTCCAATACTTCCTCGCCATAGGTCCATGGTTCCGACGCTTTGGTATTTACAGCCGTGTGGTTACGGAAATAAGGGTTAAAGGCACCTATCTGTATCCAACGGGCATATAGTGACTGAGATGGGTTGCCGGTAAAACCGCCAATATCCATGCCCGTAAACGGTACACCGCTTAGACCCATACTATTCAATAAACGCACCCCGGCTAGCATATGGCTATCTTCCGACCTGTTATCGCCTGTCCAAATAGCACTGTAACGTTGCAAGCCCGCATAACCTGCGCGAGTTAGCACAAACGGACGTTTGTTAAAGGCAACTTTCGCACCCTCATAGCTTGCTCTTGCCATTTGCAGCGCATATACATCGCGGGATTGTAAATGAGAAGCCTTTTTACCGTCGTAATCAAAAATGATATTATCCGGCATTTTTTGGCCCCAGGTAGCAATCTCGTTCATATCATTCCAGATACCACTTATGCCGTCCTGCCCGTATTTTTTCATCTCATTACCCCACCATGCGCGCCCTTTCGGATTGGTAAAATCGGGGAAATTGCACCAGCCGGGCCATACTTCGCCGCTGTAGTTGGTGCTGTCAGGGTATTTTATAAATATGTTTTCTTTTGCGCCCCTGTCGTACACACCGTAGCCTTTCTCAACTTTAACACCGGGGTCAACAATAACCGTTAATTTAAAACCCATGTCTTTTAACTTATTGGTCATGGCCAATGGGTTGGGAAAACGGTCTTTATCCCATGTAAATACTTTATAATGATCCATGTAATGAATATCAAGCGTGATACCATCAGCAGGAATTTTTTTCTCTCTTAAAGTTTGCGCTATGCGGAAAACTTCTGTTTCGGGATAATAGCTGTAACGATTTTGCTGGTATCCCAGGCTCCAAAGCGGTGGCATTTTCATGCGCCCGGTTAAAGCAGTGTATGATGATATAATATCGGCAATATGTGTATGGTAGATGAAGTAATAATTCATTTCGCCGCCACGTGCGCCAAATGATGAAAAACGGTTGTTACTGGCACCAAAGTTAAAATCGCTTTGGTAGGTGTTATCCATAAAAATACCATAGTTTAAACTATGATGGATACCAATATAAAATGGTATGGTTGAGTAAATTGGGTCCTGCCCGGTTGAGTAGCCAAAAGAATCTGTATTCCAGTTGGTGTAGCCATTTCCGCGGCGATCAAGGCCGCCTGTTTTTTCGCCTAAACCTATAAAGCGTTCACCGTCCTGCATTTTTTTGTAGGTGGTTACCGATTCATTTACCCACGATGTTGTGAGCCCGGTTTCGTCTTCATTAATAACATCACCATTAGGTGTATAAAAAATAATAGCAAAAGGCGCTTTTTTAATAACTGCTTTTAATGAATCGGTTACAATAGTTATTTCCTGTACATTTTGGGTAATGGCTGTCTTAACTTTTTGCGGTTGCGAAATAACGGCATAAGAAAAATCATCAGCCAATTTTTTCTTGTCTATTCTTACACGTATAATGTTGGCGCTGTAAACAGTTATGCGCTCGTATGCATTATCGGTAGTTATATTAATGGTTTGATCGCTAATAACCGCACCGGTTACTTTACCAATTCCCTTAACAGGGCTTTGTGCATTGGTTATGTTAAAAGCTCCAACACAAGCAAAAAAAAGCACATAGAATTTCAACTTCACTAATCGGTTATTTTTAGATGACATGATATTTAAATATAGGTACAAGCAAACGGTATATAATACTAACCCGGCATAACCGGGTTAGTATTAGGTAATAGATAACTATTTATTGCTTTACCAGCGTATAGGTTGGAGCCAGTATTGGATTACCCCAACTTAAAGATATTAAGTAAGTTCCATTAGCAGCTACTGCTATATTGTTTCCGTTATTACTGGTTAATTGACCGGTAACAGGTGCAACATCGCCATAACTTAGTGTCCAGGCATTATCGGCTCTGAATTTAAATTGGCCGCTGGAAACCAATGGTGTTGTAAGTTGGTAAGCATTGGCATTTTGATTAAACGTCATGTTAATATCAGTGTTCCAATCCTTTGCAGCATCCCCAATTACACTCCAAAGATGATCTGCAGTAGTTGTAGTAATTGTATTAGCGTTTAAATCAACCGTAACAAAATATAAACCTGTTGTAGCCGGCGCCGATAAATTACCACCTGCTGTAAGGCTTATTTTTCCTCCACCTGCGTCACCGTATGATGCGTTCCAGTTTTTTGCAGGTGTAATTTTAAATTGACCACCTGCTATGAAATAAACATAGCCGGTATAAACTCCACTACTTGTTACAGAAACTAAGCTATCGGCTGTTTGCGGAAGCCATTGTGATGCACTATTTGTATTTTGGTAAGAACCGGGTACATAAATGTAAGATATTAAAGTAACCGGCGTAACCGTCATGGCAATTACAGTTGAATATACAGGTGTTAAGCTTGATGAAATTGATTGTGAAACACGAATATTAATAGGCGATGCAACACCAACGGTTAAACCAAGCTTTAGCAATATTTTATCAAAATCAATTGTGTTATAACTTTGAGTCAACACGTTTGTATTTAATGTTACCGATACAGGGTTAGCCCAATTATCCCCGGCCTTATCAATTTGCAGCGTATTGGTTACCGAAGCACCAGTGTAACCATAATCAGCTTTCGTAAAAGAAAACGTCACGATCTTTGTCGCTGTATCGGCAATACCGCTTTGTTTCAGCACCAAAGTAGATGCCGATGAGCTAAGGGTTCCGGCCTTTCCACCATTACTGGTTACCAAAAGGTCATTTTTTTTGCAGCCTGCAAGCATCAACAGCGCTAAGCCGCTTAATGCCAGGCATTTTGTTAAAATTGTTTTCATATAATATTTTTTATTGAATGTCAATTTACAATGTGATATAATTAATATCCCGGGTTTTGTGTAAGATTCGGATTAACCGCCCTGTCCTGATCCGGTATCGGGAAAATATTTCTGAAATCAGCAACACCGGCACCTGCTTTTGCACCGCCTTTAAACGGCCATACATAGGTACTGCTTGTGAATAATCCATAACGAATCAAATCTGTACGGCGCTGACCTTCCCAATACAATTCACGGCCCCTTTCATCCAATATAAATTGCAGGGTTAATTGTGCCGGAGTTATATTGCCTGCCAGGCTACCGGCATAAGCGCGTGTACGTATTTTATTGATATAGCTAAGCGCTGTTGTTGCATCGCCGCCTGTACCGCCGCGTAATACCGCTTCGGCATAGATCAAATACATTTCTGATAACCGGAATACAGGCTCATCAACGTCAGAATAATTGATGTTTGAACCCTGTGCACCTGAAATAGTTACGTTTCTCCACTTATTTACCGCTATACCATCGGTAAATGCAGTAATATCATTAATGGTTTGGTTTTGACCCGGGTACCAGAATTCTGCACGCTTGTCGGCATTTCCGTTATTAGGGAAATTAGTTGCATCTGTAGTTGCCGGTGCAGGGAAAAGATTGATGAGGTTACTTGTTGTTCTGGCACCTGCCCAACCACCTGAAAGACCAAAAAGATTTGCAGGCATAGAACCACCAACCGGTGCATGTGTCATAAAAGTGGTACCACCATAACCTTGCAGGTTGTTCCCGTCATATTCTATCGAGAATATATTTTCGCTTGTGTTATTGTTGTTATCAGCAAGGAACAGGTTATCATAGTTTGAGATCAATGAATAACCAGCGCCTATAACCTTGTTTGAATAAGTTATTGCATCTGTATACCTGGCTGTACCGGTATATACGTTTGCATTTAAATAAATACGTGCCAGCAATGCCCAAACTGCTGCCTGGTCTGCACGGCCGTATTGATTTTGCCTCGGCGCAACCATTAGCGGGTCAATAGCTTTTAATTCGCTTTCTATGTAGGTAAATAACGCTGCGCGTGTTGTTTGCGGCGGCACCACAGATCCTATCGCATCTGCATCTGTAGTAAATGCAGGCCTTGCAAACAGGTCCATAAGGTTAGCATATTGGTATGCTCTTAAAAAACGCGCCTCGTTACGATAATTACGCACAGTAGTTGCGTCATTTCCGGTAATGCCGTGGCTTGCCAATTGCGCGTCGGTAGACTGGATTATAAACTGGTTACATAAAGTGATCTGGTATAAGCAGCGCTCATATAAACCTAATAGTATCACGTTTGATGATGACCAGGTCATGTTGTGCATATCAGGTACGCCCGGGTCACCCCATGCCAATACAGCTTCATCTGTAGTTAATTCCTGTGCGTACCAGTACAAGCGGAAAAAATCTGAGGTACCTTCGTCAATTCCCTGTATATCGGCACTGCCTGCAGGGCCCTGGTTGCCTGTTAATGCAAAAGCTGCATAAACTTTAGCAAGGCTTTCTGTATAACCGCTAACATTGCTAAGTATTTGTTGCGATGTTACCTCATAATTTGGCGAAAGAACCTTATTCTTATCGCACGACGTTAGGCTGCCGGTTAATAAACCAGTGACTAACAATATTTTAATTGAATTTCTCATTATTAATTCTTTTAATGGTAATTAATCTCTAATTTATTTCAAGCCCAGGTTTAACCCTAAAACAAATGTCCTTGGTCGTGGATAAAAATTATTATCTACACCTGCTTTGCCATCAGTACCTGTGTAGGTAATTTCAGGGTCAAGGCCTTTATATTGTGTTATTGTAAATACATTTTGTACGTTGGCGCTTATTCGCAAATCGCCATGACCTTTGAATATTTTACCAAAGTTATATCCTAAGTGAACGTTATCCATTTTCAGGAACGATCCATTTTGTATATAGTAATCAGATAACAGGTCATTGCTTCCATTTCCGTTAAGGCCGCTAGTTAATACATCGGTAGAACCGTTGTTTAAGTTGCCTATTGGGTTAAGAATGTTTCTTTGCGTGCCAGTTGAAGAGGCAACGTTATTATATACATAATTACCCAGGTTGGCACGGGTTACAAAACCAATATTCCACTTATGGTATCTAAAATCAGAACTAAATCCAAAAATTTGTTTTGGATCAGGACTGTGATCATTATACCTGTCGGCACTGGTTATTGATCCATCACCATTTCTATCTACAAATACGCCGTCAAGTGGTTTTCCATTGGCTCCATAAACTTGCTGATAAACATTAAATGCATTACGGGGATAACCTACCTGGTCTACGTTTACATAATTGCCTGTACCGCCAGATATACCTGTTAATTGTGCTACCGAAGTTAAATTGGTTATTTTGTTGCTATTGAAAGATACGTTAAAATTAGCTGTCCAAGTCATATCTTTTCTATCAATAATAAGCCCGCTAATACTAAGTTCTAAACCTTTATTTTCCATGTTGCCCACGTTTCCAACAATTTGATTGCTAAAGTTGGTTCCTGCCGCCTGGCCTATTGTTGCCAGCAAGTTCTTGGTTTTATTATAATAATAATCTATCGAACCTGTGATACGGTTATTCATAAAGCCGTAATCTAAACCAATGTTTTCAGCATCTGTAGTTTCCCATGTTCTGCCCGGAAAATAAGCGCCTGGGCGGGCCAAATTGTAATAGGTATTACCAAATTGGTATAAAGCAGTACTATTACTTACGCTGTATTGCGATAAATAGTCGTAGTCGCCAATACCTTCCTGGTTGCCGGTAACGCCATACTCTAAACGTAATTTTAAGGTTGAAAGCGTTTGGTTATTTTTAAGGAAATCCTCGTTATTAATTTTCCATGCCAATGCAGCCGATGGGAATGTACCGGTACGGGTGCCCGGTGCAAACTTTGTTGAATTATCGCTACGGATAGAAGCTGTTAAATAGTATTTCTCATTGTAGTTATAATTTAACCTGCCGTAAAACGATGTCAATATAAATTCATTCACCAAATACTGGTAGCTATTGAAATTATTAGCAGAGTTTGGATTTATTAAGCCATTAGTAAACTCTGACGTATAATATAAAGTTGCACCAGAACTGTTAACCGCACTGAAAAGGCCGTTTGAGGCTGTATTTTTAAAATCCTGTATAGAGTAACCGGCTACTGCATCAAAATGGCTTTTAATGCTTTTTATATCTTTACTATAGCTAAAGTAGCCTTCAAAAAGCTCATTTTGCTGCTCGTTTTTGTAAGGGTTGTAGCTGCCGCTATATAACGTTCCGTTTGCAGCTGCCGCTGTTAAGTAATTTGATGCAGCATTAGTCGGAATAGTTGTACTGCCGCTGCCTTTTGATTCATCATAACCTAAGTTTACGTTGGCATGTAAATCAGGGAAGAAATGAAACTTATAATCTAAATTTAAACTGGCTATACCTCTGTACACTGTGCTGTGGTCATTAGTTTGATCCAATAATGCAACCGGGTTTCCGGGTGTATTTTGTTTAAGGCCGTTTTGCGAGCTTGGGTCTGTCCATTGCCAGTAGCCGCCATAAGGTGCATATAATGCTGCGCTTGATTTTACAGGTTGTGTTGGGTCAAAAGTAACAGCGTCGCCTACTATGCCTTGCTCGTTATTAGCAAAGCGCTGGTTTACCTGCGAACCTAAAAAGTTAAAGTTAACCTTTAAATGGTTATTAAAAAAGCTTGGACTTAAGTTAACGTTAGTTGAATATCGCTGCAGGTCGGTATTTTTTAAAATACCATTCTGGTCATTATAGCCTACAGACACACGGTAAGGTAATTTACCTGCAGTACCTGAAATGCTTACGTTATTGTCAGTGCTTATAGCAGTTTTGAATATTTCTTTCTGCCAATCTGTACTTGCACTACCCATTAGGGCTTTTTGTGCGGTAGTGCCGTTTGCATTTACATAATCGCGAAATTGGCTTGCAGATAATATAGATATTTCTTTCGGTATGGTAGCTGCGGAAGTTTGGGTGCTAAAGTTAATAGCAGGTGCTCCTGCTTCGCCTTTTTTAGTAGTTATTACAATTACCCCGTTTGATGCTCTGTTACCATAAATAGCAGAAGCAGAAGCATCTTTCAAAATAGAGAATGATGCAATATCATTAGGATTGATCAGATCTAAAGGATTAGATACACCGCCAATAGCATCAGGAGCTAATGGCACACCATCTAATACGATAAGCGGATCATTGCCTCCATTAATAGAAGCGCCGCCACGAATAGTAATGGTGCTACCTGCACCTGGCGCACCACTGTTTGATGTAATAGAAACGCCTGCAACCTTACCCTGTATTAATTGCTCGGGCGTGGTAACCGCGCCGGTATTAAAATCTTTTTCGCTAACCGTTGCAATTGAACCGGTCAGATCTTTTTTCTGCGTTGTTCCATAACCTATTACAACAACCTCGTTTAAGCTGTTTTGCATAGGGGTTAGGTTAAAGTTCACTACGGAGTTACCGTTAACTGTAATGGTTTGCTCTGTAGGTGCGTAACCAATAAAGTTGGCCTGCACAGTTACAGTTCCGCTAACGCCGGTTAGTTTATAATTTCCGTTAATATCAGTTGGCGCGGAAACTTGTGTTCCTTTTACTGTAATTACGGCTCCCGGAAGTG
>Ga0206854_1052_pt2 | contig 34723 bp, 32 predicted proteins | sample Alteio_BWOrgCont_50_FD_152870 | JGI IMG/M metagenome (GOLD analysis project Ga0206854, IMG submission 152870) | Enriched cells from forest soil in Barre Woods Harvard Forest LTER site, Petersham, Massachusetts, United States -... | ecosystem: Environmental > Terrestrial > Soil > Temperate forest >...
GTGGAAGAGCACGTCGTGCTCGGGCAGGTGGGGGCGCGGGCCGACACTACTCATTTCACCGCGGAGCACGTTGATGAATTGCGGAAATTCGTCGAGGCTGGTACGGCGCAGCCATTGGCCAAAGGGGAAGATCCGCGCGTCACCCTTGGTGGCCTGCTTGGATTCGGTGATGGCTTTGCCAGAGGCCAGGTGCATGGTGCGGAACTTCAACAAGACAAACTCACGGCGGTTGTAGCCCCGGCGGCGTTGCTTGAAAAACACCGGCCCGGGCGACTGCATTCGGTGCCCGACCCAGACGATGGGAATCAATACCGGCAGCACCAAAAATACCACCGGGATGGCGAGGACAAGATCAAATACACGTTTATAAAAACGATTGAGCAGATTTTCGAGCGGCTCCTCGCGCAGCATGAAAAACATGTGGCCCGACTCCGTTACCGGAATCAAGGGCTGCGAGAAAACACCGGCCCAGGGATTGTAGATCAGGAGTCGGCAACCTTCGGTATCGCAAACATTGGCCACGCGCCGCACAAGCTCGGGCGATTCGCGCGTACCCAGCAAAATGACCTGGTGGATGCCGCGCTCGCGGACGACGCGTTCCAAATCGTAAACCGAACCGAGGACAGGCCAGGGCGTCTGCCCCTCGCCACCGCCATGCCAGGTAAGCTGGCCCGTCACTTCGTAGCCAACCTTGGTGGTGGATTCAATCCAGTCACGGACGCGCAGGGCGGACTCCACGCTGCCCACAATCAGGCAGGAGCGCAGGTTGCCGCCGCTGAACATCACCTGTGACAAATAAGCCGGTGCCAAGAGATTGAGGAGCAGGAGCATTACCCAAGCCACGCCAATGTAACTGCCCAACATCACACGACTGATAGCCTGGTCCTTGGTGGCAAACACCAGGCCAAACATCAGGGCGGCCAAGACGAGGGTTTGGCGGGTGGTCAAACCCCAGGCCCACTCCGCGCGGGGGTTGGGGCTGCTATGCTCGCGGTACAAATTGAGGCAGACCAAGCCCGCCACGGCGGCCGCACCCATGTAGGCAGGCAGGTTGACCATTTCAAAATTCACGTTCCTGAACAACAACGTCCACACCGCCGTGACGATCAGGAACAACAAAGGCAAAGCCACCACGACCATGGCGCCAAGCAGGCGAAAAAGGCCTCGGGTTCGGTGATGGATCATTTCAGGCCGGGTAATAACGCCCCGACGCCTCCTTACTTAGACTCGAACAAGGCCATGGCGCAATGCCGAAACAATGGCGGGAGTCCATGCCGAGCAGCACGAAAGGAAGGAAGGCCGTGGGGTTATGGGATGAAATAGTTGGCGATCAGGCTGGCCCGAGCAACTTGCGCCGGAGCAGCGACTGAACCGGGCGCTCGAAATAATAATGGGAAGCCAGAGACAAGGGGATGAGCAGGCCAAAATAGAGGAGGAAGGACGGGGCGGTGTAAAACCAAGTTTCCGGGACCCCGGCCGACCGGGTGACGAAGTAAAACACCATTTGCAGAGGAAAATGCAGAAGGTAACTCGAATAACTCAGGTCGCCGATGAAGGCCAGCCGCCGCCCCGAAATGAAACCTTGTGACTCCAAGAGGGCAAGAACCAGCAGCGTCAGCGGAAATAAAATCAAATTTATGGAATTACCGGAAAATAATAAAATGGCATAAGCGCCCGCGTCGTGCCCGTGCCAGGTCAGAAACGCCGGCAGAGGGGACGCGGCATAATGACGGTAGAAGAACAGCCGATGGTGATCGAACGGAAGGAAGAACCAGGCCACGGCGATCAGCGCGGCGGCGACCAGCAGAAATTTTCCAGAGAATTCGCGCGCACGCGCCCAGCGGAACAACCGAAAAGAGAGGCCACCGATAAAAAAGCAAAACAAACCACCGCCGACTTCCACCGGGCCCAGGCCGGGCAGCATATGAATCAAAAAGCCTGCAACCGCGAACCCGACAAGACAAGCGGTGCGGTCCAGACGGAGCCAGCACACCAGGAAAAAAACCGCGTAAAGCAAAACCTCCACCGACACCGACCAGCTGGGGCCATTAAAGGAAAAACCGCGTTCAAACCCCCAATTGCCCGCCAAAAAAAGCTGCAAGATAAAATGATAAAGATCGTTTTCGTAATAAATAAAATCGTGGTTAAACTGGGCACGAATGGCCAGTTGCCCGGCGGCCACGAAGAGGAGCGTGGCCAGATGCAGCGGATAAAGACGGGAAAAGCGCAAGATGGCAAATTTCGCCGCGGCCAGCCGCCGCTCGTGAATGGCGTCCGTATACAGCCAAAAAAACACAAATCCGGAGAGGCAAAAAAACAAGTCCACGGCCTCCCAACCATTGAGGTAAAATGGCTTGAGCAGGCCGTAGAGCGGCATGCGCTCGGGCGCATAGGTTTGCCGCACGAAAAAATGCCCCCAGTGGTATAAAACGACGATCAACGCCCCTAAACCCCGCAACACATCGAGTGTATATAAATGGCGTTCGGGGCGAGTGCCGACAGGCGTGACGGGCATGGGGACAAAATCGCCGTTACGTTCGCCCATGGCAAGGGTTTCGTCGTTGAATCACCGGATCAATCCATCCCACGGCGACGGCAAGCCGATCCAAGCTGTGCCCAATACTGATTTAGAAAAAACCGCAAATTGCTTATAGTTAAAGTCTTGCGATTTTTTCATTTTTTATTGAAATATTTGTAGAAAGTGGTAAAGTGAGATTATGAAAGCCGGGCTGAAGTCCACGCCACCGAGAGTTGCCCGCCTGGTGCGGCCGCGTTCCCGCGCGGAATCAGCCGCCAGCGAGCCGCTTTCGCCGATAGAGCGGGAAGTGGTAAGCCTGGCGATGAGGGCGGGGCAAATCCTGGGTTTGCCCAAATCGGTCGGGGCTATTTTTGGCCTGCTCTATATGTCGCCCCGGCCCTTGACCATGGAAGAGATCATGGGGCGGTTGCGCATCAGCCTGGGGTCAGCGAGCCAGGGATTGCGGCAATTGCGTTCATTCAAGGCAGTGCGTCCCGTGTATGTGCCCGGAGCGCGGCGCGACCATTTTGAGGCGGAAGACCAGTTTCGCAAACTCATCGGCAGCTTCCTGGATGACGAAGTGGGCGCCCAACTTGAATCCGCGAGTGAAAGCCTCAGCAGCCTGGCAAAGCTGGTGGAGCGCGCGCCAGCGGCCGAACGCGACTGGCTAAGACAGCGCGTGGAAAAACTGGAGAACGTCAACGCCAATGCCCTGCGCCTGCTGGCGCTGGTGGCGCGTTTTCTGACTTGATTCCCTCACGCTCATGGCCATCCATAAACCAGACGACCCCACCCTTTTACCTGCGGAACCCCGCTGGTATTGTATCAAGACCCAGCCCAAGCGCGAAAATATTGCTTACGGCCAGCTGACAACGCTGCCGGAAGTGGATGCATTCTTCCCGCGCGTGCGCTACCGCCGGGTTTCAGCACGCGGGCCGCGGATGGTAGTGGAGGCCCTGTTTCCCGGCTATTTATTTGCGAAGTTTTCGCCCGTCCGCCTCATTCGCGCGGTGCGCTATGCCAAGGGGGTGTCGTACATCGTACGGCAGGGGCGAGATTTTGCACCGGTGCCGGACAGTATTATTGCTGCGCTGAGCAGTCTGGCGGCGACGCAAGTGCTCGAACTGCCGCCGGAGCCCTGGAAACTGGGCGAGCAGGTGCGGGTGATTGCGGGGATTTTTCGCGGCGCGACCGGCAAAGTGGCCGGCTTGGTGCCCGCCCGCCAGCGCGTGCAAATATTGCTGGAATTGTTGGGGAGCGAAAATCGCATCGAACTGCCGGCAGATGACCTGGAGGCGCGCCATTCCCACCCCTTGCAAACCTCGCGTTCATGAATTTTTTGTCCGCATTCCTTTCTTGCATGCTCCCCGCGCCGATAAACAGCCGGGGTAATTTTACTTTCCCGCCGCCAGTTGGCTTTCCGCAAGCTGGCGCCGCGGGCCTAGCACTCCCATGACCCAACTGCGGGTCGGTATGACGAACCCAGGCTTGCCCGGATTTTTCCGGTCACCGGCCAAGGGCGGCAGCTTGCCCGCCAGCGAACCCCGATGAACAACAATCCTTCCTTGCCCGTCATTGTCATTACCCCTCGCGGAATGACCAGCCTTGGCGAATGGCGCGAGTTGTGGGCCGCGCGCGATTTGTGGTGGTTTCTGGTGCGCCGCGACTTGAAAACCCGGTATTCGCAATCCATCCTCGGGCTGGGCTGGGCAGTGGTGCAACCATTGTTCACGACGCTGGTGATGACGCTTATCTTTGGCAAACTGATGGGGGTGGCGTCGGACGGCGTGCCCTACTCGGTCTGGTCGCTCGCAGCAGTGGTGTTGTGGACGTTTTTCCAAACCGCTGTCAACGAATCGGGCAACTGTCTGGCGGCGAACATGGGCGTGATTACGAAAGTTTATTTTCCGCGGCTCATTCTGCCGCTGACGGCGGTGGCCGGAAAGGTTTTTGACCTCCTCATCATGTTCGGGGTGCTGGCCATTACCATGGTTATTGCCATTCCACAGCTGTCGGCCGATGACTGTCATCTCCAGCTTGCGGCGCTGTGGGCAATCCCCGCCGCAGTGGCCATCATCATCATGGCGGCGCTGGCTTCAGGCTTATGGCTGGCGGCGCTTTCCGTGCAATATCGCGACGTGCGCGTGGCGCAAGGCCTGATTCTGACGGTCCTGATGTATCTGACGCCGGTTTTTTATTCCTCCGGTAAAATTTATACCCAAAACCATGTGCCAGCCCCGTGGCGCGAACTGTATTTCGCCAACCCGCTCGCCGGAGCCATCGAGGCCTTGCGCGGTTCACTTTTTAGCCACAATCCCATTTCACTGGCTCATCTGGGCGTGGGTGCGACCGTGGCCATGGTGGGGTTGCTGGGCGGCTTGTGGTGTTTCCGGCGCGCGGAAAACCTCGTTGCCGATGTCGCGTAATCCTTTAATCGGGTAATTTACATGGCCGATCCCATCATCAAAGTGGAAAACCTCTCGAAGCTTTACCGCCTCGGGAAGAAAGACGAGCAGGCGGTAACGCTGGTGCAAACGTTGGCCCGCTTTGCCAGTGCACCGATGCGCAATTTCCGCAAGCTGCGCAGCCTGACCCATTTCGAGGATGCCGGGAACGCGACCGATATCTTATGGGCGCTGCGCGATGTGTCCTTTGAAGTCGCCCGGGGAGAAGTGGTCGGCCTGATTGGCCACAATGGCGCTGGCAAGAGCACGCTGCTGAAAATTCTGTCGCGCATCATGCCGCCAACACGCGGGCGCGTGGAAATCCATGGCCGCCTGGCGAGCCTGCTGGAGGTGGGCACGGGCTTTCACCCGGAGCTTTCCGGTCGCGACAACGTTTTCCTCAATGGGGCGATTCTGGGCATGACCCGGCGGGAAATCGCGCGGAAATTCGATGAGATAGTCGCCTTCTCTGAACTCGAAAAATTCATTGATACTCCGGTGAAACGCTATTCGAGCGGCATGTATGTGCGACTGGCTTTCGCCGTGGCTGCGCACTTGGAGCCGGAGATTCTCATCCTGGACGAGGTGCTCGCGGTGGGCGACACGGCCTTTCAGAAAAAATGTCTGGGTAAAATGGATTCCGTCGCCAAGGAAGGGCGGACCATTTTATTTGTGAGTCATAATATGCAGGCCGTCAGCACCCTGTGCCACCGGGCGATCCTGTTCGACAAAGGCCAGGTGGTGATGAACGGAATCGCCAGCAATGTTATTCAGGATTATCTGTCCAAGTATCAGGAAATCGAGCGAACTGAATGGACAGGCGATGAAGGCGACGAATCAGCCCGGCTGCTGCATACGTGGGTCCGGCCCACGGATGGCGGGGGCGTTTTTCATACCGCGACCGAGTTGGAAGTGGGAATCGAAGTCAGGCTGCTGAAAAAAATCGAGGGGCTAATCCTCGGTTTTCGGGTAATTTCCGAGTTCGGGACTACCCTGCTCTATACCTTGTTCGATGATGCGTCCGAATCCCCCAATGTCACCCATGGCCCGGGCGCGATGACCAAGAAGTTTTATATTCCCAAGGATTTTCTGGGTGAAGGCAAATATCAAATCGGGTTTAGCGTCGGCATCCACATGCGTAAAGGAATAATCCATCTCGACCACGGCACGTTAAGTTTCTGCATGGAAAACACCAAAGGAATTGGCCGCTTGCATTTGGGCGTAAAGGGCCAGGGCTTTCAAAGCCTGCTCCGGCCCCGGCTTAAAGTAATCTAATTTTTGGAAAATTAACGACCGGGGCAAACCAATCAATGCAATTACTGGGCCATCGCGGATTTTGGCAAAGCGTGGAGGAGAAAAACTCCCCGGCGGCGTTGCGGCGCGCGCTGAGCGAGGGTTATGGCGTGGAAACCGACCTGCGCGATAGCGCCCGGCAATTGGTCATCGCCCATGACCCGGCGGGGCCCGGCGCGCAACCGGTGGACGAGTTTTTTGCGCAATATGCGGAACTTAAGAGCACGGCCCCGCTGGCTCTAAATATCAAGGCGGATGGACTGCGCAGCCTGCTAAAAACGTTGTTGCAGAACCACGGCATTAAAAACTATTTTTGTTTCGACATGTCCGCCCCGGAAACTCTTTGCTGCGTGCGCGATGGCCTGCGGTTCTTTACCCGCGAGAGCGAAATCGAAACCGCGCCGGTATTATATGAGGAAGCTGCGGGCGTCTGGCTCGACATGTTCCAAAGCGACTGGGTGACGCCGGACGTCATTGCCAAGCACTTGCAGGCGGGCAAGGAAACGGCGCTCGTCTCGCCCGAGCTGCATCGCCGGGCATACTTGCCGTTCTGGGAGATGCTCCGGACGGCAGGCTTGGGCAAAAATCCTTCGGTACTGCTCTGCACCGATTATCCCCAAGCGGCGAAGGAATTCTTCCATGACTAAAATCCGCGCCATTATTTTCGACATGGACGGGGTGCTCATTGATGCCAAGGACTGGCATTACGAGGCGCTGAACCGGGCGCTGAATTTATTCGGCTTCAACATCAGCCGCTACGACCACCTCGTGACCTTTGACGGGCTGCCGACGCGCAAAAAGCTGGAGATGCTCTCGCGCGAACAAAGCCTGCCGACGGAATTGCACGGTTTTATCAACGATCTGAAACAGTCGTACACGCTGGAAACCGTGCACGCGAAATGCAAACCGCGCTTTCAGCATGAATATGCCATGACCCACCTGAAGGCCGATGGCTACAAACTGGCCGTGGCCTCCAACTCCGTGCGCCAAAGCGTGGAGTTGATGATGGAGAAGAGCCAATTGCGGCCTTATCTGGATGCCATTGTGAGCAACCAGGACGTGGTCAATCCCAAGCCGGCCCCGGATATTTACCTGAAAGCCGCCGCCAGCATGAGGGTGAAACCATCCGAATGCCTCGTGCTGGAGGACAACCCCAACGGCATCGCCTCCGCCCGCGCCGCCGGTTGCCACTTGATGATTGTCCACGACATCAGCGATGTGACCTATGACCGGATTCTGGCGGAAATCAACCCGGCCAAAACCCTGCGCCAATCATGAATGTTTTGCTCCTCATGGCCGGCCCGAGCGACAAATATCGCGAAGCGGGCCAGACCTACCCCAAGAACCTCGTGGAAATCGCGGGCCAGCCCATCATCCAGCATGTGATGGAGAATGTAGCGCCGTTGGTTGGCGCGAAGGACAACCTGATCCTCGTGCTGAACCGGGAGGAAATTCAGCGCTTTCACACCGATTCGGTGGCGCGGCTGCTGGCGCCCAAAGCCCGGATTTGCGAAGCGATGGGCAAGACGGCTGGAGCAGCCTGTTCCGCGCTGCTGGCGATTGACAAAATTGATAACGACGAGCCACTAGTCGTTGCCAATGGCGACCAAGTCATCCTGACGAATCTGCCCGCCGCGATTGCCGACTTTAACAAGCGCAAACTGGACGGCGGCATCATTGTATTTGAGGACGTGCACCCGCGGTGGTCGTTTGTGAAGTGCAACGCGCAGGGTCTGGTGGTGGAGACGGCGGAGAAGCGGCCCATCAGCCGGCTGGCCACCGCTGGTTTTTATTATTTCAAGCGGGGGAAGGATTTTGTACGGGCGGCAGAACGGATGATCCTGAAGGACTCGCAGGTGGATGGCGCGTTTTTTGTCTGCCCGACGTATAATGAATTGCTGCTGGAAAACGCCCGCATCGGTATCTTCACCATTCCGCGGCAAAACTATTTTTCGATGGCCACGCCGCCCGGCGCCCAACTGTACGCCGAGCATTTAAAAAAGAAATCCCGTTGATGCGCACCGCCCGGATTGAGGACATGACGAAGGGTTGGTTTGTCGGTGACTTTACGCCGACCCTGCACCCGACCCGCGACGTGGAGGTCGCCGTGAAGCACTACCGCGCCGGCGATGCCGAGGGAGCGCACTACCACAAAATTGCTCGGGAGTTTACGGTCATTGTTTCCGGCACCGTGCGCATGAGCGGCCGCGATTACGGCGCGGGAGACATCATCATCATCGAGCCCGGCGAGGCAACGGATTTTCAAGCCCTGACCGATGCGGTTACCACGGTGGTGAAAATTCCTGGAGCCCAGAACGACAAATACCTGGTTTAACCCGTGCTTAATATTGTCATCCCCATGGCTGGGCGCGGTTCGCGGTTTGCGGACGCTGGCTTCATTGACCCGAAACCGCTGATAAAATTCGGCGGCAAGCCCATGATCCAGTGGGTGATTGAAAACATCCGGCCCCGCTGCCCGCACCGATTTATTTTTCTGTGCCTGGCCGAACACCTAACCAAGTATCCGCGCCTCCGCACAGAAATGGAATCGCTCTGCCCCGGTTGCGTCATCATCCCGATTGACCAGGTGACCGAAGGCGCGGCGTGCACGGTGCTGCTCGCCCGAAAATATATTGATAACGCCGATCCGCTGATGATCGCCAACAGCGACCAGTATGTGGAACTGAAGATTGATGAATATCTCCAAACCCTGGACGATCAGCACGCCACCGGACTAATCATGACGTTTTGGGCTGACCACCCGAAATGGTCCTATTGCCGGATGCGGCCTGATGGCACCGTTTCCGAAGTAGTGGAAAAGCAAGTCATCAGCAACGAGGCGACGGTGGGCATCTACAATTTTGCGCACGGTCATGACTACGTGGTTGCGGCCGATGCGATGATCGCGCGCAACCTGCGCGTGAATGGGGAATTCTACGTCGCGCCGACATACAATCTGCTCATCGAGCACAACGCACGCATCGTCACCGCCCGCATCGGGAAAGGCGCGGAGGGCATGCATGGCCTCGGCACGCCGGATGATTTGCGCAAGTTCATGGAAAAGTTCGGCGTGGCTTTTGGTTAAAATCCTGCGGAATGAGCGCGCCGGAAATTTCGTTTTGTGTGCCCGTGTTCAACGCCGCGGGAACCATCGAGCGCTGCCTGCAGGCGGTTTTGGCGCAGGCCGTCCCGTCACGGGAAATAGTGGTGGTGGACAATTGCTCGACGGATGGCACGGCGGCGAAAGCGCGGGAGCTTTTGCGAGATGTGCCCGATGCCCGCGTAGTGGTGAACGACAAAAATATCGGGAGGATAGAAAACTGGAACCGCTGCCTGGAACTCGCCTCGGGCCAATACATAAAATTTGCCCTGGCCAACGATGTCTTATTGCCCGGCAGCGCGGAGATGCTGCTGCGGGAAGCGCGCCAGCAACTGGAGGCGGTGATGATTTGCTCGCGGCCGTGTTACGTTGAGGAAATTCCGGCCAATCCAAAGCCAGTACCGTCCAATCCGGCCTCGAAGACCTACGCTCCACAAGAGTTGTGGCGTCATTTTTGCTCCCTCGGTAATAACGACACTGGCAGCCTGAATGGCATTCTCATGAACGGTGCAGTCGTCCGGCGCACCGGCTTGAAATTTAGGCCGGACTTGCCTTTTTTTGCGGACCTGTACCATGCCATTGAGTTATCCACCCACGGCCCAGTCGCCTATGTGGAAGCGGAATCACACTTATTCGACCGGGGAAACAAAAGCCGCTTCACGTTTAGCGGCCTGAAGATGCTGCCCTACTACTTCGAGGTCCGCGCGTGTTCAATGCTGATGGCGAGGGAACTGGCCAAACAGGGCGCGCCGGCCTGGGAAGGCTTTGGTTTTCTTTTCAAGCAATACAGTTACCACAAGTGGGGATTTGGCGATGCGCCACTGCCGGGCTACCGCGACACGCTGGCGCTGTTCAAAGACGCCGGCCCCTTGCGCCGCCAGGCACTGATTCACCGTATCGGCTGGGGCCTGCGCCGGTGGCTTAAACTTCCCCAAAAGTAACTCATGCGCTTTGTTTTCATCACCACGATGGTAGGTTCCCCATGGGGCGGCAGTGAGGAACTGTGGAGTCAAGCGGCCACGCGCCTGGCGAAAGCAGGGCATCAAGTGGCCGTGTATACCGATCGCCAGCCACCGCTTTCCCCCAAATTCACCGGTTTGGCTGCACTGGGCATCACCGTGCGCCATCCCCCACCTGTCCGATTATTGCTGGGTGTATTAAAGGCGCGGCTATTGGGAACACCCGGCCGCAACAAGGAACTTGAGTGGGTGAGAAGTCAGCAACCGGACTTGGTGGTTATTTCCCAAGGCGGCAATAGCGATGGGTTCTGCTGGATGCATAACTGCCGGGAAGTTGGATTGCCCTATTGCAGCATTGTCCAATGTAATTCCGAAATTGCGTGGGTGGATGACAATATGAGCGAGCCCCTGGCGGCGGCCTACCGCGGCGCCCGCGCGGTCTATTGCGTGTCGCGGCATAATCTGCAATTGCTGGAATGGCAAATCGGCGAAAAACTGCCGCATGCTTCGGTGGTATGGAACCCGAACAACGTCGCCGCGAGTAGTTCCATGCCCTGGCCGGATAAGTCCGAGCCCTGCCGGCTGGCGTGCGTCGCGCGACTGGAGCCAGGGGCAAAAGGCCAGGATGTACTGTTCAAAGTGCTGGCCCAAGCCGAATGGCGGGACCGACCCATCGAACTGAACTTATATGGCGCGGGGCAATTTGAGAATGTTTTGCGCAAAATGACGGAAAGCTTGCAGCTCCGGCAGGTCCATTTCCGCGGGCACGTCGCCAACGTGGCGGAAATTTGGCGCGACCACCACCTGCTCGTCATGCCGTCACGCCAGGAAGGACTGCCACTTTCGCTGATCGAGGCGATGTCCTGCGGCCGACCGGCGGTGGTGACGGATGTCGGCGGCAATGCGGAATTGTGCGTGGATGGTGAAACCGGGTTTGTGGCGAGTGCGGCGGCGGCGGAGCCGTTTGGCGACGCTCTCGAACGCGCCTGGGCGCGCCGGGCAGAGTGGCCGATGCTGGGCGTGGCCGCGAGCACACGCGTTCAGAAATTGGTCCCTGCAGACCCGGTGGACGACCTTTGCAAACTTCTTCTCCAGTGCATTAAAACCCGCTGAGGCTTGGTGAATTTTCTCCGCAATCTAATCCAATTACTGATCGCCCGGCCGGACTATTGGCCGGTTGCGTTTTGGGTGCCGGTTTTTTTGGCATTATGGGTCTGGGCACGATTGAGTGACCGCTCCCTGGAGTTAAAGCGCATACAATGGGGGTGGCTCGCCGCAGGCTGGTTGACCTTGGCCGCGTTCGCCTGCTTTTGGGCGATTCATCTCCTCAGCCCCATTTACCTTGGCCCCATCCAACCGCAAGTGGCGGAGGTTTCCTGGTACTTCGCCGAAGGCAAGCCGGTTTACCATAGTCCGTCGGCCGGGGAGGTTTACAACATGCTCTACGGTCCCTACCTTTACATCATTACCGGATGGTTCGAGAAATATTTGGGGCCCGGCGATTTTTCCTTCAAACTGCCTGGCGCGCTGGCCGTGGTGTTCGCGCTACTATTACTGGTTTGGCATTTGCGTTCGCGAGTGGGACTGAAGCTGGCGGTGTTTGGCACGAGCCTGTTCACCGCGTTAATACTGGCGCTAAACCCCGAGGAATTGTTCAGCCGGGCGGATGTTTTCATTGTGCTCAGCGTGGTCGTCGGTTGCTGGGCGGCCTTTTCCCAGGCGAAATTTGCACCGGTAGTTTTGGGCGCCGCACTGGGCGCTTGCGTAAACTTGAAAGTTCATGCCTTGGTCTATTTTATCCCATTGCTCTGGGTTGCCGGGCAAACCGGCTACCGGAAAAAGAGCTGGTTGGCCATGGTGGTTGCGGCCGGGGTGGTGGCGGTCGCCCCTTTTCTTCTTTTCTCGAATATTTCGCTGGCCAATTATTTCTGGACGCTGCAAGTGGCCAGCGGCCAGGGAATCAATCCACTGAATTATTTTAGATTGCTCGAAACGTTTTTCAGCCTGGGCGCCCCCCTGGCGGTGGCAGTGCTGCTCGCCTACCGCCAGAATCCCCGCGCCGTGCTGGCTGGATTGCGCACCCAGAAAAATTTTATCATTTTTCTGCTGGCAGAATTTATCCTGCTGCTCGTGCCGGCTTCAAAATATGGCGCCGGACTGCACCATTTGCTTCCGTTGGCCGTGTTATTAATCGTTTTGGGTGCAGAGCTGTACGCCGTGGGAGTTCGCCCATCGTGGGATGGTTCGCTGGCGGCGAGTGCGGCGATGGCGGTAATATTTTCCTGGCTGGCTTGCTGCCTGGGAATTGGCTTGGTGCGCAGCTACCAAAACGCGCGGTATCTCCAAAGCCGAGTGGCGTGGGCGCGCAGCGTCGAGGCGGACTTGGACCAGATTGCCGCCCGTTACGGCTCGCAGAATATCCTTTTAATGGGCAGCAGCGATAATGCCCATTACGATTATGCGTACTTTCGCCCGACCCTGGTTTATGCCGGGCAGCCGATCGGCTTTGACCCCTGCGGGTTGATGGAACGAGAGTTTCCCGGCTCACCCGTGCCGGAATTGCCGGAACTGTCCGCCGCTCTCGCCCAAAATTATCCCGACAAAAAGATCATCTGGGTGGTGCCCAAGGATGGTGAACCCTTCACAGTGACCAGCTATTTTGCCAAGTGGGAAAACAATGCCTATTTGCCCAACCCGCCCGCGTATTCGGATAAATTTCGCGCCAGTTTTTTCGCCCAGAACACGAAATTTGCCACCACGCAATACTACGACCTCTACCGCGAATAGCCGCCCATCCGGTTTGCCTGCTAGTTGTCGTTCTCTGAAAGCTCCATCATCCTCGTGCATTTGATCAATACTCTCGTGGTGATGCTCACCACGCGCCAGGACTGGTGGCCGTTCGCGTTTTGGGTGCCGTTTTTCCTGATTGTACTTGCGCTATCTTACCTGGCTAGGAGGAGCAACCGCCTGGATGGTGCTCGCGTGCTCTTTCCGCTGGCAGGGTTGCTCATGATTCTCTTGTTCAGCTGGTTTAATTATGCGTTTTTATTCAGCCCGGTCTATCTGGGGCCGATCAGCCATATTCAGCCCCTTATTGCCGACGTGTCGTGGTATTTTGCCACCGGGAAGCCGGTTTACCATAACGCGGATTCGGGGGAAGTTTATAACATGCTCTACGGCCCCTGGCTGTTTATTTTCGCGGGCTGGATTGAACACGCTTTGGGCCCGAGTGTATTTTCCGCCAAGCTGGGCGGCGAACTGGCGTTGGGCGCGGCGTTGGTGGTTTTGTTTGGGTTATTGCGGAAACGCGCGGGCACCGGCTACGCGATGACTGCAACCGGCCTTTTTGCAGCGCTGATTATGGCCTTGGATCCGGTGGAAATCCTGGTGCGCGCCGATGTTTTTATCACCCTCTTTGTGTTGATTGGCTGTTGGACGGTTGGGTCGCCGCGCAAAGCCGCCCCCGTCGTCTTGGGTTTGATGCTGGGTTTATCCGTGAATTTAAAAATCCATGCAGGCATCTACTTTTTGCCTTTAATTGCAATAGCCTGGCAAACCGGCTGGCGGGGGAAAGAGGGACTGGTGATGGCTGCCACGGCGTTCGTTGCCGCCATCTTTCCGTTTATAGCTTTTTCAAACATTTCGCTAAAAAATTATGCGCAAACCTTGAGTCTCGCCAGCGCCCATGGACTTAATCCCATTTATTTATTCACCAATATCGAATGGTTCGGCCTGCTCTGCCTGCCCTTGGGGTGTGTGGTAGCCCTGGCCTGGTTGCATGAGGCCACCGCCACGGCCAATGCGTTAAAATCGCTTTCTCCATTGCTACTGCTCATTTTGGTGGAATTTCTGGCTCTGCTGCCGTTCGCCTCAAAATACGGCGCCGGGCCGCATCATTTTTTGCCCATGACCGTCGTGCTGCTGCTGGTGGGCGCGGAATTGCAGGCCCTGGGGGTGCATTGGGTATGGGGAGCCACCGTAGTTTCCGCCGGCGTGCAGGCCGCATGCCTGTCGTGGTTTGCCAGTTGCTTTGGCACCGGCTTGGTTCGTTCTTATCAGGATACGGCGTGGCTACGGAGCCAGGCTGGGTGGGCGCAAAACATTGAAGCGGATTTGCACGGGATAATGGCGAAAAATCGCGCTGATCATGTGCTCTTGATGGGCGTCGGCGGCAATACCGATTACCCACAAACCTTTTTTCGCTCGGAGTTGGTCTTTGCGGGTCAGCCCATGGGCATTGAGCCCAGCTCCTTGATGGAAAGCGCCTTCGCCGGGCGCCCTACTCCGCCCTTGGCCCAGCTAATAAAAACCTATGGCCAGGATTTTCCAGGCCGGAAAATCATGTGGCTGATTCCCAAGGGTAATGCGCCTTTCACCATGGAAAGCTACTACGCGGAAACTGACGGAGCCGGTTATGAGAAACACGACGTGCTCTTCGATGCTGCTTTCCGGAATGCTTTTCAGCATAATTTTTCCCTGCTCGCATCAACGCAATTTTACGATCTGTACTCGAACTAACCTTCGATCGAACTCATGCTGCTCTCGGTACTCATCTGCACCCACAACCCGCGCCGGGATTATCTCGAGCAAGTGCTGGCGGCCTTGCGCGCGCAGACCTTGCCCACCAGCGAATGGGAATTGATCATCGTGGACAACGCCAGCGCGACGCCGGTGGCCACCCAGGTAAATTTATCGTGGCATCCGCGCGCGCGGGTGGTGGTCGAGACCACCCTCGGACTTACCCCCGCGCGCTTGCGCGCCATTCGCGAGACCGCCAGCGATTTGATCGTGTTCGTGGATGATGACAATGTGCTGGCGGCGGATTACCTGGCTGAAGCCGTGCGTCTGGCCAATCTCCACCCACATCTCGGCGCTCTTGGGTGCAGCATTCGCGCGGTGTATGAAAAAGAGCCAGAAGGCGAAATTTGCCAATGGGTGTGGCTGCTCACGGTCGGCGAAATCACGCAGGAGCGCTGGTCGAATGTCAGCCTGGCCTGCCTGGAAACCGACAGCCTGCCAAGTGGAGCAGGTATGGTCATCCGCACCAACGTGGCGCGGGCTTGGGCGCAACTGACGGCAACGGATCCGCTCCGCACGGGCCTCGGTCGCAAAGGCGCGGACCTGACCGGCTCCGATGATCGCGACATGGCGGCCACCAGCCTGCGCCTGGGCCTGGGCACGGGAAAATTTCCTGCTTTGCGCCTCGACCATTTGATGCCGGCCGGGAGGGTTGATCGCGCCTACTTGCTGCGTTTGGCCGAAGCCAGCGCCTACGGAGAAACCATTCTGGCCTTTTTACATGGCCTGTCTTGGAAACCAGGACAAAATTCGCGGACGCGCCGCTGGCTGGAGGCGTGGGAAAGACGCCACCTGCCCCCGCTGGCCCAGGCCATGCATGATGCGAAAATTTCCGGACGCGCCCGCGCCGTGGCGCTCCTCTCAAACCTGCCGGAGAAAAAAGCGTAGTTCACCGCTCCAAGCTGCGTAGCCTCTGCCGCCCTGAAGGCAGTTGGCGGCCGGCGACTCAGATTCCCCCCATGAAACTTGCCCTAATCAGTCATGGAAATGCCGAAAACCCCCGGCATTTCTCGGGCAGCGCGTGGCATGCTTTGCAGGAAATGCGGCGGCAAGGCCATGCCGTTGAAGCTTTTTATGCGGAGCCGACCGACTGGGCGAAAAAGCTGGCGCACCTTAAAAACCTTTGGTCGTTAAAATTTTCCCGGCAACCGCATCACCCGGAAGCTGATGGGTGGATCCTCCGCACCCGCTCGAGGCGGATTGATCAAAAAATTCGCGCCTTTGGGCCGGATGCAGTCGTATGCCTGGGTTTTCCCGAGACGGCGCTGGCGCTTTCCCGGGATTGGCCGCTGTATGTCTGGACGGATGCGTTGTTTCCCACCGAGCGCCGGCACTACGCTTATTTTCGCGATTACTATAGCGACGATGATGCGCAAGTGCTGCAATACCTCGAAGAACGCGTTTTGCAACGCACCCAGAAGGTCTGGCTGACCAGCGAATGGGCGGCGGCGGAATCGCGCACGGACTTTCCACGCTCAGCGGGGTTATTTGCCATGCAATCTTTTGGCGCAAACTTGGCCAACCCGCCGGCGCCCGCAGAAATCGAGCAAGCGATCATCGGGCGCAACCTCTATACCCCCACGTTGTTGTTTCTCGCCAACGAGTGGGAGCGCAAGGGCGGCGACACTGCGGTGGAAACGGTGCGAAGCCTGCGCGCGAAAGGCTGCTTTGCCCGGCTGGCCATCGTCGGACTCAAAACCAAGCCGGCATCGGTGCCGAATGAGCCGTGGATTGAATGGGTTGGGCCATTGGACAAAAGGAAGCCGGAAGAAGCGCGCCGTTTGCAGGCTTATTTTTTGGAATCCGCCTTTTTGATTTTGCCAACCATCGCCGATTGCACGCCGATCGTCTGCCATGAAGCCAGCGCCTACGGCCTGCCGGTGCTGGCGACTGACGTCGGCGGCCTGCCCTCGACCGTCTCCAATGGCGAATCGGGTCAACTCTGGCCACCCGCCAAATTTGCGGGCGAAGCGCCCGAGTGGATTTTTTCAATTGTCGCCGAACGCCCGCGCTACGAAATATTTGCCCGCGCCTCACGCCAGCGATTTGAAAAGCTGGGTAATTGGACCGTGAATGTCCGCGCCGTGATGGCCGCGATTTCCGAGGATTTGGTGAAACCATAACTGTTTTGCGTATGAAAAAAAACCGCCCCGCTGCCATTCTACCCATCCGCTGCCTGCTCAAATCGCCTGGTTTGCGCCGCCGCCTGGCCTTCGCCATCAAACAAGATTATTTTGTCGAGTTACAGCTGCGCATGCCCCTCGAACCGGGCCTGGCCGCCCCGCTTGACCGTTGGGACGCGTTCATTGCTTTCTCGGAGACATTCCTGAGCAACGAATACGGTGACTTATTTCAACGGATTGCCCTGCCGGACCGGTGGTTGGATTTCGGCTGCCATCGCGGTTATTTTTCGTTGTGGGTGGCATGGGAGAAGGCGCGACGAGGCCTGGATGGTCCCGGCAAGGCGCTCCTCATTGACGCCGATCCCCGGGCTGGGACTTGGTTCAAAAATCTCCTTGAGTGCAATCCGTCCCTGCAGAATTTCCAGTTTCTCCAAGCGGCGGTGGCCACGCCGGATTCGGGCGATGCAGTTTCCTTCATCCAGCGCGATGGCATGGCTTCCCTCCACCCCGGTGACATGCCGGGCGAGTGTGACGATCCGATTTCTGTTCCACGCCTGGAGGCCGAACGCATTACCGAGAAACTGGCCCCGCCCTACGACTTGATCAAAGTGGATATCGAAGGCGCGGAATTTGCCCTATTTGAAACAATGGGTGAGATTCTATCTCAAGCCCGGCTTCTCGTCATTGAATGGCATGGCTGGGGCGATGGCGGCGCCTCCGCCCAAGCCCGGCTGGCCAAGGCAGCGGCACAACTTGGATTTGGCCCGCCGGAAGACCTGCGACCCATCCGGGGTAGTCCAAAATGCAGTACTGACGTTGTGACGGGCACGCACCTTTACCGGCGAAAATCGTGAGTAGTGGAACGTCTTGTGAATAAACCCGCCCCACCACCCGCCCGCGCCGTCTGGCTGCGACCGGGCCCGCGCAACTCCAGCCGAACAGCGCTGATCAGTTACAGCCTGCGCAAACGGGCCGAGCGTTGGGGGCTGCAAAATCTGGGCTGGCTCAACCGCCTCCATGCGCGCTTCACCTTGCGCGATTTATATGGCGCACCTGGTGACACCGTGCTGGCGGCCACCATTGCCCGCCAACTCAAGGAACGCTGGCCCGGCTTGCAGATTAATTTCCTCACCAAGAATCCTGACTTGGTGCAATATGATCCCCATCTGGCGCAAATCAATGCCGCCCCGGGGATTTTTGGCGTGGATTTTTGGTATTACGATTTGCAGGAGCGCCGGGACACCCGCACCAATATTCTAACGCCGACCTTTTCCGCGCTGGGGCTTGACCACGCCGAATATCGGGCCCGGGTCTATATAACAGAGGGCGAGCGCGCAGCGGCCCGCGAAAAACTGGCGGGGCTATCGCGCCCGCTGATCGCCCTAAATACCTTGAGCGCCCAGCCGGTTAAAAACTGGCCGCAATCGAATTGGCGACAATTGATTCCTTCCCTGGCCCAACGCGGATCGCTCATTCACTTGGGCGATGCGCGGGAACCCGTTCTGCCGCATGTCAACAATTTCACGGGAAGTTTAAGCAAACGAGAATCCATGGCGGTCCTCAGTGAATGCGAACTGATTATCGGACCCGATTCCTTTTTGATGCACGCCGCCAATGGCCTCGACGTGCCGGCGGTGGTTATCTTTGGCGGCTCGCGCACACCGGCCAACCTCGGCTATGCGGAAAATATCAACATCTACACAGAATTGTCGTGCAGCGGCTGCTGGCTGACGGGAAATCCCGGCTCGGAGTGCCCGAATGAACTGGCGTGCATGACCGCCATTACTCCGGCAGCGGTGCTCGCGGCGGTGGATGAATTGCTGGGCCGCCCGAAATTGAAAAACCACGAACAAGCCGCCAGTCGCGCGGCCAATAGCCAGCCATGACCACCCATTCCCTCCAATTGATTGGCTGCGGGGCGCTGGCTGAGCAAGTTTATGCGCCGGTTCTGACGCATCTGGAAAAGAGCGGGCGCGTGCGGGTCACGGCGCTCGTGGATCCGTCCGCGCCGCGCCGCGCCCAGCTCGCCAAATTTTTCCCGGCGGCCCAAGCGAGTGAGCGCGTGGAGGACCTGCCAGCAACGCTGGATAGTTTGGCCGTGATTGCGTCGCCCCCCAGCTTCCATGCCGCGCAAGCGTGCGCTTTGCTGGCCAACGGCCACCATGTTTTGTGTGAAAAGCCGCTGGCCGCCTCGGTCGCCGAAGCGGAAGGCATGGTGGCAGCGGCACAAGCAGCGGGACGGCTGCTTGCGGCGGGCATGATGCGCCGGTTTTATCCCGCAGCCCAAGCTTTGCGGGAAAATATCCAAACCGGATTCCTGGGTGAGGCCCAAGTCATTGAAGTGGTGGAGGGCGGACGATTTGGTTGGAATGCGGCTTCGCCGAATTTTTTCTCACCGAAGCAGGGCGGCGTACTTTACGATCTTGGCAGCCATGTGCTGGATCTATTGTGCCATTGGTTTGGCGAGCCCGTCGAAACAACCGCCCAACTCGATACGCTTGGAGGCACCAACACGAATGGCTTGCTGACTGGCCGCTGGGCAGGTGGCTTCACCGCCAGGGTGCGATTGAGCTGGGACACCCCGCTGGACACGGGCTGGCGCATTGCGACATCTCGAGGCGAATGCCGGTGGGACGGCTCGTGCGACGGCCTACTTACTTTCCAACCCCGCGGAGGCTCGTGGTGGCTGCAAGCCCACGCGGTGGCCCAACCAGACAATTCATTTGCGCCCATTGGCTGGACGGGGGCGTTTGTGCGCCAGTTCGAAAACGTGCTTGGCGCGATTGAAGGGAAAAATTTGTTGTTGGCGCCCGCTGTGGATATCTTGCCCAGTCTGCGCTGGCTGCAAGCAGCCCAGAGCAACGCCCAGTTCATGCCCCAACCCTGGCTAGGGTCAGCGGAGTTGGCCGGAGCCAGTCTCTTCAAAAAATGAAACCCATAGCCATTCTCGGTGCGTCGGGTTTTGTGGGTGTTCGGCTGGTGGAGATGCTCCACCTCGGCAGTCGCGCGCCTCTGCGGCCGATCGTTTACCGCCCGGCGGGCCTGGCACCCCTGGCGCGTTTTTCACTCGACTGGCGCGTGGCTGATTACAACAACCCCGCGGCGTTGACTGAGGCGCTGGAAGGCTGCGAAACCTTGGTTCATCTAGCGACAGGCGATCCCAAAATCATTCGTGCTCTGACCACGCCCATTTACGAGGCGGCGGACCGCGCTGGCGTGAAGCGGATGATTTTCACCAGTTCCGCGTCGGTCCATGGCCAGGCACCGCTGCCCGGAACCACTGAAGCCACCCCACTACCCCGCCATCATCAATTGCCCTACAATGCAGCGAAAGCTGATGCGGAGCGAATGCTGCGCGATGTGCGCAAGCGCGGGAGGATGGAGTTGGTTGTCTTGCGCCCGGGCATCGTCTGGGGTCCCCGTTCGCGATGGGTAATGGATACCCTGCGCTCGATGAAAAACGGCAGCTTTGGCTGGTTGGACGGAGGTCGTGGCATCATCAACCCCATCTATGTGGACAATCTGGTCCAGGCGATAGAGTGCGCTTGCCGCGCTCCGGTGGATGGCGGCACATTCTTACTCAACGACCCCCAACCGGCCAATTGGCGGGAATTTTTTACCCCGTGGCTCAAAATCTGCGGACTTACCCCGGAAGACATACCCGAAGCGCCTCCGTTCGTGCCAGCCAAAGGCCTGTCCGCACGGTTTGAGCGCGTGCGCGTGCATCCCTTGGTCCAAGGCTTGGCGCCAAAAATTCCTGGCGCCGCGAAACGAGCCGCCAAAGCACTCGTTGGGGCTTTGCCAGAGCCGTCAACGCCGACGCCGTTTGCCAGCCTTGATCACGGCCGGCCGCAAATTGCCCGCCTTACCGAAGAGATGACCCTTTTGGAACGTTGCGCCTGGCGCTTTCCCGTCGAACCGGCCATGACGCGCCTTGGCTGGCAGCCCGAAGTAGACTGGCCAACGGCCGTCGAGCGCACATTGGGCTGGTTGCGTTTTGCCGGGATGTTGCCGCCCGAAAGTTAATTGCGGAAAAATCTGCCCTCCATGGATTATAAAGCCTACACGGCTTACATTCCGGTTTACAATCAAGCGGCCACGCTCGGGCGGGCGCTGGCCTCGCTGCGTGCCCAAACCATCCCGCCCGCGGAAATTTTGGTGGTGGACGACGGCTCGACGGACGATTCGGTAAAAATTGCCGTAGAAGCGGGCGCAACCGTCTTGCGCCAAAATGGGAATTTTGGCCGGGGCGCGGCGCGGGCGCGGGCGGTGGAAACCGCGCGCCATGAATTTATCCTTGGCCTCGATGCAGGCAACTGCGTGCCAACTGATTTTGCGGCGCGCGCACTCGCCCATTTTGTTAAAGAACCGCGTCTGGCGGCGGTGCACGGATGGTTCATCCAATCCAATTCAGGAAAGGTCGTTGCACGGTGGCGCAGCCGGCATTTATTTGCCCGGCCCGCAACTTCGATCCAAAGCGGTGCGACGCATGTGACCTCCGGTTACGTTTGTCGCAAGAGTGCCGTGCTGGCTGTCGGCAATTACAACGCGCAGTGGCGCGCGGGAGAAGACGCCGAACTCGGCCACCGACTGCAAGCGGCGGGTTGGGAAATCTGGCTTGATCCGGACCTTGGTTTTGAATGCCTCACCGCCGACACAGTGGGCACCGTTTTCGAGCGCTATGCCCGGTGGAATGAAACTCTCGCGCCGGGACCCGAGGCGCACCTCTGGCGCGATTACCTGAAGCGCTGTGCTTATGCGGTGAAAGTGCTGGCAGTTCGCGATATCCGGGCGGGGGATTGGGCAGCGGTTCCACTTTCCCTGGCCCTTCCCCATTATCTCGCCCACCGCGCCTGGAAGAGAAAACGCACCGGCACCAAAACGACTGGCAAACTGCCAACCATCCATTACGTCAACACGTACATCGAACCATGGCTGGACCAATGCTGGCGGCGGGAAAGCATCTCGCGCGCTCACTTATGGGGCGCGGATGCGCTGGAGGCCGCAGGTTTTACCGTGCGGCCAGTGCGCTGCCTGGCATCCCATTCCGTTCTTCGATTGGCACGCTGGATCACAAAAATCAGCGGTAAACGCTGTGGCGACCTCGCCGCAGATCTGCTCATCTTGCGCCACGCGCGTTCCGGCGACATCATTTATGTGGCCGGTGGAGAATTATTGCTGACGCCGCTGGCCATCCGCTGTGGTCTCTTGAAGGCGAAGTTGGTCGCCTGGATCTACAAACCCTGCGCTCCATTTTCAGGAACATCTTTTCGCGGGCTGACCTCAGCCAAGGCCGTCCGCAACGGCTACGCTGGCTGGCTGGCGCTCACGCCGCATGTGGAAACCTGGTTGCGACAGGAACACCCCGCGGCGCGCATCCGCCGCGTGGTTTGGGCGTCCGACACGGAATATTACCCGGCCGCTGCAGGCCCTGGCGACTATTTTGCAGCTACGGGCGTCACCCAGCGCGATTACACCGTGCTGCTCGCCGCTGCGGCCAAAGTGAATTTTCCTTTTGTCATTCTTGGCCCTGCAGAACTGCAAGGCCAAGCTTCCGCGAATGTAACCTGGCACTCCCGCAACCCCAAACAATCGCATGGAACGATTGACGACAATGAATTGCGCGAACTCTACCAAAACGCCCGCGCTGTTTTGATTCCCTTGAAACCCGACCCGGATGACGCCTCCGGGTTTACCAACCTGCTGGAAGCAATCGCGTGTGGCCGGCCAGTGATAATGACCCGCACGGGTGCGCTGGATTTAACGCCTGCAGCGCTGGGTATCGGCTTCGATGTCGCTCCCGGTGACACTGCGGGCTGGATTGAGGCCTTGCAGAATCTAGCCAATAATCCGGCGCTGGCGAAACGCTTTTCTGAGCGCGCCACGGAACTGGCTCGCACCTATTTCAATTTGCCGCGTTTTGAGAAAGATTTGGTGAGTTACTTCACCGACTTGGCGGCGAACAATCCCGAACCGGTTGCCAAAAATGTGCTGAAGTCGCTACCACAAAACCCGCCGGTGGCCGCACTGGCCAAGCCATGACTGCACCTGTCCGCATTCTCGGTTTGGATTTTTTTCAAGGAACGGTGCAGGAGGCCGTAGTCGCAGCGGCGGCAGGAGGGTTGGTGGTTGCGCCTTCGGGGCCGGGTTTGGCCACGTTGCCCGATGACCAGGTCTATCGTGCCGCCTTGGTCGCGGCTGATATTTGCCTGCTCGACAGCGGTTTGCTGGCCGGACTTTGGGAATCGAAACATCTTCGCAAGCTCGACCGCATTTCGGGCTATAACTTTCTCGTCGAGTTGTTGAAACTGCCCGACCTCACCCAGCCTGGGGCCAGCGTCTGGGTTGCCCCTAATGCCCAATCAGCGACTCGCACAAAGGAATGGCTGGCCAGGGAACGCGGTTGGGTTGTTCCGCCCGAGGCCTGGCACGTTGCGCCGCAATATGATGCCATTGAGGTGAAAGATGAAATTTTGCTCAATCTTGTACGCACGCGCCGCCCGCGATTTATCTTCATCGGCGTCGGCGGCGGCCCGCAGGAAAAACTCGGCGCGTGGCTGAAATCGCAACTCGACTACCGTCCAGCGATTTTATGCACAGGCGCGGCAATAGGTTTTTTGACGGGCGAGCAAGCGCGCATCCCGACTTGGGCGGACCGCGCGCGGCTGGGCTGGCTCTTGCGCTGCCTGCACGATCCGCGCCGCTTCATCCCCCGCTACTGGCAGGCGCGCAAACTCGTGGCGGTCTACCGCCGCTGGGGTGACCAATTGCCAGCCACCACAACCAAAACATGAGTCCGGCTTCCATTAAATTTTCTGTGGTGGTGCCAGCCTGTGAAAGGCCGGAGCAACTGGCGCAGTGCCTGGCCCGGCTGGCACCGGGTACGCAGACGTATCCCGCAGAGGACTACGAAGTAATTGTCACCGATGACAGTCGAAATTCGTCCGTCCGTGAATTGATTAAAAATAAATTCTCCTGGGTCAAGTGGACGGCGGGGCCGCGCAAAGGGCCGGCCGCCAACCGCAACCATGGCGCGACCGAGGCGCAACTAAACTGGATCGCATTTACGGATGATGATTGCCTGCCCGACTCGAACTGGCTCACGGCCTTTGCCGAAGCGCACCATGCACAGCCGACTGCCCGCGTCCTGGAGGGACGCACCTACGCCGACCGCCCGCGGCGGAGCCTCGCGGAGCGCTCACCCATCAATACCCATGGCGGATATTTATGGTCCTGCAATTTCGCGATTGAAAACGCCCTGTTTCGCGAATTGGCCGGGTTTGACGTCTCCTTTCCTTACGCCTCGATGGAAGACGTGGACTTTGCGCGACGATTGCGGGCAGCGGGAACACTGGAACAATTTGTTCCAGCCGCCGGTGTGTGCCATCCCTGGCGCGATATTGGCGGCTTTCGCGAAATGTGGATTGTCGAAAAAAAGCACTTCGCTTCTGTAAAATATTATCTCGCAAAAAACCCAGCCGACAGGTCCCTGCACAACCCCGGGAACTATTTAAAAATGAACGCGCGCCAATTTGTGCGCGAGACGTTGCCCGGCTTGTGGCGATGGCGGGGCCGGGGATTTTCCGCCGCCTTGGCCTGGCATTTGCATACCCTTATCTGTGCATTTGCACTGATGAAAAATCCCGCTCCCATAACCGTTCTTTAATAACTTTTATTACATGTCTTTTCGCGATCTCGTTAAACGACCGCTTTACCGCACGCCTCGGCTTCTGGCCGCGCTCCTTCGGCTCAAGCCCGGCTGGAATCGCAATGCGTATGCCTTTTTGCAACTAATCCAACGGGGCGACAGCGTATTGGATATCGGTGCCAACGTGGGCATTTATAGCGAATTATTTGCCCGTGTAGTCGGCCCAACCGGCCGCGTTGTGGCCTTTGAGCCGGTCCCGACGACCTACCGGCAATTGCAAAACCGGGTGGGCCGTCTTCCGCAAATCACGATCCATCAACTGGCCGTGAGTGATCAGAATGGAGATGTCGTTCTCTCTCTCCCCGGCCAGGATTCCGGGCAAGCTTCGCTGAAACCTCACCACCAGGCTTCCTGGTCAGACGGGTCGAATATCCATGAACATCGCGCTCGGGCCATAACCTTGGACTCATGGGCAGCGGAGTCAGGATGGCCAAAAGTGGATTTTATGAAGCTCGACGTGGAAGGCGCGGAATTGCTGGCCTTGCGTGGGGCCAGTCAATTGGTGCGCCGCCAGCAGCCCATTTTATTCCTGGAAGTCTGCCTTAACTGGCTGACTGATTTTGGTTTTCAGCCCAAGGATTTGGCGGATTGGCTTTATGCGCACAACTATGACTACTTTGCGGTAGTGAAGGATAAAACCACCCGACTGGACAATCTTGAGGCCGATTGGATTCCGCATCTCGATAGCGGCTCTCACAATTTGCTCGCGGCGCGTCGCGATCGCCATGCTGCCCGCTTGCAGCATTACGGCATTTAGCAGATGCTGGAATTTGGCTGCTCTGAAATGCGCATTCTTATTTTTACCAATTGTCCGCTCAACCCGCGGCTGGGCTCGGGGCGCACGGTGATTCGCTGGAGTGAGGGATTGCGCACCCTGGGCCACGAAGTCCGCGTGATTGAGCCTGATGCCGTGATAGTCGCGCCGGGGCAACAACGTGCCTGGCGCTGGCGGATGGCACTGGGAGCGTGGTGGAAGGGGCTTAAATCGGTCAAAGAATTTCAACCCGACATAATTGAATTTTACGGCGCAGAATTTGGCTGGCTGGCGCAGCGACTGCGGGCGCGGGCCAAGGGTCCGCTGCTCGTGGCACACTTGAATGGACTTGATGCGCTCTCTCACGAACTGATGCATCCGGGGCAACTTGATTCCGGCAGAACGAAGGCGCGCTGGCTGGCCCACGACGTGTGCTGCTTCAGCAGTGTGCACCGGGTGGCCGCGCTGTGCCCGGCGGATGCGAATTATGTCGTCGAGCGAGGCTGGCAACCGAGGGAGCATTGCGGAATTGTCGAAACCGGCCTGGATGCGGAATTTTTGTCCCCCAGTCCGCTGACGGGCCGAGACCACGCCGTCGCGTTTTCCGGCTCATGGACGGAGCGTAAAGATCCGGCAACGATTGTCGCCGTCATGGCTCCCTTGTTACAAGAAGATCCATTATTGCGCTTTGACGTGCTTGGGGCAGCGGCAAATGCAGACTCAGTGCACGCAGCGTTTCCATCCGAGGTACGATCACGCGTGGTCGTGCACGGAAGAATCACCGATGCGGAAATGGCTGTCACGCTGGGCCGCGCCAAAGTGTTCTTCTTTCCCTCGCTTTATGAAGGCTACGGGATGGCGTTAAGCGAAGCGATGGCCTGCGGATGCGCCGCAGTGACCACCCCCACCGGACTCGGCGCGGCGCTGCGGTCCAAGGAAGAAGCGCTCGTCTGCCCGATGCGGGACGCGCTGGCGATGCAACATGCCCTGAGGCATTTGTTGGGTGACGAATCCGCGCGTCTAAAAATCGCCAAAGCGGGGCGAGCACGTTTTGCACAGAAGACGTGGCCCCACCAAGTCTCTGAATTGGAATCCCTGTACCAACACTGGCTGAAAGAATACCGTCAAAGCCACGCTTGAAGTTCGATTTGATCTACCGCCTAATTCTCCCATGCCTGCTCCCGCACCCGTAGTTGTCGTCAGTTTGATTTGCGAAGCGCACCGCGACCTGTGCCTGCAATCATTCCAAGGGCTGCTCAAATACAGCGCCGAGCCCGTGCAGTTGCATTTATTTGAAGATGGTTCGCTGACTCCCGCCACGGCCGAGGCCTTGCGCGCGGCGCTTCCCGGGGTGCGACTATGGTTTTTCCGCGATTACAACGCACGTACCCTGGAATGGCTGGCCAAGCAGCCCAATTTGCGCAACTTCCGCGCCTTGACGCCAATGGGGCTCAAGATTTTCGACATCCCGCTGCATATGTATGCGGACATCGGACGGTTCTTCTACATTGACTCGGACGTGCTGTATTACCAGCCGTTTTCCTGGCGCAAACTCCGGGAGTTGCCGGCCAACGCCGTACTTTTTGCCCGCGACAGTCAGATGTCCTACTCCATCGGCTGGCGCGAATGGCTGCGCTGGCGGACACGGCTGCCGCTGCCCTTTGCCGCCAACCTTGGGTTCTATAACTACCCGCCTGAACGCTACGATCTTGATTACCTCGAATGGGTTTATAGTGAACCAGATTTTTGGCGCTATTGGACGGTCATCGAGCAACTGGCCTGGGCGGCGATGAGCCGGGGCAAAGATGTTTATTATGTGGATACGCGCCAGCTCGTACAGGCTTGCCCGGGTTATGGGTTGAATGCGCGAACCGTCATCGTGCACTATCCCGACGTGTATAAAAAACAGATGCGGACGCAAACGGACAAACTGCCGTCCGGTGTTCCCACACCGAATGCTCCTCCCCTGGAATTGATTCCCGAGCGGGCGCCCCGGCTCAATTTCTGGCGCTACGGCCTGAATGTCCTCCACCGGCGCCGATTAATGCATCTGGCGGCAACCGACGCCGCCTACCAAAGCTAAATCATGCGTCTGGTATTTCTGTGTTCGGGGATCGAGCCGGGGCGCGATGGGGTTGGTGATTTCACCCGCACACTGGCGGCCCATTGCGCAGCCCAGGGCCACGAGGTCGCCCTGGCGTCAGTGCGCGATTCCTTGTGTGAAATTGTGATCAACACAACCGAAGAGCTTCGCGCACCAGACATTTTTAGCCAACCCAGCCAAGCCCGGGAACTGGCGGCTTGGTTACATGAATTTAGCCCCGATTGGGCTTCGGTACAATTTACTCCCTTTGGTTTTCACCCCCGTGGACTTGGCGGCAAACGCGCCTCGTTTTTGCGTGAAATGATGCCACTCACAACCCGACGCCACATTATGCTGCACGAGATTTGGCTGCAACCGGGTCGCGATGGCACCCTCCGACACCGGGCACTGGGCTGGGCCCAACGGCGGAGTGTTGACGCCTGGACCGGTCCTGGCTGGCGACCGGAAGTGGTCCACACGCAGGCGCGTTTGCACCAGGCGAGACTGCGGGCGCGCGGAGCCGCGGTCGAACTGCTGCCGCTCTGCACAACTTTTACGCGGGCAAATATTTCAAAAACTGACGCGCGTTTGATAGTGGCGGCCTGGTTGCAAGCCAAAGAGCAGTCAACCGACCCGAACGCCTATTGGCTCGGGCATTTCGGGGCTTTTCATCAATCAGGCGAAGAGTTTATGAAATTTGCGCGAGAAGTGGTAAATCAACTCAAGCTACGTGGGCAACGCGCGGCGTTCCTGGCCCTGGGGCGGGCGGCGTCAGTAGCAAGCATTTTTGTCGAAGCTGCTCACCTCATTCCGGAGGCAGACTTTCGGGTGATCGGTGAGCTTTCGGCGGAAAAAGTTTCCCTGGCTATGCAGGCCTGCGATGCGGCCTTCACGAGCACGCCATGGGACATTACCGAAAAAAGCAGCGCGGTGGCGGCGTGGCGGGCACTGGATATTCCGGTGTTGGTGACGCGCGTTGGCGCCACCGATGCCAAGGTTTTATCACCATGGCCAGATCCTGGATTGATTTTAGCGACGGAGCCAAACTTTCCTCTGCCCGGAGCCGGTGAACTCATCCTCGCGCCAAAATTTCTGCACCCCGATGAAACAGCCAGGACATTTTTGTCCGCGCTGGCGTCTGCGCCCCGCTCATGAGCACCGCCTCCCCTTTGCGTGTGCTGATCGTGGCGCCCTCCCAAGGCAAATATGGTGGGTTGGAGGCCTCGGTATTTGCACTGGCAGAAAGCCTGGCGAAGGCGACAGACTTTGCACCCAAGCTTTGCTTCAAACTCGTGCAGGGCGCGGTGCTCCATGATGAATTGCGCATTCGTTGTGAGAAAATCGGCGTTCCGTTTGCCGCAGTGCCACGCGCCAGCCGGGCGTTGTGGGAAAACCTGCGTTGGGCGCAAATTGTCCATGCGCAAAATCCCTCGCCGGACATTGCCCTCGGCGCGCGAGTGCTGCGTCGGCCGCTGGTCATGACAATTATCAACCACCGCAGCAGCCAGCATTCACTGCATACCCTGATGTGGGATTTTGCGGCGCGGCAGGCAAATACCCGCTGCTACATCTCCGATTTCGTGCGACAAACCTGGGAACCCAATGGCCTCGGCGCCCATAGCCAGATTTTTCCGGCTGTTTCACAATTGCCCGATCTGCCCGTTACCTGGGAGCGCAAGGGGTTTTTCTTTATCGGTCGTTGGATTGCCAATAAAGGCCTCGAAGAACTGATCGAAGCTTACGCTACCGCCCGGCTAGACCGCCAGCAATGGCCCTTAACCCTCGCCGGGGATGGGCCGCTCCGACCGGTAGTAGAAAATTTATTAAGCCGCCACGCGCTCACCACCGTGCGCCGCCCCGGCTTTGTCACCGAAGAAGAAAAGTTCGCCTTGATGAGCGCCGCGAAATGGAACGTGGCACCCCCACACACGCAAGAAGACCTCGGTCTGACCCCGATTGAAGCGCGCCATCTGGCCGTGCCCTCCATTATCACCCGCGATGGCGGCCTGCCGGAAGCCGCCGGCCCGCAGGCGCTGGTGGCCGAACCGGGCGACAGCACCAGCTTGCGCGCCCGGCTCGAAGAAGCGGCAGCGATGCCGGAAGAGGAATATCGGCGCCGCGCGCTGGCCAGCCAGATGCAATTGCAGGAATTCCTGCGCCCAATGACTGACTATCAAACCATCTATCGCCAACTGGCCGGCCATTCCTAAATCATGGGTCAATCTGCCAATGCACCCTTCCTCGTGGTCCATCCCACCGGCAACACCTATGTCCGCAATGATTTGCAGGCTTTGCACGAGGCTGGTTGCTTGCGGAGATATTTGACGGGGTTTGGATTCAGCCATGAGAGTTTTTTGGCGCATTTCCCCGGGCCGGCGGCACTGCGCCAGGAACTCGAACGGCGCGCGTATGATTTGCCGGCGCAGTTGATTTGCGCCCGGCCCATGCGGGAGTTGGTCCGCTTACTGGCCGCTCGGGTGGGCGCGGGCTGGCTGACACGGCACGAGACAGGTTGGGCCAGCGTGGATGCGGTGTTTCAAGATTTGGATCGGGCTGGCGCGCGGGAGATTGAACGTCACGTCGGCCAACCTGGCGCGGTCCTGGCGTATGAAGATGGCGCTGAATTCACTTTTGCCGCCGCCAAAGCCGCTGGCTGTCGCAGTTATTATCACCTGCCCATCGCCTATGGGCCCTATGCGCGAAAAATCTTTACGGATGAAGCGGCCCGCCTGCCGGAATGGGCTCCGACGTTGCAGGGAGATCGCGATTCGGCGAAAAAAATGGCGCGGAAGGAGCGCGAGCTGAAATTGGCGGACGTCGTCATCTGCCCCAGCCAATTCGTCATTGATTCCTTGCCGGATGACGTTCGCCGGTCCAAGCCTTGCCATTTGGTGCCCTATGGCGCACCCACTCCACCGCCACTCCTGCCCAACGATCCACGCGACCAGTCGCCCAACCGTCCCTTGCGATTATTGTTCGCCGGTGCGTTAAGCCAGCGAAAGGGCCTGGCCGATGTTTTTGCCGCATTGCGACTGCTGGGTTGTCCACGCGATATCGAGCTAGTGTTGCTCGGCCGGGCGAATGCCCCCTGGGAATTTTATCGCGCGCAAGGAGTGCCCTTTACTTACGAACCACCACGCGCCAACGATGCCGTGCTGGCGCTGATGGCGACCTGCGACGCACTGGTCCTGCCTTCGCTGGTCGAAGGGCGCGCCATCGTGCAACTGGAGGCGCTTAGCCGGGGGCTGTTTCTGTTGGTCACACCCAACGCCGGAGGCGAAGATTTGATTACCCCGGGTGAAACTGGCTGGCTGGTGCCGGTGCGCAGTCCCGAGGCGCTGGCGGAAAAAATAACCTGGCTGCACGAACACCGGCGTGATTGGCCCGCGCTGCGGCTGGCCTGCCGCGCCCGTGCGGAAAAAGTGTCCTGGGCCGCCTACCGACGCGGCCTGCTGGCAGCGCTGGGAGGCCGGGATTTGGGTTGGAACCCAGCGGTCGCCACGTTATAGAAGATTCGTTCAGTTGCAGGGCGTTTTAATTTTTCGATCAGCCCGCCTCCCTTCCCTCAAATCCCTCCATCGCATGGCGGCCTCACCCCAAGTTAAATTACTCAAAAACCTGATCTGGTTGTACCTGATCTTGCTTTTGCTTGAAGGTGCATTGCGCAAGTGGGTGGTGCCCAGCTTGTCCACGCCGCTGACCATTATTCGCGATCCATTGGTCATTTTAATTTATATCATAGCCAATTCCTGCCGGCGGTTTCCCATGAATGGCTTTGTGATGGCCAATTTCCTGCTGGCTGCGGGGGCCTATTGCGCGAGCTTGCTCGCGCCAGATACCAATTGGGTGGTCACCTTGCTCGGCTTGCGCTGCTATTTCCTCCATCTGCCCTTGATTTTTGTGATGGAGCAAACGCTGGAAGCCGAGGACATCTGGCGCATGGGCAAATTTTTGTTTTGGTTTGCGATCCCGGAAACGATCCTTTGCGTGTTGCAGTTTTCCGAGCCGCAAAGCGCGTGGGTGAATCTATCCTTGGGCGGGCAGGTCACCCAGGGCATGTCCGGTGCACTCGACAAATTTCGCCCATCGGGCACTTTTTCTTTCACCAGCGGGGTGGCGGAATTTTATCCCATGGCGCTGGCGCTGCTGCTTGGTTTTGTGCTCACCAAGCGCAAGCTGCCGTGGTATTTGAGCATTGCGGCGGCGGTTTGCGTGGTTATTGCCATTCCCATCTCCATCAGCCGCACGAATGCGTTGACGTGCGCCTTGGTGCTCATAGTCAGTGGTGCAGCGGTCTTTGCCCTGCCGCGGGCGCCGCAGGCCCTGGTCCGCATCATTCTTTTTGTCGGTGTGGTGGTGTTGATCGCCTCGTGGTTGCCGCGTTTTGACGAAGGCGTCCAGACTTTCGGCGCCCGTTGGGATGACTCGACCGGCCAGGATGTGGCTGGCTTTCAAACCAACATTGTGGCCCGTTTCTTTACCGACTTGATCCCGCCAGTTGATATTTTATTCGATGCCCCGCTTACCGGCAAGGGCATCGGCATTGGCACGCCCATGGCCCAGGCTTATCTCAACGGCGCGCGGAATTTTACTTTGGGCGAAGGCGAGTGGCCCCGAGTATTATGGGAATTAGGCCCGGTGCTGGGCCTGGCTTACATCTTTCTGCGGATTGGCATTTGCCTGCGGATGGTGCGGATGGCTGCCGCCTCGCTGCGGCGGGAAAATGTCTGGCCGACCATCTTGAGCGTGCAGGCTTTCCTGCTGGTTTTGAATTCGCAATGGGCCCAGGCCACCACCCAGGGCTTTGCCACCTTTGGCGCAGGCCTCGCCTTTGCCGCAACGCATATGAGTGTGGCCCGGGTAAAAGTCGTGCGCCGAAAGCGGGTGCGGGCACCGCAATGGTCTGCGCCCGATGAGCCACTGACCCTTCCCGGTTCGCCATCGTGAGCGATTACCAAGTCGTCCTGCTGGGCAATTTTGCGCCAATGCGCCAGCAAAGCATGCTGCGCTTTGCCGAGATGCTGAGGTCGGGTTGGCAACGACGAGGCTTGGAGGTGTTTCTCGTGCAACCGGAGCCCTGGGCTTCCCTTCGAGTTCCAGGCAACGTGCGTAAATGGGCAGCTTACATTGATCAATACGTCCGATTTCCGCTCTGCATTGCGCAATTAGCCGCCGCGCAAGGCTGGCAACCGACGCGGCCCACCGTGTTTCATATCTGCGACCATTCGAATTCGATTTACCTGCGCGGGCTGCGGGGTCGTCACGTGGTGCTGACGTGCCATGACCTGCTTGCCGTGCGCGGCGCCAGGGGTGAGGCAACCTACTGCCCGGCCTCGTCCACTGGTCGAATTTTGCAAAAAATCATTCTCGCCTACTTGCGCCGCGTGCCCTGGGTGGCCTGTGACTCCCAAGCTACCTGCGCCGATTTCCGCCGCTTGACCGGGCGCAATGATGATGCCCAGGTCGTTACCATTCCGCTAGCCCTCAATGCGCCATTTGCGCCCGTGCCAAAATCCGAGTTGGCCAAACATTTGGTGAAATTCCCCGGTTTGCTCGACAAACCGTTTATTCTTCATGTCGGTTCTGGTTTGCCCCGTAAAAATCGTACTGGAGTGCTGCGTTCGTTCGCGCTGGCGCAGATGCGCTGGCCGGGACGCCTGGTCTTTGCCGGTGAGCCACTTAACGAATCGGAGAAAAATGTTCTGCAAGATCTAAAGCTGCCAGCCGGTGACATAATCGAGGCCACCGAAGTTTCACACGAAGAACTGGCGGCGCTTTACTCTGGTGCCCACGCAATGATTTTCCCCAGCTATTCCGAGGGTTACGGCTGGCCGGTGTTGGAAGCGCAGGCTTGCGGTTGCCCGGTGCTTTGCAGCAATGTCACCTCGCTGCCCGAAATCGCCGGTCCTTCGGCGATGCTCTTTGCGCCGGATGATGCCCGGGGGCTTGCCGACGCCATGGTCGCGCTGAGCGACCCAACGCTGCGAGCTGCCCAAGTCACCGCCGGACTCGCTAACGTAGCCTCGTTCAGCGAAGCTCGGATGTTCGACGCTTACACCCAACTTTATCAACGCGCCCTTGCATGAATTCCCGCTCGCGCTTCCTTCTCGCCACTCTCCTGGCGCCGCTGCCCTGGTTTTTAAAACGACCCTTGATGCAATCGCTGCTTGGCTATCGCCTGCATCCGTTGTCTCGGATCGGACTATCCATCATTGCCGCGCAAGAAGTCGAACTCGGCGAAGGCACGCGCATCGGCAACCTAAATGTCGTGCGCGGACTTTCCCGTCTGGAACTTGGTCCCCACGCCATTATCGCGCAATTAAATTGGATCACGGGCTTTCCCGCCGGACCATCCCGCCACTTCGCGCATCAACCGGAACGCAAGCCCACGTTGCTGCTCGGCGCGCACAGTGCCATCACCAGCCGCCACTTGCTCGATTGCACAAACCGCATCACCATCGGCCCCTTCACCACCATCGCCGGTTTCCGCTCGCAAATCCTGACCCACAGTATTGACCTGGCCGTCAACCGGCAATCTTCCGCCGAAGTGAAAATCGGCGCGTATTGTTTTACCGGAACAGGTTGCATTGTATTACCCGGGGCCAGCCTGCCGGATTATTCCGTCCTCGGCGCAGGCGCGGTACTGAACGAAGCCATGACGGAAAGCCACACGCTTTATGCCGGCGTACCGGCCCGCGCAGTGAAGAAATTGCCGACCGATACCGGTTATTTCACCCGCCAGCGCGGTTTTGTGGAGTGAGAATTTTGCGCGACACCTCATGCGCATCTTGAAGACCGTGCACTCGATGAATCCCGCTGGCGGCGGAGTGGCCACCGCCGTGGATGCGTTGAGCCGCGCGGAAATTGCGCTGGGCCATACCGTGGAAATCGCCTGCCTTGATGAGCCCGCTTCACCGTGGCTGGCGAATCTTCCCTATAAAGTTCACGCGTTCAAGCCACCTTTTTTTCGCAGCTATGGCTGGTGCCCCGCCTTTGCGCAGTGGCTGCAGGCGAACATTAGTCACTACGATGTCGCGACGGTTGAGGGTTTGTGGCAATATCACGGCCCAGCCGTTTGGCAGGCAACCCGCGCCGCGCCGGTGCCCTACGTAGTTTATCCCCACGGCATGCTGGATCCCTGGTTTCAACACGCCTACCCGCGC
>Ga0206854_1056_pt1 | contig 34421 bp, 38 predicted proteins | sample Alteio_BWOrgCont_50_FD_152870 | JGI IMG/M metagenome (GOLD analysis project Ga0206854, IMG submission 152870) | Enriched cells from forest soil in Barre Woods Harvard Forest LTER site, Petersham, Massachusetts, United States -... | ecosystem: Environmental > Terrestrial > Soil > Temperate forest >...
TGTCGCCGAGGCGATAGATGCCGCCGCCGGAGAGCATGAGAAGGCCGTGCTCCATGTAATGAATTTCAACTTGCGAGAGCGAAGCACCGGGTGCATATTCCATGGTGTTGCAGGCGAAGTCGTAGGCGAGAGAGGCGGGCAGGAGTGAGCGGACCTGAAGGGCTTTGTCGCCATTGAGCGGTGTTGATGGGAGATCCTGTTCGCGGCCGATGAGGAATTCGGGGTTGGCTTCGGATTCGAGGGGGAGGAATGGCTTATCGATAACGACGACGCGCGACTTGGTAATTGCAGTGAGTGTGTGTGGATGGCCGGTGGGCAGATACGCGTAACTGCCGAAGGAAAGTTTGTGCGGCTTTTTGCTGGAGGGTTCGGTGAGGGTGAGTTTGCCGTCGAGGACGAAGAGAAGACGCTGCGTGGGGCCGTCGGTGAGTTTGCCGCGGGCGTCGAGCTCGACGGTCATCATAGTGAAGGCCGCGCCGGCTTGCGGAGCGACGTGCACGATGGCCATGCCGCCGGTGAGACCGGGTAGCGGCGTGCGGATGAAGGTGTCCGGAGTGAGCAGAAGGTGGTCGCGGCGATTAGCGCTGCGGGTTTGGCCGAGTGAATGCATAGAGGGAGATTCTAAAGGAATGCGGCGATCATTGCGGCAGCAATGGCAGCGCGGCTGCATAGACTTCGTCGGCGTGGATGGCGGTCATGCAGGGGTCGGCGGCGCGAACGCAGGTGATTTGCGTGCAGGGATGGCAGGGATAGTTCTCGACATGATGGAAGAAACGGCTGCCATGACTGAGCGGATGCCAGACGGAGGATTCGCCGGGGCCGAAGAGCGCGATGACGGGAATGTTCATCAGAGTGGCGGCGTTCATGGGGCCGGAGTCGAGGCCGATGAAGAGATTGACGGAGGCGATGGTGCGGAGCAGGCCGTCGAAATTTGTGGAGACGACTTCGAGCGGCGAGGGCAGCAGGGAGTTGATCTCGTCGCAGAGAGCGAGCTCGCCGGGGCCGGCGATGAGGAACAGATGCATGTTCGGATGCTGGAGCAGGCGAGTGATGAGAGCGGCCCAGCGTGTGGGATCCCATCGTTTGTAAAGCCAGCCTGCGCCGGGGTGGATGGCGATGGTGAAGGTTTCTGAGGTGGTGCGAGGAACGTTGAGCGCGGGCAAATGCAGCGGCGGCGCAGAGCCGAGTAGAGGAGTCAGTGCGTTGAGGTTGGTGAGGTAGCGATGCTTCTCTGCGATGTCCGCGAGCGGATCGCTGAGCAAGAGTCCGCGCAGGCAGAGGTTGGAGTGGACGTAGGTGGTGTAGCCGATGCGCTGCGGGCTGCCGGCGGCAAGCATGAGAAGCTGGCTGCGAATGTCGCCGCGAACATCGATGGCAATGTCGGGACGGAGCGAGCGAGCACGACGGCAACTGCGCAGCACTGCGATCCAGTGAGAGAGACTGCCGCGTTTGCTGCCGTGGCTCGACCAGGGAAATGGTGCGGTGAGGATGAGGTGAACGCCAGCGTCATTGGCATAGACGGCTGCATTGCGGTCGTGGCACCAGATGACGATCTTTGCGCCGGGGAAGCGTTCGAGCAGAGGATCGAAGAGGACGGCGAGCGAAAGAACGTCGCCCATCTGGAAGGGCTCGATGAGAAGGATGAGTGGAGGTTGCGATGCGGGCGTGGGCTTGCGCAGCAAAATGCGCTTGAAGATGTCCGCGAAGCGTTCGAGAGCGCGGGCGAGGCGGATTTTTCGCTGGGAATATTGAAGCAAGTGCAGATCTCCGCTGTATCCGGCAGCGTATCACCCGGATGTCATGCTTTTATCTGTGCGGGTGCAGATGCAGCAGGAAATTGATGACGGTGGCGAGTGCAGCTTCGATGTCCTGCTCGCGAACAGTTTCATCGGGATGATGGCTGAGGCCGCCGGGCGAGCGCACGAAGAGCATCGTTGTGGGAATGTATGGCGCGAGGATCATGGCGTCGTGTCCGGCGCCGGAGAACATGGAGTGGGTGGCGAATCCGGCACGACCTGCGGCCTGATGCAGATGTTGCGCGAGCGCGTGATCCATAGGCACGGCTTTCTGCTCGGACTGTAGGCGCGCATGCACGGTGACTCCGCGCAGAGCGCCGGCAGCTTCAGCCTTGGTGAGCAGATGCGCAACGGCGGCGTGGCGGGATTCGTCGCGCGGATGACGGACGTCGAGCGTGGCGATAACTTTTCCGGGAACGATGTTCATGGCTCCAGGAAAAGTTTCGACACGGCCAACGGTGGCGACGAGCTGCGTGTAGCTGGCGGCGTAGCGCTCGACTTCGACGATCCATTGCGCAGCGGCGGCGAGAGCATCGTGACGCAGCGACATGGGCGTGGTGCCGGCGTGATTGGCCTGGCCTTCGAAGGTAAGTTGAAAACGCGATTGACCGACGATGGCTTCGACGACGGCAAGCGATGCGTCGTCGGCTTCGAGTACGGGACCTTGCTCGATGTGGACTTCAAGCGCGGCGAAACAGTTTGCAGGCAGCGCGCAGGTTTCTGCGATGCAATCAGGATCAAGGCCGAAGTTGCGGATGGCTTGCGCAAGAGTGATTCCTTCGGAGTCAGTGCGAGCGAGATGCTCGGGCGTCAGCTGTCCGGTTGCGGCGAGCGAAGAAAGAAATGGGAAGCTGAAGCGCACGCCTTCTTCTTCAGAGAAGGCGACGATCTCAATGTTGAAGGGCAGCGGCGTATTGTGCAGCTCTTCGATAGCGGCGAGCGCGAGGATGACACCGAGGGGACCGTCGAAGGGGCCGGCGTTGGGCACGGTATCGATGTGCGAGAAGAGCAGCAGCGTGGGTGCGTTGGCATGAGCGCTGCGGCGCACGGCGCGAAGACTGCCGGTATCGTCGGTGCGGGTTTCAAGGCCGGCTTGGCGCATCCACCAGAGGAGCAAAGTGTGGGCGTCGCGCGTGGCGGGGGAGAGAAATAGGCGCGTGGTTTCGCCGGGGACGTCAGAGATGCGAGCCAGCTCGCGGCAGCGGTCGATGATTTTGGCGGCACGGGTCATGCGAGTTGTTAGGTGTTAGTTCTTAGTTGTTAGCAAAAGCAAAAGCAAAAGCAAAAGCAAAAGCAAAAGCAAAAGCAAAAGCAAAAGCAAAAGCAAAAGCAGATTCCCTTCGGGAATGACAACAAGAAAAGCAAATACTAAAGCAGATACGTTAGGCCCGGGTAATCGTGGCTTCGATGGTGCCGTGCGGCTCGTCGGTGGGGACGAAGATGTGGTTGGGGTTGGTCTGGCCGAAGCGGGAGAGATCGACGAGCAGGTTGTGCTTGTTGGGCATGAGCATGTAAATCTCGGCGATGATGTCGGTGTGCGCGAGGGCGGCCTCGCCCATGGCGAAAAGCGTTTGCTGCACGGAGAGCGAATCGTGTTTGGCGAAAGTGGTGATGAGAGTGTCGCGCAGGTGGGTGCGGACTTTGTTGAAGTCGATGCCGGCTTCGATGGCGGCGGAAGTGTAGGGCCACTCGGCTTTGAGCGCGGTGGCGAAGAGGCGGTCGGTGGTTTCAGGCAGCGTGGTGAGCGATTCCTTGATGTAGCCGACGAAGCCGGACTGTGCGGTCTTCATGATGGTGAGGCGGTCGAGGCCGGAGGCGATGGAGACTTCGCCGGTTTGCGATTTAGAGATGCGCGTGGTCTGGCGTTCGTCCGAGCCGCGCATGAAGCCGGTAGGAAAGGGCCGGCCATCGATGGTGAGGCGCTTCCAGAGAGTGGATTCGATGATGACTTCAGCGGAGGCGACCTGCGGGTTGCGGGGAAGAATGTAGTCGATGAGGTCAAGAGCGTAGGCCTCCATACTGTCCGCAGTGGATTCGCGCGCGACGAAGTAGACGGTGTTCTTCATGGTGTCGGTGGCGAGAATTTTGGAGTTGTCGCCGACGGTGTGCGCGGATTCGAAATCACCGGTGAGAAGAATCTGTACGGTCCACTCATCTATATCGTGATGAGCTTCGCGGTCATGATGCGCCGCGTGTTTCGTCACGCGCATTAAGCGGACGCGCGATTTGCCATAACGGTTGCTGGCGAGTTTTGCAGGCATGAGTAAATCCTAAGGAGTAGTGAGTAAGGAGTAAGGAGTAGAAATTTTTGTCCTAACTACCGCGATATGTGGTGTAGCCGTTCGCCGTGAGCAGCAGCGGAATGTGGAAGTGCTGCCTGGGATCTTTTACGTCGAAGACAATTTCAACGAATGGGTAAAGGCCGGTGAGTTTCTGCGCGGCGAAGTACTCGGCCGTAGCGAAACGAAGCTTGTAGGTTGCGGCTTCGAGCGGCGAATCGGCGAGGAGGGTTTTGCAGCGGCCGTCGGAGTCGGTTTCGCCGCGGCCAATCTCCTGCCATGCGCCATCCTGCATTTGCGAGAGGACTATGCCGACGGAGGCAGCGGGGCGGCCGAGAGCGGTGTCGAGGATGTGAGTGGAGAGTCCCATAGAGCAGAGTGTAGAGGATTGAGTGTAGAGCGTTGAAGCTCAGATGGCTACAGTGAGCCATTTGCGCAGGCGGATCTGCGTGATCTGGCGCTGCTGCTCGGCGGCTTCTCGGAGTTCGGTGGCGGGGTCGTTGGACATGCGCTGGTTAAGGATGGCGAGCATCTCAGCGGCGGATTTGCCGGTGGCGCAGACGATAAAGATGCGGCCGAATTTTTCTTCATAGGCACGATTGGCGGCGGCGAGAGCGGCTTTGGCTTGAGCGTCAACAGCGGATTGTTCGCCGGCTGACCACTGGAGGCTAGTAGCTGTGGCGGATTTTGCGTGATGCTCGCCGATGCGGGGGTGTGAGTCGAAGGCCTGCTGCCAGGCATTTTCCGGTAATGAGCGCCAGATGATGTCGGCGGTGCAGGTGAGGGCGAAAGGCGAGTCAAAAGGACGAAGGGCCGCAAGCTGCTCAGCCCAGGCGCGCGAGCCGTTGCAGGGGAGGATGGCGTCAGCGGCGGCTTGCGGGTCCAGGGAGTTCCAAACTTCGAGAATTGCAGCGGTATCAGCCATGTAGAGAAGCAGATTCCCTTCGGGAATGACAACAAGAAAAACAAAAGCAAGAACAAGAACAAGAACAAAAGCAAAGACAAGAGCAATCGGATTCAGTTTCGAGTTTCGAGTTTCGAGTTTCGAGTTTCGAGGGCCGAGTTTTCAGTTAAGCAAAGGCAAAAACTTTGAACGCAAAGTACGCGATGTTTAAAGACAAGGTACGCGAAGGAAGTCGCGATGCGCTATGAGTTGGGGGAATGGGTGAGTGGATATTCGCGGCCGTGGGGTGGAGCGGGGAAGATGGGTTGGCCGTTGCGCTGATCGAAGACGCGCTGGCCGCGCAGCCAGGTGGAGTGCACAATGCCGCGCAGGCGCTCGCCCATGTAGGGAGAAATTTTGTGGCGATAGTGCAGGCGATCGGGTGTGACGGTGAAGTCTGCGTTAGGATCGAAGGCGACGAGGTTGGCGTGCTTGCCGGGTTCGATGGAGCCGACGAAGGTGCTGAGGCCGGCGAGTTTTGCAGGCGCCGCGGAGGTCCACTGAATTAATTGCGAGAGGGTAAGGTTGCGGTGGGCGCACTCGGTCCAAAGCACAGGCAGCGCGGTGGAGAGCGAGGCGATGCCGCCCCAGGCTTCGTCGAAGCGGCCGGGTTCTTTTCCGTGGGCCGCACCGGGCTCGATGGGATCGAGGCGCTTCATGTGTGGCGGACAGGGCGAGTGGTCGGTAGCGATGAGGTCGATGGTGCCGTCGGTGAGAGCGGACCAGAGTTGTTCGCGGTTGGCGGCGGAGCGGATGGGCGGAGCGCACTTGAAGAGCGTTGCGCCGTCGGGAATTTCTTCCGCGCAACAGTGCAGATAATGCGGACAGGTTTCGACGGTGAGCGGCAGGCCTTCGGCTTTGGCGGCGCGAATCATCGGCAAGGCTTGCGCGGTTGCGAGGTGCACGATGTGCAGATGGAAGTGGTGTCGGCGGCAGAGATCGATCAACAACGCGATGGCTTCGAGCTCGGCTTGATCGGGGCGCGAGGCGAGCCAGGTGGAGTAGCTGCGCCAGTCTGCATCGCTTGCATTGAGGCGATCAACTGCGGCATTGATGGAGGGTTCGAGCTCCGCATGCACGAGCAGAGGCAGGCCGGTGCGCGCAAGGTGCGGCGCGGCGAGCTCGAGGTTGATGCGATCGATGGCGGTGAAGCCGTCGCAGCCGGGATAGATGAGAAAACTTTTGAAGCCGGCGACACCGGCGAGCGCGAGCGGTTCGAGCTCGTGCTGATTGCCATCGACACATCCGCCCCAGAGAGCGTAGTCGATGGTGCATTGAGTGCGGGCGGCTTCGCGCTTGAGCTCGAGCGCGGCGACGTTGGTGGTCTCGGGGAGGCAGTTGAGCGGCATGTCGACGACAGTGGTGAAGCCGCCGGCAGCGGCGGCGCGGGTGGCGGTGGCAAAGCCTTCCCACTCGGTGCGGCCGGGTTCGTTGATGTGGGTGTGCGCGTCGACGAGGCCGGGAAGGAGCGCGAGGTTGCCGAGGTCTTCTGTGGGGAGATGTGAGATATGAGATGCGAGATGTGTGTTCGGATGCACGCCGGTGATGATGCCGTCTTCGATGACGACGGTGGCATCGATTTCTCCTTGGGGAGTGACTACGCGGCGCGAGCGCAGAGCATGTACCATAAAATTGATTCTAGACAGTAAACAGTAGGGAGTAGACAGTAAAGGCGTTGATTGATGATGCAGGGTAATCCAGAATTTATGCGGCGAGCGATTGAGCTGGCCACTGAAAATGTGACCAGTGGGCGCGGCGGACCGTTTGGCGCGGTCGTGGTGAAGGATGGCAAGGTGATTGCAACCGGCGCCAACCAGGTGACCACGATCAACGACCCGACAGCTCATGCTGAAGTGGTGGCGCTGCGCAATGCGTGCCAGGAGCTGGGGACGTTCAAGCTGGATGGGTGCGAACTTTATACGAGCTGCGAGCCGTGCCCGATGTGCCTGGCAGCGATTTACTGGGCGCGATGCAGTGCGATCTATTTCGGAGCGAGCGCGGCGGATGCAACGAATGCCGGTTTCGACGATCAGTTTCTTTACGACGAACTAAAAAAGCCGATGAGCGGGCGCACCATGCCGATGGCGAACTTGTGTGAGCAGGAGGCGCAGAAGGCGTTTGCGGCGTGGAATGCGAGTACGGACAAGGTGGAATATTAATGCTGCGAATTGGACTGCTGGGGTTCGGGACAGTGGGCAGCTCGTTTGCTGAAGTGCTGGCAGCGAGCGGCGCTGATGCGCGCATTACGCATGTATTCAATCGCGGTGTTGTGCGCAAGAAGACGCATGAGCGCGCCAAATTTGTTCCCGCGGATGCGAAGTGGACAGAGCGCGTGGAAGATGTGCTTGCAGCAGCCGACGTGGATTGTGTCGTGGAGTTGATGGGTGGGCTGGATCCGGCGGAAGGCTGGTTGCGAGCTGCGCTTTCAAGCGGCAAGCATGTGGTGACGGCGAACAAGCAGTTGATTGCGTATCGCGGCGGAGAGCTGTTTGAGCTGGCGGCGAAGCACAATGTGCAATTGCTTTATGGAGCAGCGGTGGCAGGTGGTGTACCGGTGATTCCGGGCGTGTCGCAGGGATTGAGCGGCGACCAGATTCGGCGAGTGAGCGGGATTGTGAACGGCACGTGCAATTTCATTCTCAGCTCGATGGAGTCGGGAGCGGAGTATGCAACGGTGCTGAAGGAGGCGCAGCGGCTGGGTTATGCCGAGGCGAACCCAGCCGCGGATGTCGATGGGCTGGATGCGCGGGCCAAGCTTTGCATTCTGGCGCGGCTGGCGCTGCGCGCGGAGATTTCTCCGGATGATGTTCCGGCGCAGAGCATTGCGCAGGTGAGTGCGATCGATTTTGCCTATGCGAAGGAACTTGATTGCACGATCCGGCAAGTGAGCCGCGCGGAAGTGGAAGATGGAGCGGTGCAGGCGCGCGTGGGACCGATGCTGGTGCCGAAAATTTCTCCGATTGCGTGGTCGCACGGAACGCAGAATATGGTGGTGACGAGCGGGCGATTCGGCGGCGATGTGGTGTTCAGCGGCCACGGTGCGGGCGGACATCCTACGGCGGTTGCGGTGATGAGCGATGTGCGCGCGGTTTCGCTGCGCAGTATTAAGGTGCGGCTGCCGGCGAAGAAGATGGCGGTGAGCGGCGATTGCATTGCGCCGCACTATCTGCGTTTTGTGGTGAGCGACCGGCCGGGGATAGTGGCGTCGATTGCAGGAGCACTGGCGAAGTATGGCGTGAATATCGATTCGCTGCTGCAGCACCGTGGACACACAGCGGCTCGTCTGCCGTTTGTGATTACGACAGAACCCTGCAGGATTTCGACAGTAGTGGATGCGGTTCAGGAAATGGGGACGCTTCCGTTCATGGTGGAAACGCCGCTGTGTTTGCAGATCCTGGTAGTGGACGATCCGGAGACGGACTAGAACCTGCGCGCAATGCCGGTGGTCAGGATCCACGGCGTCAAGCCATTGGGCTTAAAGGCTGGCCATCCCTGATATTCAAAATCCATAATTTGTACATTGAGGTGCTCGTTGAGCCTGTATTCCAGGCCTCCGCCGGCGGCAAACACCTCATACCCGTTGGTGCCGGGTGAGGGTTTGAGACCGGTTTTCGGTTGGAATATGCCGACTCCTACCAGAGCCTTGATGTAGGGATGGAAGCGATATCTGGCGATACCGTAACGTGCTCCGACCATGTAGCTACTTTCCCCGACGAACTGCGGCGTAAATATCGACATGAAGTGAGCTTCGACGATCATGCCGCTGTGCTCATTGATGTCATAGGAGGCATAGCCGGTGAAGCCCTTGACATACGGCAACGTGTAATCAGGGGGGCCGAAGCTGAAGCCGGCTCCAACCTGCCACACTCCGGCACCTGCTGCCGGCAGGGCCTGGCCCAAAACAGGAAGACATACGAAGGCAAGAATGCCAGAGCCCAACAAAGTGCGAAACATGAGTAATGTCCTCAACAGCGCAAGTCGTGCAAAGTGAAAAATCTTGATTGCAATCGGGGCTTGGCTTCATATTTCCCGAAGCGGGATATATGGTCGGCTTTAAGTCCCTTTATGGAACTTAAGCTTAGTCGAGGTAATGTGACTTTCTACAACTTTTGGGGGAGAAAAATTACTTTGCGCACGTTACCAAAGTACCGTGAAATGCGGGTTTTCAATACTTTGGCAGTGACGGATCGACCTTATCGGCCCAGGCAAGAATGCCGCCGGCAAGGTTGATGGTGTGCGTGAAGCCAGCGTCGCGCATGAGCAGCGCGGCTTTCTGGCTGCGCGCTCCGCTACGGCATTGCAGCACGATCTCCGCATCTTTCGGAACGGGAATTTCGCTGAGACGGTCAGGGAGCTGGCCGAGCGGAATCTGCGGGACGCCGAGATTGCAGATGGCGTACTCGTGCGGCTCGCGCACGTCGAGAACGAAGGGCGCGGTACCGGCGTCCATACGCGCCTTGAGCTGCTCGACTGTCATTTGCGGAATTCCGTCCTGCATGGATGCATCTCCTACAGCTGCGTGTTGCGCGACTTCGAGTGGGCCAACCTCTTTCGGCTTTTCAATGCCGCAGAACTGATCGTAGTCGATGAGCTCTTTGATCTCGTGCGTGCCGCACATGGGGCAGTCGGGATTTTTGCGCAGCTTGAGAGTGCGGAATGACATGGCGAGTGAGTCGACGAGAAGCAGACGGCCGATGAGCGGTTCGCCGATGCCGAGAATGAGCTTGATGACTTCTGTGGCCTGGATGACGCCGACGAGGCCAGGCAGAATGCCGAGCACGCCGCCTTCCGCGCAGGAAGGAACGAGGCCCGGAGGTGGCGGTTCGGGATAGAGGCAGCGATAGCACGGGCCCTGCTCGGTGGCGAAGACGCTGGCCTGGCCTTCGAAGCGGAAGATGCTGCCGTAGGCGTTGGGCTTGCCGGTGAGCACGCAGGCGTCGTTGACGAGATAGCGGGTCTGGAAATTGTCGGTGCCGTCGGCGATGACGTCGTAGTCCTTGAAGATTTCGAGCGCATTGGCCGAGGTCAGCATCGTGTTGTGCTTAACGATGTTGACGTTCTTGTTGAGGCCCTTGAGAGTTTGCTCGGCGGAGTCGACTTTGAGCTTGCCGACGGTGGCCTGCGAGTGGATGACCTGGCGCTGCAGATTGGATTCGTCGACGACATCGAAATCCACCAGACCGATGGTGCCCACGCCTGCGGCGGTGAGATAGAGCGCGAGCGGCGCACCGAGGCCGCCGGTGCCGACGCAAAGAACGCGCGCGGCCTTGAGTTTCTGTTGGCCCTCCATGCCGACCTCGGGCAGGATGAGGTGGCGGGAGTAGCGGGCGATCTCTTCGTTGGAGAGCTTGGGGAGAGCGGCGGTTTCGGGTTCGAGGGTAGTGGGCATGGCGGTCCTTATAGTGTAGCGGCGCTACTCCCACATCTCAAAAAGCGAGATACAGGGCACGCTCACCTGCAGTGAGTGGGCATCGTGCTATCCCACCCATGACGATGAAGCTGTCATGGATGGGGCACCCAGAGAGTGCGGCCTATCAGAGCAGATGCTCCGCAGTGGTGGTGCGATTCGGATGCAGGATTTTGGGGGTCGTTCTCGCGGTTAGCGACAACAACAGGCAGCGGGACAACAGCCGCCGGCGATGGAGGGGATGATGGTCAGCTCGTCGGTTGTGGAGACAGTGGTGGCGTCGCCGGCGGGGAGATAGCGGACGTCCTCGTCATTGAGATAGATGTTGACGAAGGAACGCAACTTGCCCTCGGGCGAATACAGATGCGCCTGCATGGCTGGGAATTTCGCGGTGAGAGCAGCGAGGGATTCGGCCACAGTGGCGCCGTCGACTGAGACAGTTTCCTGCTTTTCAGTGAAGGCGCGCAGCGGAGTTGGGATATGAATCTGCATTGTGTCTATTCTACGAGATGCGAGAGATGAGATGTGAGATGCAAAAACCAACAACAAAGCAAACGCGGCGGCGCGATGGACGCAGAGGAGCGCAACCTACTAGGCGTCGATAGCCTTCTCTGACTGTTTGGCAGCGGCATAGGAACCTGTGGGCTCGCGGAACGGCTCAACCGCAATGCGCTCATAACGTATTTCGAGAACTTTCAGTTGCTCTTTGCCGCCTGGTGCTTCGAGAACGACGGTATCGCCCTCAGCCGACCGCATTAACGCGCGTCCCAGCGGGGATGCCCAACTGATATGGTTGCGGTCGAGATCGACTTCGTCCGTGCCTACGATGCTTACTTCTCGCTCCACTCCCGCAGTGTTGGCATAAAGCACCGTCGCACCGAAGAATGCCTTCGCTTCCTGCAGCTTCGATCTTGGAGCCTCGGGATCTACTACTTCTGCTGCTTCCATTCGTTTTGAAAGAAAGCGAATCCTGCCATCGATCTGCCGCAGGCGTCGCTTGGCGTACTGGTAGTCTGCGTTTTCACTGCGATCGCCATTGCCGGCAGCCCATGCCACTACTTCCGCCACGGCCGGGCGATCCTTGGTGAGCAGAAAGTGGTACTCCTCTTTCAAGCGCTGAAGGCCGCCGGGCGTGATGTAGTTTTTGCCGTGGGCCGCTGCGGGCTCTTCTGCTTTCGGTCTTCTGGTAAAGCCTTTTCGCATTTGAGTTCAGTTAGGATCTCGGCCGGGAAGCGGCTTTTCGTGAGATTGAGTTCCAGTTTAGCCGACCGGCAATCGTCAAGAAGAAAGGCAAAATCTTTGAACGCGAAGGCCGCAAAGGTATCGCGAAGGTCGCAAAGGGAAGCTAAGCGATTTCGATGGGTTGGTTGGCGAAGGCCTTGTCTTCTTCGGTTGTGCCGGTGAGGAGGAAGCTGTTGGTGATGGTGGCTTCGCCGGTTTGCTTGTCGCCATCGACCGCAGTGATGACATAGGCGCAGCCGAACCAGTGGGCTTCGTTGAAATCCGTGACGGACCATTGCGCGGGGTGGTCGGGGTGCGAGTGGTAGAAGCCGACGATGTCGAGGCCCTGCTTGCGGCCTTCGCGCTGTGCGGCGATTAATTCCTGCGGCGCGATGTGATAGCGATTGTGTGCGGAGTCGGTGCGGGTGTTGCCGGCGCGGAGGATTTGGTGGACGTGCAAGCCGTCGTCCGAGGATTTGCCGAGCAGGATGCCGCAGCATTCGTGCGGATAGGTTTCTTCGCCGTGGGCGCGGAGCTGGTCATAGAGAAGTTTGGGGATTTTGAGAGACATATTCGTGGTTGAAAGGTACAGCCGTTCGTGGTGAAACAGAAACCCTCGGGGTCCTTCGACTCGCTAGCGCTCGCTCAGGATGACAGATCAAAAAGAAATTGCTTCGCTCAGGATGACGCCTTTATAAGGCGTGTCCTTGATAGAAGCTCAATAGCCGGTCTGCTCGGCGACGAATTCTCCGTCAACCTTGACGCGACAGGTTTGCGGACGCAGGCCAGCGAAGAGTAATGGACGCGTCTTCTCGATAAAGATGCGATGACCAACAGCGTTGATCATCCATGACCGAGTGAGCTGAAGGCCGAACCAGTTCAAGGGGTTCCACGGGTTTTGGATCGTGATCGTTTTCCCATCAACTTCCAATGAGAGCCGGCCTGTAAACCAGCTGCGGTTCAGAACTGCGGGCTTGCCATCGATACTAAATGTGAGCTGCATGCGCACCTCGCGTGATGAGTTTGGCGTTGAGCTCGAGGTCGGCGGCGATGGGGTCGCTCCAGAAGCGTTCGGAGAGATATTTGTCGGCGCTGTCGCAGAGAATGGTGACGATGACGGCTTCGCGGCCGGCAGCGGCTTCTTCTTCGGCGATCTGCAGTGCGGCGGTGACGGAGGCGGCAGCGGAGACTCCGATGAGCAGGCCCTGGTTGCGGCCAAGCCATTTGGCCATGGCATAGGCGCGCTCGGTGGCCATGTCGATGTTGGCGTCGGCGAGTGTGGGGTCGTAGATGGGTGGAACGATGGCGGTCGCCATGTGCTTGAGCCCTTCAAGGCCGTTGAAGGGCGAATCCGGCTGCATGGAGATGCAGCGAATTTTTGGATTGAGCTCGCGCAGGCGGCGCGTGGTGCCCATGAAAGTGCCGCTGGTGCCGAGGGCAGCGACGAAGTGGGTGACTGCGCCTTCGGTCTGCTCCCAGATTTCGTTGGCGGTGCCGTGATAGTGGGCGAGCCAGTTGTTGTCGTTGCCGTACTGGTTGGCGTAGAAGAATTTTTCGGGTTGCTCGGCGGCGAGTTTGCGCGCGAGACGGATGGCGCCGTCGGAGCCGTCGGCGGGGTCAGTCCAATTTACGTTCGCGCCGTAGGCGGAGAGAATGCGTTTGCGCTCGACGGAAACGTTGGAGGGCATGCACAGTGTGACCGGGAAGCCCATAGCCGCACCGAGCATGGCATAGGCGATGCCGGTGTTGCCGCTGGTGGCGTCTAGCAGATGCTTGCCGTGACCAAGCTCGCCGGACTTGAAGGCGGCCTTGACGATGTTGGAGCCGGCGCGGTCTTTGACGCTGCCGCCGGGATTGAGCCACTCGGCTTTGCCGAGGATCTGGATGGCTCCGGGGCGATGCGCGTTGAGCTGGGCTGTCAATTGATCAAGGCGGATGAGCGGCGTGTTGCCGATGCGTTCGAGGAGCGTGGTGCCTAGCGATTTTTGTGGTGCGGCGATCATTCGGAGCTCATTCCGGCGGCGTAGATTGAGTGTCGTACGCCGATGTGCGACAGTTAAATCTAAGTTTAGTCTTAATTACCAAGAAATTATCTTAAGTGCATTTAGAGAAGACAGCTCATGGCAAAGACGAAAGCAGTTCCCAGCTTCGATGAAGTGTTGTCAAAGCTTGGCAACGAAAGATTTGATGTTGCTGCGGCGAGCGAAGGTGCAAACCGTTCGGCGGGCGCGTACCGTGTGAGCAAATACGGCGCGGCGGCGGAGATTGCTCCGGGTGAAAAGGGTGCGGCGGTGCAGTTGCTGGCTAAGCCGGGCTGGCTGCTGGGCGGCGAGATTGCGCGGCTGGTCGACCGCGGCTACCAGAAATTTGTGAAGACTTCGCGGCTGGAGGTTCCGGCGACGGCTGACATGCTGCGTGGGATTCACAAGTTTGAAGAAGAGTTGAACGAAGCCGCCGGCGTACTGACGCTTTACAACGAAGCGATGGGGACGACCAGCGACAAATATTTGTACGACCGGGTGGCCGGACGGGAGTAGTCAAGCGAGACAATGAATCCTGTAACGCGAGTAAAGCTGATAAAGGTAGTTCGGTATGTGACGATGTTCCCCTTTGCGCTGCTCTGCGGTTATTGGCTCATCTTCCTTGGATACACATTATTTAACTTCGTAGAAGGCGGTCCCCGTGCTGTCGCAGGATGGTATTGGCATATAAGCACCGAAGGGTGCTGGGAATGCATAACGAAGCCATGGAGTTTGCAGACCTTCCTTCTGAAGCAGCTGCTGCTTGCAGTTATTACTGCCCTGCTGTGGTTTTTTGTGAGACGGAAAGTGATTATGCAGGAAAAGCTTGCTTAGCGCTTGCGCGGCTGAGTGCGCTGCCACTCGCGGTAGGCTTCGCTCTTGCTGAGGCCGCGTGATTTTGCCGCTTGCTTGAGTGCGTCTTTTTCACTGAGGCCGGATTTGATAAGTGCAGCGACTTCTGCGCCGAGCGTGGCGTGCACGGCTTCTCCAATGGGATGAAGTGCGAGTGTGGGCGTGCCATCTAGAAGAAGAACCATTTCTCCGCGAATGCTGGGGCGTGATTGCAGAGCTGCGAGGACTTCGCCGGCAGTGCCGCGCAGGAATTCTTCATGCAGCTTGGTGAGCTCGCGTGCGAGAGAGACACGGTGCGCTGCGCCGAAGGTAGCAACAACATCTTCGAGTGCGCCGACGATGCGATGCGGCGTTTCGTAGAAGATGTGGGTGCTGGGCTCGGAATGCGGCAGAGCGTCGCGCAGGGCTTCGAGCACGGTGCGGCGCGCGCCTTCTTTGGAGGGAAGAAATCCGTGGAAGGCGAAATGCTCGGAAGGCAAACCGCTGGCGACCAGAGCAGTGATGGCAGCGTTGGCTCCGGGAATTGCGAAGACAGCGACGCCGGCGGCAATTGCTTCGCGCGCAAGGATGGCGCCGGGGTCGGCGATGCCGGGAGTGCCGGCGTCTGAAACGACGGCGATGCGCCCGCCCTGCTGAAGAGCTTCAATCAACTCGTTGGCGCGAGAGGCTTCATTGTGCGCGTGGTAGCTGACGGTCGGTGTGGCGATGCCGAAGTGGCCGAGGAGCTTGGCGGTCTGGCGCGTGTCTTCGCAGGCGATGCGGTCGGCCTGCTTCAGAATGCGCAGAGCACGCAGAGTGATGTCTTCAAGATTGCCGATGGGAGTTGCGACAAGATAAAGCCCGGGCGCGAGCGGAGGATTTTCAGAAGACCCGTCCATTACGGGCGCTCTCTCTGTTCAGGCTCGGGGCGCGTGAGCTGGATTTGTTGCACGGCACGGCCCAGGCTCTGCGGCGTAAGGATTCCGAGCATCGCGCCGTCCTCGACGACGGGGATGAATTCGCTGGCTCCCATTTGCGCGGCGCGGCGCAGCGCGTCGACAAGTTTTTCGGAGGGGCCGGCGGTTTGCATGCTGCGCGTCATGATGCCCTGCAGATAGTTGTCGCCTTCAGAGAGCAGGCGGTCGGCGAGCGTCTGCCGGGCAACGGAGCCGACGAGGCGATCGCCGCGCACGACAGGGAAGACATCCTGCAGCGAGTGCAATGTGCGTTCGAGCGCGTCGCGCAGAGTGTCGGTAGTGAAGAGCAGTGTGTACTCGGTCATCATGACGTCGCGCACCAGGATGGCTTCAGCTTCAGGCGATGTGACTGTGGCCTGGCTGCTGAGGCGAGCGCTGAGCAGCATAAAACCGCCGCCGAGAATCAGCCACAGATTCATAAGCACAACGCCGGCGAGAATCATGGCGAGAGCCAGGCCGGTGCCGAAAGAGAAAGCGCTGGAGCGTTTGGCAGTGGCGTCCATGCTGGCTGCAGCGTTTTGTGTTCCACGCAGGCGCAGCAGGCGGCGCGCGGGCATGGCCGAAGCTGGAAGCAGGCTCATGGCGCCGAGAAGAATTTGTACCCACACGATGCTGCGCAGAATATGCGAGGTTCCGATCCACGGCTGCGCCAGCAGAGAGACGTGTGGGTCGAGCGCGTAGCTCACACCCAGCAGCAGAAGACCGGCGGCAAAATTGGCGAAGGGGCCGGCTGCGCTGATCAGGCGAGTGTCGAGAGCTGAATCCGCCTTGGCGCCCGTGCGCGGAGAAAATGCCATCACACCGCCGACCGGCAGCAGAAACAACGCGCGCACGCGAAATCCTACATAGGCGGCGGCGATGGTGCGTGCTATTTCGCGCACCAGAACGGCCAGACACAGCGCTGCCCACAGGCCAAATCCGCGGACCGGTGAGCCGTTATACAGAATCGAGTAGGTGACAGCGAATGCCAGCAGCAGCGGGAAGAGAAGATGCACGCGCACGTCAACGCCAAAATATCTGCCGATTGGAAGCGAGGAGCGCAGCATATAGCTATTGTAGGGCGCGGGCTGTGCAAGCTGCTTGCAGTTGTTGCGATATGCTCTGAAAACGATGCGTGTGATTGCGGGCGAATTCCGGTCAAGGCTGTTGCAGGCGCCCAAAGGCACAGCCACACGGCCAACCAGCGACCGGCTGCGCGAGACGCTGTTCAACATCCTCGGGCCGCGCGTGGAAGGCTCGCGATTTGTGGATTTGTATGCGGGTTCGGGCGCTGTGGGCATTGAAGCGATCAGCCGCGGAGCGGAGTTTGTGTGGTTTGCGGAAAAAGAAAAGCCTGCTGTCGCGGCGATTCGCGCGAACCTGGCCGCACTGAAAATTGCCGGCGGATATGCGCTTGAGGATCGCGGTGTGGGCAAGCTGCTGGAATCGATGGTGGACAAACAACGCGTGGCGGAGATTGTGTTTCTCGATCCACCGTATGAGGCAATGGAAGAGTATGACTTCGCGCTGCATTTTCTACGCAGGAATCAAAAAGAGATGCTGGCTGAAGGAGCGATTGTCGTCGCGGAGCACGGCAAGAAGCAGCCGCCGGCTGAAACGTACAAAGCAAAGAGCGGTGGGGTGCTGGAGCGGTATCGGTTGCTGGTGCAGGGGGATGCGGCGTTGAGCTTTTATAAGGCAGTGGTTAGTGACTAGTGATTAGTGGTTCGGAAAAGGTGTGGCTAACCACTAGCCACTAATCACTGTTTCTAGAATCCGCCGCCTTCATGCGCACCGGTGGTTAGGTCGACGGTGAATGGAACTTCGCGGTTGGTGTGCATGTTCCAGCCGGAGCCGTGTAGTTTGCCGTCGCGGACTTCGTTGAGGGTTACGCCTTCCCAGCTCAGCCGCGCGGTTTCCCAGCGTAGGCCGTTGGCGTCGAGAGCGGCGACGGTGTGGAAGCCGGCCAGCAAAATCAATCCTGCGGCGGGTGCGGGGAGAATTTGCGTGACCGGTCGCAGCGGAATGTGGAGACAGTGCTCGGGTGCGAGCGTGTCAATGAGATAGGCGTAGCCGCCGGCAACGGCCAGCAGATCGTCGGCGCGCGGGCAGGAGAAAATTCCGCTGGGCAGCGAAGGATCGCGAAATCCCAGGGCGCAGGTGGCGAGGAATGCAGCACCGGTGGCGGGCTTGATGTTCAGGAGCATGGCGCCGCGAGCCAGCGCATCGTCTTCGCCGGGAATGCGCTGCGGATAGACGAACTGGCGTGCTGGAGCAATCAGCGGCGCCTGTTTCAGCACTTCGGCTGACCATGTGTGCGGGAAGCTGTCGGGGTTGCTCAACGCAAGTGCTCCCATCCACGCGGCTGGAGCTCGAAGCGTGTGTCTTCGGCGACGATGCTCATGCGCGCGCGCGATTTTTTGCGGGGCACGATGCGGCCGATGCGAGTGATGGGAACGCCGGCGAGCGAACGTGGGATTTTGGTTTTTGCGGGAGCGGTGAACAGCAGCTCGTAATCTTCGCCGCCGTGCAGGATGGCGGCCATCTGCGCTGCGGGTGCGAGCGCTGCGGTGAGCGGATGCGCTGGTAACAAAGCTGCGTCGAGCTCGGCAGCCACACCGCTGGCTTCGCATAAGTGCTGGAGATCGGTGGAGAGGCCATCGGAGATGTCGATGCAGGCGCTGGCCAGCTTGCGGCGCAGAAGCGCCTGGCCCACGGCCAGCCGAGGCTGCGGGAAGAGGTGTGGATGCTCGTCTGATGATTGGGCATGGCGAAACCGCGTAGGTGTTTTGGATAAGGCTGCCAACTCTGCGGCTGCTCCGCCGAGTGCGCCAGTGCAGTAGATTATGTCGCCGGCGCGCGCGCCGCTTCGGGTTAATGCACGTCCAGCTGGGGCGGAGCCGATGAGCATGATGTCGGCGAGGACTTCTGTGCCGGGAGCTTCGGAGGTATCGCCGCCGGCCAGCGGAACTTTGTTTTGTGCGGCCAGAGTCAGCAGCCCGGCGAGGAATCCATCCATCCAGCGAATGTCTTGCGCTACGGCTCGGGGCAATGCGAGTGAGAGGAACGCTGCCAGCGGCTGGCCACCCATGGAGGAGATGTCGCTCAACCCACGCGCCAGCGTTCGGTGGCCGACGGACTGCGGCGAATGCCAGGCTCGACGGAAGTGGCGGCCTTCAAGGGAGAAGTCGGTTGTGACCAGCAATTCGTGCCCGGCGGGAGCCCGCAGGATGGCGCAATCGTCGCCGATTCCCAGCCGCACTCGCCCAGCGGGCAACGCTCCGGCCATGGCTCGCAGGCGGGCGATCAAGGCCAATTCTCCGGAGGCGATCTTTTTGCGTTTTGCCATGACGACCGGCTACCAGAATAGCCGCAACGCCGGGAGTTCCCGGTCAGACAGGTCGTCGACAATTTATGTGCTGATAATAAAGGGCTTAGATAATCACAGGTTGCTCCCACAGGGCGGGTCCGTTAAGATAAATACATACTCTAACGGCGTGAGTTCTGGCCCTCACCTGTCCTCCGCCACAACCATGCTTAACCGGCCCCTTTCCGCGTAGCATTTCCACGCACGCTGGAGGCAACTTCGCTCCGTCGAAGCTCGTATAGCTGACACGGCAGGAAATACAAGCAGCCCGGGCACAGAAGCAAATCAGGAACGAATTTTGCGCAAACGCTACCTCGTGTACGTAACTCGAAGTGAAGATGGAAAGGTCGACCGCGTGTCGATCCCCATGCGCTTTGTGTACGTGTTTATGGCGGCGGCGATTACCGGCATGTTCACCATCGCCGGCATGGCAGGTTCTTACTCACGCATGCTGATCAAGGCGGAGAGCGTGAATAAGCTGCGCGACCAACTCGCGCTTACTCGCAAGGATTACGCTCACCTGGAAAAGGCTGAGCACGAGAAAGATGTGCAGGCAGCCAGCCTGGGGTCGCTGGCGACCGAGGTTTCAGCGCTCTACGGGCTGACGGCAGGCAAGCTGACCCATATTCACGATAAGACGAAATCGGCGGCTGCGGCTGCAGCGAAGGCTCCGCTGAAGGACACCTCTGCGGGGCTGACTGACGCCGGCTATCACGAGTCGCTGGAGACTTTTCAGGCTTTGCAGCAGACGGCGCTCGAAGGCTCACTTTCGCACGGGCTGGATGATCTGACTCCCAGTCTGGGTATTGCCGGTGCGCTGGGCGATTTTGCCGACATGGATGCCGCCGGCCCCAATATGCCGGACATGTGGCCGGTGATGGGCCCGATCAACAGCGGCTTTGGGCAGCGCGAAGATCCAGTGCTGGGCGTCGGCGTGGGTGAGTTCCATAAGGGTGTGGACATCGGCGCGCTGAATGGAACTCCGGTGCATGCTCCGGCTAACGGCCGCGTGATCAAGGCCGGCCAGAGCAATGGCTATGGCAATGAGATTGAGATCGACCACGGCAACGGCATCGTCACGGTCTATGGCCACCTAAGCGGCTTCAACGTGGTGGATGGCGAGACGGTGGCCAAGGGCCAGGTGATCGGCTTTGTCGGCCATACCGGCAAGGTGACCGGACCGCACCTGCACTACGAGGTACAGGTGCGCGGATCGGCGGTGAATCCGCACAAATACCTGACCACCACCATGGCGCAGCTCGGCGGAGCAAGTCCCAAGGGGTTCTAACCAACCAACCTGAAAATTTGAGCGGAACATGCCTTGTCGATAAGGCTGTTGACACGTATTGCAGATTGCGATACAAATATTGCAATCTGCAATAGAGCGAAGCCAAGGAACTTCGCACGATGAAACTCTGTGACAAAATCCGTTACCTGCGCGAGGTAGAAGGCAGCCTGCGTGGCCTGGGCCGCGCGATGACGCAAGGCGAAGTGGTGAAGGCCATTGCCGCGGAGATGAAGGCTCCGATGAGCCAGAGCTATTTCTCGCAGATTGAGAGTGGAGCGCGGCCGCACCTGACCAACACCACGCGGCTGCTGCTAGCGAAGTTTTTCAAGGTGCATCCCGGCTATCTGGTAGACGACCCTGAGGGCTATTCCGCCGAGCTGCTGAGCGATGTGCGCGGGCGGGAAGACAAGCTCGACCTGTGGCTGGTTGGCGGAGCAGAACGTTTTCGGCGTGACCCGGAGCTGCGGCGAGCGCTGCTGGCTGTGGCGCGGCATGAAGATTCGCGCGGCTGCCTGCTGCTGCTGGAAAGCGTGCTGGAGACGCCGAAGCTTGCCGAGCGGCTGCTGGATGTCTTGAGGCCGGAGATGGCGGCAAAGACCGGACGGCCGGAGCTGACGAAGAAATCGAAGCTGGTGAAGAAAGGAGCAAAGCAATGAACGCGATGATGCAAGGCTGGGACTGGAATGCGATTTACCTGGTGTGTTTTGGCGCAGGGCTGGCGCTGAGTTTTATTGCTTTCTTTGCCGGCGGCCTGCACTTGCACGTCGGACACTTTCACCTGCATGCGGGCGCGAAGGGCGCGCACGGATCGCACAGCTCGCCGATCAATGGCTTCACGCTGCTGGCGTTTCTGTGCTGGTTTGGCGGCACGGGATACCTGCTGCACCATGCGAACGTACTGGGGGCAACAGTAGTGCTGCTGCTTTCCGCGCTGAGCGGAATTGCCGGCGCGGCGCTGGTGTTCTGGTTCCTAGCTGGAGTGCTGATGCCGCATGAGCGCACGCTGGAAGCCGCGGACACGGAGATTACCGGCGTTGTGGGACGGTTGAGCTGCAAAATCCGGAAGCACGGTGTTGGCGAGATGCTCTATGAGCAGAACGGCGCGCGGCGCAGTGCAGCTGTGCGCAGCGAAGACGGCCTGGCGATCGAGCGCGGCACGGAAGTGATCGTGATGCGCTTTGCCAACGGGATTGCTTATGTGCGGCGCTGGGATGAGTTTGAGCACGGCCTGCTTGGCGAACAGGTGAGCCAGCAAAAGGGGAGCGGACAATGAGCAGCCTTCTCTTATCTTTGCCGGTATTTATTCCAGCGGTTTGCATTGTGCTGGCTATTCCCATGGCGGCCGGGATCGTACCGCCTAACTGGTTCTATGGATTTCGCACGCGGAAGACGTTGTCCGATCCACGCATCTGGTATGCGGCGAACCGGTACTCCGGGTTTTACCTGCTGGCAGCCGGCACGCTTTCTCTGGCCGTCTGGTGCTTCCTGGCAATGAAGGTCGGCTCTGTGCGAGCTGCAATCCCGGGCGAGCTTGCCATGGCCACGTTTCTGCTGGCGTCTGTTGTTGCATCGTTTGTCCGCCTCAACAGGATGTGACGGAATTTTTTCAAGTGTGAAAGGGAAGGAAGAAAGGGAAGGTTATGTCGAATCAGGTGATTGTCGTAATCGGGCTTGCAGTGCTCGGAACGCTATTTTTGCTGGGCATGCTGGCGAAGATGTACCGCAAGGCGGGGCCGAATGAGGCCATCATCCGCTACGGCTTCGGCGGCCCGAAGGTCATCATCGGGCATGGTGCGCTGATTTATCCGATGGTGCAGCATACGCGCTCGCTCTCGCTGGAGTTGATGAGCTTTGACGTGGCGCCTTCGCAGGATCTCTACACTATGCAGGGCGTAGCGGTCACAGTGGAGGCTGTAGCGCAGATCAAGGTGCGGTCGGATATGGCCAGCATCATGACGGCTGCGGAGCAGTTTCTCTCCAAGAGCCCGCAGGAGCGCGAAGGGCTGATCCGGCTGGTGATGGAAGGCCATCTGCGCGGCATCATCGGCCAGTTGACGGTGGAGCAGATCGTCAAGGAACCGGAGATGGTTGGCGAACGCATGCGCGCTACGTGCGCGGAAGACATGAGCAAGATGGGCCTCGAGGTGGTGAGCTTCACCATCAAAGAAGTCCGCGACAAGAATGAGTACATCACCAACATGGGCCGGCCGGACATTGCGCGCATCAAGCGCGATGCCGAAATTGCGATGGCCGAAGCCGAGCGCGATACAGCCATCCGCCGTGCTATCGCGCTGCGTGAATCCGCGGTAGCGAAGGCTGCTGCCGACCAGGAGCGTGTGCTGGCTGAAACGATGTCGCTGGCCAAGCAGGCTGAGGCGCAGCGCGACCTCGACGTGCAGAAGGCGCAGTACACGGAGACGGCGCAGCGGCAGCAGGCGCAGGCAGACAAGGCCTATGAGATCCAGACCAACGTGATGCAGCAGAAGGTGATCGCCGAGCAGGTGCGCGTGCAGCAGGTTGAGAAGGAAGCTCAGGTGAAGGTGCAGGAAGCCGAAATTCTGCGCAATGAGAAGGAGCTGATCGCGACTGTCCTGAAGAAGTCGGAGATCGAAAAGCAGCGCATTGAAAATATGGCGAATGCCGAGCGTGCTCGCCTGGTTGCCGAAGCCGAAGGCCGTGCACAAGCCATCCGCACGCAGGGTGAGGCGGAAGCTTCCATCATCTTCCAGAAGGGTGAGGCGGAAGCCAAAGCCATGAACATCAAGGCGGAGGCGTACCAGGAATGGTCGCAGGCTGCGGTTGTCGACAAGCTGATTACGAACATGGCGGATGTGGTGCGCGCCATGAGCGAGCCGCTGAGCAAAGTCGACAAGATCACTATTGTCTCCACCGGCGACGGTAAGGGCGTCGGCGCGCACAAGCTGACTGGAGAGATGACGGAGATCGCCGCGCAGGTGCCGGCTCTGTTTGAAGCTCTGAGCGGCATGAAGATGAGTGAGCTGATGGGCAACATCAAGCAGATGACGTCACGCCCCAACGGCGGAACGGATACACCGCCCGTAATTGAAGGCGACAGCCAGAAGAAATAACCGGAGCGGCGCGCGGAAGATTGCGCGCCGCAATTTTTTTCAGCAACAAATAGAAGGAGGATGTTATGGCCTTGATGGAAAGAGTAGCGACCCTGTTACGAGCGAATGTGAATGACCTGGTCGATCGTGCGGAAGACCCGGAGAAGATGCTCAAACAACTTCTTCTCGACATGGAGAACCAGTTGCTGCAGGTCAAGACGCAGGTGGCGATTGCGATTGCCGACCAGCACCTGCTGCAGAAGAAGGCCAAGGAGCAGGAAGAGGCAGCGGCTTCGTGGCACAGTAAGGCTGAGCTCGCGATGCAGAAGGGCAAAGAAGAAATGGCGCGAGCGGCGCTCGAACGTGCGCTGAGCCATGAGCAGATGGGCGAAGGCTTCGCGCACCAGGTGAAGGAGCAGACAGCCGAGGCCGCTGCATTGCGAGCGAGCTACAACAGCCTGCAGGCGAAGCTGCAGGAGACTCGCGCGCAGTGCGAAATGCTGGTGGCGCAACATCGCCGTGCACGCATGGCCGGCAAAACTCCGGAGACCCGCCTGACTGCCGTCAGCAATGCATCACGCATGAACACGCTGGGCAGAATGAAGGCGCGCATTGAAAGCGCGGAGGCAGAGATGCATGCCGGCCGCGAGATGCTGACGGACGACTCGCTCGATGACGACTTCGCGAAGATGGAGCGCGACGAGAAAGTCGAACGGCTGCTGGGCGAGCTGAAGCAGAAGCAGTCGCGGATGCTGCAGGCAGGCTGAGTGATTATTTGCCGGTGTACTCCACGCGCCACACGCTGCGGCTGCCGTCGTCGGTGACGTACATGCTGCCGTCGTTGCCGATGGTGACGCCGACGGGGCGTCCCCATACCTGACCGTCGGCGGTGACGAAGCCGGTGAGGAAGTCGTCATACTCGCCGGTGGCGTGGCCGTTCTTCATGGGCATGTAGATCACTTCGTAGCCGGCGCGGTTGGCGCGGTTCCAGGAGCCGTGCTCGGCGGCGAAGGCACCGCCATCGTAGCTGGCTGGAAACTCAGACTTCGTCATGGGATAGAACGTCATCTGCAGGCTCGCCATGTGCGGCTGCACAAGAACGTCCGGCGTTTTGACCTTGGCAGCCATGTTCACACGCTTGCAGTCTTTGGCCTGCGCATCGGTGATGGGTGCCGTGAGCTGTGGGTTGGGACCGGTGCCGTTGGCGCAGGGATCTTCCAGCCGCGGGTCGCGATGGCCGCCCATGTAGTACCACGGCCAGCCAAAGAAGCTGCCTTCGGGGACACTGGTTACGTAATCGGGGACGAGGTGGTTGCCGAGGTTGTCGCGCTCGTTCACGGAGCACCACAGCTCGCCGGTGATGGGATTTACAGCCTCACCTACGCAGTTGCGAATGCCGGTGGCATAGACCTTCACGAATTTTCCTTCAGGCGTGTACTCGAGCACGTCGGCGCGATGGAACTCGCGCGGATGGGTGTCGGCGTCGTCGACGTTGGAACCGGAGCCGACGGAGAGAAAAAGCTTTTTGCCGTCGAGCGAGAAGGCGACGTCGCGTGTCCAGTGGCCGCCGCCGGTGAGCTGCGCATAGCCGGGCACATCCGGAACGATGGTCTGGGCAGGGCCGGTGGCATGCAGATCGCCGGAGTGGTACGGCAAGCGCTGCACGGTGGTTGCGTTGCCTACGTAGATCCATTGCGGGTTGGGGCCGAGCGGATAAAACGCGATGCCAAAGGGATGGTCGAGACCGGTTGCGAACTTCTCAATCTGCGCGGCCTTGCCGTCGGCCTTGATGCCGCGCATTACGACAATGGTTCCAGCGCCGGAGTCGGCAAGGAACAGATCGCCGTTCGGAGCGGTGCGGATGAGTCGTGGCTCAGTGAAGGTACCACCGCTGAGCCGCATGTACTGCTTGGCGTCGGCACGCTGCATGGGAGTGGCGTCGCCACCGGCGTAAAGCGTTACTTTGAAGCCGGGAGGCGCAATCGGCCAGTCATCTTTGGGCCTCACGACGATGTGCGCGGTGTTATTCACGGCTTCGTCAGGATTGGGTGCGGGCAGATCGGCAACGGTGATCTTGTGGCGCACGCCGGGCTTCTGCTGGTTCCAGTCAGTGAAGGCGGCCTGCCCCGTGAGCACCGGCTGTTGTGCACATGCGGCTGCGGCGATGAACATGGCGGCGAAGGCGGAAACGGCGGTGAGCTTCTGCATCGAAAATCTCCTGTTTCGGTTCAATGTTTGGACGCGTCCGCCGGAGCGGAGGTCTCACTGGCAGTGGGGTTGTGTGCGGCGCTGAGTGCCTTCAGCTGCTCGCTGGTGGCTGTTGCATTCAGCTCGGCTCGCTTGCCGTGCTGGGTAAGAGTTGTCGAAGCAAGGATATCGTGCATGGCTACGGCTGCGGGATCGTGCGTGGGATGCGCCTGCAACTGCTCTGAGCCCAGGCCGCGCAGAAAGTTCAGCAGCGCCGTCAGCGTTTCTACCGTATGCTGAGCGGCATCTTCATTCGGAGTCATCTCTTCCACGCGCAGATGTACCGATCCGCTGTAGCGCAGGCTGGCTACAAGGTCAGTGTCTTCCGGCAGCGGAAGCTGCAGGCCCATCACGTTGATGTATCCGTTCTGCGAGAAAGGAAGGCCGATGTGCCCGATTCCCCAGGCTTGTGCGGGCAGCGGAAGCTGAGGCACGTCCTGGTAATGCGTGGCCAGCAGAGATGCGCCCGGCGAGCTGAGCCCGGAGGCGCGCGAGCGGTCCACCATGGAGTGAATCTGCTCAGCCTGCGGCATGTTGGAGATGGCAATGATGTCGTAGCCGAGCTGCGCCACGCGCACGGTTTCGCCGTCGACCGGAACGGTGTAGATGTCCACGCCGGCATAGCTCTCGTGTGCGCTGGCGGTGGAGGCAAGATACTTTGCCAGACGCTGGCCGTCGAAGCGCCCGACGAAAACTTCAGAGGTATAAATTTCCGCGACCGGGTCGCCATGTTTGTGCGGCGGCGGAGTAGGCACGCGGTGCATGGCCAGCGCAACCTCGTCCAGGTCGCGCTCAGGAACGATTCCTGTGGCATCGATGAACTGTTGAAAATAGGCGCTGCGGGGAACGGGTGTCGCGTCAAAATGCGTGGCTGCGCGCAGCGGCTTCAACTGCAGATAGACCATGGCATCGCACTCCGGCAGCAGCCGGGCGGCTTCCGGAGGCGCCTTGGCGCGCAGGTACATCGCAAAACCCAGCGCCAGCAGAGCCGCGAGGGCGATGACCAGAGAGAGAAGTGTGCGCTTGCGCTTGAATTGCATGTTTGTAAGGGGAGGCAAGGTTCTGGGGCGGCCGCGCCGTGCGTTTCACGGTTGGGCGCTTAACCCAAAGGAAGCATGCAAGCATTATGCACCACCCGGGCCGAGGAAACCGTTGCCGTGACATGCTATCCTTGCGGGTTTTGAGGGATACGTGAATCCGCGAAACGATTGGAGAGGTTAATGGCGGATGAAGTGACAACGAGCGCTCTCGGTTCCAGGCTGGATCTCAAGACGCCAAAGTTCGAAGCCAACCGTGCAGCCATGCAGATGCTGCTGGGGGGGATGCGCTCTGAAGAGGAGACAATCCGGCAAGGCGGCGGCGCGAAAGCTGCGGAGGCTCAGCATAAAAAAGGGCGCATGACCGCGCGCGAACGGCTGGCGCTGCTGCTGGATAAAGACGCCGAATGGCTGGAGCTTGGCCTGTGGGCAGCGAACGGCATGTACACGGAATTCGGCGGCGCTCCCGGCGCGGGCGTTGTTACCGGCCTGGGGCGCGTTGCGGGCAAGCTGTGCATGATCGTGGCGAATGATGCCACGGTGAAGGCGGGCGCGTTTTTCCCGATGACGGCGAAGAAGGTGCTGCGCGCGCAGCACATCGCGCTGGAGAACCGCATCCCTACGCTGTATCTGGTCGATTCATCCGGCGTGTTTTTGCCGCTGCAGGAAGATGTCTTTCCGGATCAGGATGATTTTGGCCGCGTCTTCCGCAATAACGCAGTGATGAGCTCGCTGGGCATTCCACAGATTACGGCCATCATGGGCATGTGCGTGGCCGGCGGAGCTTATCTGCCGGTCATGACGGACACTGTGCTGATGACGGAGGGCTCCGGACTGTTTCTTGCCGGGCCTGCGCTGGTGCAGGCGGCTATCGGGCAGAAGACGGACGCGGAAACTCTGGGCGGCGCGGCAATGCATGCAGAGATTTCCGGCACGGTCGATTTCAAGGAGAAGGATGACGCAGCGTGCATTGCGCGAGTGCGGTCGCTCGTGAGCAAGATTGGGACTTCACCGCGCGAGGCTTTCAGCCGCATCGCCTTCGATGCCAAGAAGGATGCGCCGAAGTTTGCGGAGGAAGATCTCTACGGCCTGCTCGATCCCACGCCGGCTGCAACGAACAGCTATGACGTGCATGATGTCATTGCGCGCATCGTTGACCGCTCGGAGTTCGATGAATACAAAGCGGACTTCGGCCGCACGCTGGTGTGTGGCTATGCGCGCATCGGCGGCCGTGCGGTAGGAATTGTTGCGAATCAGAAGCTGCACCAGCAGCAGATTGTGGCCATGGGTCCACAGGCCGGCATGAAGCGCACGGAGTTCGGTGGCGTGATCTACACCGAGTCCGCGCAGAAGGCCGCGCGCTTCATCATGGATTGCAACCAGCAGCTTGTGCCGCTCGTTTTTCTGCACGATGTGAACGGCTTTATGGTCGGCAAGGATGCGGAGTGGAGCGGCATCATCCGCGCCGGCGCCAAGATGGTTTCTGCCGTGAGCACCAGCGTGGTGCCGAAGATTACTGTCATCCTCGGCGGCAGCTTTGGTGCTGGGCACTATGCGATGTGCGGCAAGGCGTATGACCCGCGCTTTGTATTTGCATGGCCTACAGCGCGCTATGCGGTGATGAGTGGAGCATCCGCCGCAAATACACTGGTGGAAGTGCGGGTGAAGCAGCTTGAACGCAGCGGCAAACAATTGAGCGAGGAAGAAAAGAAAGCAATTTACGAGGAGATCAAAAACACCTACGACGCACAGGCCGATCCTCGTTATGGCGCGGCGCGGCTTTGGATCGATGCCATCATCGATCCTGCGAAGACGCGCGAGGTTTTGCTGGAAGCGCTCGAAGCCTGCGCGCTGAATCCCGATGTGCCGAAGTTCAACCCGGGAGTGTTGCAGACGTGACGGCACCCGAGAAAGAGCGATGGTTGTCGAAACGCACACTCATTTGGGTTGTCGTATTTCTCGTGCTGTTTCTAGGCGCATTTTTTCGAGCTCGGTGGGAAATCAAACAGTGTGAAGCTTCCTTTGCAAGGTTTGAGGAACAATCAGCGAAGTTGCCTCCTCAGCCGGTGGATCCCAATGCTGTCTCTTTTTCAACCAAAGATTTATGTCGACCAGGAGAGCGAGAGCCTTGGTGGGCCACTCTTCTCATTCTGTGTTCGTTTGTTGCATTCCTGGGTACGCTCTTCACTATCCTATTGGATAGCTGGAGATTTGCCATACGCAACGAGTGGCCGAAGAGAATTGGGAGAACATTCAGACGTGTCTGACGCATCCACACAGCCGAACAGGCCGCTGCATTCTGCGCAGCGCAAGCCGGAGCCGTTCCTCAGGGGGCGCACGCTGCTTCTGCTCGGCATCTCTCTGGTGGTCACGCTGCTGTTTGTGCGCGAGCATCGCCGCCAGCAAGGACCCTGCAGCACGCAATTCCACGCACGTATGTCGAGCAAGCCGCGGCTGCTGCTGGTGCAGGATGATGAAGACCCCGGCGATCCCGGACCTCCTGCCGATCCCTGCAACAATCAAAGAGTCTTCAGCATTTCTCCGGAGCGCGCCTATGCGGCGCTGGCGCTGGCGCTCTGGGGAGTGACTGCCTTCTGCGCCGCTCAGGACATTACTGCCTTCCGCAAGGATCGCCGCCGCCGTCAGCGGCGAACTCATCATGCCGGCAACCGTACATCTGTCAAAGGGGGACAAATTTTATGAGCGACCTGATCAAAATTGTCGAGTGCCCTCGCGATGCCTGGCAGGGGCTGCCGAAGAAGATTCATCCCGAGGTAAAGGCTGAGTATCTGCGCAACCTTATCTCCGCCGGCTTCAGGCATATCGATGCGGTGAGCTTTGTCAGCGAGAAGGCTGTGCCGCAGATGGCTGATTCGGAACTGGTGCTCGAATTTCTCGATCCCCCGGACGATGTTGAGATCATCGGCATCGTTGTGAACCCGCGCGGCGCGGAGCGAGCGATTGAAACTGCGGCGGTGCAGACGCTGGGTTTTCCGTATTCGATCTCGCCGACGTTTCTGGAGCGCAACCAGCGGCAGACGCCGGAAGAGGCACTCGACAATCTGGAACAGATTGGTGAACTCGCCTACAAGGCCGGGCTCGATCTTGTGGCGTATATCTCGATGGCGTTCGGCAATCCTTATGGCGAAACCTGGGACATCGATGAAGTCGTGAGCGCCGTCGATCTGCTGGTCGATGCCGGTGTGCTGCAGGTTTCGCTCGCGGATACGGTGGGTCTCGCGACGCCTTCGCTGATTAATGGCGTGATGGGTTGCGTTCTCGGTGTGCATGATGGGCTGGAGGTTGGCATACATCTGCACGCTCGTCCGCAGGATGCTGCGGACAAGGTTCGTGCGGCGTATGAAGCCGGTTGCCGCCGCTTCGATTCGGCTATCGGTGGTTTCGGCGGATGTCCTTTCGCGCAGGATGCGCTGGTCGGTAATTTATCTACGGAGACGCTGCTGGCCACGCTGAAAGAACTTGGCGCGAAGCTGCCGGAGATCGAGCCGCTCGAACGCATAACCCATGCCGCGCGCGAGATCGACAAGCGGTATGGCGTGGTGTTGCATTAAGGAAATTTCAACTATGTCGACGCTCCACATTCATGACGACGGTCTGATTCGGACCATTACTCTCAACCGTCCGGAGCGCCGCAACGCGCTCACGCCGGAGATGCAGGATGAGCTCATCGCTGCATTCACCAGTTGCAGAGCGCGTGTGGTGCTGCTGGCGGGCGCGGGTGAATCGTTCTGTGCCGGCCTCGATCTTGATGTGCTCAAGCAAATGGCGGACCTCTCGCTGGAGCAGCATCGCGTGGAAGCCGACCGCGTTGCGAGAATGTTTCGTGCGCTGTGGGAGTGCGATGCGCCCACTATTTCTCTCGTACATGGCGCGGCAATGGCCGGCGGCACCGGCCTGGCTACGCTCTGCGATTTCACGCTGGCTGCGCCGGAAGCGCAGTTCGGCTATACCGAAGCGCGCATCGGCTTCGTGCCGGCGCTGGTCAGCGCCTATCTGCGGCTGCAGGTGGGCGACAAACAGGCTCGCTCACTGCTGCTGACGGCTCGACGCTTCGGAGCACAGGAAGCTCACGGCATGGGCCTGGTCACCGAAGTAGTGCCGCGCGAAGAGCTGGAGGCTCGTGCGCAGGCACTGGCTGCGGAGCTGCTGCTGCTTTCGCCGGAGAGCCTGCGTGCTACCAAGCGCCTGTTGCGCGCGCAGCAGGCTGAGTGGCTCGATTCCGCGCTGGCGCTGGCGATGGAAGCCAATGCTGCCTCTCGCCAGACCGCTGATTTTCGCGAAGGCGTTGCTTCTTTCGTGGAAAAGCGCAAGCCGGTGTGGCACGGAAAATAATTGCTTGAAAATCAGACAGACGGAAGCTCCGCTCGCGGCTAGACTGTACGCATGAGTTCACTCGACGAGCTTCTTGCCCGCGGCTATTCGGAGTCGCGCCTGCGGGTTCGCTATGCGGAGACGGACCAGATGGCCGTCGTCTATCACGCCAATTACCTGGTGTGGTTTGAGGTTGGGCGCGTCGATTTTATTCGCGACATGGGGCTGGACTACAAAGCGATGGAGCAGGAAGACAACGCCATGATCGCCGTGATTGAAGCCAGCGCACGCTACAAGGCTCCGGCGCGCTATGACGACGAGATCATCGTGCGCACATCGCTTGCCGGAGTACGCGGCACGATTGTTCGTTTTCGCTATGCGGTTCTGCGAGCTGCCACGGAGAAATCGGAAGAGCAGCTTTTGTGCGAAGGCGAGACCACGCACATCGTGGTCACTCGCGAGATGAAGAAGCGCGATATGCCGCAACACTACGCCGAGCGATTTCAGGCGCTGCTGCCCAGGCTTAAGGTTTCGGAGCAGTAGCTGCGCGAGCCTGCTCCCACGCCTTGGCATACTTCCAGCTGGTGTAGGAGGCGTGGTACAGGTGCAGTAGCAGGCCTTCGCGGCCATCGAGAAATCCCAGCCGAAAAAAATAATTCCACTGGAACATTAATTGCGGCACCACCCAGACATTCATCATGAACGCGAGCCATCTGCGGCCGGTGCGCCCGCGCGCGATCAGGACCCCCGCGCCCAGGCTGCTGTAGCGGTTCATGTGTTCGATATAGGCGGTCAGCGTGGGATAGGCATGGTGGATGAGGTCGGAGCTTAGCGTGCCTGTCTTGCCATCGAAGGCGATGGTCTCATGCACTGCGCGTTCCGCAAATTTTGCGGCACCGCGCTTGAAGAGCCGTAACTTTGCGTCCGGATAAAACCCACCGTGCCGAACCCACTTGCCGAGAAAATAATTGCGCCGCTTGAGAAAGTAAGCATCGAGGGGAGGATTAGAGGCCAGCAGCTTTTGGATTTCCTGCTGCAGCTCCGGCGTCAGCTCCTCGTCTGCATCGAGCGACAGCACCCAGGCTCCAGAGCATTGGTCGATGGCAAAATTTTTCTGTGCGGCAAAGCCCGGCCACGCTCGCTCGATGACATGCGCGCCAAAGCTGCGCGCAATTTCTGCAGTGCGATCGGTTGAACCGGAATCGACGACGATGATCTCTTCCGCCCATGCCACACTGGCCAGCGTGCGCGCCAGAGTCTCCTCTTCATTCAGCGTCACGATGGCGACAGAGAGCAGAGGCATAGATTCAGGTCAATGAAATAGCTGGATTCGCGAGTTGCTCGCGCAGCAGCCGCTCGGTCAGGGTGCGCAGGTCCTCGCCGGTCTTTGCCAGAACGAATGCGCTTTTCTCTTCGTTCCACTCCAGCTTGAAGCTGGTGGATTGCGCGGAGATCCAGACCTGCCGCACTGGCGTATTCGGCGTAAACACAAATTTCGCCGTGCCATCTTCGAAGAGAACGTTCAGCACACCGTTTTTTTCTTCGGCCTCGAAGCCGCCATCTTCTTCAGCACGAATCAGCGCCTGCTTGAGCGCTTCGAGGGCGTTGTCTGATTCGCGGCGGAACGTTGCTTCATCAATCATGGGAAGTCCAGTGTAAACAAAATTGTCCGGTGCACTCGTGCAGCGGGCGGCTATTGCGCTTTGGGTTTGGGATAGATCGCATAGATCAGCCCCAGATAATCGTCCGTGAGCAAGAAACTATCCGGCCCGATCTGCAGCAGGCCGCATGGCCGTCCATGCACTACAGGTTTGCCCTCGTTGATCGTCAGAAAGCCGGTCATAAAAGCCTGCGGCGTCCGGTTGGCGGGAGTGAACTGCACCAAACGGTATCCGGTGCCGATGCGCGGATAGCTGGCGCCATGCAGCGCAATCAGGAAGCTGCTGCCCAGCCGGGAACTGTCGCTGCCGAACCACGCCAAACCCAGCGGCGAGGAATGGGCCGCGAAGGTTGTGTAAGCGGGCGGCACACCGTTGCAATCCTTCAGTGGCGGCGGAGTCTTACCCAGGTTTGCATTCGGGTCAACAATTTTTGTCTTGCCGCCACCGGCGGGCAGCAGTGTGCCGGACTCTGCCATGCCCTGATCGGTTCGCGGATCGTCTTCGCCGGCGACTGGAGGCGGCAGCGGCGTGTTATCCAGCACCGGTTTGCCATGCGAAAAATAGCAGGTGGGCCAGCCATAATGAGCCTTGCCCGGCGCGGTCGCAATGGGGCCGGGGTTATTGTTCGAATCCAGCTCGTAGAAGGTGTCTTCAGGAAGCTGATCGCCGAGATGGTCGTCACCCATGTTGGTGGCGAACAGAGCGCCGCCATCCAGATCGGGTACCCAGCGCAGGTCAACTGCATTGCGCAGCCCATGGGCGAGTGATTGCTGATGCTTGCCGTCGGGATCCATTGCAGTTACGGAGGCACGCGATACTTCACGTTCGCGGCAATAGTCGCAGGAAGATCCCGCAGTAAGATACAGCCGGGTTTTTCCATGCAGAGTGGCGATGGCAACTGTCCGCGTCAGGTGCCAGCCGCCGTATTTGTAGCTCAGGCCATAGTCCGGAAAATGCATCAGCACCTGCGGCGGCTCGCTGGGAGCATTGTCTCCGGCGTTGTATTTGTAGCGCACCAGCCTGTCTGTGAGTGGAAGATACAGCCAGCTCTGGGCAGGCTGGCCGTCATGAGCAGGCTCGGTGTAGAAGGCCAGATTGTTCGGGTTGCGCAGATGGTCCAGATAATGGATCACATGCGCGAAGGTGTGGGTTCGCGCGTTCCAGCCTTCCAGGATAAAGACCGACCCCAGCTTATTGTCAGCGCGGTTGTACATGCCGGTCGCAAAGATGCGGCCATCCGGCGCCTGCGCAAAAAACCGAACGCGATGCAAGCCGGATGCGGCGATGTTGATCCTGAACGGGTCCGGCAGCGAGAGCGTTATGGACTTGCCCGGAGCATAGGAGAGGGTATGTGGCGTCAGCTTCGAATTCGTCTGCGCGGCAAGTGCAGAAGAGAGTGCAGCTGCCATTACACAGGCATGTAGGACCCGGGAAAATCTCATACTGCAAAGATTATGGCTTATCCGGGTTGCGCACGAAATCTCTGCGCGATCTGCCGGGGCATTCGTTGAGAAGGCCGCTGACTGCGGTATCGTGGTAGCGCGGAGAAAATTGAATGTCCCCGGACGACAAACAAGGTAAACGTCCCATCAGCCAGAAGGCGCTGGCCGAGCATCTCGGCCTTTCACCCAGCACCGTCTCTCTGGTGATGAACAATGCGCCGCGCGCCAAGCTTATCCCGGAGGCTACGCGCCGCCGCATTCTGGATGCTGCCGCCAAGTTCGACTACCGTCCTGATTTTTATGCGCGCTATCTGTATTCCAAGCGCAGCTTTACGGCCGCGGTGGTTCTGCCGGATATTCAGGAACCCTACGCCGCGCTCATTCTTTCCGGAATCGATCGCCGCCTCACGCAGGGCAAATATCTTTACTTCACTGCGTTCCATTACCGGCAGGACGAGCTGCTCGACGAATACCCGCGCCGGCTTCTGGAGCGCGCTGTCGAAGGTTTTCTGCTCGTCAACTCAA
>Ga0206854_1029_pt2 | contig 33865 bp, 35 predicted proteins | sample Alteio_BWOrgCont_50_FD_152870 | JGI IMG/M metagenome (GOLD analysis project Ga0206854, IMG submission 152870) | Enriched cells from forest soil in Barre Woods Harvard Forest LTER site, Petersham, Massachusetts, United States -... | ecosystem: Environmental > Terrestrial > Soil > Temperate forest >...
TTTTAGGTAGTGTTTCATTAAAACAAGTAAATGAAGCACTAAATGTATTCACTCTAGAAACAAATTACTTTACAACTTCACCCAATGATTTTGGAATATATAAGTTAAACGGATCTGCTATTCTTAGTTCAAAACCTGGTAGTGAAACTATGTATTGGATCGATAATTTCAAAGATTCAGTTATCGATAGATTTATTATAGAGGTAGTTGAGTTATATGAGAAGTTGGAGAGAATAAATTTTTACAATCACTTATCTTTCGCTTGGGAACATAATATAAATAATAACTTTTATTCTAATTTAAGAGAAGCCGTTTCCAATACGGAAGTCTTGGTAGTAATAGGATATTCTTTTCCTTTTTTTAACAGAGAAATCGATAAATTAATTTTTAATGAATTTATGCAAAAAGACAAATTAAGGAAAGTGTATTTTCAAGCCCCACCTGAAGATGCTGAGGATATTCGTGAAAGGTTTTTAGCTATAAATGATCAAATCGATCCCGATAAATTAGTGCTCAGAAAAGATATCAAGCAATTCACTTTACCAAATGAGTTATAAACTTATCGCCGAAATATATTTGGCTAAAGCCCATATATATGTTTATTAATTCTTCCGCCCCATAAATGGGACGGCAATGAAATTTACAATCATTGCCGTTGGCTTCAGCCAACGGATAAAAAATGACAACACTCTACACGGCTTTAGCCAAATTCAAATAGATATTCAAACCATAGTATTCCATTATCCCAATAAAATTACAATAAACCTACTTTTAATGCTATGCAAGCATAAAATTTAATTTGAGATTATACCCAATACTTTTAGCTTTGCACTACAAAAAATAATTAGCTAATGAGTGTTCTGGTAAATAAAGATTCTAAAGTTATTGTACAGGGTTTTACAGGTAATGAAGGTACTTACCATGCATCGCAAATGATAGCGTATGGTACGCAACTGGTTGGTGGCGTTACACCGGGCAAAGGCGGCCAGCAGCATTTGGAAAGGCCGGTATTTAATACCGTTGCCGATGCGGTTAAAGAAACCGGTGCCGATGTATCTATCATTTTCGTTCCGCCTGCATTTGCTGCCGATGCGATAATGGAAGCTGCCGAAGCTGGTATTAAAGTAATTGTATGTATTACCGAAGGTATCCCAACTAAGGATATGATACAGGTGAAAAGCTATTTATCAGACAAAAATTCTCGTTTAATTGGTCCTAATTGCCCCGGTATTATTACTGCCGACGAGAGCAAAATTGGTATTATGCCGGGCTTTATCTTCAAAAAAGGTAATGTAGGCGTGGTTTCAAAATCGGGCACGTTAACTTACGAAGCGGTAGACCAGGTAGTGAAAGCCGGAATGGGCATTACTACAGCAATTGGAATTGGCGGCGACCCAATAATAGGCACACCAACCAAAGAAGCGGTTGAGTTATTAATGAACGACCCCGAAACTCACGGAATTATAATGATAGGCGAAATTGGCGGAAGCATGGAAGCTGAAGCTGCACGCTGGATAAAAGCAAACGGCACCAAACCGGTAGTAGGCTTTATAGCCGGCCAAACCGCGCCTCCGGGACGCCGCATGGGCCACGCAGGTGCTATTGTTGGCGGTGCCGATGATACTGCTGCAGCCAAGATGAAAATTATGCGCGAGTGTGGTATCCGTGTAGTAGAATCACCAGCCGAAATTGGCGCTGCTATGGCAGAAGAATTAGCTAAAAAAGGTTAAAGGAGAAAGGTAAAAGCTGAAAGGTTTTTATTTTATAAATATAAAAAAGTCCCGGTCAATTTGATCGGGACTTTTTTTGTTGAGGTATGCATAAATTATAACAACCTATAAAGAGAACGTAATAGGCACCCAAAACAAAAAGCGCACAGGTAATCCGTATTGATAAGCTGGCTGCCATTTCGGTAAACTATTTATTACCCTCAATGCTTCTTCGCGCAGTTGCTGGCTTTTTCCTAAAGTCACTTTGGCTCCAGTTACTGACCCGTCCCTTTCTATAAAGAATTCTACAACAATCCGTTCCATTACTTTATCCCTTTTGGCTTCATAAGGATATTTGATATGGGTTTTAAGATATTCGTCTATTGTGCCCTTAAATTTAGGCGCTACTTCCTGTTCATTATATTTATACAATTTTTTGTTGGCATCTGTCGACTCACCAGAAATAAGTTTACCAGTCTTATAATGTTCTGTAAATGTTATTACATCTGTTTTTATTCCGTCGTCATTTAGCCAATAATGCATACCTTTCCATTCACCTTCTTTTAAGCCGTCTTTTAAATTACCTTCTTCTAAAACAGTTTTAAAATCATCGTCGTAATCAATAAAATATCCGTTTCCATTTATAACTAATTCTTTTCCGGTTGAGTCGTTAACAGCAAGTATTAATGTTGGTAATGGCGTTTTAGCGTAAGCCAATGGGATAAATGGCGCATATTTTATATAAGAATAAACCCTTCCGTTAGGAAAGTATTTATAACTATCTCCATGCAACTGCGCTTGTTCATAATGAGAATACCGCTTTTTCTTACCGTTGGGATAATAGAAAAGGCAATTACCGTCCAATACTAACGAATCAATATACAATGACTGTCCTAACAGTTTAGGTTTGCCGTTCTTATAATATTCTTTAACAATATATTTATGTGGCATTGAATCGTTTTCGCTTATAATCCGCGTCCAATCAGCACTGTCTGCGATTTTGACCCGTTTGTTAGGATTTTTAAAAAAATAAACATTTTGGCGTTGCGCAAAGGAATTGAAAAAAATAAATAAGCAGCAAAACGTTGATAGTAAAACTTTGATGTTCATGAACTGTGATGTTTTAGTCCTCTAAAGTAAGAATAAATCAATTGTAAAATAAAACAGTCGTTCTTCGCTTTCGTTCAAAATGACAGGAAATAACTATTTCAACCTTTCCTCAAAATACATTACGAATAATCATTTTAACAGGCCCATCTATTCCATAATTGATAGGAAATATATATTGCGTTTTTACTACCTGGCCGTACTTTGTACCGGGTTCCCATTTTGGCGACCGTTGTAATGCCTCTATTATTTTACTGTATTCCGGGTTTTTGGTAAGCCTGTATAACTGCAAATTATCTAAGGTCCCGTCTTTCTCTATAACGCCTGATACATATATAGTTATATGAAGAGAAGAGTTATTACCCGATTGTGATAAATTTTGTTTAGACAGAAAATTATAAAATGCTTGTATGCCACCTTTAAATTGCGGTGCCGTTTCAGGTATGTTATATTTAAATAGGTTATTACTCTTATCCGTAGATTCTCCTGATATGAAATTGCCATTTTCATATTTTTCCGTAAACGTAACCTTATCATTATCCATTCCGTTATTGCCTATCCAATTACCGGTTTTTAGCCCACTTTTTACATCGCCTTCTTCATAAATATTTTTAAAATCGCTATCATAACCAATATAATGGCCGTTTCCGTCGGTTATTAATTCCTTACCAGTAGAGTCATTGCAGGCAAGTATTAAATAATTCAATTTGCCGGGTACCCGCACTGTATCTGTAATATACTGCCTGTAAAGATATACCCGGCCGTTAGGATAATAATTATAAACATCGCCAACCAAGTGTCCTTTTTCATAATTGGCATGTTGTTGTTTTTTGCCCGATGGGAAATAGGTAGTACATTCTCCATCAAGGACAATAGGATCAAGTTTTATTGTTTTGCCAATTAGTTTGGTTTTACCATTCTTGTAAAATTCATTAATATTATAAAGAGTGGATTTGGCATCAGGTTCTGTAACTATCCGTATAAAATCTGCGCTATCCTTTGTTGGTACCTCCACGCCCGAATTTTTTAAATAATAAGTATTACCTCTTTGGGCTATGGTAGTATTTATATAAAGAAAGCAACAAATAATAGCGAGCAGTATTTTTATTTTCATAAAATTGTGACGGTTTATTCCTCTAAAATAGAAAATAAATCACAGATAGTTTCATCATAACTCCGCAAGAAACGGATTTTATGGCATTCCGCAACAGCGTACTTTTGTGTAACAACAAAAAATGGAAACACAAAACAAAAATTTACTACCGTACCAGGGCGAAGTAAATTACTATGGCAAGGTAATGCCGGCAGATGAAGCTAATACCTATCTCGATATATTATTGAGCAGCATCCAATGGAAAAATGATGAAGCAGTAATTTTTGGTAAACATATTATTACCAAACGAAAAGTGGCCTGGTATGCCGATACGGATTATTCTTACACTTACTCCAACACCACAAAGCATGCGCTGGCGTGGACAAAAGAACTTTTAGCATTAAAGGCTTTGGTTGAGCGGCTTACTGGCGAGCAATTCAATTCATGCTTGCTTAACTTATATCATAACGGCGATGAAGGCATGGCATGGCATAGCGACGATGAAAAGGCGCTGGGTAAGGACACTTCAATTGCATCATTAAGTTTTGGTGCCGAAAGGAAATTTGCACTGAAGCATCGGGTTACAAAAGAGGCGACCTCTTTGATTTTAGAAAATGGCAGTTTGTTGGTAATGAAGGGCACAACGCAAACACATTGGATGCACAGCCTGCCAAAATCGAAAAAGATATTAACGCCGAGAGTGAATTTGACGTTTAGAACTATGGTGATATAATAACAGACTTACGAACTTTAAAAAACTTTTTAGGTGTGTAAAGAAGCCGCGCTCATTGAGCACGGCTTCTTCGTTTATTGAAAACTGTCATTCTGAACGGAGTGAAGAATCTTGTAAAAATGACTGGAAAATGTTAGCCCGTCGCGTGTATAAGATTCTTCACTCCGTTCAGAATGACAGCGTTATTGAATAATATTAATTATTTCAGCAATTCTCTGCTGATAACAATTTTTTGTATTTCAGATGTGCCTTCGCCTATGGTACAAAGCTTGGCATCGCGGTAATATTTTTCAACCGGGAAATCTTTGGTATAACCGTAACCGCCAAATATCTGGACTGCTTCAGTCGCGCATTTAACCGCTACTTCCGATGCAAAATATTTTGCCATTGCCGATTGTTTGGTTACCGGTAAGTGACGGTTTTTCAGATCGGCAGCTTGCATAATTAATAGCTCGGCAGCTTCAACTTCTGTTGCCATATCGGCCAGTTTAAATGCAATACCCTGGAAATTAGCAATAGGCTGTCCAAATTGTTTGCGTTGTTTAGCATAAGTAATAGCAGCTTCTAAAGCGCCTTTGGCTATACCTAATGATAAGGCAGCTATTGATATACGTCCGCCGTCTAAAATCTTCATGGCCTGTTTAAAGCCTTCGCCTTCAACACCTAATAAGTTTTCTTTTGGTACGCGGCAGTTGTCAAATATCAGCTCGGTAGTTTCTGAGGCACGCATGCCCAGTTTATTTTCTTTTTTTCCTGCCGAAAAACCCGGTGTTCCTCTTTCAATAACAATTGCCGATATACCTTTTGCTTCGCCCTTGTTGCCGGTACGAACCATCACAACAGCAATATCGCCCGATTTACCATGAGTTATCCAGTTTTTTGAACCGTTAACTATATAGTGGTCGCCATCTAAAACGGCGGTAGTTTCCATACCCATAGCGTCAGATCCGGTATTGGCTTCGGTTAATCCCCATGCGCCTATCCATTCTGCCGATGCCAGTTTTGGCAACCATCTGTGTTTTTGTTCTTCGTTAGCAAAAGCCAAAATATGACCGGTGCATAACGAGTTATGTGCAGCTACCGATAAACCTATCGAACCGCAAACCTTAGCAATTTCAACTATTACGGTTACGTATTCAAAATAGCCAAAGCCCGAGCCGCCGTATTCTTCAGGAACCAGCACGCCCATCATGCCCAGTTCACCTAATTTTTTAAATAATTCAACCGGGAAATATTGTGATTCATCCCATTCCATTACATGCGGACGGATGTTTTTTTCAGCAAAATCTTTTGCCATTTGTTTAACCATTTCCTGGTTTTGGGTAGTAGAAAAATCGTACCCTGCAGGTACGTCTGTCAATGCAGTATCCATGTATTTATAATTGGTTTATAGCAAAGTAACGACAAAAAACCCGCAATAGTTGCCCCGAAACCGGCGTCGAAAACAGAACGTTTTGGTATATGGTATGAATAGCGTGTCTGGGTAAAAGTGGGGTGGTTACAACAGACTAAAATGAAGTAAAAAATATTTGTTGTTTTTTTGTCATTTAATGAACTATCTCTTATAAACGCAGTTCATTACGAGGAACGAAGCAAGTTAAAGGAAAATAACCCGTCAGCAGAACGGCTTCGGGCGAGATGCGGCAAAACAATGCGGGCCCGTGCGGCAAAGAAGCCTTTCTGCTGACTTGATCTTTGGTTACTTTCTATCAAGAGAAAGTAACAGCCGCGCGGCAATTGAGCGAGCCTGTAGCTTTTTGTTTACCACAAAATATTAATAATAACGAGTTGAGAAAAGCAGAATAGACTAATAATCCGCCAGCACCACAATTCTATCACTAATAGGCGCAATCTTTTCCCTGCCGTTCAAAAACCCCAATCCTACAACAAAAGAAAATCCTGCAACAATGCCGCCCATTTCCTGTATCAGCTCGCTGGCTGCGGTTACGGTACCGCCTGTAGCCAACAGATCATCATGCAATAAAATACGCTGACCCGGTTCAAAGGCGTCGGTATGCATTTCAATTGTTGCTGTACCATATTCCAGGTCGTATTTTTTTTGTTTGATGGTATAAGGTAATTTACCCGCTTTACGCACGGGGATGAACGGTACACCCAATTTAGTCGCTAATGTCAACCCAAACAAAAATCCGCGACTCTCTACACCAGCCACCACATCAATATCCATGCCCTTTAACTGCTCAACAAAGGCATCGGTAATGCTTTCGCATAATTGCGGGTCTTTTAAAATAGGAGTGATGTCTTTAAAAATAATTCCGGGCTTCGGGAAATCGGGTATATCGCGCACGGCGGCTTTAATTTGCTGCTCTATCATTTGAAGTTGATGTATGGCTCAATTTTACGTAAAATATCGTCATCAAGTATCATAATATTTTTCATATCGGCTATGGAATGATAGTCGCCATGTTGTTTACGATACTGGATAACCGCATTGGTTTGTTTATTGGTGAAATAAGGAAACTTGCGCAATCCCTCAAAATCAACCTCGTTAATTTTTATTTTGGTAACGCGAGGGGTTACGCTTACCTCGTTTTTTAATTGTGCGTATTTTGCAGTATCAATACCATAAACTTCTTTTAGCTGTTCCTTATTTAAAAAGCCGCCAAGCCGGGTACGGTACTCAATAATCCGCTGCGCAAAAGCCGGACCTATACCCCTTATCTGCGTTAACTTTGCAGAATCGGCACTGTTAATTTCAATGATTACGCCGGGCGCTACTTTGTTTGATACATATTCGTCTCCGGTTTTATAAGAGTTCGGGCGATTATTTTCCGCAGGATAAACATCTTTAGCTTGTTGCAATGCAGCTACATCCTTGTCAAAATCCTTTAGGTTTATTGTGGTATCTTTGTGAAACTGCCTGTATACATAAGGCACTAACAATACCCCTATTATAATAATAACCAGCACTACCATACCGTTCCACTCTTTTTTAGTGACGGATAGGTAATTTTTAATACGTGCTTTCATTATTTAAATTAAATTTAGCCGTTAAAGTAATATTTATTGCCGAACAGCACAATAGCTTTTAAAAACTACAATGAAGATCATCACCACCGAAGAGTTTGCCAAAGCCACCAAACTAGATAAGCTGCACATGCCCGGCCTTGCAGCTTTACTGATGGAGCTGATGAAAATAAACCAGGTTAACAACCTTTTTGCCGAGGCTCAGCCTAAACAGGGTATTGAGTTTATAGATGCCATTTTAGAAGGATGCGGGGTAAGCATTGAATATGATGAACGCGAACTAAAGAACATACCAAAAGAAGGCGGCTTTATTGCTATTGCAAATCACCCATATGGTGGTATTGAGGGTATGGTTTTACTAAAGATATTGTTACTGGCGCGGCCCGATGCCAAACTGATGGCCAACTTCCTGCTGAAAAAGATACCCAACCTAAGCGATTTCTTTATAGCCGTTAACCCTTTTGAAAATGTAGACCACTCATCAAGCATCAGCGGATTAAAAAATACTTTGAACCTGTTGGCAGAAGGTACACCTATCGGTATATTCCCCGCAGGAGAAGTATCAACCTATAAACTTGACAAAAAAGAAGTAACCGACCGATTATGGCACCCGGTAGTGGGCAAGATCATTGCTAAAGCAAAAGTGCCCGTTGTACCAATTTACTTTCATGGTAACAATGGCTTATTATTTAATCTGCTTAGCCTGATACATCCTGCGTTGCGCACTGCCAAACTGCCTTCCGAGTTATTTAATAAACAAGGACATACCATAAGGCTGCGTATTGGCAAACCCATCAGTGCCGATGATTTAAAGGATTACGATAACAGCACCGATCTGCTTAATTTTTTACGCGCCAAAACCTATGCTTTAGGTACCGGGCTTGAGGAAGAGAAAAAACTGTTCAATCCGCGTAATTTATTCAAGATAAAAAAACTACCAGAGGCAATCGTATCGCCCATAAGTACCGAGATAATAGAAAAAGAAGTTGCTTCCCTGCGGGATGATTATACGGTATGGACAGAAAAAAACTACGAGGTTTTTATAGTACCAACATCGGCCATACCCAACGTAATACGCGAAATTGGCAGGCTGCGCGAGGTTACTTTCCGCGAGATAGGAGAAGGCACCAATAAACCAACCGACCTTGACGAGTACGATATTTATTACCACCATTTATTTATTTGGGATACCGAAGCCAAAATGGTGGTTGGCGCTTACCGTATAGGTTTGGGCGATGAGATATTTTACAGCCTGGGCAAAAATGGTTTTTACATTACCGAGCTGTTTAAAATAAAAGAACAATTTACCGGCGTATTGCGCAAAAGCCTGGAGTTGGGCCGCAGTTGGATACGAAAGGAATACCAGCAAAAACCATTACCGCTGTTTTTATTGTGGAAAGGCATATTAAAATACCTGATAGATAACCCCCGTTACCGTTATTTAATAGGCCCGGTAAGCATTAGTAACTCGTTCTCAAAATTCTCTAAATCCTTAATTGTCGATTATATCAACCGTAACCATTTCGACCATGAAATGGCGCAATATGTAAGACCACGCAAAAAATTCAGGGTCGATTTTTCAAGTATTGATACCGACCTGTTGTTAGCCGGCGAGGATAGCTTTAAAGGATTAGATAACCTGATATCTGAAATTGAAACGCACAACATGAAAGTGCCCGTATTGCTGCGCCAGTACATCGCCCTAAATGCAAAGATCATCTGCTTCAACATCGACCCCAAATTTGCCGATTGTTTGGATGGCTTTTTAGTTTTAGATCTGGAGAAAGTACCGCAGGATATATTGGAGAAGTTGGGAAAGAATTTGTAGAGAAGAGTCAAGAACCAAGATGTAAGAATCAAGAATTAATATTAAAATATATAAATTATGCGCTTAGTAATTTTACCGATATTCATTTTGATTTTATTTGGATGCAATAGTAAGAAGGTCAAAACAGCTCAACAGGTTGCCGAAACAAAAGCCGTATCAAGCAGTGATATTCAAAAAGACATTCAATCCGCACCACTAAACCCGGATGATACAATACCAAATGTTTCGATACCTGCTGATGCTATTCGAGTGACAGATGACAAAGTAGATAGTACATCTAATATTCATATGTTATGGAACGGTGATGGAATAGAACGCACTCCAGCTCTGAGCAAATTGCATTGGAAAGCCTTAACCTATAAAAAGGGCTCGTATTATTTACAGGATACTAAAATTAAACTTAAGAGTGCGCGTTATCCGGAAGGTACTGAGGAAGAAGGAGAAATAGGATTATTTATGTCAGCCATCGATAAAGATGCTCAGTATTTGTTATCTGGTTTAAATATTGTAAATGGTCCCGTTGACACTGTTTTAATTAAAAAAAAGATATTCTATCCAGGACAGAAGGAAATATTTAGTTATAAGGGAATTACTTATACCCTTTACGCTACAGGTCATAAAATGGATAGTGTAAAAAAAGGTTATAATAACTATAAACTATTTTTGACAGCAAATGTCAAGGGACATACTTTCAATCAACTAATAGCTTCAGCGGAAACTTATTTTGGAGATACCGATGATGCTGAAGTGCTTTCTTTTTTTCAAATTAATTTTATAGGTGATATTGATGGCGACAATATACCAGACATTATAATAATGGAATTAGGGAATTTTTGGTCTACAACAAATTTGTATGTGTCCTCAATTGCAGGCGACACAGCCATTGTAAAAAAAGTTGCATTTTTTTAGATGCAGCTTGGCCCTTGACTCTAACTAAGACTTCACATTAAAACATTTTGTCCGTAAAATGGAATTTTGAAGTTCGGAGCTTTCGTCAGCAGAACAGCTTCGGGCGAGATACGGCAAAACAATGAAGGCCATGTGCAGTGGCAGGGCAGTTGGAAATATTTGCAGAAGGGTAGGACAGGCAAGTGTGTAAGCCAAAAGCGCACAAGCGGAGCAACTGTTTCCGGCCCAGGTTTTGCCGTAGCTGCAGCGCAAAGGCTATGAGCGCAAAGAAGCATTTCTGCTGACTTGACCTTTTGGTTACTTTTGGGTCAAGCTAAAAGTAACAGCCCCCGCGGCAATTGAGCGGGCCTAAAGCTTTCATGATACAACAAAATACCGTTAATTGATTTGCATGTGCAGAGATTGCGTAGTGGCTGCGCAAAGACGGCGAGGAGGAAGTAATTCTTAGTATTTCACCTTAAACCGCTTCAACACCAAACTCAACAACCATATTGGCCCGTAAAACTGGAACTTTAAGCTATTGGTAAAAGAGTACCGTTTACCCTCTATTTTTTGCCCGATGAATTGAACCAGCAAAGCAACTATCAGCACACCCAAACATAGCTCACCAACGCCTGGTCCGCCCACTTTGCGCCATTCCTCTAATTGCAAAATGCCGTAATAAAACGCAAACTCAATTAACAGCATTATATAAGATAATATGGGCGATGTTTTATAATAGAAGTAAATGCTAAACGCTACAACAAACGACATCCAGTTAATATAGCTTCCATTTTGCCCTAAAAAGCTTAAATGCGGAAACGGGATCGCCCAGCTAAAACCTAATATGGCAAATACAATAATCGGCTCGCATATATAATTAATGGCTTTATTTACCGGTTTTTGGTGCGATGCTGAGTATTTATCAAACAAGATATCAATATCGCGCTGTTGTATTTTTTGCTGTTTCATATTATTAAAAAAGCGACAGGTTGCCCCGTCGCTTTAATTAAAAAAATCACAATTAATTATTTTGCAAAGGCTACCGAGCGGGTTTCCCTTATTACGGTAACTTTTATTTGTCCCGGGTAGGTCATTTCTGTTTGTATACGGTTTGAAATATCAGCTGCCAACACTTCCGACTCAGCATCGCTTATTTTTTCGCTTTCAACAACTACACGCAATTCACGACCTGCCTGAATAGCAAATGTTTTTTCGACACCCGGATATGACATAGCCAACTCTTCCAACTCTTTTAAACGTTTAATGTAGCTTTCTACCACCTCGCGGCGTGCGCCAGGCCTTGCGCCCGATATGGCGTCACAAGCCTGTATTATAGGCGATAGCATAGACGTCATTTCTATCTCGTCGTGGTGAGCACCAATAGCGTTACATACTTCCGGATGTTCCTTATATTTTTCGGCTAACTGCATACCCAAAATAGCGTGTGGTAATTCCGGGTTATCATCAGGCACTTTGCCAATATCGTGCAATAAACCTGCACGTTTAGCCATCTTAACATTAAGCCCTAATTCGGCAGCCATAGTAGCGCAAAAGTTAGCTACTTCGCGCGAGTGCTGTAACAAGTTTTGCCCGTACGATGAACGATAGCGCATACGCCCAACCATTCTTATCAATTCAGGGTGCAGGCCGTTTATGCCTAAGTCAATAACTGTACGCTCGCCAATTTCAACAATCTCTTCTTCAATCTGCTTCTTGGTTTTGGCAACAATTTCTTCAATACGTGCCGGGTGTATACGTCCGTCGGTTACCAAGCGGTGCATAGCCAAACGGGCTATCTCGCGGCGTACCGGGTCAAATCCTGAAAGGATAATGGCCTCTGGCGTATCGTCCACAATAATTTCAATACCGGTAGCAGCTTCCAGCGCGCGAATGTTCCTGCCTTCGCGACCAATAATACGGCCCTTTATTTCATCATTTTCAATGTTGAAAATAGAAACAGTATTCTCAATAGCACTTTCAGTAGCCGTACGTTGTATGGTTTGAATAACAATTTTCTTAGCTTCCTTAGTTGCTGTAAGTTTAGCCTCGTCCACAATATCCTTTATTTGGATCATGGCTTTAGTGCGTGCTTCTTCGCGCAGGTTGTCAATCAACTGGTTCTTTGCTTCCTCGGCCGATAGGCCCGCAATAGTTTCCAACTGCTGCACATGCTGATTTTTCAGCACATCAACTTCTTCCTGCTTTTTAACAAAAACATCGGTTTGATGCTCCAGGTTTTTACGCACATTGTCCAGTTCGCTTTCCTTACGGTTCATGTTCTCCAGGCGCTGGTTTAAAGATTGCTCTTTTTGTTTAACGCCGTTTTCTCGTTGGTTTATAGCGTTATTCTTGCTGTTGATTTCCTGTTCGTGTTCGGTTTTCATTTGTAAAAACCGCTCTTTAGCTTCCAGTAATTTATCTTTTCGTAAAATTTCGGCACTGCTTTCAGCATCCTTCAGTATCTTTTTTACTTTGTTTTGCGCGTTCGCTTCCTGGTCCTTAAATAGCTTTTTAAGCAGGAACCTGCCAACAACTATGCCCGTGGGCACGCCGGCCAGCAGCCCGATGATTATGTATAAAAATGATGTCATTCTTCTTTTTAGGTTATATATAAATAAAAAAACCGCAACTAAATTTTAATCTCATTATTGAAAAACCTCTTTCCCAGATTTATTGGGCACGGTTATCATTAAACCCTGTTGGGTAATGTATACCTGCTTGCCCGCCTGATATTGAAGCGTTAAGTTTTTAATAGTGAAACATAAAATTTAACCACGGTTAGATCTTATATTGGCTCTGTATATATGTGTAAGAACGGTATTACTTCGAGAAAAAATCAGATAGCATATGATCTAACTGGTAAACCTTTTCGGCTACTTCTGTATCTTCAACAGTAACCTTTTTCTCTGCCTTTAATGACGATGTTGCATAATGCAACACACTCATTGCCAACAGATCTTGTTTATCCCTTACCGCATAATTTTCCTGATATTCTTTTATGCGGTCGTTGATCAATTTAGCTGCTCTGCGTATTATTTCTTCTTCTTCCATGTTCACCTTTAACGGGTAAACTCTGTCAGCAATATTTATTTTTATTGAGATTTCTCCCATTTGAGCTTTTTCACTTTATGCGTTATTTTTTTAATAACACAATGCACTTATCAATTTCTTGCACAAATTCGTTAATTTTTTGCTTTATGTCAAGACTTTTTTCATTTGTTTCAGAAAAAGACTTCGCCAGCTTCACTACACTAAGCTTTTCGTCCATCTCTTTGTTCTTATTTTTGCTGGCATTTAGTGCCGACATTAACGTTTGGTTTTCCAATTTCAACAGGTCATTCTCCTCCTGCAAAGCCCCGCAAAGCTCTATAAGCCGCGTGGTTTTGTTAAGGACCTTGTTTAGTTGGGTTATTGTAGACATCTGTTAGTTTTGAGTTATTGAATTACTGAGTTATTGATTGCTTATAAAGTTATTGAATTAGTAATAATAATCAATAATTCGATAACTCTATAATTCAATAACTACTTCCGGATCTCCGCTCCCGCCTCCTTACCCAAATTATAGATCAGCTTTTGCATAATGGCGTCTATGGCTTTATCGGTAAGGGTTTTTTCGGTATCCTGTAAAATAAAACTTAGCGCGTACGACTTTTTACCTGCCGGCAATTTATCGCCCTGGTACACGTCAAATACATCCACGTCTTGTAATAACTTGCGTTCAGTCCTCAGCGCTATTTGTTTAAGCTGACCGAATGATACCGATTGATCTATCAGCATTGACAGGTCGCGCCTTACTGCGGGGAATTTGGAAACCTCTTCATAAACAATCTTATTCTTTTTTACTGCCGATAATATCATGTCGAAATTGAAATCGGCATAAAAAACAGTTTTGTCCACATCGGCTTTCTTTAACGCGTCTGCCGAAACCTGCCCAAATTTTACCAACTGCTTATTGTTGCGCATGTATTGAATGCCAAACGCCATTTTTTTGCAGGTAGCATCTTCGGTTTGGTAGTCGCTGATGTTTAAACGGCTCAATAAACTATCAACAATAGCCTTCAAATTATAGAACGATACAGCGACTGGTTTTTGGTTCCATTGTTCCGCAGTTGCGCCGGTAAGCCAGATACCGAACCGCTGGGTCTCATTATACTTGTCATCCTTAACGCTATAAACCTTGCCAAACTCGTATAACTTCAGATCGGCAGCTTTGCGGTTTTGGTTATAGTTGATGGCCTCCAAACCTGAATATAATAACGTCTGGCGCATTACATCCAAATCATTACTCAACGGATTTAATATTTTAACCGCGCTGTCCAGGTCAGATGAATAAGCCGACTTAGTTAATGAATTAGATAATATCTCATTAAACCCATTAGCCGTTAAAATATCCGACAGCATATTTTGCACCGTATCTTTCTCAGGTCGTGGCGACGCGCTTAACGATGCCCTAACCTGTGTTGGAATGTAGATATTGTTATAGCCGTAAACACGCAATATTTCTTCAATCACATCTACCTCGCGGGTAACATCAACACGGTACGGTGGCACTTTCAATACCAAGCCGTCAGCCGATTCGCTAACGATCTCAATATCCAGTGCTTTTACAATATTCTTTATTTCCTCGTGAGGAATAACCTGGCCTATCAAACGGTGTGTATGCGCGTATGATAAGTCAACATCAAACGGTGCAACCGGGGCAGGGTATAGGTCTACAATTTCTGATGATACCTTACCACCCGCAACCTGCTGAATTAATAAGGCAGCGCGTTTTAATGCAAACACCGTCATGTCCGGATCGGTACCCCGCTCAAAACGGAACGAAGCATCAGTTTTTAAGCCGTGGCGTTTAGCCGTTTTACGTACTGAAACCGAGTTAAAATAAGCGCTCTCTAAAAATATATTTTTGGTTGATGTTTTTACGCCCGACGTTGCCCCACCGAAAACCCCGGCAATACACATCGGCTCGCTGGCGTTGCATATCATCAAATCATCGGCAGATAATTTGCGCTCTACATCATCCAATGTTTTAAAAACGGTCCCTTCGACACAATTTTTCACAATCACCTTGTCGCCCGTTATTGCATCAGCATCAAAAGCATGTAGGGGCTGGCCCAATTCATGCAATACATAGTTGGTAACATCAACCACATTGTTGATGGAACGCACACCAATAACGGCCAAACGCTCTTTTAACCATTGCGGCGACTCTTTAACCTCGATACCTGAAATAGTTACACCCGAATACCGCGGGCTTGCCTGCTCATTTTCAACAACAACCTGTATTTTACTGTCGTGATTATCAACCTTAAATGCCGATACATCCGGCTTATGAATTTCGATCTTTAAAAAGGCGGCAATATCCCTTGCAGTACCTAAGTGCGAAGCCGCATCGGCACGGTTAGGGGTTAAGCCTATTTCGTATAAATAATCGTCGTTCAGTTTAAAATAATCTTTGGCGGGCGTGCCCACAACGGCATTGGCATCTAATACCATAATGCCGGCATGATCGGTGCCCAAGCCAACTTCATCCTCAGCACAGATCATCCCTTCAGATGCCTCGCCACGAATTTTTGATTTATTGATAGGGAAGGGCTCGCCAACGGTTGGATGTACCGTAGTGCCCGCAACAGCCACTACCACCTTTTGCCCGGCGGCAACGTTATTTGCACCGCAAACAATTTGTAGATCCTCGGGGCCGCCAACATCAACCTTGGTAACTTTCAGGCGGTCGGCATTGGGGTGCTGGCCACATTCTTTTACATAGCCAATTACCAGGCCTTCCAGTCCGCCGGGTATTGCCTGTACTTTTTCCACGCTCTCCACTTCCAAACCTGTACCGGTAAGTATGGTTGAAATTTCCTGCGGGGTTTTATCTGTATTTATAAACTCTTTAAGCCAATTGTAGGATATCTTCATTGATATAGAAACGATAATTGGCAAAGATACGATTTAAGGGGAAAGGTAAAAGGTAAAAGCTGAATAGTAAAGCGTGAAAGGCGAAAGGCAAAACCTTTTACCTTTCGCCTTTCACCTCAAAGCCTTAACTCTTACCTTTCAACCTCAAAATTAGAACCTGCTAAAGCCGCCATCCAATACCAGGTCGCCGCCTACCATGAACGATGAGTCGTCTGAGGCCAGGTATAAAAAGCCTTCGGCTATTTCTTCAACTGTGCCTATACGTTTTATAGGCGTAATGCCGGCCATATGAGCTTTCATGCCGTCAACTTCCTCGGCTGTAGCGCCGTTACGCCCGAATATTGGGGTATCAATAGGGCCGGGAGAAAGCACGTTAACACGTATTTTCCTGTCCAGTAATTCTGCAGACAAGCCGCGGGCTAATGAAGTTACCGCCGCTTTAGTAGCTGCATAGGCAGATGCGGTTGCCAATGCTTTGTTGCTAACGCCCGATGAAGTAATGATAATAGACGCGCCATCATTTAAATAAGGCAATGCTCTTTGTACAGAAAAGAACGCGCCTTTAAAGTTAATATCACTGGTTTGGTCGAACATTTCTTCGGTAAAATCGGCAAGCGGCGTAAATATGGCTATACCGGCATTTACTACCAATACGTCAATTTTGCCAAAGCTTTCCACTACGTTTTCATATACCTTGCTGATGCCGCTAATGTCGGAAACGTCACTTACCAGGCCTATAGCGCCGCTGCCTATCTCGGTAACCGCGCTGTTTAATGTTGCCTGGTTACGGCCTGTTATGGCCACTTTTGCACCTTGAGCTGCAAATAATTTTGCTGCTGCTAAGCCAATGCCACTGTTACCACCTGTAACTACGGCTACTTTGTTTGTTAATTTTTTCATTGTGTTTGTTTTAAAATGTATTTATATATTTAAATATTTCGATTTATTTAAACGTTTTGGCCAGTTGTTTAAATCGTGCACAATAGTAGATAGATAAATCGATATATCGAAAATAATCGATTTATAATAGAAATTTTTTACACAGAGAACACATTTAAAAATTTAACGTATTCGGCCATCACATCCTTGTTAACGCGGTACTGTACATTGCGGCCGTCTTTTTCGGCAATAAGCAGATCAGCATCAACCAGTTGATTAACGTGGTGGGAGATAGTAGACTGTGCAAGTTCAATGTTTTGAGCTATACAGGCGCACTGCATCCAATCGTCGTTTTGTTTTTTTATCATATCCATTATCTTGAGGCGATAAGGGTCGCCCAAAGCTTTTGATATTTTTTCTACTTGTTTGGTATCCATGATGGCGCAAATATATCGATTATATTCGATTTGATAATTACTTATTGATTCAATAACTTAGTAGATAACTAATCATCAATGCTTTATGCTAAATATCCAATTTACTACCACGTTACTTAAAAGCCCTAATAAAGGTGGGTGGACCTATGTGACCTGGCCGCAGTCAGTCGATTTTTTTAAAACCCGCGGGCTGGTAAAAGTAGAAGCAGCAGTGAATGGACATAATTTTAAAAGTTCTTTTATGGCTATGGGTGATGGTACTCATAAGTTACCCATAAAAGGAGAGCTGCGTAAAAAAGCAGGTATAGCTGTTGGCGATACGGTTACTATTTCTTTGATAAATAGGTTATAATATCCCCTCATCCCCAAAACTAAAATAACCCTCATTGGTGATAATCAGGTGGTCTAAAATATTCATTTCCAGCATTCGCCCTGCGGCCACGATCTTTTTGGTGAGTTCAATATCCAGCTGGCTGGGTTTTAAATTGCCCGACGGGTGGTTATGCATCAACACAATTGAAACGGCATGATGCTGCAAGGCAATATGAAATATGATCTTCGGGTCGGCAATAGTGCCCGATACGCCGCCTTTGCTCACCAGCTCTTTAGCTATCACACTTCCCGCACGCCCCAATAATATTATCCAGAATTCTTCGTGGTTCAGGTCCCTGAAATAGCGATGCATCAAGTTGAAAGCATCCTTGCTGGCGTTAATGGTATCAGGCGCTTTAACCTCGGCCTCATTGCGGCGGCGGCCAACCTCTAAAGCGGCAATAATAGAAATTGCTTTAGCTTCGCCGATCCCTTTAAATTTAGAAAGCTCGTTAACGGATGCCTTGCCCAATTTATTTAGATCGTTCTCGTAATGGTGCAAAATACGTTTGCTCAACTCCACCGCCGATTCCGTACGACTACCGGAACCGATTAAAATAGCTATTAGTTCAGCATCAGTCAAAGCACGCCTGCCCTGTGTGGCCAGCTTCTCGCGCGGGCGGTCCTCTTCGGCCCATGCCTTAATGCTGATCTTGTTATCGTAGTTTTCCACGAGGTTAAAATAGGGAATTTTAGGTAAACAAAAAAGGCTGCGATAACTCACCCGGCCGTTGCTTCGCCGACCACCCTCTCTTCGCCTGCGGCGGAAAGAGGATATTTTAAAATTCTTCTCTTCAACCCTCTTTCCCGCTTGCGGAAGAGAGGGTCGACCAGCGCAGCGCAGTCGGGGTGAGTAAACGGTGCTAAACAAAAAAGGCGATGAGTCTTAAACTCATCGCCTTTTTACGTATAATATTTTTTAAGCTTAGCTTAAAGCGTTTACAAATTTAGTAAGCTTCGATTTATTGTTTGAAGCTTTGTTTTTATGAATAACATTTTTCTTAGCCAAACGGTCAAGCATTGATATCACCTTTGATAAAAGAGGTGTAGCATCAACCTTTGTAGTGGTGCCTCTCAATTTTTTAATTGCGTTACGGGTGGTTTTAGCCTGGTAACGGTTACGTAAGCGCTTCGCAGCGTTTGATCTGATACGTTTTAATGATGATTTATGATTTGCCATTGTAGCTTATTATTCTTTCTTTATTTAAGGACTGCAAATATAGGGGCTTTTATTTAAATATCAAATGCCTTTTTTAAAATAGTTTTTTGGGGTGGAGCACGACGGTTAGCGGTTGGCGAAATGAGTGTTTACCTATGCTTTATAAATTGGCTATTACTCCTTGCGCCAACCGCCTTGCACCAAACCTATATCGTAAAAAACAAAGCCACCGCAGCACCACCCATTACCACAAAGGTAAACCATAGCAATACTTTAGATAGCCAGCCGCTTTTATATTCGCCCATTATTTTTTCACTGGCCGATATTCTGACAATAATAAACAGTAACGGCACCGCCGCAACGCCATTTAGCACCGCTGTATAAACCAACGCCTTCACGGGGTCAATACCTATAAAGTTCATGCCCAAGCCAATTACGGTAGCTACGATAATTACTGCATAGAAACCCTGCGCACGTCTAAATTTTAAATTCAGGCTGGCTTTCCAATCAAAAGCTTCGGCCACAGCATAAGCTGCCGAGCCTGATAGTACCGGTACCGCCAACAACCCCAAACCAATAATACCTACCGAAAAGATCAGCTTTGCCAAATATCCCGCGTTGGGGAAAGTATGTACCAACGGTTCCAAAGCCTTTGCCGCATCGGCCGATGTTTTAATATCCTTAACGCCGCTGTTATGCAAAACCGTTGCGCCTACCAATAAAATGCACCAGGTTGTAAATTCAGAAATGATCATGCCGGTCGTATTGTCCTGCCGCATTGCTTTAATGTTTTCCCAGGTGATCTGTGGCTTACCTTTTTTTACCAGTTGCTTTTCGCGCCCTTCCTCTACTTCTTGCGATGCTTCCCAAAAAAACATATAAGGCGTTATGGTAGTGCCAAATACGCCTGTAATGATGAATAGAAAAGCGAAGCTGAACTCAATATGCGGTACAACGGTTGCCTTTAAAACGGTGGGCCAGTCCTGGTGAGTAATGAATACTGTGATAGGATAGGCAAACAATGCCAGCGCCAGCCACTTTAATATTTTTGAATAGACTTTATAATTGGTAAATATCTCTAACAATAAAATACCAATAGTAAATACCAGCGTTAAAAGAATAAACGGCAGCGGTATTAACAATTGCGCTGCGGATGCCATCGCGCCAATATCGGCGCCAATATTTATTACGTTGGCTACAACAACCAATCCCACTACCAAATACAAAACTGTCCTGCTATAATTTTCTTTCACCACGGCGGCTATGCCTTTACCGGTAACCATGCCTACACGCGCACAGGCTTCCTGTACGGCAGTCATAAATGGCAGCATGTATAAGGCTGTCCATAACTGTCCGTAGCCAAACTGTGCCCCGGTTTGCGAGTAGGTGGCTATTCCTGATGGATCATCGTCGGCCGCACCGGTAGTAAGGCCGGGGCCGAGCACGGTTATCCATTTCCAGATGCTTTTTTTGGATGGTTTGGGTTCTGTTTTTAGGGGCATTTTATTATGGTTTATAATTATTTGAGTACTTTAAATTTCTTAACCCTCTTTTCCGCTTGCGGAAGAGAGGGTGGTCGGCGAAGCAACGACCGGGTGAGTTATCGCCGCCATGCTAAACTGTGAATATACCAACAACAATCATCATTGTTGGTTTTTAATGGCATTATTGCCTAAATTTACCAATAACATTATTCACCTACCCAAATGGAACAAAAATTTCACTACGCCACCGTTACCGACGCCATCGAACAATTACGCAAACAAGGTTTTACCTGCGACTTCAACTTGCATAAAAACCGCTTTAAGGTTGACGAAAAAGAATATACTGCCGATGAATTCGAGATAGTCGACGTATACCGCTACGAAGGTGCATCCGACCCGGGCGATGAAGCAACGGTTTACGCGCTGGCATCACCATCAGGCGTAAAGGGTATTTTGGTATCGGGCTATGGTGTTTCTGCCGATGAAGAATCGGAAGAGACATTAAAACGATTGCATTATAAATATAAGCAAAAGAAATAATAGAATACTATTTATTTATAATGCTATATAGTAGATCCGGTTGTATAACAGTGCCGAATCTATTCATAGACATTAAAATAATATACAAAAAATTGCCCTTTTTAATAAAAGCTACACTTCCTGGAAGATTTGATTTGTCGGCTTTAGCAATAATTTCATATGATTCAGAATTATACGCTATCCCAAAGGATTTAAATTTATAATAATAGCAATATACACTATCGTTTTTTACTATTGATGTAATAGAGTCACCATTAAAAGTGAAATGTACTGATGATATGTTAATTGGAGGCTTACCAGTTTTCATTTCAAATTCGAATTTATAACTGGGTATGTTAGTATAAATACCATTCGCGGAGATATTCGTACTTTTTTCATAGGCAATCAGCTTATTTAGCCCCCAACTGCTTGATAATTTAACTTTATAGATAAAAATATCCAAGTCACCATTATAAATATAACTTGATTCTGGCGGCCTGTTTCTACTTACAGTAGTACCAACGAACTCCAATTTACTTTTAGCCTCTTTGGTAAATAGATTGTTATACTCGGGTACAGAAATATATGTCGATTTAGAGCGGTCATCAAAAAAGGCGTAAATCATTCGTCCAAATATATACCACATAAGCCCAGCAAACGCCGCAAACATCAGTATCATTCTCCAATTTTTCATGTATTTGCTGTTTAGAAGAAATTAGTTTTATTAAGTAAATCTATCTATTTTAATCGTTTAATTATATACTGTAATGAAGCGACTTATCGGGATAATTGCCGGTTTCTTATTAATTATTACCTGCTCCTCATGGGGCTTCTTCGCGCATTACCGTATTAACCGTTTGGCGGTGTTTACACTGCCCAAACAAATGGCCGGTTTTTATAAAGCCAATATTGAGTTTATTACCGAGCACGCCACAAGTGCCGATAAAAGGCGTTATGTAGATTCAACCGAAGCCCCTAAACATTATTTAAACGCCGACCATTACGACAAAAACCCGTTTGCCCGCATACCCCAGCGCTGGGCCGATGCCGTAGTAAAATATTCTGAAGATACCCTCATCGCCAACGGTACCGTGCCGTGGACGATCAACTACAACTATTATAAACTGGTTGATGCTTTTAAAGCGAAAGATACCAGCGGCATATTAACCGCTTCGGCAAATTTGGGCCATTATGTTGCCGATGCCCACGTGCCGCTACACTTAACCACTAATTACGACGGCAAACTCACCAACCAACCCGGTATGCATGCCTTTTGGGAAAGCCGCCTGCCGGAGTTATTTGCCGATCAATATCATTACAATGCAGGCAAGGCGCATTATATTCAAAACCCTTTAGCCGAGGCTTTTAAAATTTGCCGCGTTTCGTTTAGTGAAGTAGATACAGTTTTACGCTTTGAACGAATATTGGATAAACAATTCCCTGCCGATAAAAAATACATAACAGAAAAGCGCGGCAAAAAAATGGTAAAGGATTATTCGGTAGAATACAGCCTGGCATACCAAAAAATGATGAAGGGAATGGTTGAGCGACGTATGCGCGCGGCCATACTTTCAGTAGGCAGCTATTGGTACTCGGCCTGGATAGATGCCGGGCAACCCGACCTGAATAAACTGATAGACAAGCCACTTGCAGGCGATGAATTAAAAAAAGTTCAACAGGAAGAAGCTTTGTTTAAAGTGGGAAAAGTGTTAGTTTTAGCTAAATGAAATTTTAATGAGAGCAAAAGCAGCTGCACACATCAACAAACACGATAGTATTAAATGGCGTAGCCATGAACCATCGCGTATAGAAACATTTAGCGATGCAGCTTTTGCCTTTGCTTTAACATTGATCATTATATCAATGGAAGTGCCCAAAACGTTTGACCAGCTAACAGAAACCATGCACGGTACATTAAGCTTCGCCGTATGTTTTGCGTTGCTGTTCAATATCTGGAATACCCAAAATATATTTTTTAGGCGGTATGGGCTTACCGATGGCTATGTAGTAGGCCTAAATGCAATTTTACTTTTTGTGGTATTAGTATATACCTACCCTCTGAAATTTTTATTTGAATTGATATTTTCCAGTGATCAAGCACAAGCAGGCATGATACACGGTGATCAAATACAATCCCTAATGCTCATATACAGCATCGGTTTCATAGTTATCTATATTTTATTTTTCCTGATGTACCGGCATGCGCAAAAATGTGCTGCCGACCTGGAACTTACACCGGCCGAGATATACGCTACCAAAACGGTAAAGTACATGAATTTAATATGTATCTGTATTTGTTTTGTGGCGATAAGCTTCGCCATTATTTCACCCGGATATGCAGGGCGTTCAGGGTTTGTGTTTTGCTCATTCCCAATAGCTTATTGGGCCTGGTTTAGTTATCGCGGTAAAAAAGGTAGAGAGTTATTTCCCGGTAAAGCAGCTTAAGCGGTTTTCTTTTTCCTGCTGTTTATACCTGCAATAATTGGCGGAATAACAGAGATCAATATAATTGCCACGCCCACCAATGATATATGCGCTTTAAAAAATGGCACATTACCTAATAAATAACCGGCAAGCAAAAACAATATTATCCATGCGGCACCACCTACAATATTGTATAAACTATATCGTAAAAAAGGCATTTTACCCACGCCAGCCACAAAAGGCGCAACGGTACGTATTATAGGCATAAAACGGCTAAATATTACCGCCTTGCCGCCATGCTTATCAAAAAAGGCTTTGGTTTGCAGGTAGTAATCCAGTTTTAAAATCTTATTTTTTTCTTTAAACACCATTGGGCCAAAATAGCTACCCAGTGAATAATTAACGGTATTGCCCAAAAATGCGGCAGCAATTAATATCAGGCCCAACAATTCTATATTTAAACCGGTATTGCCAACGGCTATTAAGGCGCCCGCAGCAAACAACAGCGAATCGCCAGGCAAAAATGGGGTTACCACAAAACCTGTTTCGGCAAAAATTATGGCGAATAAAATAAGGTAGGTTAAAGTATGATACGCTGTAATGATAGCAGCAAGGTGCTTATCAATATGCAGTATAAAATCAATAAGGTGTTTAATTACTTCCAAGGGATATGTATTTGGCAGCTAAATTAGCTATTAAAGATTAGTTATTAAAGATTAGGTTGCTTTTCATTGATTTTTAACTAATCACTACTCACCAATTAACTAATCTCTATCTAACAGCAAATATAGACAACGCAAAAGAGGCACTATCTGTGCGGCCGGCTATACCGCGGCAATACATGGTGTATGCCCGGCCATCCTGCACGGTTATGTTCGGGAAGTCAAATAAAAGATTTGTTGGCGAGCCTGTCGGCGTAACTTTAAAATCATAATTACCTGCCGGGAACTCTTTGAAAGCCGATACATTTTTATATCCTTGGTTACCAAAAGCTAAGGTACCATTCGCAGTTATATCAAACGGCGTTGAACCCGGCGATCCATTAACAAACCTTATTTTTCCTCTTCCCGCAGTCGGTAAGGCCGCTGTATCTGTCGTAAATATATAAGTGATTGAATTATTCGACCGTAAACCGGTAACAAACAGGGTGTATTTAAAATTATTTTGTAAGATGGTATCTATCGAAAGAATATTGGTGGTTGAAACCGAGGTAGACGACGCTCTTATTTGGAAGGGGGTATCTATAGATGTTAAAGAAAAATAACTTGACGGGTTTGGATAATAATACGAACCACTGTTTTTCTTTACCCTGTCAATATATAGATCAATAGGCAAAAGATCGGGACTTAGATTAATTACCTGGTATTGAATATTTGATGCTGCAGGCAATATGGTACTTCCCTTTCCGCACGACGACATAAAGCACCCGATAAAATAGGCGCCTGCTGCCATTAAAAAAATATAGGTTAATATGTTGCTTCTTTTTTTACGCATAAAACTAATTAATGGCCAACACTACCGAAAATTGATTTGGCCCGGCACCACCCGGAATGCCTTTGGTAAATAAAGTATACGCTCCGCCCGCCGTTAATGTTGTTGTGTCGCTAAATAACTGGGTGGTGGTAGCATGATTGTAAATAGTTATTAATGTATGACCTGTGGCAACAGGTTTAAAATTACCCACCGCTTTAAAAGGCTGATTTAAAAAACTAAGGCTGCCAACATAAACATCCAGGTTAGTGCTGGCTGGCGAAGCATTAATGAACCGTACGGCTGCCGCAGTGGTCGAAACAGCAGGCAAGGTATCAGTAACTAAAAATATTTTGTCGGATGTTTCGCCGGCTAGAAATAACGAATAAAAAGTACCCGAGTCTAATTTTAATGGTAAGCTGCTGACCAGGTAAGTTGTCATCCCGCTTTTTTTAAGCTGATAGGTTTGGGTACCCGAAGCAACACTGATATACCCCGATTGGCTGCCCGGCGATATGGTTGAAATGTTGTTCAGTCGTGCCCCGTTTTGATACACGTTAAGCGAATCGGTAGCGGCATTTATAATATTCAAATTGGCAGGCGGCACAACCGGAATTATGTCGCCATTACTTTTGCAGGATGATAGGGCCATGGCAATTACCGCAACCATAATTGCTGCCTTGCTACTCTTTATCAAATTTATAATTACCTGCCTGTTCATTTATTATTGCTATAACTCAATGGTTATACTATTTGTTATCTCTGCTTAATAAAAAAGTCCGGTTTTTTACGCCGGACCTGGATTTTGGATTTATAATTTAAGTTTACACTTAAGCATAACTATTAAGCATCACCGGCATTACCAGCATCAGCACATCTTCGTTCTCATCGCCTCCCTGTGGTAACAATAACCCGGCCCTGTTAGGGGTTGACATTTCCAAAGATACTTCTTCGCAATTTAAATTCTTCAACATTTCTATCAAAAATCTTGCATTAAAGCCAATTTCAATATCCTCGCCTTCATACTGGCAGGTTAAACGCTCGTGAGCCTCATTTGCAAAGTCAATATCTTCCGATGAGATATTTAACTCGCTGCCATTAATTTTTAACCTTACCTGGTGCGTTGTTTTATTAGCGTAAATAGCTACGCGACTTAACGAACCCAAGAAAGCAACACGGTCGATACTTAGTTTATTTGGATTATTTAACGGGATAACCGCTTCATAATCCGGGTAACGCTCGTCAATTAAACGGCATACCAAATTTATATTATTGAATTTGAAAAATGCGCTGGTGCTGTTGTATTCAACAGATACATTCACATCATCCGTTGGCAACGCCGATTTTAACAGCGCCAAAGCCTTTTTAGGCAAAATGAATGAGGTAGTGCTATCAGCTTTTGCATCTAAACGGCGGTAACGAACCAGTTTATGTGCATCGGTAGCTACAAAGGTTAAATATTGGCTGCTTAACTGGCAATAAACGCCTGTCATAGCCGGGCGTAACTCGTCGTTACTTACCGCGAATATGGTTTTGTTTATGGCCTCTGCCAATACCGATGCAGGCAAATTTACCGACGAAGCATTTTCTACAACCGGTATCTTCGGGAAATCTTCGCCGTTCTCGCCGCTCAGTTTGTATTTACCGTCGCCCGCGTTAATTTCAATAGCGAAGGTTGCATCATCAACAGAAAAAGCCACCGGCTGCTCTGGTAACGATTTTAAGGTATCCAATAAAATACGCGATGGTATGGCTATACGCCCGTTCTCTTTAGCTTCAACGCTTAAAGATGTGGTCATGCTGGTTTGCAGATCGGTTGCCGAGATGGTTAAGTTGCCATCCTTTATTTCGAATAAGAAGTTTTCCAGTATAGGCAACACCGTACTATTGCTTAACGCGCCGCTTACAGACTGTAGCTGCTTTAGTAATGTTGATGTGGAAACAATGAATCTCATATTTAATATTGTGTTAATCTACCAAAAGTATAAAATTTAACGAGCATACTTTCGTCTGCGCATATAATGTTGAAAAATAGCAAATATTAACACTAAAATCAAAGGCAATACAGTATTAATTATTTGCCAGTATAGTTTTTCGCTGCGTATACGGGCGCGGTCTAATAACCGCAATTGAATTTCTTTGTTCCGTAACGATATAAGCCCAGAATCATCCGTCATATAATCGGCAATGTTTAACAGGAAATTTTTGTTGCCAAACGTTTTGTTGGTATAATGGTCATACCCCAGTGGGTACGGCGTGCCATTGGTTGCTATGGCGTTTTTAAATATATCGCCATCGCTTATCACGATCATTTTGGTTGGTTTGCTTTCCTGTAAAGGAACAATATTGTCGGTCAATCCCGCCGGTACGGGGCGGTTTTTCCAATCCGAAGTAAATTTACCTTCTAATAATACCGCTACCGTTTTAGGTGTTCCTTGAAACTCTTTAGGGTTGGGTTCCTGCTCAACCGATTGCAGCGAAATAATATGCGGCGCGGTTATCTTTTTATTATAGGGCGATGATGCTAACAATACGGTTTTAGTTACGTTTTTAATAGCCAATGTATCAATAGTACTCGCAAATTCACTGCGGATGCCATCCAGGTTTTTTACTATCGGATTTTTTGACAACGGCATAAAAATAGGGTAAAACAACCATGGCACCATTTGCATTTGCGGCTGCCCGCCTACACTGCCAGTGTTAATAGGTATTTGCGCGGCGCTTAGATCGGCTATAAGGTCGGGATTAATGCGTACGCCATATACAAATAGCTGGTCATCCAAATTTAATTGCTTAACAAAAGCCAGTTGCTCGCCGCCATGTCCGCGCAGGCTATCCAGTTCGGCGCTAACCTGGTCTATTGCCCAAACTACGTGGCCGCCCTGCATAATATATTGATCCAGTTTAAATTTCTCCAGTTCGGTAAATGGTTTGTCCGGTTTAGGCACAACCATCATTTTTACCTTTTTTAAACTATCGAATGGTATGGTTTTTAAATCAACGCGCCCAACCAAAAAACCGTCGGATAATGATTGCATCGCGTCGGACAATTGCGCGTCATTCAATTCATTGTGCCCGGTGGTAAAACCTATTTCAGACCGTCCAACCTTAGTAACTCTTTTTATGGCCGATGAAAACGCATATTCCAGGTTTTGAATGGAATTGTTCAACTGTTCCTGGTCGCTTAAACCAGTGCGGGTTTGTAATAAATTAACCGGTACCTGCTTGCTACCCGCTATAACATAAGCGCCCGGGACAATCAATTTTTGGCTTACCCCGTCATCAGTTTTTACACTTAGGTAAGTAGGCTCAAGCCCGTTTGCTTTCAGACTTTGAACAGCTTGCGCTTGTCCGTCCTCATTCAACCCTTTTATGGGGTCAACAAAATCAAATTGCAGCTTACCATGGCTGTAAGCCTGCAAGTCGCTCAGCATATCTTTTGTTTCGCGCTGTAAACGTTTCATCCCGCCCGGAAAATCGCCCTGCAAAAACACAACAACCTTTACATCTTGCTGCAAACTATCCATTATACCCCGGCTTACTGCCGAAATGGTATAGCGTTTTTCTTTTGTGAAATCAAAACGGGTAAACCTTACTAATGATAAACTAATGATAAAACACAATATGGCAAGCACACTTAATAATATGCTGCCTTTTATAGACTTTTGTTGTTGTCTTAATAGCGCAAATAGCGTTAACCATATAAACAATCCCGGGAGGACAACGAAATACGCCAGGTCACGGGTATCTAAAACGCCGCGGCTTACCGATTGGTAATGCTCCGTGATACCCAAATCCTGCAGGTTTAAATTTTGCAGCGATAGGAGAGAGCTTAATGAATCGAACCCACTATAAAAAAAGAAGCAAAGAAAAACAGCTATGGTAAACGCAATGATCTGGTTTTTGGTGATGGACGAAGCAAACAACCCAATAGCCGCAAACGACGCGCCTAATAAAAACAAACCGATGTATGAGCCAATAACTCCGCCTGTATCTATATTGCCCTGCGGCTCGCCTAAACTATAAACCGAATAATAGTAAACCAGCGTAGGCACTAAAGCAAACAATACAATTATAACCGAAGCGAAATATTTGCCCAGTACTATTTGTAAATGCGTTAACGGCCGGGTAAGTAATAATTCAAACGTGCCTTCCTTTCGCTCTTCAGCCAGCGACCGCATCGTTATGGCCGGTATTAAAAACATGAATAGGTATGGCGCAGTATTAAAAAGACTGTCTAACCCCGCATACCCATAATCTAAAATAGACGATTCAGGAAATACCCAAAGAAACAGGCCCAGCACCAGCAAGAACACACCAATGGTAACATAAGCCACCAACGAACTGAGGTATGAGGTTATTTCTTTTTTGAGGATGGAGTACATTTCTTTTTAGTCCTTTATTCCCGTCGTCATTGCGAGGAACGAAGCAATCTCTGAACTATGCAAGGCTGTTTACCTGTCATGTAGAGATTGCTTCGTTCCTCGCAATGACGCTTTATTATTTAGCGTTCGTTAATTGTATAAATATATTCTCTAAACTATTCTCTTTATTCTTTTTTCTAAGCCCTTCTAAACTATCATCAGCCACAATCTTCCCCTTGTTAATGATAATTACTTTATCGCAAACGGCTTCTACCTCCTGCATAATATGGGTCGATAAAATGATGGTTTTTGTTTTGCCCAGGTCAACTATTAACTGGCGTATGCCGATAAGCTGATTAGGGTCAAGGCCTGATGTCGGCTCATCCAGTATCAGCACCTGCGGATCATGTAAAATAGCTTGCGCAAGGCCAACACGCTGGCGGTAGCCTTTTGATAGCTGCCCAATTTTTTTATGTTGCTCAGGCCCTAATCCGGTTTGTTCAATAATATCAGCAATGCGTTGCGCTGGTTGATTAAGCTTGTGTATACCCGCTATAAAAGCTAACGATTCCTTTACATACATATCTGTATAAAGCGCGTTGCTTTCGGGCAGGTAGCCAATGTTGCGTTTTACATCAAGCGACTGTTGTTCAACATCAAAACCACATACCGAGGCTTTGCCCGCCGTTTGCGGAATAAAGCCGGTAAGTATTTTCATGGTAGTTGATTTGCCAGCGCCATTCGGCCCCAAAAAGCCCAATACACCAGGCCCGGCACTAAAACTAATGCCGTCAACTGCCTTTTGTGTTCCGTAAATTTTGGTTAAGGATTCAACAAGAATACTCATTCGTCAAATGTAGAAATTTGAAGGGAATTATGATACTACAATCGGTAATTGTCATCCTGAACGCAGTGAAGGATCTTATAAATTTCGGCAGGTTAGCAATCTGTAAGGGGTAGAAGATGCTTCGCTTCGCTCCGCATGACAGGTGGTTTATTATTGCTGTGCCTTCTCTTCTTTAACTATCACAAAAACATCCTCATTAGGCTTTTTCATGAGGTATTTTTCGCGGGCAAATTTTTCCAGTTTTTGTGGATTGGAAGTCAGTTCGTCAAGATCCTTATTTACTTTGTCGGTTTCGGCTTTATAAAAATTGCGCTCTTGTTTTAGCTTGCTTACCTGCTGATGAGATTGGTATTGCGAGAAAAGGTCGTTCTTATCAAAAAACACCATCCACACCACAAAGGCTACGGTAACCAAAAAAAATTTGTTTTTAACCAGGTCGAACAAACGTTTCATTGCAAGTAATATTAAATCAGGACTAAATTATTCAAAAAGGTAATGTAGAACAAATATCGTTATTAACTTATTAACATTAACCTAACTGTCATCCTGAGCGGCAGCGAAGGATCTTATCAAATACACAGGTAAACGCCTCGCTTATCATGCGTATAAGATCCTTCGCTGCCGCTCAGGATGACAGGTTGTTAACAAAAGAGGCGCAACATGCTGCACCTTTATAATATTAATCTCTTCTTCTATCCCTGTTACCACCCGGCCTGCCGCTCATGCTGCCGCCGCTGTTTTTAGGGCGCTCGCTTTTGCCAAAACCACGGCCACGTTTAGGGGCACCTGTACGACCGCCACCACCTTTTTTGCCTTGCCCATCCGCAGGTTTTGCAGACGCAATAGCTTTAGGGCTCATAGGGTAAGGGTGTTCCTCGTTAACGGGTATTTGCTTGGCTATCAACTTATGGATATCCTTTAAAAAGTCAATTTCTTCCTGGTCGCAAAACGACAGGGCTATACCACTTGCACCCGCTCTGCCGGTACGGCCAATACGGTGTACATAAGTTTCGGGAATGTTCGGGATCTCGTAATTAATTACGTGGGTCAAATCATCAATATCAATACCACGCGCGGCAATATCGGTAGCTATTAAAACACGTGTAGTACGGTTTTTAAAGTTAGCCAAAGCTCTTTGCCTTGCATTTTGCGATTTATTACCGTGGATAGCTTCGGCAGTGATGCCTATTTTAACCAGGTCTTTCACCACCTTGTCGGCACCGTGTTTGGTACGGGTAAATACGAGCGCGGTTTTAATCTCTTTATCTTTTAATATATGAGCCAGTAACGAACGTTTATCGTTCTTCTCTACATAATATAACTCCTGTTGTATAGTATCAGCAGTTGATGATACCGGCGTAACTTCTACCTTTTCGGGGTTAGTTAATATAGTATCGGCCAAATGTTTAATTTCATTCGGCATAGTTGCCGAAAAGAACAGCGTTTGCCTTTTTTGCGGCACTTTGGCTATTATCTTTTTAACATCGTGCACAAAGCCCATATCCAGCATACGGTCGGCTTCATCTAAAACCAACATTTTAACATGGTCCAAATGAACATATTTTTGGTTCATCAAATCCAGTAAACGGCCTGGTGTAGCTACCAAAATATCAATGCCACGACGCAATGCATCTGTTTGTGGCCCTTGCGACACACCGCCGAATATTACCAAATGCTTTAAACCGGTATGTTTGCCATAAGCAGCTAAACTTTCGTTTATCTGTATGGCCAATTCACGGGTTGGCGTTAAAATAAGCGCCTTGATGGTTTTTTGTTCTTTATGCTGAAGCCTGTCCTGGTACAATAGCTGTAAAATAGGTATGGCGAATGCTGCTGTTTTGCCGGTGCCGGTTTGTGCGCAGCCTAATAAGTCCTGGCGGCGTAATACAATGGGTATGGCTTGTTCCTGTATAGGCGTAGGTGTGGTATATCCCTCAGTTTTTAGAGCCCTGAGGATAGGCTCAATTAATTTTAAATTTTCGAATGACATGTAATGTGTTGTAATGTGTGCTAACGCGAAGCATAAGCGGGGATCTGAAGTGTTTTGTATCGGCGATCAACCTTAGGCGTAACGGGTATTTATTTTTGCAAAGATACGCTTTATTATTGAACAATAGTTTGCGTAGTGTAAAGGTTTGGGTTGAGAAGGGATTAATTAAAGCGTTATCCCTGTTAAAACTAAGCGTAACTTATCCCGGTTGGGCCGCGAAACAGGAATCTTATCACCATTATTTAATAGAAGCATCCCGCCATCTTCTTTAAGCCAGCTTTTAATAAATGTTACATTAACCAAATGACTTTGGTGCGTTCGTATAAAGCCGTTGGGTTCCAACAAGTCTGTATATTCTTTTATGCTGCGCGATATCAATATCCGGTCGCCATTGTTTAGGTAGAAAAACGTATAGGTATTATCAGCTTCGCAACGGATAATATCATTTAACGCTACATATCGTATCTCTTTTTGCTGAGGCAAAGCAATTTTTAAAGGTTGCTTATCATTTTTAACATGGCTTAATAAAATATCCAGTTGGCGATTATGTTGTTTGTCCCTGCTTTTTTCAGCTTTTTTTACTGCTGTTGTTAACTCGTCAATATCAACCGGCTTTAATAAATAATCAAGCGCGGCAAATTTTATAGCTTGTATACCGTAATTATCAAATGCGGTAACAAATATTACCTCGAACGATTTTTCGGGTACCAGCTTTAACAAATTAAACCCCGAATCGTCCTTTAACTGAATATCTAAAAACAATAGATCCGGCTGATGCTGGTTTATCAATGCCGCAGCATCGCTATTATTAGTGGCGCTGCCTATAATGGTCACCTGCGGACAATACCTTTGCAGCAAAGCCCGCAAGTTTTCAATATTAGCCGGCTCGTCATCAACTATAATCGCTCTCATATTACACCCATCGGGTTAAAGTTAGGGTTACTTTGGTATGCTGCTTATCCGATTGTATATCCATCAAAACAGGCGAATCTTTATAAATTTTGTTGAGTAAAGCTATACGTTTTTTGCTTAGTGCTAGCCCTAAACCCGGGTTTTCTTTTTCGGTATTAAATCCCCTGCCGTTATCAGTTATGGCCAACACAACGTCATTTCCCTGTTTTTTTATGCTGATGTTAATTTTTCCATCGGCACCTTTATCAGCAATGCCATGCTTTACGGCATTTTCTACAAAGGGTTGTAATAACATAGCAGGTATTTCAGTATTAGCAATGTTTGCATCTTTATCAGCGTCAATATTATAAGTAAAGCCAAAACGCAATTGTTCCATTTGCAGGTAATCATCAAGCAGGGCGGTTTCATCGGCAATAGTTATCAGCTCATTACTTTTTAAAACATTGCGGGTTAGGCGTGCAAACTTGGTAAGGTATCGGTTAGCCTGGTCAACCTCGTTTTTATTCATAAGGTTTTGGATGCCAGATAACGCGTTGAACAAAAAGTGCGGATTTAACTGCGACCGTACCGCACTTAGCTGAATTTGTGCTGTTTCCTTTTGTTCTTCCTGCTCGGTAAGTTTGCTTTTGTTACGATAATGTATCAAAGTAAAAGCCACAGCACAAATTCAGCTAAGTGCGGTACGGTCGCAGTTAAATCCGCACTTTTTGTTCAACGCGTTATCTGGCATCCAAAACCTT
>Ga0206854_1058_pt1 | contig 32600 bp, 24 predicted proteins | sample Alteio_BWOrgCont_50_FD_152870 | JGI IMG/M metagenome (GOLD analysis project Ga0206854, IMG submission 152870) | Enriched cells from forest soil in Barre Woods Harvard Forest LTER site, Petersham, Massachusetts, United States -... | ecosystem: Environmental > Terrestrial > Soil > Temperate forest >...
GGCGAAATACCCGTAAACTTTTTAAAATGATTGCAGTAGTGGGCAGCATCGTAAAAACCAAGGTCAATAGCAATACCGAAAACGTCCCGGCCTTCGGCCAGCAGGGTTTTGCTTTTTTCTATGCGCTTCATAATAAAATAATTATTGGGCGTAAGGCCGGTCTGGAATTTAAAAAGGCGGATGAACTTAAATTTATCAATACCGAAACGGTTTGCTGCATCTTCCAAAGAAAATTTTGAGGCGTCATCCTCAGTTAAAAAGTCCTCAAAAAGAGATACTAATTGGTGATCTTCTTTTATTTCCTGTTCCGAGCCGTAAGCGGCCGCGAGCAGGAAAAGCGCATTTTTCAATTCTTTTTCAAAAGACGGATCAGCTTGGTTGATCTTTGTTGATAGCCGATGCAATGCGGTGAACAAAACGGTGTCATCAATAACTTTTTGTTCAAAAACAACGGGTTTGTTATTGTTGCAAAACTGCATAAATCCCGGGCTTATATAAAAGGTAAAAAAGGATACGGTGCTAATCTTGTCGGAAGGATTGGCATGGATCTCATGCGGGTTGGTAATTAATATAGTACCCGATGGCGCATACAGTAACTTATCGGTCAATTGGGTATTAAACGTACCGTCATAAACCAGGCTGATGTTAAAAGTTGGATGAAAATGGAATGGAAATGAAAGTTTATGATTGTTGACAAGCAAAGCTTCAACACCTTCAGAAAAAGGACGCTTATAATATTTAGCTTGATTCACATTCATAATTGGTAACCCGAAAGTACAAAACAATATAAAAACCGACAAGTTTACACGGTAAACATAAAGTGAAATAATCGCTATCAATTGTAAGATATTGCAAAACCTATTAATAATAGGTCATCAGCTAAAGCAAGTTTACAACGCGTCAATTTTTTGCTAATTATTATATCTTATTGCTAATAATTACGCTATTTTTATCCTAATCAAAATCATCTCACATGTCAAACCCAAATCTCAATCCCACAAAACAAATTATACCGGTTAATGTAGCCGTTGCGAAAACCACGTACTGGCGCGAATTTATGGCGGACCTGGCTCCGGAAGCAGATCAAAAACAACTACCCAAAGGCGTTTATATTTCTAAAGAAGATATGCAGGAGCTTGCCGCATATTGTTCTGCAGATGAGGAAGCTTTAGGTGTACGCGTGTATTTTACATTAGAGAACTCGCATAAAGAAGCAGCTATAAACCAGGTAAAATTTGTAATGGTGCTTGTTAAAAACAGTAAGCTACATCCACATGGCCAGGACCTTTTATACATACCACCGGGTGCCGATATGATGGCTTTATCGCCAGATGGTGGTGATCTTGATGATTCCAACATTTACGATTTTACACAGCCATGCCCTGAAACATGCGATGTAACCAGCGATTTATATGACAATAACCAGCCGGGGCGTCCATTCAGAAGGAAGGCTCAATAATTTATAATTATGTCGCTTAGCGCTGTTTATCAAGGATATGTTGTCCCTACATTTTCTTTACTGCCTGTTGTTTCTGGCTTAGCATGGTATAAAAAACTGGGCAAGGCTCTGCACGCGCTTGTTATTTACCTGTGCATTGGGTTAGTTATAAACATTTGGGGCATTGTTTTGGCGCAGCAAGGGAAAAATAACCTTGCCTTGCTGCACTTTTATACCATGTTTGAGTTAGTGGCCGTGATGTGGTATTACCAAAGGGCATTTGCTGCTAAATGGGCCACTTTGTGGACAATCATAATCATGATAGTCTACCCGATTTTATGCGTGGTTAATTTTACTTTTTTTCAAAATATACACCAGTTTAATACCTATACCCGGCCACTGGAAGCAATAATAATTATTGTTTTTAGTGGCATATACCTGGGGGGCGAAGGTAAATTTGAACAAAAAGGAACTAATCATAATTCGGGTAGATGGGTGGCCTGGGGCTTTCTTTTATATTTTTGCAGTTCGCTGTTCTTGTTTACTTTTTCTAATGTCATCAGCCACCATGTATCTAAGACATTAAGATATTTTATCTGGGACCTGCATGCTACTTTCGACCTTTCTATGTCTATATTCTTCTTCATTGCCATAAAGAATGAGCGAGGTAAAAGATAATATAGATGTATTGGTGATAACGGCCATGATGTGCTCATTCACCATTGTTATCTGTTTTATCATAGTTATTTACCGCAAACAACTTGATGTTTTAAAGCATAAAAGCGCAAACCAGGCAAAAAGTCTTTTTTTAGCAACCATGAGCCACGAGATACGCACGCCAATGAACGGTGTATTGGGTATGGCTGCGCTATTGAATGAAACCGAGCTGGATGCCGAGCAACAGGAATACACGCAGGCAATTATTCATAGCGGCGAGGCATTAATGAATGTTATTAATGATATCCTTGACTTCTCTAAAATAGAATCGGGCAAAATGGACCTGGACCTGCACGAGTTTGACCTGCGTAACTGTGTAGAAGACGTGCTGGATGTGTTTGCCGGAAAAGCCGCTGCCGCAAACCTCGACCTTATGTGCCAGGTTGATCCGCGTTTGCCTATACAAATAATTGGCGACGGCATGCGGTTAAGGCAGGTATTAATAAACCTGGTGGGTAATGCTTTAAAATTTACACCCAAAGGCGAAGTATTTGCAGGCATAACCCTAATAAGCCAACCCGGCGAACAACCCATAGAAATTAGCTTTGAAGTGCGCGATACGGGTATAGGTATCCCGGCAAACCGTCTTCCTACTTTGTTTGAAGAGTTTTCACAGGTTGATGCGGCAACCACCCGTAATTACGGCGGTACCGGCCTGGGCTTAGCCATTTGCGACCGTTTAGTAAACCTTATGGGCGGTAAAATTACAGTAGAAAGTGAGATAGGCACAGGTACCCGTTTTAAATTCAACATTAAATTTGATGAAGCAAATGAGTCAAAGGATGCCGCCACAACAGACTTAACAGCACTTAACGGCAAACAAATTTTAGTAGTAGATAATAACCAAACACAACGAGATATATTACAACAGCAGTTGCAATGTTGGGGTATGGAAGCAGTAACGGTAGCCTCGGGAGAGGAGGCTTTAGCAATATTGAAAACCCGGCCTTTTGACGCTGTTGTTACCGACCTACAAATGCCCGGAATGGATGGCGCACAGCTGGCACAGGCAATTAAACTGGAATATGGGCAACTGCCTATAATGCTGTTAAGTATAATTGGCTATGATATTAAAAAGAAACACCCCGATTTATTTGCAGCTATACTAACCAAACCGGTTAGGCAACAGCAATTAGGACGGACCCTGTTAACAACATTACAAGAAAATGAAGCAGAGGCCGAACAGCAAGCTCACGGCTTCCTTTCGGCAGAGTTTTCGGTAAATTATCCTTTAAAAATTATGGTAGCCGAAGCCAATGCCGTAAACCAGCAGTTGATATTAAAAATATTAACTCGTTTAGGTTATGCGCCAGATTTGGCTAATACCGGTACAGCGGTTATAGAAAAACTTGGCCAACGGCATTACGATTTAATATTAATGGAAATTCAACTGCCCGAAATGGATGGCCTTACTGCAACTCAGCATATCCGTAAAAGCAACGTAAGGCAACCCCTTATTGTAGCCTTAACCTCAAAAGCAATGGTTGAAGACCGGGAATTATGCTATAAAGCAGGCATGGATAATTATTTAACCAAGCCTGTAAAATTAGAGGCGTTACTATCGGTATTAAAAGATAGCAGCGGATTCAGAATATCGGATAGCGATTTGATCAGCTAAACTCAGGCTTTATGATACAGCTCTATTAGTTAAACAAGTCCCGGCGATGAGTTAGTAACTAAAAACTTTATAGTAATTTTTGTTGAGCAGGCTTTGACTAATATAAACGTAAAAAGGCATAGAGCAAAAAAGCCTCACAATTGTGAAGCTTTTAGCGGAATGGACGGGACAAATAATATGGCCTAATTTCGCTAAAACAACGTTTTTGTCTTGGTGCTCACCTACTGCTCACCAATTTTTTGCAACTAACAACCTGAACGCGAAAAATCTCGAAACACTTCGCTATATCACATTTTTCACTTATAATATTTATTCCACAATTTGGAATGTCCATCCTTTCGTATGGAAAAACACGACCCGAGTATTTCAAAAACACCTTTAAATCAATCATTTATCTCTATGGCATAAGAATAGATTAACTGATTTCATAAAGAAACTAAAAATCATTATGAAAACTAAATCTTCACCTAAACGCAATTTAATACTGATCATTACTTTGTTTTTTATGCCTGTTTGGGTAAATGCACAAGAAGTTATGCAATACTTTCGCCCAAACAGTAAGTTGGGTGTGAATCAATTTGAAACCTCAAAAATTGACAGTGTAAAATTTACCGGGCTAAAAGTAAAAATTGGCGCCAACTCTGAATTAAGTTATCAAACCTTACGAGATCAGAATAATGGTAATGTAAGCCTAATCCAGTTGACAAATGCGTTTCAGTTGCCCATGGCCAACCTGAACCTTGATGTACAACTTGCCGATGGCGTGCGTGCTAATATTACTACCTATCTCTCATCGAGGCGCCACGAGGAGGTATGGATGAAAGGGGGCTATTTACAATTTGACAAATTGCCGTTCCTGCATAATCCTTATATCGACAATATCATGAAAAATATTACTATTCGTGTTGGCCAGGGTGATGCAGATTATGGCGATGAGCACTTTAGAAGGAGCGATGGAGGCAATACTATTTACAACCCTTTTATAGAAAACTACATTATGGATGAATTTTCGGCAGAAATAGGCGCCCATGTTTACTATCACAATAACTCGGGTTTGTTTTTAATGACAGCTGTTACCAACGGTGAGCTTAACCCCACTGTGTATGCACCAACCCAGGTAGATGCCGCGACCAACAAAATAAACAAATACGACCCGGTTTTCCTGGGGAAAATTGGTTTTGACAAGCAACTAAACAATGACTTTAGATTAAGAATAAGCGGATCGTTTTACACCCTCAACAGCGGAAGTGGTAATGGACTTTTTGATGGCGACCATACAGGTTCACACTATTTTGGCGTAATGGAAAACCAGGTATTAGCTAACACCTATACTCTTACTAATGAAAATGACTATAGCCCGTTCTCGGGCCGGCTAGACCCCGGCTTTAGCGAAGAAGTACACGCGTTTATGGGCAATGTGTTTCTAAAATATAAAGGGCTTGAACTTTTTGGTACAGTTGAAAATGTTACCGGGCGAACCATTAACGAGGCTAAAAATCGCACAGTAAACCAATACGCATGCGACGTGATTTACAGATTTCCGCAAGGTAAGGAAAATTTTTGGGTGGGCATGCGCTACAATACAGTAACCGCACTATTACCGGGCGCAACAACAAATATTACCATTAACCGTACTGCAGCTTCGCTAGGTTGGTTTTTAACAAATAACCTAATGATGAAAACCGAGTATGTAAACCAGGAATATCTAAACTATCAAGCACCTGATATTCTTGCCGGTGGCAAATTCAACGGGATGGTCTTTGAATTTTCACTTGGATTTTAAAAATGATACATCATTAATGTAATAAAAAAGATGAAAAAACTATTAGTTATTAGCTGGCTCTCGCTTTTGTTCTCGGCTATAGCCGCCCTGTTTTGGTATAATGAATTAGTGTACCATTTACCAACCCCTGTACCTGCAAACTATAAGGCCGTTAACCGCGGACGGGTTATTGACCTGAGCAGCGCGTTAACTATATACAATGATAAACCCGTCTTTATTCACTTTTTTAATCCGTCGTGCCCATGCTCACGCTTCAACATAGCAAATTTCAGAGAAATATACACGCAATATAACCACCAGTTAAATTTTATAGTTGTGGTAATGAGCAGCAAAAAATACAGCGTTACAGAAATACAAAGTAGATTTGGTATTGACATTCCCGTGCTATTTGATGCCTCTATAGCTACAAGGTGCGGAGTATATTCAACACCACAGGCGGTTGTTTTAGATGCCCAGCATAAACTTTATTATCGCGGCAATTACAATCAAAGCAGGTATTGTACCGATGAAAAAACAAACTACGCCCGGCTAGCTATTGAAGGCTTATTACAGCGCAATAACAATTTAACGTTTAGCCCTTTCGCACTCAAAGCGTACGGCTGTTCTTTACCCAACTGTACCAAATGATGACCGCCATGAATAATGAATTTGAATTCTCAATGAAGCCTGTAAAAGAAGGTGCAGACCGGCTAATGAACTATTTTGTGTTAGGCTATTTTTTATTGGGGCTGCTCTTTGCTATAGTTTACGATACATGGTTTATAGCTATTTGTGTAGGCGGGCTTTCATTGCTGGCTTACTATTCGGCAAAGCTTTTTTTGGCCGATAGTGATGTTTATCAATATGTTTTAAGCGGGATATTGGGTGTTTTTATGGCACAATACATATACCAGATGCACGGCTTGTTTGAAATGCATTTTTTTGCATTTATAGGCAGTGCAATATTGATAAAGTATCAAAAATGGAAATTGCAGATACCTATATTGCTCGTCGTGTTTATTCATCATGCCTTATTTAGTTATTTACACAACATAGGCGTTAGTAGCATTTATTTTACCCAACTTAATTATTTCGACCTGCAAACCTTTGCAATACATATTCTTTTGGTGGTGGCTATATTTTTCATTTGCGGGCTTTGGGCTTATCAATTGAATAAATATAATGAGATGCAAATAAAGCAGGCCATTGAAGTGGCCAGGCTACAACAGGAAGCCTACATTTCATTAGAGCATAAACAAAGGGAAGAAGCGTTGGAAGAAAGAAACAATATTCTGGAAAGCATTGGCGACGCTTTTTTTGCTGTTGATAAAGATCAAACTATAACCTATTGGAACAATGTGGCGGAAACAACTTTAAAGCAATTGAAGGAAAATGTTATAGGGCAAAAAATATGGGACGTTTATCCCGGGGCGCTGGAAACTATGTTTTACAGCAACTTTCAAACTGCATTGCAAACAAAAAGCGTCGTGCACTTTGAAACATCTTATCATGGCGAAAGTGACTGGTATGAAACAAGCATATATCCGTCAAAAAATGGATTATCAATATATATAAAAGATATTTCGGATAGAAAAGCATCAGAATTACAAATGAAAAAATTGAATGCAGACCTTCAGCAGCACGGCAAAGAACTGGCAATATCTAACGAGGAACTGGAACAGTTTGCCTACGTAGCTTCTCATGATCTGCAAGAGCCACTTAGAATGATAACTTCTTTTTTGGCTCTTTTGGAAAAAAGATATAGTTCAGTTATTGATGAAAAAGGGAAGCGATATATACATTTTGCTGTCGATGGTGCCAAACGCATGCGGCAAATCATTCTCGACTTGCTGGCATATTCCAGGGTGGGCCGATTAGAAGATAAGCAGGAAGAAGTGGATCTAAATGTTATTGTTAAGGAAATACTAAGTTTATTTCATCGGCAAATAGAGGAAAGGCAAGCCAATATAAAGTATTTCAATTTGCCCACCCTGCATTCATTTAAAGCGCCATTGAGGCAGGTTTTTCAGAACCTTATTGGCAATGCTTTAAAGTATCAAAAAGCGGGGGAAAAGCCACAGGTGACTATTTCATGCCAGGAAGCTGAAAATGACTTACACTTTACTATTAAAGATAACGGTATAGGTGTGGAAGCAAAACATCACGATTCTATATTCATTATATTTCGCAGGCTTCATACTAACGATACTTACCAGGGCACTGGAATGGGGCTTGCAGTGACCAAAAAAATTATTGAAAGCCTGGGGGGCAAGATTTGGATAAACTCCGAAGAAAATAAAGGAAGTGAGTTCCATTTCATAATACCTAAGGCTGCTACATTGTTAGGTGATAACAAGAATGAAGTGAGCATTTATGCCTCATGCGCGTAAATCTATTTTTTGACCTTTCCAAAGTTTGGAATAGCTTATCTCCGATACGGAAATCTAATGATTAAAATATTGTTAAATATTTGATAATCAATATATTATAAAGTTGGCATTTTGATGGCTTGTTTAGTTTAAACAAACTAGAAACAACATGAAAAAATTATTAATTATTGCATTGCTAATTGCAGGATGCAAAAAGGAAAGCGCAACAGTAACATACCCTACCGGAACAACTTTTAATGTAAAAGGTATATCGCTTCAAAGCCTGGCCCAATTACATAATGCCAGCCAGGTTGTCCCTCAAAATCCATTTACTGTAGACAGCCTTGACAAATCTGATTCGTACTCAAGCCTTAATTATTACCACTGCCATAGTGTAAACGGTAATATTTACAAAATGCCTCAAAGCAATATGGACGTTATTTCAACATCGGCTGCACCGGAGCCCGACCAAAGTTCAAAATGAATTAAGAAACACTTACACAGCGAATATTACTTAACTACTGGCATATAATAATATGCCGCTTAAATAAAAATAAAATGGAACCTCTTCTGCAGGCCCTGGCCTTTGGCGTTATAATGTATATGTTTTCGCGTTTTACTTCGTGGCTACAACTTCAAATTAAAAAACACAGGCGGATAGCATAATTCATTTGGTAATATCGCCTTGCTAACTATTGCGGTATAAACTAAAGCAACTTTATGCTAATTGTTTTTTAATTTTCATGTAAAACTCTTCGGGATTAAGAGGTTTAGTAATATAATCCTGCATACCAGCTTCAACTACTTTTTGCCTTACATTGCTTGTTGCCGATGCTGTTAAAGCTATTACCGGTATATCTTTATTAAATTTCCTTATTTCTGTTGTTGCCGTATAACCATCCATTACGGGCATGCGCAAATCCATTAATATAAGGTGGTACTCATTCTTTTTCAGCATGTCTATGGCAATTTCCCCATTATCGGCAACGCTTACCTGCGCATTCCAGCCTTCTAATAATTGAGTTGCATATAGCACGTTAAATAGCGTGTCTTCAACCAGGAGTATCTTTTTTTGCTTCAAATCAAAATCAATTTCATCGTATTCAACCGTCACCTGATCATCATCTAACTGTTTTAGTTCTACCGTAAAATGGAACTTCGAACCGTTTCCTAATTCAGATTCTACCTCTATATCACTGTTAAACAACGCTAATATTTTCCTGGTAATTGCAAGGCCTAAGCCCGTACCGCCGTATTTGCGGGTTATAGAAGTAGTTGCCTGCATAAAAGGTAGAAAAATATTTTTCAGGTTTTCTTTTGCAATACCTACGCCCGTATCATGCACAGAAAACTTAAGTAAAGTGTTCTGTGCGTTCAGTTCTAACAACTCCACTTTAACTGCTATGAACCCTTGCTGGGTAAACTTGACCGCATTTGATACCAGGTTGTTTAAAACCTGGCCTAACCGCAATGAATCACCAATAAAATATTCCGGGATCTTGTCGTCCAATATTAATGACATCCGGGTTTCCTTTTCGTTTGCGCTATTTGTGTTGGAGGTTACTATATCACTAGCCAGTTTTTTAACGCTAAATGGTGCTTCCTCAAGGTCTAATTGCCCCGCTTCAATTTTATTAAAATCAAGTATGTCATTAATCAATACCAATAAATTATCTGCAGAAGCACGTAACACCTTTAAGTTTTCAACCTGGTCGGTTCTTGGATTATTTTTATAAAGTAGGTGCCCCATCCCAATAACCGCGTTTAGCGGCGTGCGTATCTCATGGCTTATAATAGACAGGAAGTCCGATTTAGCCAAGTTGGCCTTTTCGGCCTCGTCTTTGGCTAATAATAATTGTTGTTCAACTTCTTTTCGGCGGTTTATCTCGTCATTTAACAGGTCGACTATTTCCAACAGGTCATCGCTACTATTGTTTAATGATTCCCGGTTCTCTGATTTGATATTACCGAGCGCCGATTTTAACTTTTGTATAGAAAGTTTTCTAAGTTCTACTTCTTCTTTAAGTTGGGCATTAATGTAAGCGTACTCCTGGTGACTAATCAAAAACGAATGATCAGAGAGTTCCTTGTCGCGATCAAAAGAGTTATATGAATTATTAACGGCTTGTATAAGGCGTTGAAAGTCCTCCTCCGAGGTTTTACCATCTGAATAGTATTTACTTAGCTGCCTATGCAGTAATTTATGATAGGCCATTGTTTGCAATTTTTTCATCAAATGTGTGTGATCGCAATAACTTGGTCATGCAATTTACATTTTGTGTAAATATGTTTTATAATTAACGCTGATATACCAGCGTTGTACTGCTTTTATGGCGCTATTGTTTTGACTAGTAGTCCTGCTGCAATAGATGTACCACTCTTTTTATGGTAATTTCTAATTCATTTAAATTCTGTTGCAGTCCGTCACCTTTCATTTCGCCCGAACCCATTTTTTCAATGTTTCTGATAACCGGCCGTAACTGGTTGATCCTTAATGTGTCAATAGCCGGCTTCATCCTATGGGCCAGATTGCCCATAGTTTCCATTTCGCCGCTATTATAAGCAACAATTAATTGGGTTAGCTGCACAGGCGTTTGTTTACAAAACTCATCCACCATTTTTTTTACAAATTGTTCATTACCGCGGCTAATAGCTATCAAATGCGATAGGTCATAAAGAGGTTGTTTAGTAGGCATAGCTTTTTTCTTTTTATAACAGTACGCAAAACAATTGCCATTCTTTAACTATTTTAATTGGCTGATAATCAGATAGTAATTTGAAAAACCGAAAGCAATCATTCTATAATTTGGAAAAAAAACATGCTGTGGAATACAATCTTTTTTAGTCCAATTCTCCCAATTGCATCATTTTGTAAATAGTGCTCTTGCCTATGTCCAGCATTGCGGCGGTAGCAATAACATCATTATTATTTTTTTTGAGGTAATATTTTATAATATCGCAAGTATGTTGTTTCAACGTTTTTTGATCTAGCATAAATGAATCGTCGCGCCGTATGGAATTAAAAGTAATGTCATCCGCAGTGATCACGTTATTTTCGCACATCACTACTGCAAGGTCAATAACACTTTTTAGTTCTCGTACGTTACCGGGAAATGAATAATTCATCAATTTCTTTTTGGCGTCCTCTGCAATGGTAATGGTTCCCAACTTGTTGGTTTTCGCAAAGTCATCAGCAAAAAATTTTGATAGTATCAATACATCGCTTCCACGTTCTCTTAACGGCGGTAGTTCAATGGGCAGGCCCATTACACGATAATACAGATCTTCGCGAAATGTGCCTTTTTTTACTTCATCGGCCAGATTTTTATGGGTGGCTATGATTAAGCGTATATCTAATTTTATGCTTTCGTTACCGCCTACTCTTACCACTTCACGTTCCTGCAATACCCTCAATAACTTGGTTTGAAGGCTTAAGCTCATTTCGGCAATTTCGTCCAGGAAGATTGTTCCACCATTGGCTTCTTCAAACTTACCTGCTTTGCGGGCAACGGCGCCGGTAAATGCGCCCTTTTCAAATCCAAACAATTCGCTTTCGGCAAGTTCTGATGGAATTGCGGCCATATTTACCGGGATAAACGGTTTTTTCTGCCGGTCGCTATTATAATGGATGGCTTTGGCTACTACCTCCTTACCGGTGCCTGTTTCGCCGGAGATGGAGACATTGATATTAGTTTTGGTTGCCTTCTCCATCACCCCAAAGATGTTTTTTAAAGAATTGCTTTGACCGATGAGTGTCTTTTCAAACGAAAATTTTTGACCAAGCTCTTCGCGTAATTGCTCCACTTCCTTTTTAAGACTCTGGTTCTCCCGTATGCGGATGATGCTTTTCCATAAAAGCTCCTGCGTACCTTCGTCTTTTACAATATAGTCGCTTACACCCATTTTTAACAGGTTAACAGCAACCATTATATTTTCCTGCGAGCTTATAATTACTACCGGCACCTGCGAGTTGATCTCTCTTATTTTTTTATAAAGCTTATCGCCGGGCATGTCCGGCAAATTAAAATCAATGGTTACCAGGTCGGGTTGTAGATATAATTTGTCCAGGCACTCCTTAGCCGTTTCAAACCGGGTAACTTTATAATCGGGGTTTAAACTGATGTGGTATTGCAATATTTCGCCGTACCAGGTGTCATCTTCTACTATAAAAATGTTGTAGGCGCTCATTATAGGGGTATAGGTTATAAGGTTATGCTGCGTTATGCAATTTTACTAAAGTTACGACTAAAAAAACTGATACACGGCTTTTATTATTTTGACGGGGATCACTTTTTGATCAACTAAAATTTATTGATTGCCAATTAATTATGTTGTTATAGGCCATAACAAAAAGTAATGGTATTTTAAATCAATAAAGCTTTGCTTATACCATAATGGATTGGTAATTTTAAACAACCTTAAAACCACTGGTTGTCAAAAAAGTGGTTTGCTTTATCACAATATTAATGACAAACCTAATGCACTCTTTATCGCTTCCGTGGCCGCACCTGGAGAGATATTATAAACCCGGCTTGCTAACCGTAATTAATTGTTCAATGTTATGATGAACAGTAAAACCAATTATGCGATAGTGACAACCGACCCTTACGGATCGATTATCAGTGGGGATTACTCTGCCTCAACCATAGGTTACATAAGATCAAAAAGTATGGAAGGCGATAATTACCGTGAAATACCTCACCCTATATATTTTGCATGCAGATATACTAAATATTTTTATTACTAATACCCCTAAACCCCCCGTTATCATAAATGACCAAACCACAAACACATAATCAAGTAAGCACCCCCGATATCCATTTTAAAAAGCTTATCGAGAATAGCCATGAAGGTATTGCCCTGATGGATAAAGCTCTCAAAGTTTTTTACCGCAGTCAGTCTGCAGAACGGATAAATGGCTGGAATACGGAAAATCGACTAAAAAAAACCACGGAGAGTTTGGTGCATCCTGACGATCTTAAAACAATGATGGCTGCCCAAAAACAGTCGCTAAAAACCCCGGGCACTCCCATAACATGCACTTATAGGGCCAGGCACTACCTGGGACATTTTATTTGGCTGGAATGTGTTTACACCAATTTTTTAAATGACAGCGACATCAATGCAATCGTTTGCAATTTCAAAGATGTAACAGAGAAGAAGCAGGCCGATGAGGAACTGCAAAAGGCCACTAAAGAGTTATTCGACTACAAATACGCCCTTGATGAATCGGCAATTGTAGCCATTACCGACCAAAAAGGGATTATTCAGCATGTAAACGAAAACTTTTGCCGGATATCAAAATACAGCAAAGAAGAGCTAATAGGGCAGGATCATCGGATAATTAATTCCGGTTACCATGACAAGAAATTCATTCGAAATTTATGGGCGACTATAGCAAAAGGAAGAATATGGAAGGGTGATTTAAAAAACCGCGCTAAAGACGGTAGTTTTTATTGGGTTGATACAACTATAGTTCCTTTTTTGAACGAAGCAGGAAAGCCCTATCAATATGTTGCCATTCGCAGCGATATTACTGAACGCAAGCTTTCCCAGGAAAAAATAATTGAAAATTCAAGTTTCATCAAAACCATTACGGATAATCTACCTGCATTAATTGCCTACTGGACTACAGATTTAAAATGCCTGTTTGCCAACAAGCCGCATTTGGAATGGTTTGACAAAACCCTTGACGAAATGCAAGGCATCAGTAAGCGCGAGTTGTTGGGCGATAACGAATTTAAATTGCATGAAACGCACATAAAAAATGTTTTACAGGGCGAGGTTCAAAGTTTTGAGCGGTCGTTTCATAATAACAAAGGCAAAACAATATATACCCACACCCAATATTTGCCAGATCGGGATGGCAACTTAGTAAAAGGCTTCTATTCACTGGTTGTTGATATTACTGATGTTAAACTCGCAGAGCAGGAGATTAATAAAAAAACTAAGCAAATTGAGGAATTGCTGGAAAATATGACCGATGGCTTTTTAGCACTGGATGATAATCTTTGCTATACCTATGCCAACAAAAAAGTAGGCGAGATAGTTGGGATGGAGTCGGAATCCCTTATCGGTAAAAATATTTGGGAACTTTTCCCGGATGCAAAAGGGTCGGCTACTTATAAAGCCATCCAAACTGCTTTTGAGGAAAAAAAGTATGTTTGTAATGAAGACTATTATGAGCCGTTAGACCTGTGGCAGGAAAACCGCGTTTACCCTGCCGACAATGGTATCTCTATGTTTATAAGGGACATTACCGCCAAAAAACGTGAGGAACGGCAGCTAAGGCTATTGCAATCGGCAATTACGCATACTACCGACGCTGTACTGATAACAGAAGCATACCCGCTTGACGAACCCGGCCCGCGTATAGTATATGCAAACGAAGCTTTTGCGAAAATGACAGGTTACTCTATTGCCGAAATGATAGGCAATACACCGCGTATGCTGCAAGGCCCTAAGTCTGATAAAGTAGAATTGAAACGGCTAAGTGAGGCCATGCACAAGGGACAAACTTGTGAAATTACCACCATTAACTATAAAAAGAATGGCGAAGAATTTTGGATAAATTTTGCGATAAGCCCTATTGTTGACGAAAAAGGGATTACTACCCATTTGATAGCTATAGAGCGCGATGTAACACCCCGCAAAACTGAAGAGATACAAAAGAAACTATTGGCCGAAATAGGATTGCTTTTTCACGCACATGCCGGCTTAAACGATACCATGTATCATGTGCTGGAGTTACTGGCAAATTTTGACAATTTCAGCATGGCAGAGGCATGGCTAATAGGTTCGGATAAAAAGAAAATAAGCCTTGTATCAAAATATCCGAAAACGGAAGAAATGAAAAGTTTTTACGAGGACAGTTCTGAAATAAAAAGCTTCGTAAAAGGTGAGGGCCTGCCCGGTATTGCCTGGAAAAACAAAACAATAGAGTTTTGGCAGCATATTGATGTACATGACGGCTTTTTGCGGAAAGCTGCAGCAAAAAAGGCTGGCCTTAAAACAGCTTATGGCATACCGTTACAGTATAACAATGAAATAATAGGCGTTTTAATTCTCGGGATAAACAGGGACGTAAAACAACAAAAAAACCTGTTAACCTTATTTAAAAATTTTAGCGACCAATTTGCCGCCGAAATAAAACGTAAACAAATAGAACAGGAACTTAACCAGCTATTCAACTTTGCACCGGATATTATTTGCATTGCCGGTGCCGACGGGTATTTCAAAAAGATAAACCCGGCTATGAGCAGCATTCTTGAATATTCTGAACTTGAATTACTGAGCAGGCCTTATGCAGACTTTGTTTATCCGGAGGACAGGGGCGTGACCGAAGTGGCGGTGCAGGATATGATAGACCAGCAAAGGTCCTCTTTTAATTTTGAGAACCGGTATATAACACGGTCGGGCAAATTAAAATGGCTCGCTTGGTCAGGCACCCCGGTTTCTGAAGAGGGCCTGATCTTTTGTGTGGCTAAAGACATCACTGATAAAAAGGATCTGGAAGGTTTGCTAAGTAAGGCCACAACCCTGGCGCGTATTGGCGGCTGGGAAATTGATATGGTAAACGGTATAGTTCATTGGTCTGCAATAACAAAAGAGATACACGAGGTTACCCCTGATTTTGAACCTGACCTGGAAACAGCAGCAAGTTTTTACAAAGAGGGTAATGACAGGGAGTTAATGCAACAAAAAGTTAAAGAAGCTTTTGAAAAAGGGACGCCTTATGATTTGGAGCTGCAAATAGTTACGGCGAAAGCAAATATTAAATGGATAAGGGTTATTGGCGAAGCCGAATTTACCGGTAATAAGTGTATAAGAATATACGGTAGTTTCCAGGATATTGATGCCCGCAAAAAAGCTGAGGTAGCCGTATCCGAAGTGTTGGAGGAAAGAAATACGATATTAGAAAGTATTGACGATGCTTTTTTTGCAGTGGATAAAAATTGGGTGGTAACTTATTGGAATAACCGGGCTGAAAATGCGTTAAAAATGCCAAAAAATAAGATACTCGGGCAAAAATTATGGGAAGTATACGCCGGTGCCATTGATTCGGAAATGTATAGGAAGTACCAGGAAGCTATGACGACCCGAAATGTTATTCAATTTGAACATTGCAGCGAGGCAGTAAACGCCTGGTTAGAGATAAGTATTTACCCTGCAGCCAATGGGCTAACTGTTTACATTAAAAATGTAACCGACCGGAAACAGGCAGAGGCCACAGCGAAAGAAGCTCTTGAAGAAAGAAATACAATATTGGAAAGTATTGACGACGCTTTTTTCGCAGTAGATAAAAATTGGGTGGTAACCTATTGGAATAATACAGCAGAAGAAGTGTTACAGCAATCACGGGAAGAAGTTCTTAATCATAATTTATGGGATATATTTTCAGGCTCGGTCGGGTCTGAATCTTATATTAAATATCATGAAGCTTTAGAAACCAACCACGCCGCACATTTTGAAGATTATTATCCTCCATTAAACAAATGGTATGAAATAAGCGCTTATCCATCAGTTAATGGGCTGTCTGTTTACTTTAAAGATGTTACGCAACGTAAAATATCAGACCTGCAGCTACTTCAACTGAATGAAAGCCTTAAAAAACAGGCAAAAGAGTTGGCTATTTCAAATACAGACTTGGAACAGTTTGCTTACGTAGCTTCACATGATCTGCAAGAACCGCTTAGAATGGTTACCAGCTTTTTATCCCAAATAGAAAAAAAATATAGCCATGTTATTGACGAAAAAGGCAAGCAGTACATTCATTTTGCGGTTGATGGTGGTAAACGAATGCGTCAGATCATTTTAGACTTGCTGGAGTTTTCAAAAGTAAAAAGCGCCGAAGATGAATTGGAGGTGGTTGATCTGAATAAACTGATCAATGAAATTATCTCTCTTTACCGGAAACAGATAGAAGAAACAAATGCCACGATAAAAGTTGAAAAATTACCCATCTTCTCAATTTACAAAACACCCATGAGGCAGGTGTTTCAAAATTTGATAAGCAATAGCCTAAAGTATCATAACCCCACTACGGACACTAAAATTACCATAGCCTGCGAAGAAAATGCAGACGGATGGCAATTCAGTGTAAAGGACAACGGTATAGGTATTGAAGCCGAGTATTTTGATAAAATATTTATCATTTTTCAGCGGTTACACAACAAGGACGATTATTCCGGCACTGGAATGGGATTGGCCATCGCCAAAAAAATTATTGAGAATTGGGGCGGAAGGATCTGGGTGGAATCCGAACCAGGCGAGGGTTGCACTTTTTATTTTACCCTATTAAAAAATATTATATCATGAAATCACTAAACATCCTGCTTGTGGAAGATAACGAGGGAGATATTTTACTAACAACAGAGGCTTTTGAAGAAAGCAAGATTATTAATATTGTTGAGGTTATTCGTGATGGTAAGGAGGCTGTTAAATTCTTTGAGGGATTATCTGACAAAGACGACCTGCCGGACCTGGTGTTATTAGATATAAATCTGCCTAAAATGAGTGGCCACGAGGTATTGTTGTATATAAAAGGCAATGACAAGTTTAAACAGATCCCGGTAATCATGTTGACCACATCATCTTCAGAAAAGGACATCCTATTGTCGTATAAAAGCCACGTAAATTGCTATATAACCAAACCTATTGACGTTGACGACTTTATGAAAGCCGTAATTAAGATAGAAGATTTTTGGATAAACATTGTTTCCATTCCTAGAAACTAAGTCATGGATACAGATAAAAAAGAATACCAGGTTTTGGTTGTAGAAGATAATCCGGGTGATTTCGCATTGGTAGAAGATTTTTTATTTGAGCAAATTGAAGCGCCTGTTATTGTTAACGCACGTACCTTTGAGGAAGCTAAAACGCACTTAATAAATACAGACTGCAGGTTTAACGTTATTCTTTTAGATCTTTCTTTGCCCGATAATACGGGCGAATCGCTGATCCGCGAGATCATTCAACTATGCGAAAATATCCCGGTGATTATTTTGACCGGGTATACTGATTTTGCATTCGGGATAAAGTCTTTATCAATGGGCGCCTCAGATTATTTATTGAAAGATGATCTGAATGGCACGTCGTTATATAAGAGCATAGTATATAGCATTGAACGGAAAAAAAGCATAGCGGAGTTGGCCGAGTCTGAAAAACGATATAGTGAAGTGTTTCACTTTAGCCCGTTGCCTATGTGGGTGGTTGACCTGGACACATTAAAGTTCCTGGATGTAAATAAAGCTACCATTGATAGTTACGGTTATACGCGCGATGAATTTTTGGCCATGAGTTTGACAGATATCAGGTTGGATAGCGATATACCCGATATGGAAAGATCAATTGAACAAACGCGGCAAAACCCTGACGTGATAGCCCGCAGAGTGACCGTTCATAAAAGAAAGAATGGCGAGTTAAGAAACGTTGAGGTTCAGTTTGCACAGTTTATGTATAAGGGGAAACTATCAAATATTGTTACTGTGAATGACATTACCGACACATTGAATTATATTAAGGCAATAGAGGAGAGGAATGACCAATTGCAAGAGATATCGTGGATACAGTCGCATGTAGTAAGAGCCCCTTTATCAAGAATTATGGGGCTAATACCGCTTATTGAAAACACTAATGAAATAGATGCCGATGTTAGAAAAATGTTGCAGTACCTGGCTTTGTCGGCCACTGAACTAGATGAGGTTATTAAAAAAATAACCGACAAAACAACTATAGTTGGATATCACAGAAATCAATAAAATCCTAATGAAAATGTCATGAACGCTATAAATTATGTTAAAGCGAAAACTGATTTAGAAAGAAATATTATTAAGTTTTGAATGAATAAAAACGCCGTTTTCTACTATGCTCAAATTCCATGTGGCGTATGTATAAACGTTTTATTGGCTCCCTTTAATTTAAACATTAATTTACACATACGTAAAAAGGCCGATGGCAGGCTGATCACAGCTACCGCTAATTTTTTGTTGATCAAATTCACAGGCACGGAGATCACAACAGCAATGAAAGTTACACAGCATAACACTAGCCAATATTCATATGGCAATGCAGAACCTTGAATTAACGAAAGCAGGTAAGCGATAAAAGTAATGCCCAGCATCAAGATACGTGGCAACAATAAGGTTTGAACCACTTTATCAAAAAAATCGACGTTCCCTTTAAAAAGTTGTACAAATCCTTCGCCTACATAAGTTTGCATATAGTGCAGTTGTGCCGAAAGCCACCTGCGCCTTTGATTTTCAAAAACAACAGGATGAGCAGTTTTTTCATCGTAGATCAATGCTGCTTCTGCATAACCAAATTTTATACCCTGCTTAAGTAAACGTAGCTCCAATTCTTTATCAAATCCGCCAACGGCAGTTATTTCGGGCATGATGCTTTTAAATAGTGCGAAGTTAAGCGACACGCCCGACCCGATGATTGCGCAGGATAACCCCGTTGCCCTATGACCTTTACGAAAAATATGATTATTTATTCCTTCACTAACGGCGTCCAGCATGGCAAATGCCGTATTTGTATTTTTGGCTACACGTTGGCCTTGTACTACTTTAAATCCTGCTACAAGTACATCATTGAGCCGATATAGGCAATCTTTGGCGCAGATATTATCGGCATCCAGTATCAACACATTATCGTAATCGCCAATAGTTTGCTGTAGTGCTGTATTAAGCGCCTTGGCTTTGGTGCTCTTTTCAAACGATACTTCTACCAACTGAATGGGTAAAGACCGTAGTATAGCTATGGTTTGGGGTTGCAGCGAGTCCGCAATGACAACAATATGTTTTTTATTAAACGGGTAATCAATTTGTAACGCTGCTGAAGCAGTTTCTATGATCACACTATCTTCTTTATACGATGGTATGTAGATAACAAAACTAGTTAAATATTTTGCTTTGTTGTAGTTTTTTGCCTTTAACAAGTGTCCGGCCAGCGCAAAAACGAGGAGGTAAACTGCCTGTAAGGCGAGTATAATAAAAATGACAATGGATAACCCATAAATAAAGTCGTTTAAGTAGATCATGGTTTCTCTAATTTTCTGTGTGTTTAAAATTCCAAAGCAGCCCCTTCCAAATTTGCAGGGCGAAATTTGACTGTCCGCTTAATAAATATTTTAGAATTCTGACCGGAGCGGACACCCCGACAAAAAAGAACTGAGCAGCTAATTTTTTTATGCCGAAAATATTTCGGCGTATAAACAGCAAGCGGTTTCTATTTTGATAATATGCTTTGATGATGCTTGATTTTCCAACGCTCATTGACTCTTTGTGAAGAATCAAAGATTGGGGCTGGTACCATATGGCATAACCTGCCCTTAAAGCATGTTCGCAAAAATCAAGCTCCTCATAGTATAAAAAATACATTTCGGGCAAAACGCCGATTTTGTCAAGCACTTCTCGCTTTATAGCCATGGCAGCTCCATGTGCTAAATTGGTTTGCATTGGCGTATCATATTGCCCGTTATCCCGTTCATGGGTGCCAATAAATTTCCCCCTCGCCGTCAACTGGTTGATTGGCTCGCCACCGGCATATTGAATAATTTCCGGAGAATGATAATAGCGTATTTTAGGGCTTATAATGCCTATCCTTTCATCTGTATCAAATAGCTCAACCATCGGTTCAAGAAAACCGGGAGCAACTTCAGTATCGTTGTTTAGCAATAAGATAACCTCGCCTTTGGCGATGCTGATGCCCCGGTTATTGCCCCCTGCAAAGCCTTCGTTTACGATATTTTCTATGAAGGTGATCTCGGGGAAATCAATTGCCAGGTAGCCCGCGTCTTTAGATGAAGCGTTATCAACAACGATCACTTCTACATTTGGATAAGTTATATGCCTAAGCGACAAAAGTAGTTCTGCAGTTGCTTCATCGGTATTGTAGTTTACCGTGATGATTGATACCAGGGGATATGTTTGCTGCTTTTTCATACACTTAAATTTTTATCGGAAAGGCCTATTTCATTTCCTTGCTGTTTATCCCATTTATAAATGAGCGAGATAAAAACTATGCTCATAAAAGCTACGATTACGCTGGGCGATTGTCCTAAAATTTGGTTGCCGTAGCTGGCAAAAGCAATACCCACAAAACCGGCCAGCAAAGCCATGGCTATTTGCTTATTTACCATATCATGTTTCATTTTGAAAATGAGCGTTACCCCGGTTCCAATAAACATAAGGATCATCGCCATGTACAGCCACAGGCCAACTATGCCGGTTTCGGCCCAAAGTTTAACATACCAGCTATCAGTAGGTGTATCGGCCAGCAAGGTGCCTGGACTAAACCGTTGGCCCCATGAACCGGCAGAGCCAATTCCGCCACCGATAGGCCGGGAAGCCAGGTAAACACCCAGTTTTTTTTGATTACCCAGGCGCACCTGCAAGGATGCATCATTAGGGTCAAGTGCGGTACGCATACGTTGTACCTGGTAATTACCAGACCCAACACTGGTGAATTTGAGCAAGCAGAATAGTATACTTACAACTAGCCCCCCCGCCATTAATGATTTAAAATTCTTTGTACACAGCAGGTAAATCATAATACCCGATAGCGGTACAAACAAGGCTCCGCGCGTGCCGGAAATGGCCATTCCCCAGAAAAATAAAAGAGCAAGGCACCAGTAAATCAATTTTTGTTTAGCCTTTATTGGACCAAGCGCTAAAATGACGCAAACTAACAGGATATGCCCCATAGCTGCCCCAAACTGGCCGGCATCAGAGTAAAATGAAAAAACTCTTAACCTGCCAAACAAGATGTGGGTTTTGTAGGCACCTGCATCCAGCCATTCCTGCTCATGGCTGTTAACACCCACATAAAGCTGTTTCATTCCATAAATACAGGCAATAGCCGACCAAAATATCCATATGTTGATGAATTTTTGAAGGTCCTTCCTGTCATTCAAAACAAGTAGTGTGATAATGATCAGCTGAACCATATATAATGACACGCCACGCACCGCATAAAACCACGCGGCAAAACTCCGGGCTTCGGGGTTAATGACCTCAAAAACGGTATACAATGTCCACAACGCCGCACCGTACACAAAAGGGTTTTTTAAACGGACATAGTCTTCCTTTTTAACGGTACTTAACGTGGCAACCAGGGATAGCAATAAAAATATGTCGATCAACAAGCCCACCGGAGCGGTGGTATATCTTGCCAAACCATTTGCAATAAAGCCTAAATGTACAACGCTATAAATGCCCAGCTTTGGGTTTTTGAATAGCCAATAAAGGTATAACAGCGCAAACGGTAAGGCTATTAGTATACCGGCTCCCGCAAGATCTGCTTTTACAATAAAAAAGCCCAATCCTGCAGCTACAGCCGTAATGAACAATAGCTGTTTCAGCCGTTGAAGTGATATTTTGCTGGTCATGCCTTTGCGGGTAAATAGTGGTTAATAACTTGCAACGGTTGACGCATACCTTCTTTCCACAGCAATTTTGCTTTGAAGCCTTGCAATACATCTTTTAGCTGTATCCACCCTGCAATGATGCCAAACAAAAAAGTAATGGTAGAACCGGCCGCAACGCCAAACAAGCCGGCCCCGGTTGTTAGTGCCAGCCAATCAAAAAATAGGTTAACCACCAACATACCCACAACTTTTATGGTGTTTTTACGCGGTTGGTTACCGGCATCAAGCAGTACTCCGCAATAACGGTCGAGGGGAATAAGCGCTGCATAAAAACAAAATATTTGTAATAAAATTGATGAGCCCTGGTATTTGCTTCCACCTATCAGCCCTACAATAAAGCCCGGGAAACAGAAAAAGGTGAGTAACAAGGGCAATATCATCACCGTCAATAACCCACATTCCTTGTAGAAGTAGGTCCGTAATTCGGCAAATTTAAGTTGCTCCCAAAGTTGCGTTGCTCGCGGCATGGCAATAACAGCGAATGATCGTACGGGAATTTCTATCGCTTCAATTAGTTTTTGAGGTATGCTATAAGTTGCCACGGCAGCCGGGCCCAACCAGGCGGCTATCATAAACTGGTCCGAACTGCGTAACAAGCCCGCGGCAACCATGGTAAACATGCTATACTTTCCAAAGCCTAAAAGCAACTTGCGTTCGACACCGACAGGTTTTATCCAGTTGCCCAGCTTTAACCAGCCTAATAATAATCCGGTAACACCAGCCATTAGTTGCAGTACGGCATAGCTGACAGCCATTAAGTTGATGTTGAATTTATAATGCGCCCCTGTCACCAGTAAAACCGCAAATGTAACCGGGAACACCAGCCGTATTAACCCCAATTTTTTAAACAACATACGCCCCTGCAATTGCCATTGCAACAGTTGATAAGGCAGGGCTGCCAAAAGCCACAGCGGCAAGTGTGTTTTAACTAAGGAAAAAGCACTTTGCCCCGATCTGAAAAACCAGGCAAAAGGTAAAGCAACAGCGGCTGCCAATAGCGTAATCACTAACATTAATTGCCACGATGCAGCTATTAATTTCGAGCGCTGGGCATCATCATTGGCTACGGTAAAATACCTTACAAATGGCGTTTGCACCATGCCGTTGCGCAATAGGTCTAACAGGGTATAAACGGTAAGCAGCATAAACCATTTGCCGGCGTCGTCTTTTGTATAAAGCCTTGCCACAAGGGCCAGGTTTACAAAGCCGAGGAAAGCCGTAGCCCCATTTGAAATAAGTGACCACGAAGTATTGCTATATAGTATTTTCTTTATCATGATACATGCGTGTTGTATTGAGTTATCAGTTGTTCCAGTTTTTGCACCCTTGTGCCCCAATCGGCATTTTTTGCAACGGCAATTCTTTTACTCTTTAAGTCGGGGCTATTTTCTTTTAATGCCAGCAAAATGCTTTGCCGGAAAGCCTGGCTATCTGCAGCGGTATATACAACACCGTCGGCCTCTCCCACCGAGGCAAATGGGGTCATAATTACAGGCAGGCCCATGGCCAGGTACTCGTTTACTTTAAGTGGATAGATAGCTGCTGTAAGGGGGTTACGCAAGTAAGGCACCATGCCTGCCTGCAACGTGCTTTGCACCCGTGGAACATCTTTGGGCAATACGGGGCGCTGAAACTTGACGTTTGGATAACGCATCAGGCGATCGGGTACACGTTGATCGAAAATTTTCCCGGTAAATAAAAAATTTATGTCGGGCAGGGAACTTACAACAGGCTCCAGTAGGCCAATGTCTATGCGGTTATCTATACTTCCGGTATAACCCACCGTGCTGGTCCCTTTTAACATCACATTGTTAATGTGATTATTAAAATCGCTAAAGTGTACGCCGTTATGCACAACTTCAACAGGAAGCCCGCACGATAGTTTACGTTTCTTCAGCTCATCTGATGTTACTACAATAAGGTCGACCTTTTTAATAAACTCCTTTTCTGCCGGCTGCACAAATCCATTAAACCAGGGAACATTGGTAAAATCATCGTAGATGTAATAAATGGTATACGCCAGGTTTTTAATTTTCCAATAACGGCCCAGGAATGGTTGGAAAGCGTTAAACCCAACCACATTGTCCATTTTCAATTTCTTAATGGCCCGGTTAATATAAAAGCCGGTGATAAATGCGTTTACTTTGCAGATGAATTGAAATAATTTGTAGTTGCGCGTAGCAAAAGCCGGAATGACAGGTGGCAACGATAGCAAATACAGGCCTGTGTTTGCATTCCCCGAAATGTTTTGCAGCCTGTTTTTTATGCCTAATAATCTTTTCCAATCTATCTTCTTTTTTCCCAACACGGCGTTCAGGCAATCTTTTATAGTATAAGCATAATCAACATATAGCACTCTGTTATCCACAGCAAGTCCTTTCATCAACTCTACGGTTGAACGCAGATAAGGCGCTTCCCATGCGGGTAAAGCAAAACATACTATATTATGTTGGTGCGGGTTATTCATGATCGGGCTAAGTTGAGTGAAAGTATTTTCTTGATTTTTTTCCTGAACCAGCTTCGGCTTTTGGGTATCTCACCTATTACACCATCCAAATGGCTTTCGTCGGCGCCCACCAGCCAGGTAAGTATTGGCGCGTTAGTTACCGACGTGTTAATTTTATTGAAGATTGCCTTGTTGGCTGCCTGCCAGGTATCGTTAGCGTTCACCACCAATAAGTTAATATCCGACTGGTTGATAATGCCCAGTGGCAGACCGTTTTGAGTAAAATCGGGAGTAACATAGCATACCAGCGCATAACCAATAAGGTCTTTACTTACAAGGTCCTGAATATTTTTGGATGTTAAATGCCTTATAGCAGGTTCGTAAATGGCCAAGTCAGATTTGGGTAACGCGGTTTCAAACACATCGGCATCTATTTGCGGTACTACCCAGCATACGTCAGTAAATAAGGTCTTTAAGTAACCGTGCAATAAACCAATATCTGCGCTGTTAAAAACATTAGCATGGGTGGCCATAAACGAAATCTGCTGCCGACTGCCCGATTGCAGGTAAGGAATAATGGTATTGATCATTTGCTCGGTAAGTAAGCTCTGCAAATGAGGCCGATAGGGCGCTGCAGCTTGTTTGTTTTTACTAATGGCAATGCCCGCCAGCGGTAAACCAACAATTGTTACCGCGCGTTCAGGACTGCGTATTGATGAATCCATTACCTCGCCAATGATCACGGTAGCGGCAACCAATATAAAACCGACTATAAATGAAATTATAACCAGCAGGTTTCTGGTAGATGGCTGCGCTTCAAGCGGGAAAAATGGCTTGTCTTGTACGGCTATATTGGCATTAAGTGCAATATTGCTTTGTCTAAGCCGGGCCAGGTTAAGCCCGTGTAAAATGGCTAAAAACTCATTTTGATTAATGTCTATCTGGCGTTCCAAACGTTTTAATGTCGACCCCAATGGCGCCAGGTCTTCAAACTTTTTTTCGTAAGTGCCATTTTGCTTATTTAGTACATCTAACCCCGCGGTAGCTTTTTTGCTGGCTACAGAATTATCTACCCATTCTTGCATCAAACTGGCACGGGGCACAGTTTCTGTGGTGTAATTCAGGTTCATGTATTGATCTGAAGCAGCTTTCACAGAATCTTCCAATGCCTTCGATTGCAGTGCAAGTGCTTTCATTTTCTGAGGATTCGAGAAAACTTGCGCCTTTTCGTAGGCTGTATTTACATCACTCAATCGCTGGCGTAAGTCAATCACCTTCAAACTATTATCTACCTGGTTGTTGCGATCGTTAAGATTATTTTGTGCGAAATTCAATGCCTGCTCGCTGGCTTTCTTAGTCATTTTCTCGGCATATATTTGCTTTTCCAGTTCCTCTTTTGATTGGGCCACATACCGGGTTTGCTCATAATAATTAATAATATGATGATCCTGACCAAATTGCTTCAGATCATCTTCAGATTTTTGAAGCTTATCATTAGCCTCGGCCATTTTGGTTTCAAAATATTGAACCGCGTTATATGTTTGATCTGATTTTAACTTGCGATAATTATCGGTAAAAACGCCACTATGCAACTCCAATGTACGCTGGCAAACAGCGGGGTCGGTACAGGTATAGGTTATCTGCAGCATATCGCTGGTATTTATCCGGGTAACTACGATGTTTGATTTAAGATCGTTTATATTATAGAATGTGCCAGGGGCCTCAAATATTTTCGAGATCTTGTTAACTGCCTTAGATGAGTAGATACCATTAATGTATTCGTAGATCTTTTCGGGAGTTTTTAATGCGGCGGCTTTACTCATTAAATCCGGGCCTGCCAAAGTCTTCAATGCTTCAAAGCCGGTTTCACCCAGTTGGTGTGGGTCTGGTTTAGCTAATGATAAATGCTCGGCAAGTAAGTGTAAAGCAACTTGCTCAATAGCCTCCCTTGATTTTGCTGAAGCCACCAAATTATCGAAAGCGTTGTTTACGGCAAAATAATCAAGCTTTTCATCCTCGGTACTGGTAATAGAATAGCCGCTGGCTACACCTGTATATAGCGTTGTATAGCTTACGAATTGCTTTTTAGAATGTATGGTTAGTATAAAAACTGTAACCGCGCATAGTATTGGCATTAAAATAAGCCATAGCCTATATTTTAATAGTAGTTTGATATAGAGAAGTATGTTCATTTTTGTTTAATTAGTTGTTGAAAAGGCACCCCTACCATGGCTTCAAATTGAAAGTAGTTTGTAGAAAACTGTTTTTTTGCGTCTTCATAATCTGCGCGTGCATTTACCTCAAATGTTTTAATGCGCGACAATTCAGTTATATCAATAATGCCATCCTTAAATTGCTTTTGGGCAATTTGATATTGATTAATGGTGGTTTGCTTTGCTTCGCTGCGGATATTTAAAAGATTGCTGTAATACATCAAGCTGTAGTAGGCCTGTATCAGATCATGCTTTAACGCCAATATAGATTCGTCCTTCTTATCCTCGGTAGATTTAAGCTCTGATTTATAAGATTTTAACTTAGACTTTCGGCCTACCAATTCATAAAGCGGAAGGTTTAATTGTATACCCGCCCGGTAACCTGATGATAAATTTGAATATGCATTTGAACCGGCAGTTTGATTGTCGGATGTAACCAGGTTTTGGTTTCCGCCCGAGTAGCTGGCAAATCCTACTATGTTATTCGTCCATTGCCTGCGTCCCATTTCTAATTGAGCCTGGGCATTGTCAATTAAATCTCCCTGGAATCGTACAGTCGGGGAATTGTTAATGGCTATAGTAAGTATATCGTCAAATGGCAAAAGTTGAGATTGAAGATCGGTTTGCTCATCGGGCAAAACTGTCGATGTTTTGCCAGTAATTGTTACTTGCGCCTTTGCAATCAAACCACATGTAAGCAACCAGGCAACTATTATTAAAAGAGTTTTTAAATATTTCATTGTAAATATTGATTTCTATGCGTTTTGCAGAGTTGGTAAGCAAAACCATACCAAGGTTGATTTTTGCTATAAGTATCTGTAAATAAGGATATTAAAAAATAGCAGAGAGTGTAAATATCTCCACCAATTAGAATAAATTCCAAAAAGTAGAATTAGCTGAGATTAGTTGCCCATGATACGTGACACCATAAACTGTAGGTAAAAATTCAGTATTGGGGCTCCAAAAATTTCACGTTTTGGAAAAAATTCTAAAAAATAGAAAGTCAAAAAACCTAATCATCTCAAAATCAACAAATTAATATAATGGCACGTTGCTGGCAGTTGTGCCACTGTGTTTTACAATTAATTTTTTTAACATGATATCATCAGCATTAATTTTTCAATCGGAAACAAACGTTTTAAAAGAAGCAAAGTATAAGGTTGCGGTTGAAGTTCAGCGAATCTTTAGGCCACATAAGCACGGTATGGATATAGTAGCACTTGAAATACTGAAAAGGCTACCCTTTGTAGAAGATGATTTTGATTATTACGTAATGGTTAAGGATGATACTGACCAATGTCTTTCCAACATACCACATCGTATTATCCATACTATAAAGAAAATACCTTATTTTATTTGGGAGCAATTTCTATTACCTAAAGCCTGTAGGCAGGTGCATGCAGATTTTTTGCATTGCACGGCAAATACGGCTCCATTATATACCGGCATGCCACTGGTATTAACGCTGCACGACGTTATTTTTCTGGAGCGTTCAAATTTGCGATCGGGTGGTAATCTGTATCAAAGTTTAGGCAATATCTATCGCAGCATTATTGTTTCTGCTATTGCAAAAAGGGCAACGCTTATCATCACCGTTTCGCATTTTCAAAAACAATTAATTGCCGAAAAACTGGGAATCTCACCGCAAAAAATAAGGGTGATCTATAATGGCGTGGACCAAAGCTTTTTTAAAGAATTAACGCAACCGGAGATTTTGCAGGTAATGCGTAAACATCATTTAAGTGAAGGTTATATTTTGTTTTTAAGTAATACTGATCCTCGTAAGAATACAATTGGCGTTTTACACGCCTATAACGAATTACTTAAGCAGGGAATTGCAGTGCCCAGGTTACTTATTAAGGGCCTTAGCCAGGAGCAATTGCTTAAACTACTTTGGCAAGAAAAACTGGAGGGTATATATTATCATATAGACGTTATTGGATACATTGATAAAGATGAACTGCCGGCAATTTACCGGGCTGCCGGTATGCTTTGGTTCCCATCGTTCAGCGAGGGCTTTGGCTTACCTATTATTGAAGCTATGGCCAGTGGTACCCCTGTTATTACCTCTAACATATCGTGCATGCCCGAAATAGCCGGAGATGCGGCATTACTGATCAACCCAGAAAACCCAAAAGACATTGCCAACGCGGCCTGCCTACTCATTAAAGACGCGCCATTTGCCGCCAGGTTAGCTGCGAAAGGATATCTGCGCGCAGCAACTTTTACATGGGAACGCGCAGCAACCGAAACGGTTAAAGTTTATCACGAAGTAGAAGACATTAAATTAAAAAAGAAATGACAATAACACAACGTATTAATGCAAAAATGACTGTATTAGCACTTGACCATTTTGAGCGTGAAGCACAAACCGCAACGGAACGCGTTAAAATACGCCTGGTTTTACTTAACAAGCTAATGGGCGCTGCGCTTAACTTATTGAACGCGCGCATAAGGCTGCGTAATTGTGAAACAGGTAGTATGGTTGCTGTAAAAGGGCGCTTGAAAGTAAACGCAAGTGGGCAAATAAAAATTGGCAACAACACAAGCATATGGTCACACGTTGGCGTAAGTCAACTGTCGGCAGGCCCGCGCGCACTGATAGAGATTGGCCACGATACCTTTATCAACACGGGCACCATCATCACTTCACGCAAGCATATTAAGATCGGCAACAACTGTAACATAGCCAACCAGGTAATTATTATGGACGATGACTTCCATGGTATTGATGACCGTGAAATGGCGTCGGCCAAAGGTGAGATTATTATAGGCAATAACGTCTGGATTGCTACGCGTGCCACTATTCTTAAAGGTGTAACCATAGGCGATGGAGCAATAGTAGCGGCAGGCGCCGTTGTAACCAAAGATGTGCTGCCATATACCATTGTGGGCGGCGTGCCAGCCAGGTTTATCCGCAATATTTCAATCAACAATTAAATCATATTTCTAAAAAATAGCATCATGAATATTTCATCATTTATTAAATCAAACCCTGTTATAAAAAGAATTGTTTACTATTTACTTGTAAAACAAACCCGGCCACGTTTGTGGGTACGATTGCTTGTAACCCCATTTTTCAATCATTTTGGCGCAGATTCGCTCATTCGCAACCGGGCCAGGATGGATATTTTTCCATTCAAAAATTTCTCTTTAGGTGATCGTTCTATTATCGAAGATTTTTGCACAATAGCAAATGGCGTGGGCGACGTAACCGTAGGCGATGACACAAGAGTTGGCTTAGGCAGTACGGTTATTGGGCCGGTAAACATAGGCAACCAGGTAATTATTGCCCAAAATGTAGTGCTAAGCGGCATGAATCATTCCTATACCGACATTAATACACCTATCCGTTTGCAAAAAGTTGTCACAAACGCAATTGATGTAGAAGATGAAGTTTGGATAGGCGCCAATGTGACAATAACCGCAGGGGTTACAATAGGAAAGCATAGCGTGGTTGCCGGCGGATCCGTTGTTACAAAAAATGTACCTCCGTATAGCGTTGTGGCGGGCAATCCTGCAAAAATAATTAAGCAGTTTAATTTCTTAACCGGCGAATGGGTTAAGATGAATCAGGATGCCATAGAAAACAACAAAATGGTGCTGAGATTTAGTCAGCCCATTAGCGGAATGTCTCAGTAATAAGGATTTATCTACCTTTTAAAGCATTGTTAATCAACAATTTAAAACCAAAACAACAAACAAAGCAATGAAAAAACCCCTACCCCTATTGATAGCTTGCGCTTTGACGCTTGCTGCCTGTAAAAAAAGTGCAAATAGTGCGCAGCCTGCAACTATAACCAATGTAGCAGACAGCGCAATTGCAGCGGCTAATTTTAATTTTAACACCACTAAGTTGGTAGATGTTAATGTAAGCCTTGCCACAAATGGCAACGAACCCATTACCGGTATCCCGGTAAATATTTTTTCTAACGATCAACTTGCAACCGAGCCTTTGGCAACCGGAATTACAGATGCGTTGGGTGAACTTCGCGTTTCAGTAAATTTACCGGCCTATATGGATACGGTTATAATTGATGCAAAGTATATTGGTTTGATGCGTAACGCAAAAGCAGTAATTGCAAACAATAATGTTAACGCTATTATTGGCGGACCGGCTGGTTACGGCGGTAGCGTAGTTATAGCTACCCAGGCTATTAGCACAGGCCAAAGTAATCCTTTTCGCACTTATTCTATAAGTACACAAGCTGTTACAAGTGGTATTTATAATTATATGGGCACTTACGACAGTTCGGGCGTACCGCTTTATTTGGAAACGCCCCCTGATGTAATTTCTGCCGAGCTTTTGTCTTTTATAAACGCATCGTTGCCTGAAACTGTGGATGTGCGGAAACTACATCCGTCTTACCTTCAATCTTCTGCTACTGCCGATATCAATATCACAGCGACTGCAGACGTTTGGATAACATTTGTAAGCGAAGGTGCCGGCTATTTAAATACTTTAGGGTATTATACCTATCAAACCGGTAATCCTCCAAAAACGCCGGGCGACATAACTAAGGTTTATTACATTTTTCCTAATGCTTCATTACCCGGATCGGGCGGTAATCTTAAATCGGGTAGCAAGGTAAAATTAGGCACATTTAATTCAGGGACTTCAATTGGGTTTGTATTATTGGCCAATGCATGGAACGGAGGCACAAAAGCGGTTGACACCAACACTCCGAAATTTTATTCAACTACGGCCTGTAACCCGGAAACCTCTGCTGATTTGAAAAAGCATACAGTAATGCTTTATTCGGCAAAACAAAACCTTTATCTTATTGGCTTTGATGACCAAAACAGGCAAACCGGGGGGAGCGATAATGATTTTAACGATGTGCTTTTTTACGCTACATCTAACCCGATAACTGCAATTTCGCCCATTAATGTGCAACCTATTGATGAACCAAAAGATAGCGATGGTGATGGTGTAACAGATACTTTCGACCAATATCCCAACGATCCTACTCGCGCTTACGACAATTATTACCCATCAAAAACAGGATTCGGTACGCTTGCCTTTGAAGACCTTTGGCCGGCGACAGGTGATTATGATTTGAACGATCTTGTAGTAGGTTATCACTATAAAGTAGTTACCAACGCTAAAAATAATGTGGTAGAAATGTATGCCGACTATAACGTTAAGGCCGCAGGTGCATCATACCTGAACGGATTTGGGGTGCAATTTCCGTTTAGCCCCAGCGCTGTAAAATTGGTTACCGGGCAAAAATTCGCAGGCAGCTATATAAAACAAAATGCCAATGGCACAGAAGCAGCACAGACACAAGCAGTTATTATTCCGTTTGATAATTACCAGGCGGTAATTAAACGGCCAGGCGGTTATTATATAAATACGCAATCAGGCGCCCCGATTGTTAAGGGCGATACGGTGCATATCTATATGAGTTTTAACACTCCGTTATCGTTATCAAGCTTCGGGTCGGCGCCTTTTAATCCTTTCCTTATCAGTAACCAACGCCGTGGATATGAAGTACATTTGCCGGATAATAAACCGACAGATTTAGCAGATCCCAAGCTATTCGGCACCTTACAGGACAATTCCAACCCAAAAGCCGGGCTGTACTACAAAAGCAAGAATGCAT
>Ga0206854_1055_pt2 | contig 31883 bp, 25 predicted proteins | sample Alteio_BWOrgCont_50_FD_152870 | JGI IMG/M metagenome (GOLD analysis project Ga0206854, IMG submission 152870) | Enriched cells from forest soil in Barre Woods Harvard Forest LTER site, Petersham, Massachusetts, United States -... | ecosystem: Environmental > Terrestrial > Soil > Temperate forest >...
GCGCAGTCAAGCCCCGGCTGAATTGGTGCGATGCGCGCGACATTGTCAATGCGGCACTGGATAATGTGCGCGAGGCCCTCGAAGGCCACCCGCTGGCAATTTTGGTGCCCTTGGATTTTCCTCTCGTGCGGGCCGACTTTGCCCTAACGGAGCATGCGTTATCCAACCTGCTCTTCAACGCCGCCCAACACACGCCCCCGCGCACCCCCATTGCCGTGATCGCCGGGATAGAGGACGGCGGCGCCCGGGTTTATTTTCAAGTATCCGATAGCGGGCCGGGCATTCCCCTGGCTTCGCGCGAGCGGTTGTTTCAAAAATTCACGCGGGGCGATGCGGCCCGACCCGGCGGGCTGGGCCTGGGCCTGGCCTTGGTGCGGGGCTTTATCACGGCCCAAGGCGGCGAGGTGGTTTTAGGGGACAATCCTAGTGGCGGGGCGACGATAACGCTTTACCTGCCCCATGTTTTCCCAAAGAATCCCCTCCCAGAATGAGCTCCGCCGTCCAACCCACTTTGCTCATCATTGACGACGAAGTGCAAATCCGCCGCTTGTTGCGGGTGACTTTGGAGGCCTGTGGTTTTGGCGTGCGCGAAGCCGGCACCGGCGCCGAGGGCCTGAGCGAGGCCGCCTCAATTTGTCCGGAGGGTGTAATTTTGGATCTGGGCCTGCCCGATGTGGATGGCCTTCAGGTTTTGCAGCGCTTGCGCGAATGGTCGCAGATTCCCGTGTTGGTGCTCACGGTGCGCGACACCGAGGACGATAAAATCGCCGCGCTCGACGCCGGCGCCGATGATTATTTGACGAAGCCCTTTGGCGGGCGTGAACTCGTGGCCCGGCTGCGCGCCATCATGCGCCGCATGCGCGGCTTGTCTGATCCGGAGCCGGTTCGTTTCGGCGACATCGAGGTGGATTTGGCCGCGCGGCTCGTGCGGCGCAGCGGCCAGGAAGTTCATTTGACGGCGCGTGAATACGGCCTGCTGCGCATGTTGGTGCAGCACCGCGGCAAGGTCGTCACCCACCGGCAAATTCTGCGCGAACTGTGGGGTCCCAATGCGGAGGACAACACGCATTACCTGCGCGTGTTCATGACGCACCTGCGCCAGAAGCTGGAGCCCAACCCCGGCGAACCGCGCCACTTGCGCACGGAATCGGGCATCGGCTACCGGCTGGTCGAGGATTAGTTTTTTTACCGCAAAGTTACCAAGGGGCTTTGAGGACCCATTCTGCCTTTGCGTCCTTTGCGTCTTTGCGGTGAAAAAGAATTTAAGTTCTTCACTTACGGCTCGACATAATACTTCGTCAATTCGCCGATGAGGTAGTCTTTGGCCTCGCGTACGGTGTCGCAAATTTTAAAGAGCGACAAATCTTCTTCGCTGATGACGCCCCAGTCCACAAAGTGGTCCCAGTTGATGAGCGGCCGCCAGAATTCCGAGCCGAAGAGCACCACGGGAACATATTTTTTCGTTTTGCGCGTTTGGATAAGGGTGAGGATTTCAAACAATTCATCGAGTGTGCCAAAGCCGCCAGGAAAGGCGATGAGCGCCTTCGCGAGGTAGAAGAACCAGTACTTGCGCACGAAGAAGTAGTGGAATTCAAACGACAATTCTTCCGTGCAATACGGATTCATGCCTTGTTCGTGTGGCAGGCTGATGCCCAGGCCCATGCTCGGGCCGCCGGCCTCTTTCGCGCCGCGGTTGGCCGCCTCCATGATGCCCGGGCCGCCGCCGGTGCAGACGGGGAAGCGCTTCGAGGGGTCGGGGATGCCTTGCGACCATTGCGTCATTTCGCGTGCCAGCTCGCGGGCCATTTCATAATACGGCGCGGCGTTGACGGCCTTGCGTGCGCGGTCCAGCTTGGTTTTTTGCTCGCGGCTCAGCGCAGGCTTGGCGCGAATTTCCGCTTCAAGGACGGCGAGTTCCTGTTTCGCGACATCCTCCGGCTTCAGTCGAGCTGAACCGAAGAAAACAATCGTGTTTTGGATTTCGTGGCGGCGCAGGCGGCCATTCGGCTCAGTCATCTCGCACATCACGCGAATGAGCCGTCCTTCGGGGCTGTTGAGAAAAGACGGGTTGTCGTACGCTTTTAACGGCCAGCTTTCGGCGGAGCCTCGACCGGGATGTGGGTAGTTTCAGGGGGCATGAGGGAAAGGGGAGTGGGGGAGAAATTCTGAATGCTGAATTCGGAAATCTATACTTAGAATGCAGCAATCCGGCCCAATAGTCCATCCCGGGGTTTGGAGGAGTGGATGGCCCAAATAGGCTTGCTGCCGCTGGACCGCGAAACTAGGGATAGCGCTGAATTATGCGCCGTGTGTTTATAATTTTGGTGGGTTTGGGCTCGTTCATGCTGGCGACAGGTGGAGCGTATGCAGATGACAATACTGCGGCGGCTCAAGATTACAAAAAGAGTGGCGAAACTCAGCAGGCCAACGGCGATGTCAGTGCCGCGCTGGTTGAATATAACAATGCCATCAATCTTGAACCCGATGACGCGGAGGCTTACTTCCTGCGCGGCAGTGCCCGGGAGGCCAAATATAGCTATGATGGCGCGATTGCGGACTTCACCCGGGCCATTGCGTTGAACAGCAAAAACCCCCAAGCCTATAGTGACCGTGGCCTTGCCAGAATCTACAAAAACCAACTAGCTCAGGCCGTGGACTGTCCAGTTTTGCGGATTTCCGGGTAATGTCAAGGACGGGTGACGAGATTTTGCCGACCCATTATTTCTTCTCGGGGATGTTTTTCCGCAGCAAGTCGGCGACTTCCTCCGGCTCGGCGTCTTCCAGGGCCTTGCCCTTGTGCGAAAGCTGTTCCAGCGTCTTGACCACGCCCTCGGTCATGCGTTCGTGGGTTTCGCTTGAACCACCCATGATGGCGAACTTTTCCCCCTGGGTGATGCGCTTGTGCCCATCGCGCCCATCGAGGCCGAGGCCCAACAGTCCGGCGACTTTGGGTTTTTGCTTTGGTTTCTTGGCGGGAAGGCGGGACATTAGGAAAGGGCGGGCGGCGGCTCTTCAGCGGCCAGTTCGGCTACCGGGGCGGTGGGTTCTGGATTGATAACGGCTGGCGCAGTGGCAACCCGCCGACTGATGGCGATGTCGGAAAAATCTGCCGTCTGGGCCAGGTCAATCTGGCGCAGGCGGGTCAATTCCAGAATAGCCAAAAACGTGGAGACAATCAAGACCAGGCTCGGCTGCTCCGGGAGCAGGCTGGTGAAAGTAAAGTGCTCTTCGGCAGTGCACCGCTGCAAGACATACTCCATGCGGTCGGCGACGGTGACGTGGTCGCGGTGGATTTCGCCATGGACCATTTTTTCAGACAGGCGGCGCAGCAACAGATTAAACGTGTTCCACAATTCAATCCGGTCGGTCGGCTCCAACGGGCGGTGGTGCCGGTCCTCGTCGCTTTGCCGGTATTCGCGCGGCAGGAGGTTCTGCGCCCGGACGATAAGCTCCTGCAAGCCGCCGGCGGCGTCCTTGATTTTCTGGTATTCGAGCAATTGCCGCACTAGCCCCCAGCGCGGGTCGAGGTGTTCGTCGTCTTCCACATCAGCGGGCTGGGCATCCTGCTCATGCTTGGGCAGCAACAGGCGGCTCTTGATATACATGAGCGTCGCCGCCATGACAAAAAAATCGCCCGCGATATCGAGGTCCATCTTCTCCATCGCGTGCAGCACCTCCAGGTACTGGCGCGTGACCTCCTCGATCGGCACGTCGTGGATATCCAGCTCGTTCTTGCGGATGAGGAACAAGAGCAAATCCAGCGGCCCCTCAAACACCGGCAGGCGGATGGGGTGGTCGAGCGATTGCAGAAGGGGCTCCTGGACAGGCGCAGACATTGTGACCTAGTGGCCTAGCGGGTACTGCCCCGCCAATCAAAGCCAAAAATTAGCCGCCTTGGGGCCGGAATCGGCTAATATACGAGCAACATCACCCGTACAGTTAACCTTAAGCCACATTGCTTCCACGACCTGCCAAATTACGGATTCGCCGGCGGGTGGTTCTGGCGGTACGTCGCCATGCTGGCAGCAATCGCGGCGCGGACGGCTTCGTTTTGGAAAGGCACTTTGGGGTCAAGGGCTGCCGAGAATGCTTTGTGCATGGCGGGGCCTTGCGCATTCTGCACCCACGTCTTGATTTGCGTGGCGTCGTTATCGTCCACGTTTTCCAGTCGCGTGAGCAGTGCCTGGGCGGCAGTAGCATCGCCGATGGTTACCAAGGTGTCGCCCATCATCTGGAACTCCAAGGTTTCGGGCACGCTTTTGTTGAACGCGGCAGCCAGCGGCGGCACGGCATTGGGGGAATCAATATCCTCCATCGCGCCAAAAGCTGCGCCCTTGCGGTTGTCCTTGTCTTGTGGCCCAAACATGGCGTCCACCAACATTTGGATGCTGCTGGTTTTGCCAATTTTTGCCATCGAGTCTGCTACTGAACTCAGCAATTGCTGGTCGTGAGATTCGCGCCATACCTTTTCGAGTGCGGGCGTTAGGTTTTCGTTCCGTGATCGCTCTCCCAAGCCACCGATGGCATGGATTGCTTCATCTCACAATTCTTTGTCTTTTTGGCTAGTCGCCTCATAGATCAAAAGATCAGTTGATTCCTTCGTCGCTGCAAGAGCGAGGATGCCAATTGTCATCCCTCGTTCTAATTTTGTATTGGAATCGTCGGCGATGAATGCCTTTACCTGTGCAAAAAATTCTGGCGGCGGTGTTTTTTGCCGCATGGCATAGGCTAAAAGCGACTGGAGATCCCCTTGTTTCATCGGATCATTCTCAACCCGTCTGGCGTCAACAAAGGCTTGAAAAATCGAAACAAAGTCCTCTTTGCCGATTTCCTCCTTTATCGCATTTCTGTCTCGATTGCTCATGTCGGCAAACTTTGGCTGAGGATTAGCGGCAGCACCACTAACACTTGGGGAAGCTGCTACGCCTGGCTGAGATTGAGCCAAAGCGACTGAGGTCAGGGTCAATCCGCAGCTTAAAAGGCCGAGGATTGACATAAGAATGTAATTTTTTTGTGTTTTCATGGGATTAGAATTAAGGAGGAGGCGGGAACCAGGTTGGCTCCATCGCGTTTAGCTGGGTATTCAAGTCGTCTGTTCGGCTGGTTGCTTGGGCGTGCAGCACGTCGTCCGTCGAATCCACGAATGGTTCGATGGCCAACCCGGAAAAGCCATCCATCGTGGTCAAATAGGCGCTCTGATAGGGAACCAGGCCATCGCCGGGATAGTCGCTCGGAAAGTAACTCTCGCCGATGATGTCATTCTGCGCGGGTGTAGACATCTTGGGACCGATAAACCAGCCGCCGGTGAAGACCGAATAGGCGCTCCACCAATGGTCTTTCTTTAAATACCCCAAATCCACTTTGTCATAGACGATTTCGCCGTAAAGAATATCGCTTGGCAGGTTCCCTATATTGCCATTCAATGCGGTGATGGCGGCGGAACCGCTCGCCACGTCCCCGATGACAGGACGGCGAACATCCAGCGTGTCTTTGGCAATAAAACTAAAATTTCCCACCGTAATTGCATTTTGACTGCACAGAAAATCCACGACGCTCCAATCCATCGTGTTATCATCAGAAGTGTAATCGCCGCTCGAATAACCCCGCAGATGGCTACCGAGCCAGTTATAAATCTCGCCCAAGGAGCCGCCTTGGTGCGGGGTGCTGGTGGTGAGCAAACCGACGACATTCGCTTGCTCAGCCTCAAAATCAGGGTTCTCCAAGAAATCCCGGGCGGACAGACCACCGCGGCTGTGGCCCACAAGAACGATTTGGGCATCAGGATATTTCACTTCGAGGGCGGAGAGGGCATCATCCACCTCCTGGCCTAGTTGGTCAAAGGTCTCAAAATCGCCACATTTAGTGACGTTTCCAGTAAGATAATTCGGCGTGTTTTCGGATGTGACATTTGTTACTACACCTGCGATATTGTCAGTCAACCCGGCGACTCCCGGATCGTCATAGTGCCCAAATTGCAGACGATAGCAACTGACGCTATTCCCGCTAAGTAGAGGCGCTCCACCTACTATATTACCGTTAACAATATTCGTGGCAAATGACGCCACCGGACTCCCAAAATCGTCATGCACAAAATGATCCCATGTTGCGGTGTTTGAATTCATCCCATGGAGCAAAAGGAGAATCCTCGGCGCCAAAGACAAGTAGAGCGGGATGTCCACCACCTTCACGCCATCCTGCCTCACCACCAGCTCTAGCGGCTGCGTGGTGTCCGTACGGCCCTCCACCAGGATCACCCCTTGGTTGTAGTAGGCGATATTTTGCAAAAAATTACCGGAGAGTTCGACCCCGCCTGACGTGACCTGCTGCTTCGTCGCCGAGGCCGCTGGCTGGTCAAAGTCCGGCCCAAACCCCGTGGACAAATTGCCGGTCAGATAGGTATAGGCGTAAGGCCGCTCCAAATTCGTATAAACAAAATTCACCGCGCTGTCCCCCTGAACCAAGTAATACGTGATCGAGTCGCTCGGCGGCAGTTGGGCAATTAAATTTTGGATGTTGACGAAGACCGGAAAGTAATTGGCCAGGTCGCCAGCGCCGTTTACTACACCGTCGGCACACCGCTCAGTGCTGTTCCCGCTGTCAACGGGCTGGTCGTTGAGCCAGAATGAGTATGGATTGGCCGGGGTGGCCTGGTCGTCCAAGTCGAGGCTGATTACGCCGTCGCCGTTCTGGTCCGCAATGAGGGCGCCTCCACCGCCTCCGCCGACCGGGACCAACACAAAGGCGTGGTTAACATAGGTATCCTCATCGTACAAATCGCCGGCAACGCCCAGGTTGTTGTCCTGCAAGGCGTCTAGTTCGTAGGAAATATTGGCGGACAGATTGGCGGTGGGTAGCATCGCGGTGAAGTTGGCCGAGCCGTCGTCGTTCACTTGGTAAGCTGGCAAAACATCCGCCCACAGCAGCGTTGCGCCATTAAGCCACATCTGGGAATAGGCGATTGGGGTCAGGGCAAAGCCATTGGGGTTTATCTCGTAAAACGCCAAAGGTGTGTCGGAGTCGGCATTCGCCGTCAGATTGGCGGCGGAGAAGTTGCCGCTATGGAGGTAGCCCAACGTCGCGCCGAAAAAGTCGGCTGCGTCGAGCAACGTTGGATAATTCAGATCGGCGATCACATGGGTCAATTCCGGAGTGTCATCGTAGGCTCCAAAGGTGGAGTACGGCACGGTCACCCCGTTCAATTGCAGGAACGGCCCACCGTTATCCACTCCCGCAGTCGAGTTGTAATAGACCGCGCCATAAGTGTAGCCGTCCATGCCTTCTCCGTCTACGTAACCGATCTCGTTGTCGTAAACCGTGTCGGAGTAGGTCGTGTTGCCAAAGACCTGGTTGAGCGTGTTGTCCGTGGTCGCGATGGGGTAGGTGATAGTGGCCTCCGGCGTCTCATAACTGGCATCACCGCTCTCAAACGTAGTGTCGCCCACCTGGGTCAGGCCGCTCCCATACGGCGACCATTTGTATTTCCGATAATAGTAGTTGTCCGGCCCCACCGGATCGTCAAAATAATCGGTTGCGAGCACTTCCTGCACGCTGTATTCTACTCCGAGGTAAATTGAGCCATCTCGCGTGTAGTTCAAGTCAATCGGCCAGTCCCAACTATCGGCGTCTTCAGGTACCACATCAATGGTGTTCACATCCTCATTAATGCTGGTGGCGGCGCCGTCCCACCGGGCCACGCCTAAAGTATCGTCGGCCCCATAATACAACCCGAGCACTTCGCCGTCATTGGCCGCGAACTGCCACTCGTATACATTATCGTCCCCATCAGAGTTTGGCAATGCGGTCACAGTGCCGGCTGACCATAGTTCGTAATCGTCGTAATCGTAACTCCAAAATAGCACGTCGCCCCAGTCATCCATATCAACGACGGAACTATTGCCTAAATCAAGCGCCGCGTATTGCGGTGGCGACAGGTACGAAAAATCCAGACTGCCAACCGTGTAATCCGCCATCGCCATTCGCACGGTGACCGCAAAAACGAAGACAGGCCAAAAAAGTCTCCTCAACATCAGGCGGGCAACGAGCATGAATTGCGACGCGCGAACAAAGGTATTCATGGCAGCTTTTCTTTTGCGTGGGTAAGGGCAGAGAATCTACCATAGCCGATGATTAAGTTAATTTCTTAATATTAATGCTAGGGTTGATACCCTATGCCTTCAACCGCTAGGCGCACTGGCGCATTGCCGTTATTTGCGCCAGACAATTACTGCATACATAACTTGCCTAGTTAATCATAAACACGTGGCAAGATTACTCATCCGTCCGCATCCGCTGATTTATCAATTTCCTCTTAATGCACGAGCAACATCACTCGCACGTTGAGGCCAAAACCGTTTTGGTTGGTGGTGTTGCGGAAATAGGAAATGCCGTACTGGACATCCCACGTCTCGCCAAAGCGCTGGCTGACGCCGTAAGTCTGCTCCGTCAGTCCACCCAAGTGCTCGTCGTAGCGCCAGCGGCCAAACAACCGGTAGCGCTCGTTCACGCGGAAGTTGGCATCGAGCCAATACTGGTCAATCGTATGCTGCAACGAATCGGTCTCGAACGATACACTCCACCGGTCGCCATCGAGGATGGTCGTGCTCGTGCGCACTTCGCGGTTGGTGAAGTTCAGCGGGTCGAGGCGGTCGAACGCATCGAACTTTAGCCACGAGACGGGCCGGAGCCCCATTTGCGTCCATACATCGGAAAAATCCTGCTGCTCCATGGCCGGCTGGCCGTTTGTCGCCGGGATGGTCGTCTCCTGAAAGTGGATGTCATTATACACGTTAAACGTGGCCAGCTCGCGCGACCCATAACCATCCGCGCGGGTATTGAGCACATTTTCAAAGCCGTAGCGCAGCACATTTTGCGTCGTCAGCGAGTCAATGGCCCGGGTGTCATTAAGGTCCAAAATCGGCGGGTAGGATGAGAAGGTCGTCGTGTCAATGGCCGGGATAAGGCCCTGCCCCTGCTGCGTGCCGGGAATGAAGCGGTACTGCAAAACCGGGCGGAAAATATGCTGGAGGCCGTTGATGTCCCAGGTCGGATTCGAATAATCCCAACTGCCGATGTAGCGCATATCGGCGTCGAAACCGAACTGGCCGAGCATGCGGGTGAACTGGCCCTGATCGTTCAACGTGTCCTGGTATTGGGTGACGCGCGCGCCCACCACCGGTGTAATTGTGGCCCAATCGCTGAAGTTAATTGGCTCACGCCAGCCATAGTAGGCATCGAAGCGATTGCTGTGCAGCGTCGGCGTGCCGTTGAAGTTCTGCTGGTCCAGTTGCACATAGCTGATCTGCCCTTCCTGGTAGAGCTTGGTGTCGCCCAAGGGGCTCGCAAAATAATCCATGCGCACTTCCGGCAGCCGCTGCTGCACGATATCGAAGTCATTCGGCTGGTAGCGGACGAAGGCGGAAATTAAAGCGTCCTGGGTGCTGTGGCCGGCCTCGACAAAATTGTCCGGCAGTTCGTCGTTTTGCCAAATGTCCTGGCGGTAGTCGCGCAACACATACGAATCGCTCCACCACCAGAGGGAACTGGTGATGTCCACTTGATCCGCGATGGTGCCCTGGTGCATCCAATCCACAAAAAAGCGGTTGTTGCTGATGGGTTGGTTGTTAAGGTCGAGACCGGGGCTGCCGTTATCGCGGATAAAGCCCGATTCAAACGTGCCCACCTGCCACCACGCCGGGTCGGCCTGGTAATCATATTTCAGCGCCGGGCCAGCGAGCACGCCGCGGTCGCCGTACACATCCAGCAACGCTCCGGGCTCGAACGCGGGGTTTGCTGTCCAAAAAGAAGTCGTCCGCACGTAGGGACCCAAGTCCCGCCGGTAACCCAAGTGCGTCTGCAGGCTTAGCGGCGGGTCATTTTCGCGGCCCTGGGTAAAGGTGGGCAGGTAGAAAAACGGCATCGAGCCAATGCGAAAGGTCGCGTCGTGCAAGACAACGTCATCCGTCGCGTCGCGGTAGGTCGCGCTGTCTGCCACGATGTTGAGGCCGTAGGGGTCGGGCTCGCCGAAGAACAAGGTGGGGTTGGTCAACTCGCCGGTCTGGTTGCCCAAGGTAAAGGTTTTACCGTCGAAATACGCCGGCGGATGGCCCATGCGGACATCTTCCGCCGCGAGTTCCTGTTTCTGCTGGTCCAACGTCGCCTTGCGCGCCAGCACCCGCAGCGCCTCCCGCGTAAGCGACACCTGCCCCGTGACTTCAATCGGACCCGTCGGGGTTTCCTCTGCGCCGCCCGGCATCGTCACTTTGTCGGCCCGGAGGCTGAAGTCCGGAGTGTCAATCACCACATTGCCCACGCCGACTCGCTGGGTCGTTTGGTCAACAAATTTGTCCGCTGCAATCTTCGTGTCGCCGGGCGCCACCCGGGCTGCCGGCGCGGAAGCTTGAGTGGTGGTGTCGGCTGCAGGCTCCGGTCCGGGGATGAGCAGCGGCGGCGGGTCAGCCCGCGCAATACCCGGGAACAGGCATTCCGCGCCAGCCAGGACGGCCATGAGCATGCATGCCGCGAGGGGCGGCCACCGGAGCATTGTGCGCAACACGCCCGCGAATCTGCCCGTCCCCTCCCCCGGCCACAAGATTTTTGTTCAGTGTTCTAGAGGGCATCGCTGGCGACGGCCCAAGCCACACCCTCGGGCAAAAACACCAAGCACTAGAAAACTAAGCACTAAAACACTCTGCTTTTACCCGCTATTCCCGGTTTGCAAATTGCTCCCGCCGCCCGCAAACTACTCCCCTTTTCCAGGCCCGGGTGGCGGAATTGGCAGACGCGATGGACTTAGGATCCATTGGCCGAAAGGCTTTGCAGGTTCAAATCCTGTCCCGGGCACTTAGCGTGAATGCAGTTCACTAGGAAACTTAAAGACTGCCCCTCTTTGACCTTGGCAGGTAGCTGCGCAGATCGCGCAGCACATCGCTAGGCGGCGCGTCTACAAGTTTTAAGCGTTGCCATAAAAAATTTCCGATTTAGTCTTTGCGACATGGCTGATCCATGCTCGACGCCTTCTCCAAAAGACCAACCTTCCTCGAAGGGAGCATCCTCCCCGATGAAAACGGCAAGCTCGCGATTATCAGCCATCACGAGCGACGACTGGAAACAATCGCTCGCTTATGCCAGGCAGCGGCCGAATGTGGCATTGCAACAGATTCAGAACGCGATCTCCTCGTCATCCCGGAAGATGAAGTAAGCATCTGGCAATCCGAAGGGGGCGCATGGGAGAGATTATATAACGCCATCAAGGCTTTGCGCGCCGAACTACCCTTAATTCCTTTGGAAGAATTCGGCTTTCAGACGAAATTTGCGAATCCCTTTGATGAAGAAAATCATCTGCTGCGTCGCATTGGTTCGGGTATGGAGGTGTGGGCTTTTCAGGATACCATCGGATCAATTTATAAATTTTTCCTGCCGTTCGTGCCCCAAGGAATTGGCGCAACCTTTCAATTTTGCGTCGATGATGAAGTTCTCCGGGCGACGGCCAGTAAGCAGGGCAAATATTCCGACGTTTTTGAAAAAACCCTTTTGCTCAATGTGATGGCTGGTGGGATGCCGACTGAAGTAGTTGGCCTGACCCCCGAAGGGGTTGTGTTGTAAAACAAACTCGCGGACAGGCTTTGCCTGATGGAGCGAATGCCGAGATCCTGTTGCCAATTTCGCTCGTTGTGCTCCCGTCTCGATTTATACTGTGTGACCGCAGCCATCCCAGGTTGGTGTTTGTAAACAAGCGGGCTTGGCTAGTAGGAGATTTTCACGAAAAGAATATTGTCCGTGACGAGCAAGATATGCCCCGGATTATCGATCTAGTTGCGGCGCCATTACCGATGGATTTGGCCGGAATACCTCCGTTGTTAAAAGATTGGCTGGCCAATGCCCAATTCGATCCACAAGCCCCGCTATTGCGAGGGGCACCGGATGAGGAGTTATAAGCTTGCCGCCGACTCGCGTGCGACTGGGGTTCGAGTCCCCAAGGAGCACAATAAGGGACAGGTTTTAAGTTTTGTAGCGACGCAGACCGTAGTTACTCACCCCAACAACCCGCGCAGATAATTCGCATACGCGCTGCCGCCGTGCCGGGTGATTTGCTTTTCCAGTTGCGCGCGCTTGATCCAGCCCGCGCGGAAGGCGATTTCCTCCAGGCAGGCGATTTTCAACCCCTGGCGCGTTTCGATAACCTGCACAAAATGCGCGGCGTCGAGCAACGATTCCGGCGTGCCCGTGTCCAACCATGCGGTGCCGCGACCAAGCAGTTCGACGCGCAGGCGACCCTCCTGCATATAACGGCGGTTCACATCCGTAATTTCCAGTTCGCCGCGCGCGGAGGCCCGCAACTGCCGCGCGTACTTAATCGCATCCGCATCGTAAAAATACAACCCCGGCACCGCGTAGGGCGATTTGGGCTGGGCCGGCTTTTCCTCAATGCTGAGCACGCGCCCGTCCTCACCGAGCTCGACCACGCCGTACGCCGAGGGGTTGGCCACATGGTAACCAAAGATGGTCGCGCCTTCCACTTGGGCCTGCGCCGCCTGGAGCGATTTGACGAAATCGTGGCCATAAAAAAGATTGTCGCCCAGCACCAAGGCCGACGGCGCGCCCGCCAGAAAATCCGCGCCCACAATAAAGGCCTGCGCGAGCCCGCCGGGCTTGGGTTGGGCGGCGTAGGAGAGCTTGAGGCCAAATTGCGCACCATCGCCCAGCAGGCGCTGGAACTGCGGCTGATCCTCCGGCGTGGTGATGATCAAAATCTCGCGCAGGCCCGCGAGCATCAGCACCGACAGCGGATAATAAATCATCGGCTTGTCGTACACCGGCATGAGCTGCTTCGACACCGCCACGGTGAGCGGAAACAGCCGCGTGCCGGTGCCGCCGGCGAGAACAATTCCTTTGCGTTGCATGGGGATATTTTAGGCGGGCGAGCCCAGCCGCTGCCGCGCGTACCGGGCTTCTGTGATTGCATCGCACCAGGCCCGCTGTGTCAAATACCAGTCCACCGTTTGGGCGAGGCCGGATGCAAACGGCGTCGCGGGTTTCCAGTCGAGTTCGCGGCGCAGTTTGGAAAAATCGGTGGCGTAGCGGCGATCGTGGCCGGGGCGGTCGGGCACAAAAGTGATTTGCCGCGCATAACTCTCGCCATTGGCATGCGGCGCTTTGGTGTCCAGCAACGCGCAGATCTGGCGGACGACGTCGAGATTGGCCAATTCGCAGCCACCGCCGATGTTGTAGGTTTCTCCCGGCTGGCCTTCGCGCAATACGCGCCAAATGGCCGCCGCATGGTCTGCGACAAAAAGCCAGTCGCGCACCTGCTGGCCGTCGCCATAAACCGGCAATGGCCGGCCATCAAGTGCATTTAAAATCATCAACGGGATGAGTTTTTCCGGAAATTGATACGGCCCGTAATTGTTCGAACTGTTGCTGGTGAGTGTCGGCAGTTGGTAACTCTTCCAAAACGCCCGCACCAGATGGTCGGCCGCAGCCTTCGAAGCCGCGTAGGGCGAATTGGGCGCGAACGGCGTTTGCTCCGTAAACGGCGCGGCCCCCGGCGCGAGCGAACCGTAAACCTCGTCCGTGGAAATATGCAGGAAACGGAATGCTTTTTGTTCCGCGGCACCGAGCTTGGCCCAAAACCGCCGCGCGGCATTGAGCAACCGCAGCGTGCCGACCACGTTGGTCTGAATAAAAGGCTCCGGCGAATCCAGCGAGCGATCCACATGCGTTTCTGCGGCGAAATTGACCATCGCATCAATGCGATGCGTCGAGAGTAATTCCGCCACCAAAGCTTCGTCGCCAATGTCGCCCTGCACAAACCCATACCGCAGGTCGCGCGCGGCTTCGGCCACATTCGCCGGATTGCCCGCGTAGGTCAGTTGGTCGAGATTCACCAGTTTTTGCACCGGCGAATCCGCCTCCGCCAAGCGCTGGCGGATAAACTGGCTGCCGATAAAGCCGCAGCCGCCGGTGACAAGGAGGTTCATAAAAAAATGCGATTAAGCGGCTTTTTGCCAGAGGCGCAGGTCGCGCGCAATGGCATCATGCACTTCGGCCAGGGCAATGCCGGTCGAGGCGAGCTTGGACGAATCCAACACGCAATTCGAGCGCGGGGTTTTGGCTGCCATCTGCATGAATTCTTCTTCGCTCGCAAAAAATTTAAATTCCTTTTGGCAGACGCCGCTTTGCTGAATGAGCTCGACCACTTCACGCGTGGTGATCTGGCCGGGGTTGGTGACGTTGTAGATGCCGAAGGGCACGCGCCGCTCCCAGCACGCCATTGTCGCGGCGGTGAAATCCTGCAAGTCCGTCAATGAATTCGTGGCGGAAAGCAATCGGTCATAGTGCATAAGCTTGCTGAGGTAATTGCGCGGCTCGTCGCAACGATCAAACGGCATTCGCATCCGCCAAATAAAAACGTCGGGACGCCCGGCCAGGACATCCTCGCCCAGCGCTTTCGTCCCGCTATAAAAGGAGCATTGCCGGTCGCGAAACGTGAAGTTCGGCGCATCGGTCTCTCGAAAGCCGCCACCCCCGCGACGCTCACCCGAAAAAATGCACCCCGAGGATACGTGGCCCCACGGCACGCCCGCCGCTGCGCAAGCCTCGGCAATCACCCCCGGCAGCACCGCATTGGCAAATAGGCACTCGCCCTTGTGCTCCTCGCAGGCATCCACCGTCGGCTTGCCGGTGTAGCCCGCAGTATTAATGAGAAATTCCGGCCGGTCCGCGCGCAAGGCTGCCAGCAAAATCCCCGGCTGGGTATAGTCCACCTCCGCACGCCGGATAATTTTAAACGGTTTGCCCTGCCGCCCCAGCCAAAGCTGGTACGCCCGCCCAACATAGCCGGAACCGCCCAGAAGGTAGATCATGATTTGGAAACTGCCGATAACTTAGCCTGTACTCAGGGAAAGTCCACGCCGGAGTATAAGGTGGGAGTCGGGCCGCTAATCGAATTCATAGCCAAAATATTCAATGTCCCTGGCAAAGCGGCGGCGAATCCAGTCGGCGGTCTTTTTGTCGTAGTAGTCCTGGTAGGGTCGCGCGCGCGCCATGGCATGAATGTGCGGCAACTCCGGCACGCGAGCCAGTCCGAGCTTTTTGCAAATTTTTTTGAAATCCGCCGGCAAGGATTCAAATCGCCCGATAAAATCCATCGCCACCACGCCGGATTTATCGCAAAGATAATCGAGTTGGCTCGCGGCGAGGTCGTGGCCATGGCTGGAAAAGCGTGCCGCACAATACGCACGCAGGTTTTCGCGAAAATCCTCGCTGGCGAAAGGCGGCTTTTTCTTTTTTGCGCGCAAATACTCAATTTGTGAAACCGCCCGCGCCCAGGGATTGCGCACCACCGCGAATTTGAAAAACTCCTCCAAAGGCGCCACCTCGGCCAGTTTGGTCAATTTGGCATGCTGTCGTCCGTGTTTCCCCGGCAGCCAGTGTTTGGCCCGGGAAGCTTCGGTCAATTCGTCCAAAGTTGCCGCCCCCGTCGCCGCTGGCAGCAACGCCCGTTCGATGCTCGTGCCAGCGCAACGCGGAATGTGGATAAATATAAACGGTCTCGGTTTCCAGCTAATCATGTCCGTACCTCGGGTTGACAGCGCGCCGATTATGAATTTGCCAGCGGGCGGTGAAAATTCAACTATCGGCATTCATGGGCGAAGTCATTCCGAAAATCATCCGCCCCGGGCCGGCGCGCACCGTCAAAATTTCCGGGCCGCTGACCATGGCCGCCGCCAAGCGCGCAGCCGCTGCGCTTCGCCGGCTCGCCCAAGCCTCGACGGAGCCCATCGCCCTGCACATCCAAAGCGGCGGCGGGGAGGTCGAAGCATTTTACCACCTGGCTGGCGTGATGGAAAACCTGCGCGTGAAGGGGAAAAGGTGCAAGGTCTTCACCGTTGCGCGGAATACACGGAGCGCCGCCACCTTCCTTTTGCTGGCCGGGCACCGCGCCTACGCGCTGCCCAAGGCCCAATTAGGCCTGCACGGCACCCGCAGCAGCCTGCCCAAAAACCGCCAGGCCTTCACCCGCGAAACTGCGCTCGCCCTGGCCATGCGCCTCGACCGCGAAAACCGCTCCATCGCCCGATTAATCGCCAAGCACATGATTTTTCGCATGGCCGCCCGCCAGCGCGAATTGCGTCAGGGTCGAGTGCGGCCACCTACACAAACCCCGCTGAAAAGTTTGGGAAAGCTGACCGGCCAAATCGCCAAAAAGCTCGCCTCTCCCGATGCTCAGCGCGTGCTCCGAGAATCTTTTGAGCGCCTCAAATTGGTCCTTGCCCTCTCTACTTCGTTTCCTCTCGAAAGCCAGCTCGACCCGCCGCGCATCCTTGGCGCGAAAGAAGCCAAAATTTTTCAGGACGCCATTGCGTACGAACTGGCTGCCAACCGACGCAAAAATTGGCGACTCGACGCCACCGCTGGAGCCGAATTGCTGATGGACTACCTCCTCGCCAAAGACTTTTTGCCGGGTGGCCATCTAAAACTCGCCGAACGCGTCGCACGGAAATATGGGCGCGATTTTCTATCCACCAGCGACACCAAGGTTTATGCGCATTTGGAACGGCAGAGCCCGATCCAGGCGGACGCATTTTTAATCAAAACCACCCTGCCCCAGGCACTGGGCTTGTGGTATTTCACCATGACACTCTGCCACCGTCTGCTCGCCGGCGCTTACGATCTCTCCGCCCATGACGCCTATTGGCTCGGCTTGGTTGACGAAGTGCTGACCGCCGAATCGCCCTCCATCGCGATCTCGCCATGAATTTAAAAAACTACTTCGATCGGGTGGTGCTCATTAATTTGCCCCGCCGGCCCGACCGGCTGGCGCAGGCGAAAAAAAATCTGCGCCAAGCTCGCTGGCCCTTCCGCTCTCCGGAAATCTTTGCGGCGATAGACGGCGCATCCACCCGTCCACCCAAGAACTGGCGTTATGGCGCCGGATCCTGGGGTTGCCTGCAATCGCACCGCGCCGTGCTTCAACAAGCCATTGCTGACGATGTGCAAAGCCTCCTCATTCTTGAAGATGATGTTTGCTTTGAGAAAAATTTTGCCATGGAAGTGAAAAAGTTTCTTCGCGCTATGCCGGATGACTGGGACCAGCTTATGCTTGGCGGACAGCACGTCAGCCAGCATGGCCAGCCCTTCCTCGTTGAGCCGGGTGTGCTGCGCTGCACGGACTGCGAGCGCACCCACGCCTACGCCGTGCGCGGCGACTTCCTGCGCCTGCTTGCTAAAAGATTGTCCAGCGGCGGTCGCTTCAATGGCCGGTCCCATTGCGACTGGATTATGGGCCGCGACCCGCAGTTGCAACTGGCGCACAAGGTTTACGCACCGGAGTTTTTTCTCATCGGCCAGGAACGCAGCCTTTCCGATGTTTACGGCGCGGTGCAACCGCGGAAATTCTGGAATCCGCCCGGGCCGGAATTGCGCGTAATTAATCTGCATGCCACCACCACCGTGGCCAAGGCGTTGCAGGAGCGAGGCTTCTGTTTTGGGCGTGGCCTCGGGCGGGCGCGCAATCTGGACCGCCAGCTCCGGCTGCTTTTTAACGAAACAGAAAATGATTATCCCGCCCGGGTCAGCCGCCTCCGTGAATGGATAAAAGCTATGCAGTGGGAACTGGCATCCGACTCCACTTATGTATGTACCGTCTGGCATCCCGCCGCCACGCCCAAGCTGGTACAAGCGGCCTCGCTATGGCCCGTTGTTGAAGTGACCGCCAACACGGTTGAGGAAGCGCTTGCGCAGATTTAAGCGCCCGTTTGTTCCGCGCTCCACTTGACGACTCAATGCTCCGACGTTAGACCATCCGCCTACCACCGCCCCTCACCATGGATATGCGCCGCGTGCTTTTTGTCGGGGGAAATGCCAAGATGGCCAGCGTGCAAATCCGTTGCGTGGACGTGGCCAAGCGCCTGGGCTGCGATTACCACCATAGCGCGCGGCGGGCTGACCAGGTGCCCGAAGGCTACGATGTTTTTATCTGTGTGAAGGCGGAATTATGGCCCGCCGAATACGCCAAGCTCGCCCGCCGCGGAAAAGTGGTGTGGGACATTATTGACTTGCTGCCGCCGCGCGACCACATCGCCGCCTACCTGGCCAGTAGCAGTCTCACGCAGGAATTGTTTGAGGATTACGGGCGCGTCGAAGTCATCCCGCACTACCACTGCAATTTCACCGGTCGGCCCAACCGCCCGGGCTTGCGCCGCCCGGTCTGGCTGGGCGCGCAACACTGGATGCCGCCATTGACCGGTTTCGAGTTCAACGCCCACGCCGTCGAGGGGCTCACGCGCGCACAGGTCGTCCGCATTTTCCGCCAGACCGGCATCGGCCTGAACCTGCGCATCAGTCGCGCGCAATATAATCCACCCCGCCGCTATGAAAAGGTCACCGATCCGCGCCTCCGCGGCCAGGCGCTGCGCCATTTTTTTGATTTCCACCTCGCCGTCAATTCCGGCATCAAGCTCATCAATTGCCTGGGGTTTGGCGTGCCTTCCATTTCCAGCGACGAACCGGCCTACCGCGAATTTGCCCCGGAGTGCACCATTTTCTCCAGCCTTAAAAACAGTGCGAAATGGGTCCGCGCTCTTCAACACGACCGTGCTCTCTATAACGATCTGCGCAAAAAATGCCTGCTCAAAGCACCCAATTTCCACGTTGATACCATCGCCCGCCGCTACAAACTCTTCCTGCAATCGCTTTAACAACCAAGCAACTGGAATCTGCCGGCATGAGTAATATTGTGGTTTATACCGCCATCACCGATGGCTACGACCCCCTGCGCAGTCCGCCGCCCGAATGGCGCGCGCAGGCGGATTTCGTGGCATTTCTCGGCAAAGGCCCCGCCGCGCCCGGCTGGGAGGTGCGGCCCATCTACCGCCGGTTTCGAGATCCCTGCCGCAACGCCAAAATCCACAAAGTCCTCCCGCATCGCTTTTTCCCGGATGCCGAATACAGCCTGTGGATTGATGGCTCGACCATCATCAAGTCCACGCTGCCCATACAAGACTGGGCGCACGAATACTTGCGCAAACATGACCTCGCCGTTTTCAAACATCCCGTGCGTACATGTATTTTTGAGGAGGGCATGTACTGCATGAAGAAGGAACTCGACCGCCCGGAAATCATCAATCGCCAGCTCCAAAAATACTATGAAGCTGGTTACCCGCTGAACAACGGCCTGGCCGAATGCACCGTCCTCCTGCGCCGCCACACTCCGCGCATGCGCCGCTTCAACGAGGCTTGGTACGCGGAAATCCAGGCCCACTCGCGCCGCGACCAGCTGAGTTTCAACTATGTGGCGCACAAATTGGGCTTCGAATATAATTTGTTGCCGGGCCGGGTGTCGAAAAACCCCCACTTTGCCCGCATACCGCACACTGGCGTTCGTTCCGCGCCGACCAGCCGCTAACCGAGGACGATTTTCCCGATGCCGCCTAAATTTGAAAGTCCGTACGTCATCATCGTCAGTCATCCGCGGAGCGGCACGCATGTGCTGGAAAGCTGCCTGGCCAGCCATCCCAAAATCTATAAACGCTCGGAGTGCGTGCTGCGGTACAAACAATTGGCGGCCCAAAAAAAGCTGCACCGCAGCACACACAACCAGCGCATTTTTACCAACCTGGCCGGGCATGTGAACATTGCCATCGTCATGTACGCCGAGTTGCCGCTGTTCGAGCAACTCTGCGGACCTATTAGCCGCGTAAAAGTCATCCACCTGCTGCGCAACCCAGAAGCAGTGGCACGCAGCTTTGCCCAATGGGACGCGAACAAGGCCAAGTATGGCAGCAAGGCCCGCGCGCATTTTAAGATCAGCGAAACGCCCCCGGCCAATGCGCCGTATGCAGAAGAGTCCATCCCTGCCCTCACGCGCGAAGTCAAAAAATTGCAAGACCGGCATAAGACATTATTCGCGCGCCACCTCTCCGCATTAACCATTGCTTACGAGGAATTCACCGGCAACCGGCAAGTTGGACATTTGCCCGAAAAGTTTTGCCAAAAAATTCTGGGGTTTATCGGCCTCGCGCCCCACCCGCTTACCTGCGACCTCCGCAAAACTGCCTCATGAGCGCGCGCGCGATCCATCTTCCCGCCACGTCGTCGCCGACTATTCCCCGCGTCGTTCCGCCCTACATGGTGTTTCTCTATTATGATAATCCGGAGATGCTGAAAATGCAGATGGATTGCTGGAGCACTTACGTCGGCGTGCTGGCCCGGCCTCCGCGCATTATTATCGTAGACGACGGCAGCCCCAAAACTTCCGCCGCCGATGTGGTGCGCAAGCAAGCGCGCAAACTTCCCATCCAAGTCTATCGCATCAAAGAGGACATCCCGTGGAACTTCGCCGGCGCGCGCAACCTGGGCTGCCACCGCGCCGAAGGCTGGATTTATATTTCCGATATTGATACCTTGCTGTCCGCGGAATCGGCCAAAATCCTGTTCGAATCCCACCCGCTTGATCCCAAATGTTTTTATATGCCCAAGCGCATCCGACTGCAAACGGGCATCGCGGCCAAGCGCGCTCCCGTCAATCTGCTCTTCCATAAGGACAAGTACCTCGCCATTGGCGGTTACGATGAAGACTATGCCGGAAACTACGGACGCGAAGAAACCGATTTCTTCCGCCGCCTCCAGCGCGTAGCCAAAAAAGTCGTACGTAACGATGTGACTATCCAAGTCGTGCCGCCAAAGGTGGTCAGTGACGCCCGCACCAAGGGTCGAACCCGGGATAAAACACACAATGCCAAACTTTTTGCGCAAAAAGAGGCCGCGGGCCACCCCAACCCCGTCAATCCCCTGCGGTTTTCGTGGGAGCGCGCTTTGTGACGAACAGGCAAATTTTTTCGTTTCAAATGTAGGAAGAATTGCGCCCAGGGTCTGTTTCATTACGGTGAACCTGCATCATGCGGAACATTTCTGACGCCATTGGCGTTCTCATCTTCTCCGAAAGACCACAGCCGTGAACCACGTGCTGTTTTTTGGCGGTCTCGTCACCCTGTCCGCGCTGCTGGCGGCCACTGAAGTCCAAATCGAGGGCCCCCACGGCTGGGCCGCCAACCTGCCGACCTGGCGCGTGGACAATCGGATCACCAAAGCCATGCTCTCCGGCAAGCCGCTCACCGGCTACCATGTGTTTTTATTCTCCTTCGTGTTTGTGTTTGTGCACTGGCCGTTTTTGAGCGGCCTCGTCCCTTGGTCCCTTGGCCGCGAATTACGCGTACTGTCTTTCAACTTTCTCTTTTGGATTCTCGAGGATTTTTGGTGGTTCCTGTTTAATCCCGCCTTCGGCCTCTCCAAATTCAAACGCATGGACGTCTGGTGGCATGCCCCAGCGTGGTGGTGGATCGCCCCGCGCGATTACTGGGTGCTCACCACTTTGGGACTGGTCTTGTATTACTTGTCCTTCCGCGTGGCCTGAGCCAGCGCGTGAAAAGCTTGCGGCCCGCGCCGCGCCTTCTCTGAATGGGGTGATGACGCCCGCCGTGCCCGCAAAGCCCATCTTGTTTGGCGAGACCCTCGAGTCCCTGACCGAGCGGCTCGTCGCGCATGGGGAGCCGGCCTTCCGCGCGAAGCAAATTCTCGAATGGATTTATAAAAAGCGCGTGCTCGACCCCGCCGCCATGTCCAACTTGCCCGCGCCCTTGCGCACGTGGCTCGCGGAAACTTTCGATGTCGCGCCTGCCAAGTTTATCCTCACGAAGACTTCGTCTGATGTGACCGATAAACTGCTGCTTGAATTGCGCGATGGTGCGTTAATTGAAACCGTCGTCATCCGCGCCCCGATGGAAGGCGTAGGCGCCGACCGCTCGCGCAAAACCATCTGCATCTCCACGCAAGTCGGCTGCGCGTATGGCTGCCGCTTTTGCGCCTCGGGCCTCGCGGGGTGGAAACGCGACCTCTCCGCCGGCGAAATCGTCGCGCAACTGCTCGCCGTCTGCCAGCAGGAGGATATCCGCACGCCTCGCGCCCGCGCAGAACTCGCCTCGTTCGACAACATCGTCGTCATGGGCATGGGCGAGCCGCTGGCGAATTACGACAACTTGCTGCTTGCATTGCGCATCCTCAACGCCGAATGGGGCCTGCACTTCGGCGCACGGCGCGTGACGATTTCCACCTCCGGCCTCGCGCCTGAAATCCTGCGGCTTGCCGAGGAAAAACTCGGCTTCCGCCTCGCCATCAGCCTCCACGGCGCGACCGATGAGGTTCGCTCGCAAATCATGCCCATTAACCGCAAATACCCGCTCGCGGAACTGCTGCCCGCCGTGCGCACCTTTGCCGAAAAACACGGCCGCATGATCACGCTCGAATTCATTCTCATTGCCGACGTGAACGACAGCCCCGAGCAAGCCCATGAGCTGGCGCGAATCGCGGGCGACCTGCACGCCCACGCCAACCTCATCCCCTACAACACCGTCGAAGGCCTGCCCTGGAAACGCCCTAGCCTCGAGCGCCAAATTGCCTTTGCGGACATCCTGGACCGTGCAGGCGTGTCGGTCACGCTCCGGCGCGAAAAGGGCCACGACATCGCCGCCGCCTGCGGCCAGCTCCGCCTCCAAACCGAAACCGCCCGCGCTGCCGCCAAAGCCAAACAAATTACCGAAAGCGTGGCGAAGGCTGGATAATTTAATTGATATTTGCTCAGGCCGATTTTTTCAGTGCGATGAAACTCACGGCTGGCCAGGAGCCTTCATCAACTGCTCGGGAGAGGGCAGCCCATTGGGGGGCGATTGCTTGTCCGGCGCCTGGGCGTCATCCGTATCGCCGAGAAATACGGACGGGAGCTTTCCGTCGAATTGGGTTAATCCTCCATCCCGCAAAAGCTCCAGGCCGGTCGAACTGGGAGTCCTAAGCTTGAGCACATCAATTTCGTGGCGGGTGACGGTTTGGAGGGTTTGCCCGGCGCTCGCCCTCACCCAGTAGTGCTCGTTAATCCAGAGCACCAGGTCGCGGCCGCTGGCTTCGTCCGCGCCAAAATAAGGCACATTGAACTCCGCAAAATTGCGGTCATGGAAAATCACACTCTCTGGCGGGTGCGCCTTCAATTCCGCCAGCACGTTCGCGGGCCCCGCATAGGCCAACTCGTCCGGCTGGAATTCGAGTTCCGGGAGCGTCGTGGGCACCCGCAAGAAGTAGTTGACGGCAATGCCCTCGGGAAAAACCGCCAGCGTCCGGGCCCTGGGTGTGGTCTCATTAAAGGCTTCCATCAATACTTGTAAAATCGCCCCATTCTTCAGCGTCTCTGGAGCAAAAGTGTATAGATGGTCGCGGCCTTGGCCGACTTCGAAGTTTTTCTGGGAGTAATTGCGCAAACTTATTCCCAGCAGGGCGCCCACCCCCGCCAGCACCAGCATGGAAAACACCACCGGCAGCAAAGTGTTCGCCCGCAGATTGCCCGGCGCCGAGCGCGGCGCCTCGACCACCATCAAATGCACTACCCACAGCACCGCCAGCGGCATCATGAAAAAGCCGAAATGATAAATGCGCCCGTTCAAAATCATCCGAGCCAGCATCAACGCCGCCGCGACCCCTACTACCGCCAATCCCAGCGAACGGTTCCAATCCGCCTTTCCTTTCCAAACCGCCCAGAGGCTCCACACCCCGGCGATAGTCCCGCTGGCGATTACCGGAAAAGCCAGCGCGTGGCCGATTTCCAACCAATTCCCGGCCCGGTATTCCGCCAGCCACTCGCCCACGCCGCCCGCCGCGATTGCCAGGGCCAGCGCCGCCCACCAGCGGGCGTTAAACTTCGGCGCCCGCGTCCACGCCCATGCCGCCACCGCCATGACCCCGCAAATTATCACCACCCAACTACCCGCCCAAGATTGTTGGACAAAATTCGCCCAAGGATGATCAAACCCGAGAAAGCCTTGCTCCATATGTGTGGTGGTCAAAGTACCGCGAAACCGGCTCGAGAGCACGGTGTAGGGTACAAAGTCGGTCGCCAAAACGGCGTAGTGCAACCCGCCGCGAATCAGAAAATAGATAAAGACTGGCAACCAGAGACCGAAAAAACCTTTGGCCAGGCTTATGCTCGCTGACCAAGCCCACTGCCCTGCACCGTACCAATCTACTGCCGACGGTTGCGCCCGCGCCGCACGAATAATGCGGGCCACACAATAAATTCCCAGCGAACCGAGCGCCGCCAGCAATGGCTCCGGCTTGTCCAGATACGTCACCGCCAGCCCCAACCCCGCCAAAATCAGCCACCGTGGATTTTCTGATTTGAGATGATGCACCAAACTCCACAACACCAGGAGCAACCCGGCCAAACCATATGTGGCCTGGGGCGAGTAAGGAGCCAGAAAATTAAAATTCGCCAGCAGGGCGTAATGTCCAAACGCAAAGACGCCTAAAAAAACCACCGCCGCGAGCCAGCCCGACCATCGGTTGCCCAGCGTGCGGAAAATACCACGCACCAAAAATACCACCGCCGCCGTCAGCACAATATTCGTCCAGATCATCGTGTCCACGCCCACTCCGAAAAGGTTGAATGCCGCCCCTTGGAGCAAATGCGGCAGCGGGCCGTACCAAATCACTTCCTGCCGGTAAAGCAGGTCCCCTTCGCTCAGCCGCCAGGCAATATATAATGAACGCGAGAAATCAATAGTCGGGTCCATCCAGCGCAGCCAGCTCTGCGCCAGCAAAAATACGTAAAACACGGCGATGGACAAGGGCTCCGCCACGGCCAGCACCCGCAGCCAGGGGAATGGGCTTCGACGATCCGGCGCCGGAGATATAGCTGTGGCGGCAACTGGACGCGGGCGCTCCACCGGGCGAGGCTTTGATCGCTTTTTTTTGCTCATCCAAGGCGCGCAGTTGTGGAGAAAACGCCCGCGCAAAGCGAGCCTAACTCTTCCATTTTTCGCGGGCCGCCCTCATTTCCAATGACTTGAACTCGCTATTTGTCTGCGAGTTTAATCCGGATAACAACAGTTTAGGGCGCGATCGAGGATGGTTCTGGCCCATTGTTGGCATCCTTCAACAACTCCACCCCAACCGAACCCATCTCCCGAGGCTTGACGATATCAATTTCATGGCGCGAGGCCGTTTTTTCCGTTTGCCCATCCATGCCGGCCAGCCAGTAGTTGTCATTTATCCATAAGACCAAATTGCGCCCACTGGCTTCATCTGCACCAAAATACGGCACGCCAAATTCCGAAAAGTCTCGATCGTAAAAAATGACGCTCTCCGGCGGATGCGCTTTTAGCTCCTCAAGAATATGGGCTGGTCCGGCGTAGGCCAGCGCTACCGGCTGAAACTCCAGCTCGGCCAAGGTTGTCGGCACGCGCAAGTGGTAATTCACCGCAATTCCTTCCGGGAAAACCACCAGCGACCGGGCATTAGGTGTTTTCTCCCGGAAGGCCGACTCCATGGATTTGACCATAAAGCCATTATTGAATACCTCCGTCCCAAAAGTGTAAAAATGATCGCGGCCTTCCCCCACTTCATAATTTTTTTGGGCGTAGTTATTTAGACTGATCCTCCCGAGCGACACCACCCCCGCCAGCACCAGCAGCGAAAAAACCCAGGGCAACAATGTATTTGGACGCTGGCCGCCCAAGGTCGGTCGGGCCGCCTGAACCACGATCAAATGCACCAACCACAGCGTTGCCAGTGGCATCATAAAAAAGCCGAAATGGTAAATGCGTCCTTTTAACAGCATTCGAGCCAGCATCAGCGCCGCCGCCACCCCCACCACCGCCTGCGCCAGTGAACGATTCCAATCCGGCCGTCCCCTCCATGCCGCCCATAGGCTCCATCCCGCAGCCAGCGCCGCTCCTAAAATAACCGGGAAAACGAGTGCCGCGCCAATTTCCATCCACTGCCCGACCTCGCATTCTGCCAGCCCTGCGCCCACGCCCGCGGCGGCGACGGTCAACCCCAGCGTTACCCACCAGTTGGGACTGAACTTTGGCGCGCGCGTCCACGCCCGCGTTGCAATCGCCATAACCCCGCAGACCAATACTAACAACGCGCCGGCCAACGCTTGCCTGGTCAAGTTCGCCGCTGGCTGGTCAAAACCGAAAACCGCTTGTTGCATGGGCGCGGTCATCAAGGTGTGGCGGAAGCGGCTGGCGATTACGGAATAGGGAACAAAATTGGCCGCCAAAACTGCGTAGCGTAATCCCCCTCGAATCAAAAAATATAAAAACACCGGCAACCACAGGCCGAAGAAACCGGTGGCCAGCCACCCAGCTGCCGGCACCAGCCAGCGCCAGGCGCCGCGCCAATCCGCCGCCGGCGGCTGCGGTCGCGCTGCATGAATGAATCGCGCCACCAAATAAATGCCCAGCGAGCCCAACGCCGCCAGCAACGCCTCGGGCTTATCCAAATAAGCCACTGCCAGCCCCAAGCCTGCGACACTTAACCACCGTGGGTGCTCCGCGCGGAGATGATGGACCAGCCCCCACAACACGATGACCAGCCCCGTAAAGGAATAGGTGGACTGGGCCACATAGGGCGCAAGAAAGTTATAATTCGCAACCGTGGTGTAATGCCCAAAGGCAAATACCACTAAAAATACCACCGAGACCAGCCAGCCACAAAGCGGATTGCCCAGCGTGCGAAAAATATCCCGCAGTAAAAACACCACCACTGCCGTAAGCGCAATATTTGTCCACACCATGGTGTCTACCCCCACCCCGAAAACATGGAACGCCGCGCCTTGGGCCAATTGGGCCAGCGGCCCATACCAATTCGCCAATTGCCGGTATAACAAGTCACCTTCGGACAATCGCCATGCGTAATATAAATCGCGCGGAAAATCAATCAGTGGATCCATCCAGCGCAGCCAGCTTTGGCTGAGTAGAAACAGATAAAGCAGGACAAGGGACAAAGGCTCCGCCACGGCCAGCACCCGCAGCCACGGGACCGGAGTTGGGTGATCCGGTGCTGGAGAAGTCAACGGTGGGGCGACTGGGCGCGGGCGCTCCACCGGGCGAGACTTTGTTCGCTTATTTTTACTCATCCAAGGCGCGCAGTTTTGGGGAAAGGGGCCGGGCAAAGCGAGCCTAACCATTTTCGCGGTCAGCTATCCTCGCTCGCTTGGAATATCCATTCCCGAAACTCACATAATCGGCTCGACGATATCCAATGGCTTCATCGCGGGCGGCGGTTTGGGTATGAGCAGGTCAATCATATTGCCGGTGACCGTGCGGTCCGTCCGCCCGCCTTTGGCCACGCGGACATAGTTCGCCGCCACCCATACCATGATGGGGCGGCCCGAAGCGGCATCACTGGCAAAGTACTTTTCGCCGAACTCCGTATAACTGCGGTAGGTGAGGAAAATGGCCTCGGGCGGGTGATCCTTCAACTCATCCACCACTTCATCCGGCCCCATATAGCCCAGCGCCACGGGATGGAATTCCAGCTCGGCAAGCGGGCTGGGTACGCGCAGGTGGTAGTTGGCCGCAATGCCTTCGGGGAAAACCACCAGCGACTTGGCGTTGGGGGTCTTGATGCGGAACACGTGGATCATTAAGTTCAACAGCGGGCCACTGGAGGAAGCCCGCGCGGGGAAAGTGTAAAACCGGTCACGGCCTTCGCCAACACTGGCCGTCTTGCTGGCGTAAACCCTGAGGCTGATGCTCCCCAGCGAAATGACCCCCCACAATACGAGGAATGAAAACATTGCGGGCAATAGCCAGTGGGCCCGCGGGCGGGCGGGCTGCGGTCGCGCCGCCTCGCTCACGACCAAATGGACGACAAATAAAACCGCCAATGGCATCATGAAAAATCCGAACTGGTAAATGCGTCCATGCAAAATCATGCGCGCCAGCATTAACGCCGCCGCCGCACCTACCATGGCCAGGCCCTGCCAGTGCGCCGCGTCTCCGCGGTTCCGCCAGGCCGCCCACCAGCTCCAACCTGCAGCCACCACCGCCGCGAGCATGACGGGAAATACCATGGCTTCTCCCAGATTCATCCAGTGATTCTCGTGAATTTCCACCCCAATAGCCACGCCGACCGCGAGCAACATAATGCATGGAGCAACGCACCAGGCCGGACTCAGTGGCTTTGCGCGCATCCACCAATGCGATGCGGCAACTAAAACTCCCAAAATTGTAATCAATCCCGCGCCCGCTTGCCCATGGCTGAAAAAATGCGGCCACGGGTCGTCGAAGCCGATAAAGGTCTGCGCCAAATGCGAGTGTTCAATCGTGTCCTGAAAACGCGCATCCAGCAGCGTGTGCGGCACGTAGTCCGCTGCCAGCAAGGCATAGACGAATCCGCCTCGAAAAAAGAAATAAAGAAACACCGGCAACCAAAGGCTTAAAAAACCACCCGCCAACCAGCCCACGGACTGCGCGGCCCGGCGCAGGGCTCCACGCAAATTCACGCCTTCCGGATTTTTCCGAGCCTGCCGGAGGAACCCCGCGACGCAGTATACCGCCAGCGCGCCCACCGCGGCCAGCAATGGCTCCGGCTTGTCCAGATACGTTACTGCCAAACCCAACCCCGCGACCCCCGACCAGTATGGACGCACCGATTTTAATTGGTGGAGCAATGCCCACAACAGCAAGACCAGGCCGGCGAATCCATAGGTGGATTGCGCCACATAAGGCGCGATGAAATTGTAGTTGGCCGTCGAGGTGTAGTGCCCAAAGGCAAACACCACGATAAACACCACCAGGCACAACCACCGCGAAAAAGAATTCCCCAGCGCTCCAAAAATGTCCCATATCAGCACCACTACGCCAATTGTCAGGGCAATGTTCATCCATACTATTGTGTCAATGCCGACCCCAAAGAGGTGGAACCCCGCGCCTTCCGCCAGTTGCGGCAGCGGCCCATACCAATTGGCCACTTTCTCATAGAGCAAATCGCCTTCGCTCACGCGCCAGGCGAGATACAGATCACGTGGGAAATCAATCAACGGGTCCATCCACTTCAGCCAGCTCCTCGTCAGCATAAACAGAAAAATGCCCGCTAGAGACCCCCATTCCGCCACCAAAAGCACCCACCCCAGCCATGGATTTACGACTGTCTTGGGCTCCTTGGGATTGGTTGGCGAAAGCGATGCGACCGCCGGGCGCGATGCGATAGAAAGATTTGGACCAACAGCCCCAAGTGATTGCATCTGCAAACCACCCTTCGTTTGCTTCGTTGCGCTCATGAGCGCAGCAGCTGCTGGCGGTTCGTCGTCACCGATGGCGAGCTTCAAAGGACTCCCCGGCATCGCCCAAATTTGGCACCCGCGATAAACGAGCCAGGAAAGGAGAGCGGCCAGGTTAATATACCAAAGGGCCGGCACCATCGGTGTTGTCCATGGCGTGCGCAGCCACAGGAGCACACCCAGGACAATGGACCAACCGGCCAAAATTAACAGATCAACTAGGAGAGCGGGCTGCCGCTGGAGCGCGAGAATCAGCACATAATAAAATGGAATCAGCAATGGAACAAACCAGCGAATGGAAACACACTGGCCGGAGTAGTTGCCAGAGGTGGCGGCATACAACAACCAGACTCCCAATATTAGTCCGAGCGAAAAATAAACGAGAACGCGCTTTTCGATAGTATCGCGCAACGCCATCACCGCAGCCGGAATCGCCAGAAGAAGCACCAGATTATGCACGATAAATCCCTGGTTGCCGAATAGCAGGCCCAAGCTGTAAACCAGAAAATCGCCCACGCCTGGGTGCGCCCAACTCGCCCCGGTCAGGTCCTGTGCTGCGTTGAAGGCCGAACCTGGGTATTGAAAATATTGCACAACCCCTTCATACGGCAAGAAGGTGCCCCCAATCATGTAGTTCAGCGCATGATGCAATGCGAACCAGGGAAAGGACACCGCCAGGACAATAACTGTATTTCGGAAAGACCGTGTGCGGTATATTAAAAAAATGGTCGTGCAAATCACGAGTACCGGCCCGCCCCCCAAGTCGAGACTGTAGCCAAGACCCAGCAGCGTGCCTATCGCACAAAGCTGAACCTTAGAAAACTTTTCCCAACCAGGTTCCGCGCTTTTTACCAGCTGCAAAAAAAGTCCCGCTACGACCGCGAGCATTAATATATGGTTGTTGACCGCGCGGCTGTAGGTCAGCGCAATCATACCGAAGGCAAAGCTGGCCACCAGCGGCAGGCGGATTTTGTCGGGCAGGCCCGACCGCACCGCCAAACGATTCAGACAAAAAACCGAGATGATAAAGGCCGACCCACCGAAAATCAGCGCCATTAGATAACAATAAAGATTGGGTTGCTGCGCCGCCTTCAAGCCCATCGTCCCTTGGAGCACTTTGTAAACCACGGCCATCGCCAGCTCCAGCACCGGTGGCTTGTCCGAGTAAAAATGCCCATTAATGAACACCTTGTCCCCGGTGTGCGGCTGAAAAAAGGACTGGTCAATCTGCCAGGTATGGTAATCCACCAGACATTCCGCCGTGGCCAGGCGGCTTCCGTCGTTCCAACTAAAACGCGGCAGCGCGCCAAACAAAACCACCCCTAAAGTCACCAGCAACAATATCCCGTCGAGCCGGGAAATTGAAAACGTGTTTCGGCTTTGCATGGTAAGGCAAGGACTGCACTCGAAAGCAGGTTTCGGGCTATTTCACTTTGCATCGTGCAATGACCCGGGGCAAAGTTGCCGAAAGCGGCTACTCATGGCGAGGCTGAAGACACCCCTGCGTTGCCCCTTGACCTTTCGTCATGACACCCTCAGTTCGATCTCCCCGAATTCATGATTTGCTCGGGCGTCGGCAACTGGTTGGGCTGGCCCGGCACGTACAAGTCAATGGCGTCCCCTGTGGGTGTAAGCTGGATGTAGCCCCCTTGAACTTTGAGATACTGGCTCCTCGGGTAGGCATTCCATACCTGGACATAGTTGCCGTCTACCCATTGCAAGATCGCCTTGCCACTACTGTCGTCCCAGCCAAAATACTCCACGTGATATTCCAATAACGGTCGCATGTAGAAAAACACTCCGTCCGGTGGGTTCGCCTTTAGTTCAGCTAACACATGGTCCGTCCCCGCAAACCCCAGCCCGGTCGGATGAAATTCCACCTCCGCCACCGGGCAGGGCACACGCAGGTGGTAATTGACCGCTGCGGTTTCAGGAAACGCAATCAGCGTCTTCGCTTTAGGCAGCGCCTTCCGGGCCTCATCCAGCATTTGGTTGAGGTACATTCCGCTTGCCGAATAAAATCCCGTGTCGGTTGCTCCTGGAGGCGGAGGAGCAAAAGTGTAAAATTGGTCGCGCCCCGTGCCCACCGCGAACGTTTTGTAGGAATAGATTTTTTGAGAATACAAGGTCAACGAAATCCCGCCATACAGTGCCACTGCGGCAAACGCGATGGGCAGCAGCCAGTTGTGCCGCCACTGGCCCTCCGCCGCCCGCGCGCCCTCGGCCACCACCAGGTGAATGATGAATAGCACCGCCAGCGGCGCCATGAAAAAACCGTAGTGGTAAATCCGCCCGTTTAAAATCATGCGCGCCAGCATCAACCCCGCTGCCGTGCCCACCACCGCCAGGCCCAGCACCCGGGCAAACTCCGGCCGGTCCCGCCAGGCCGCCCATGCGCTCCAGCCTATGATCACCACCGTGACGATAATTGTCGAAAAATTTAGCGCCTTGCCGATTTCATGCCAGTCATCTGCCGCTACGCCTCCATTAGCCTCCTGGCCCCACCATGCGCCCAAGCCGGCCGCCGTCAGTACCACTACCGGCCCCACCCACCACCAAAAACCAAATGTTTTCGCCGCTGCCCACGCCCGCGACGCCGCGACCATCACCCAGCAAACCAGCACCAACAAAGCGCCCGCCTGCAAGTGGCTCAGAAAATTCTGCAGCGGATGGTCAAAGCCAAACATCTGCGTAAAAATCGCTGAATTGGCCGCCGTCTTTCGAAAGGAATCCGCAAACACTGTATACGGCACCCAGTCCGTCGCCCGCAGCG